>Ga0256404_1000143_pt1 | contig 171376 bp, 138 predicted proteins | sample RumenRJG_01DNA_FD_185990 | JGI IMG/M metagenome (GOLD analysis project Ga0256404, IMG submission 185990) | Bovine rumen microbial communities from Lethbridge, Alberta, Canada - RJG_01 | ecosystem: Host-associated > Mammals > Digestive system > Stomach > Rumen | place: Canada: Alberta...
GGCAGATGCGCATGCAGCGGGCTGCGGTGCTGCTTAAAGAGGGGCGTTTCGCGGTGTCGGAGGTGATGTATATGGTTGGCTTCTCCACACAGAGCTACTTCTCTAAATGTTTCAACCAAACCTTCGGCATCTCCCCCGCCGAATACGCACGCAGAAATAAAGTATAGAACCCTCTTCCCGCCATTCCGTCTTATTGCCAAATGTCGGCCATAGCGATTCGATACTTGGGAAGGACCATGGGGACGCTGCACAGCAGCGTCTTACAGAACCGGCTGCCAGCAAGGGTACTTTTCTGAGGGTGTATCAAAATTGAAGAAGTCCGGGAGTCCGGGAGTTCAGAAGTTCAGTCAAATGCATAAGTGCCTGATAATAAGGTATGATTATTGTAATGACGGGACTTCCGGACTTCCGGACTTCTGGACTTCTCTAATTCTGATACACCCCCCAGGGGGGCTTTTAGATTAGAAACCTTTAATCTCGGATGAAAGCATTCTCATCCGTTCTGTTTCAGCACATTGGCCAAACTGCGTACCTTTGCGGCCAATGAAAACGATAAACAAAACTTTAATAAGCCTTTGTCTGCTGTTGCTGACCGTCAGCATGCCGCTGATGGTGCTGGCGCAGAGCATCAGCTTTGCCCGAGCCGACAGCCTTATTGCCGGGCAAAGCCACGACCTACGGTTGGCGCGCTTGGATGTTGCCGCCGCTGAAGGGCAGTTGGCGCAGTCGCGTCGCTACGATAATCCCACGGTGAGCATGATGTACAACGTGCGCAACCCGAACAACCGCCGATGGTTCGACGCCGGGCGCGACGGTGAACTCGACGTACAACTCTCGCAACCCTTCGCCATCGGCGGTCAGCATGCCGAACAGGTTAGGCAGAACCAAGCCTTGGTGCAGGCCTCACGCAGTCAGCTGCAAGTCACCGGCCGCGACCTCCGTACGCAGGTGCACACCCTGCTCATCAACCTCTACTATCAGCAACGGCAGGCCCACGTCTATGACCTCGAGATTGCTTCGGTCGAGAAAATCCTCGCCGCCTACAAAGAGCAGAGTGCCAAGGGCAACATTGCCGAGACTGAGACGCAACGCATTGCGACGATGGACTATCAACTCCGGAAGTCGCGCGCCGACATGCTCGTTGACGCTACCGACCTGCAGCGCCAGTTGCGGCTCCTGCTGGGCCTCTCGGGTAACACCCCAATCACCGCCGACCTCAACGAACAGGAGGCTTTGGCTGAGGCCTCACGCCTCTGTCTGATGCTGCAAGGTGACCACACGGTGGCGCTCGACACGCTGCCGGAGTTGCGCCTGTTGAGCAGTCTGGCTGAGGCCGCTCGCCACGCCTTGAAGTGGCAGCGTTCGCAAGGTCTGCCGCAGTTGGCCGTGCAGGGCGAATACGACAAGAACGGTAATATCGGCCACAACTTCTACGCTGTGGGCCTGAGCGTTGCCCTGCCGCTGTGGAACCGCAACCGCGGCAACATCCGCAGTGCTGAGGCCGCCGTTGAGCAGGCCTCTATTGCCGCCGACCGCCAGCGGCTCGCTTTGGAACAGCAGCGGTCGCAGGACCTCGCCATCATTGGCCAGTACCTCAGGCAGGCTTCCGCTGCGCAGGCCACGCCTGCCAATTCGCCAGCAGCGCAAGCTACACCAGGGCAATCGCCAGCTGCGCCCTTCTCTTCCGCCGCCTCTTCCGACAACAACCTCGACGCTGGTCTTGGCCAGATGCTTCAGGCTGCCGAACAGCAGTTTATGAGCCGCCACATCTCGCTTATCGAATTTGTCGACCTCTACGCCAACTACCGCGACACGATGCTCGCCCGCCTCGATGCTAAGAGCCAGGCGCTGCAGGCGGCTGAGCGGCTCAAAATGGTGTGGGGAGCTAAGATGGAAGCAAAAGGCGGCAGCCGGTGAGGCGGAGGGCTTTTGCGATAGATTTTATAGTATCTATAGTATCTATAGTATCTATAGCTTCTATAGCCTCTATAGTTCTTGAAAAATATTATCAGATGATGAAACGAAATATCTTTTTCCTTGCCAGCCTCCTTTGTCTGGCATCTTGCTCGCCGTCGAAGCAGAAGGCGGGTGACTATAGCTCCCTGCGCAGCGAGGTCGTCGAGACCACGCCGGTAGTGCTGGGCAGCTATGGCGACGAGCTCACGCTCAACGGCGACGTGAGCTGCGACGAGAGCCTTGTGCGGAAGCTCTTCATTCCCTGTTCGGGTCGCGTTACTGGCCTCACCGTCGAGGTGGGCGACGCCGTAAGGCGCGGCCAGGCACTCGCCGTTATCCACAGCGAGGAGGCCGCCGACTACAACAAAGGCTTGGCCGACGCCGACGCACAGCTGCGCATGGCTGAGCGCGAATACGAGATGAAGCAAGATATGCACCGCTCTGGCATGGCTTCTGACAAGGAGGTCAGCGAGGCTCACGGTGCTCTCGTCATGGCCCGCGCCGAGCAACGCCGGTTGGGCGCTGTGGCGGGCATCAATGGCTTCGGCCGGAAGGCTACCGCCGTGTTGCGGTCGCCCATCAGCGGCTACGTCACCGTGAAGAATGTCTACGACGATAGCTACGTCAGTCCCGATGGTGAGGGTGGCGGCGAGGCGCTCGAGATAGCCAACCTCAGCCGTGTGTGGGTCATTGCCGACGTCTATGAGAGCGACATCGCCAAGATTCATCAGGGCGCCCCGGTCACCGTTACCACGATGGCCTACGACGGTGAGGTCTTCCACGGACAAATCGACAAGGTCTACAATGTGCTCGACAGCGAGAGCAAGACCATGAAGGTGCGCGTCACCCTCGACAACGCCCGCGGACTGCTGCGGCCCGGCATGTTCGCCACCGTTCACGTCAGCACCGACAGAGGCGGCAAGACCCTCTGCCGCGTACCCGCCAAGGCCATCGTCTTCGATGGTGGCAAGGACTACGTGGTCATCGACGACGGCCATCGCCACTACCGCCGTCAGACTGTCAAGACTGACCACGTCGGCAGTGACTATGCCTATGTAACCAGTGGTTTGCGCCCCGGCGAGCAGGTGGTGAGCAAGAATGCATTGTTGGTCTTTAACACCCTTGGCAATGAATAAGTTCATCGATTTCATCATCGCCTTCTCTCTCCGTCGCAAGTACCTCATCCTCGTCGTTACGCTGGCCGTCGTCGTATTGGGTGTGGTCAGCTTCCGCCAGACGCCTATCGACGCCTTCCCCGACGTGACCAACACCAAGGTGACCATCATCACGCAGTGGCCCGGCCGCTCGGCTGAGGAGATAGAGAAGTTCGTCACCATCCCCATTGAGATTGCCATGAACTCGGTGCAGAAGAAGACCGACATTCGTTCGACGACGCTCTTCGGCCTCTCCGTGGTCACCGTATGCTTCGACGACCATGTCGACGACGAGTTCGCCCGCCAGCAGGTCTACAACCTTCTCAACGACGCCGACCTGCCCGACGGGGTGGAGCCCGACGTGCAGCCGTTATCGGGACCGACGGGTGAGATCTTCCGCTATACGCTGCGCAGCGACAAGCGTTCGGTGCGCGAGCTGAAGACGCTGCAGGACTGGGTCATTGAGCGTAAGCTGCGTTCGGTGCCGGGCATCGCCGACATCGTCAGCTTCGGCGGCGAGGTGAAGACCTTTGAGGTCAGCGTCAACCCCAACCAGCTCGCCACCTACGGCGTGAGTTCGCTCGAGCTTTATCAGGCCATCGCCAACAGCAACGTCAATGTCGGCGGCGACGTCATCGAGCGTAGTTCGCAGGCCTACGTGGTGCGCGGCATCGGACTCATCAACAACGTGCGCGAGATTGGCGACATCGTGGTGAAGAACGTCGGCGGTACGCCTATCCTCGTGCGCAACCTCGCCACCGTCCACGAGAGTTGTGCGCCACGCCTCGGACAAGTGGGGCGCGACAAGGAGAATGATGTCGTAGAAGGCATCGTCGTCATGCGCAAGGGCGAAAACACCGAGCAGGTTATCAAGGCCCTGAAAACGAAAATCTCTGAGATACAGCACGATGATCTGCCCAAGGACGTGAAGATAGTGCCGTTCTACGACCGCGAGGACCTCGTCAACCTGGCCGTGAGCACCGTGATGCACAACGTTCTCGAGGGCATCATCCTCGTCACGCTCGTGGTGCTGCTGTTCATGAAAGACTGGCGTACGACGGTCATCGTGGCTTCGGTCATTCCGCTGGCCCTGCTCTTCGCCTTCATTGCCCTCCACCTCTGCGGTATGAGCGCCAACCTGCTGTCGATGGGTGCCATCGACTTCGGTATCATCATCGACGGTGCCGTGGTGATGGTTGAGGCGCTTTTTGTAGCCCTCTCGGCGCAGGCGCGCAACATCGGTATGGAGGCGTTCAACCGCCGCAGCCATCTTGGTATGATACGGCAGACGGCGCGCGGTAAGGCCAAGTCAGTGTTCTTCTCCAAGCTCATCATCATCACCGCCCTGATGCCCATCTTCACCTTCCAGAAGGTCGAGGGTAAGATGTTCTCACCCTTGGCCTACACCCTCGGCTTTGCCCTGCTCGGCGCTCTGCTGTTCACGTTGACGCTGGTGCCGGTGCTGTCGTCGATGTTGCTCAAGAAAAATGTCCGTGAGAAGAAGAACCGCTTCCTCGACTTCGTCTATCACTATGCCGACAGCGCCTTCGCCTTCTGCCATCACCATAGTCGTAAGGTCATCACCGTGGCACTGGTGGCTATGGCCGTAGGACAGGCCTGCTTCAAGCTATTGGGCTCCGAGTTCCTGCCCGAGATGAACGAAGGCTCCATCTACGTGCGTGCCACGCTGCCGCAGAGCGTATCGCTGAGGCAGAGCGTGAAGCTGGCCAATGAGTTCCGCGGCATCCTCAGCGCCTACCCTGAGGTGAGTCAGGTGATGACGCAGACCGGTCGGCCCAACGACGGTACCGACGCCACCGGCTTCTACAACATCGAACTCTTCGTGAAGATGTATCCCGAGAGCCAGTGGAAAACCGGGCGCTCGAAGGATGAGGTCATCGACGACATGAACCGTCGGTTGAGCGTCTATCCGGGCATCGACTTCAACTTCTCGCAGCCCATCTCCGACAATGTGGAGGAGGCCGTGAGCGGTGTCAAGGGCGCCATCGTCGCCAAGGTCTATGGCAAGGACCTCGCCCAAAGCGAGCGTCTGGCTTGGCAGGTGTACCACACGATGAAACCCATCCGCGGCATCACTGACCTCGGCGTCATCCGCAACATGGGGCAGCCTGAGCTACAGATTGACATCAACGAGGACCGGCTGGCGCGCTACGGCGTGAAGAAAGACGACGTGCAGAGCATCATTGAGATGGCCATCGGCGGTAAGGCAGCCTCGCAGGTGTATGAGGATGAACGCAAGTTCAGTCTCGTCGTACGCTATGCCGAGCCTTACCGCAACAATGCTGAGGCCATTGCGAAGATCAAGGTGCCCAACGACGACGGTCAGATGATACCCATCGGCGAGCTGGCCTCAATACGCGCCATCACCGGTCCGCTCATCATCTATCGCGAGAACCACGCCCGCTACTGCGCCGTGAAGTTCAGCGTACGTGACCGCGACATGGGTTCCGCTGTCGACGAGGCCCGCGCCAAGGTGGCGAAGGCTGTGAACCTGCCCGCAGGATATAAGATAACGTGGAACGGCGACTTCGAGAACCAGAAGCGTGCCTCGGCCCGACTGGCGCAGGTGGTGCCCATCAGCGTGCTGCTCATCTTCGTCATCCTCTACGTGCTCTTCGGTAATGCGCGCGACGCCGGTCTGGTGCTCACCAACGTGCCTTTTGCGGCCGTAGGCGGCATCCTCATTCTGCTCATCACCCGCACCAACTTCTCCATCTCGGCGGGCATCGGCTTCATCTGCCTCTTCGGCATCTGCATTCAGAATGGCGTCATCATGCTCATGGACATCAAGCATTTCCTGCGTCATCGCTGCACGCTACCCGATGCGGTGACACGTGGCATGCACTCGCGCATCCGCAGTGTGCTGATGACAGCCATGATGGCCACCCTCGGCCTCATGCCCGCCGCCCTGAGCCACGGCATCGGCAGTGAGAGCCAACGGCCGTTGGCAACGGTCATCATCGGCGGTTTGGTCGGCGCCACCCTCTTCACCCTGTTCATCTTCCCGCTCGTGGTGGAGAAGGTCTACAAGCATGTGAACATCAAAAAGTGCCTTTAATATATCATTTGGTCATTTGACAAATTAGAAGATTTTTCTTGTTAGTACAAATATTTTATATTATCTTTGCATACGATAAAATGGCAAGTTATGGAACATACGACATTAAGACAACCTGCTTCATTCAGACTCAGGTCTGATCTATTGAAGGCTTTGAAGGAGCGTGCCAAGGCAAGCCACAGAAGTTTGAATAATCTTGTCGAGAGCATTCTACTTGATGCTATGTATAGTGAGCCAAATAAGGAAACACTTGAGGCTATGCAGGAGGCTCACGATAATAAAGGGGGGGCATATTCTAATGTTAGTGCATTAATGAAGTCACTTGCTGAGGAATGAAGAAATTACGTCCTACCGGTAGATTTCGAAAGGATTTCAAAAAGATCGAAAGAGACCGGTCTAAAGTTTCAGCTTTTGAGAAGATTGCCCAATTGCTGATAGATGAGACTCCCATACCAGCTCAGTACAGGCCACATATGCTTAAGGGGGCTTATAAGGGATATATGGAGTGCCACATTGAAAGCGACTTACTTCTGATATGGTTCGATCCTAATACAGATATTATAGAATTGGTGAGAATAGGAAGTCATTCTGAACTGTTCAAGTAAGTCTTGTTTACTATCAAATTCAACATGAAACGCATCTTATTGGCTGAGGACGAGGAAAACATTGCGGACTTCGTGAGCCGGGGGCTGCAAAGCTTCGGCTATGAGGTGGACAGTGTGCGGCGCGGCGACGATGCATGGCAGCGGCTCGAGGCACGGCAGGACTACAATCTGGCGCTGCTCGACATCCGCATGCCCGGTATGACGGGCCTCGAGGTATGCCAGCGACTGCGCGAGCAGCAGGGCTATCAGTTGCCCGTGCTGATGCTCACCGCCCTGGGCACCACCGACGACATCGTGCTCGGCTTGCAGGCCGGTGCTGACGACTATATGGTGAAGCCGTTTAAGTTCACGGAGCTGTTGGCCCGCATCTCGGCGCTGCTGCGGCGCGTGGAGAGCTACCGACAGGCGGCACCGCTGGCCTCGGGCGACCTCTCGATTGACGCGGCCACGCACAAGGCGCGGCGGCAGGACCGTGAGGTGGACCTCAGTACAAAGGAGTACCGGCTGCTGGAGTATCTCATGCGCCACGAGGGCGAGACGCTCACCCGGCGTCAGCTGTTGCGCGACGTGTGGGATAAGGACTTCGACACCAACACCAATGTGGTCGATGTCTATGTGCGCTATCTGCGACAAAAAATTGACGAGGGCTTCGACCGGAAGCTCATCCACACTATCGTCGGTACGGGCTACCGCTTCGGAAAGGGGGACAACGATGAAACCAGGGCATAAAATCTCGCTCATTTATTCGGGCATCACCATCGGCTTGCTGCTCGTGGCCGGGTTGGTGTTTTATTTCTTTTCATCCAACTATATCCGCAACCTCTATTTCCACTACATGGAGGAGAAGGCGCACGCCGTGGCCGAGGAGAAATTCTCGAAGGATGAGCTCGACCCTGTGAAATACCGCAATGTCGTCATCCGGCGGAAGAACTCCATCCCAACGTCGAAGGAACTCTTCATCCGCGTTGACGACCGTCAGCGGGCGCGTCGGCCATTGTCGGCTTATCTGACTGATGAGCAGATAGAACGGCTCTATGCCAACCAGACGGTCAACTTCGAGCATGGCGCCGAGGTGGGTACGGCGTTCGTCTACTACGACAATACCGGAACATTTGCCGTCATCGTGCTGAGCCGTAACCCCTACGGCGCCAGCATTGCGCGCACCCTGCGCTGGGCCTTGCTGCTGCTGGTGCTGGTCTCAGCGGCCGTATTGTGGCTCATCAGCCGCCTCTATGCCATGCGCATGCTCGACCGCATCGACCGCGACTACCAGACCGAGAAGATGTTTGTCAACAATGCCTCGCATGAAATTAACAACCCGCTGACGGCCATCCAGGGCGAATGTGAGGTGGCGCTGCTTGCCGACCGCACGGTGCCGGAATATAAGGACACGCTCCGTCGCATCGCCCACGAGGCCGACCGCGTGGTGACCATCATGCGTGAGCTGCTGCGCTTCTCTCACGTCAGGAGTGGCGAAGGGGTAGGGGAGCGCGAACCGGTGCCGATGGCGCCTTTGTTGCAGGCCTTGGCCAACGAACAATATGCTGGCAATACTACCCTTGAGGGCGACGCCAGGCAAGCGTGTACAGTGGATTGCCGCGGCGACTTTGCGGTGATGGGGGATGCCAACCTGCTGCGCATCGCCTTCCATAATCTGGTCAACAATGCCGTGAAATATTCCGACGGCAAGCCGGTCAGCATTACCATCGCCGACCGCCGCATCGTCATCCGCGACCACGGCATCGGCATCCCTGCGAGCGACCTTCCTCACGTCTTCGAACCATTCTACCGCGCCCGTAACACGCAGGGCGTCAGAGGTCATGGCGTCGGACTGGCCCTTGCCAAAGCTATCCTCGAACGCTACGGTGCCCGCCTTACGGTGACATCGCGGCAGGATGAGGGCACCACCGTTCAGGTGCGCTTCAAATAACCTAAAAATATAAAAATTACAAAATTGCTTGCATCGTATGAGGGTTCTGATTATCTTTGCAAACGAGATGAAGAAAGTATTAACCCTTGTCATGCTGCTCGTCCTCGCGATGACCGGCATGGCGCAAAACAAAGTAAAAGATATGCAAACAGTTTATGATTTCAGCCTGAAGGACAAGAAAGGCAATGACGTGAGTTTGGAACAGTATAAGGGCAAGGTGCTCCTTATCGTCAATACCGCCACTGGATGCGGCTTCACCCCTCAATATGAGGATTTGGAGGCGATGTATCACCGGCTCAAGGACAAGGGACTGGAGATTCTCGATGTGCCTTGCAATCAGTTCGGTCACCAGGCTCCCGGCACCGATGAGGAGATTAAGCAGTTCTGCACGCTGAAGTTCGGCGCCGACTTCCCGCAGTTCAAGAAGAGCGATGTCAATGGTGCCAATGAGTTGCCACTCTACACCTGGCTGAAGAGCCAGAAGCCTTGCCAAGGCGGTTATGAGGCCAAGTTGGCCGCCGTCATGGAGAAGCTCTACAACGAGGCCAACCCCGAACCGCGCAAGAAGGATGACATCCAGTGGAACTTCACCAAGTTCCTTATCAGTCGCGACGGTCAGGTCATCGCCCGCTTCGAGCCGACGGTTGACATGAAGGAAGTGGAGAAGCAGACCGAGGCTGCGCTGTAAAGCTTAGAAGCCTTTCCTCGCCTTCCCCGATTGGGGAAGGCAGATCTCAGTGTAGTGGCCGTGCCTTGTGACGGCCACTAATTCGTCACTGCCCGACGGCAGGACGAAAGAGCTTCGACTTCAACCACCGTCTCACCGGTACGTCATAGAGCTTGTAGGCGGCATAGGCGTTGAAGATGGCGAGAGCGTAGAGGCCCACACCCAATGCGATGTGCTGCGACAGCGGGGCGTCGGGGTGGTTGGTCACCCACGACGTCTGGATATAGACGAGCGGGAAGTGGGTGATGTAGATGGGGTAGGAGACATTGCCGAAGAACTTGCAGATGGAAACGGAGAACTTACCCGTGACGTTGCTGCCTGCGCCCATGCTCACCACCAAGGGGAACATCATGAGGATGCAGATGCACTCGTAGAGGCCGTTGGCCCACATGTGGTCGGGTCCGCAGAGACGCGGCATGACGAGGATGACGGCCACGATAAGGCCGCACCACAAGAAGCCACCGCGCACCTTGATGAGCTTATGCACGCGGGAGATGAGCAGTCCGGCGAAGAACGGATAAAGCAGTCGGGTGATGCCGATGAGCAGTTGGTCGGGCGTGAGGCTCCAGCCGCCAATCACGGTGTAGGCTGCCGCCCGGTTGTCGCCCCATACGCCGAGCCAGTCGATGTCGAAGCAGAGCAGTATGGTCATGCAGCCGAAGAGGATGACGCACACGGTCAGCGCTACCTTCGACAGACGGCGGATGATGAGGGCATAAAGCAGGTTGGCCAGATATTCCCATTGCAGCGACCATACGGGACCGTCGAGTGGGTTGGTCTCGGCCCAGCCGCGGATATCCATCGAGGGCGGTGTGGGGATGATGGTGAAGCACCACAGCATCACCACGATGAGCATCATGCCCGACGTCTTGTCGACCAGTGGAAAGGCATCGCTGCCCTGCAGAAAGAACGTGGCGGCGCCTAACAGACAGCCGAAGATGACCATCGGGTGAAGGCGCACCAGACGGCGCTTGATGAAGTTCCACGTCGACATCCGGTCCCAGCGGTCGTCGTAGGCATAGCCGATGACGAAGCCGGAGAGAACGAAGAAGAAGTCCACGGCGAGGTAGCCATGATTGAGGATTTGGTTCTCGGGGTGGCCGTCGGAATAGACCTCGAAGAGGTGGAAGGCCACGATGATGAGTGCGGCCACGCCACGGAGTCCGTCGAGAATCTCATAGCGGGGCTTGGAGGCAAGATAGATGTTGTTTCTTGCCTGTATGTCGGCGTTGGTTTTCATTGAGTTGTGCTTAATGGTTGCAAAGGTACGATGAATTTTCTATCTTCCACTCTTTTATCGTTCTGTCCTCCATTGAGAAGTTGATGGCGACCTTTACGACTTTGCGGCCATCGGTCTTGTAGGGGATGGTATAGTCCTTCTCATCGATTTGCTGCAGCGCCTTGTCGAGGTCGCCGTTCATTTTCAGCTCCATCACGTAGATGGTCGTGTCGGTTTTGATGAGAATATCCAAGCGACCCTTGGCGTTGCGCACCTGCGACTCGACATAAACATTGAGCAATGAGAACATCACGTAAAGCATCGCGGTGAAGTGGCCCTCCGTGGTCGGTGCATCCTTGAGCGTATTCTCCTGATAAGGAATCGTAGAAACGAACTCCTGCATCGCCTTGAGACATCCGTCCATGTCGTCCTTGCGCAAAGCCTGGTACATCCGTCCCACAGCGTGTGAAGCTTCTACATTGTTCGTGTGAACATAGTAAGGGATGAGTATGCGCATCAACCCCACCTTCACCTCCTCGTTGGGATAGCCAAGTGTGTAGAATTGCATGATGGGGTCATAATCCTTAATGGTGATATAGCCGCTCTGATAAAACAGCGGCAGGATGGACTGCATGTTCTCCGTAGGCTGGTCAAAGTCGGATGCCCACACCTCACTGCCATCGATCTTTGTGATGTCGGCGTGGAAGTGCTTGAGCATGTTAACCAGAAACGTCGGCGTGCCCGTGGAGAACCAGTAATTGCCGAATTTGCGGTTGTTCATCGCCGAGAGCAGACTGAAAGGATTCAAGACACCCTCGCTGTCCTCAGAGAAATGATAGCCGTCGTAATGATAGAGGAGTTTGTCAATGACCTGCTGATGGCTGTAGTGGTATATCTCTGCCAACACACCGATTCCCTCCTGGAAGTTGTCTTCCAGCTCCTTTATTGTTATGCCGCACATAGCCGCATACTGCGGCAGCATCGAGATGTTGTTCAGGTTGTTGAGCTGCGAGAAGATGCTAAGCTGCGAGAACTTCGTGATGCCTGTGATGAATACAAAGCGGAGATAGGGGTCGAGCTTCTTAATTGGGGAATAAAAGGACTGCAGCGCAGTCCGCATCTTCTCGAGCCGTTCCGGATCGTGAAGAACGGTCAGCAGGGGAGCATCATATTCGTCAATGAGCACAACAACCTGTTTGCCGGTACGCTTGTAGATACGCTCCACGAGTTCCTTAAAACGTGTTGCCAGATTATCAGCCGTTTTCTCTACGCCATAGGTTTCCTCCATAGAGGCCAGAGAGGAACTGACACTTTCTTCAAAGTTCTCTACGACGCCCTCCTTGATGTCGCTCAGGTCAAAGTGCAGCACGGGGTATTGCTTCCATTCCTTCTCCAACTTTTCGATGGCAAGACCCTTGAACAGGTCTTTGCGGCCGGAGAAGTAGGCATCAAACGTACTCGTGAGCAGCGACTTGCCGAAACGACGGGGGCGGGAGAGGAACACATACTGACCGGGATGGGTAACTTCGTATATGTACTTTGTCTTGTCAACATACAAGTATCCGCCCTGGCGAATCTTGGCGAAAGTTTGTATACCTATTGGATAGTTTACCATAGTTGCACTATTTTTCCACAAACTTAATCAATTTACGTGAGATAGCAAAGGAAAAAGATGAAATTCAATGATGTGTGGGTTAAACTGGTGCAATGACCTGAATCGAGAAGTGCTTGATGACATTGCATGACGTTCGTCAAACATTCGCATGACGTTCGTCACGCGATCGTTTGACGTTCGTCACGTGATCGCATGACGTTCGTCAAATTTCGAGATTTTATAGCATATATTCGGTCATCGTTTCGCCGCAACCGCTCCTCGGTAAAATGCAGAAGCTTACCGGAAAATTCGTCTTCCCGGGGTTTCGCTGGCGCTCAACCCCGGGCTAATTCCCGCAACCGCTCCGCGGTTGATTACTCCTGGATTATTGCAGCCGGTATTGCTGCGGTGTGCAGCCGAGGTGCTTCTTGATGAACTTGCAGAAGGTGGGGTAGCTCTCGAAGCGGAAGGCGTCGGCGATGTCTTTCATCGGCCGGTCGGTATAGCGCAGCTCCATCTTCAGTCGCTCCACGGCGTGCGCGGTGATGACGTCGAGCGCAGGGCGCCCAGCGTAGAGCTTCGTAATCTTCGACAGATACTTTGGCGTGATGAACAGCTTGTCGGCGAAGTAGTTCACCGTGCGCTCGCGTCCGTCGGTCTTGCTGAGCAGCGCCATGAACTGCTTATAGAGGTGCTCGGTGCGGTAATGAACCGAGCCGTCGCCGTTGGTCTCGTCGTTGCCTGCAGGGATGTGCAGGTCGTTGATGACGTCGAAGAGCATCGACGCGAAGAGATGGTAGACCAGCTCATCGTGGTAGAGGTCGTTCGACGCATTACGGTAGCGCAGGATGTTCAGGAACGTGTTGACGCGGTTGTTGGTGTAGCGCTCGTCGTTGTTGATGACGGCCTTCTGGCCAAAAGCCTTGATGACCTTCATCACCCTTCCGCTGCCCGTGAGCATGCGCACGAGAATCTCCATGGAATAGCCAATCAGCACCGCCGAAGCCGTTGACGGCAGTTCAATGTCGTCGAGCATCGTGTTAGGCGGACTGACGAGGCAGTTGCCTGCTGCGATGGTCAGCGGACGGTCGTTGACCTTCAGATTGACCTCACCCTCCACACAGAATAGGAATGTCAGACCGTTGACCATCATGCCCCGGCACAGCGCCTTGTAGTCCTTCAATGGCGAGAGGACGAAAAAGGAGTTGTCGGCATACACCGCCGGATGCTCCAAAGCCATGAAATCTGCTATCCGATAAGTTTTGTCCATAATGTGGCAAAGATTGTACAAAGATAGCAAAAACAAAGGGAATGACAAAGAAAACAGCCTATTTCTTTGTCATTCCCGATTGCAGCTCTTTGGCTTGCCGAATGAAGACGTACCGGCGGCTGGTGGCCGGCACAAGGCCGGCCACTACACCAATACCAATGGGTGAATTACAGGGGCTTGTACTCCCAGAAAGCCTCCATGGCCTCGTAGGAAGCCAGGCCGAGGTCCTGATACATCTTTGCCGTGGCGTGGTTGCGGTCCTCGGCGCGCTGCCAGAACAGACGCTCGTCGTTGCCCAGGTAAGGTGCACTTTCCATCTGTGAACTGTGCTTCAGGATGGCGTTGCGCTTTGAACGGAGTTCCTCAGGGCTCATCGGCACGCACATCTCAATGTTCTCGATTGGCCACTCAGCCCATGCGCCGCGATACATCCAGAACTTGCAGTCCTTGAGCCACTCGGCACCGGCCTTCTTCTCAAGGTCGACGGCGGCCAGTACGGCGTTGGTGCACTTGCGGTGAGTGCCGTGAGGGTCGGCCAGGTCACCGGCCATGAACACCTCGTGCGGCTTGACGGTCTTGAGCACGTTGCGCACAATCTCGACATCCTTCTCGGTCATCGGCAGCTTCTCCACCTTACCGCTCTCGTAGAACGGGAGGTCGAGGAAGTGAACATGGTCGAGCGGTATCTTGTTGTAGGTGCAGGCCGTGCGTGCCTCACCACGACGAATCAGACCCTTGATGGTGCGCACCTCGATGGTATCCATGTCGCCGTCCTTCTTCTGAGCCAGGAAAGCCTTGATATCCTTGTACATCTTCTTGATGACCTCATCCTTGTCGTTGATAAACAACTGGTTGAAGCCATTGACGAAGTGCATGAAGCGAGTCACCTCCTCGTCGTTGACGGCGATGTCGCCCGATGTCTCGTAGCAGATATGCACGTCGTGACCCTGGTTGACGAGGCGCTGGATGGTTCCGCCCATCGAGATGACATCGTCGTCAGGGTGCGGTGAGAACACGATGACACGCTTCGGGAACGGTTTGGCGCGCTCCGGACGATAGGTGTCGTCGGCATTGGGCTTGCCGCCGGGCCATCCGGTGATGGTGTGCTGCAGGTCGTTGAAAATCTTGATGTTGGCGTTGTAGGCCGAGCCGTAGAGGGCGAGCAGTTCGCTCAGTCCATGGTCGTTGTAGTCCTTGTTGGTGAGCTTCAGGATAGGCTTGTGGGTGACGCCGCAAAGCCATACGAGGGCCGAACGCACGAGCTTGTCGTTCCAGTCGCAGGTGGTGACGAGCCAAGGATGCTTGATGCGCGTGAGCTCAGAGGCGGCACCGAGGTCGATTACCATGTCGGCATTGCTGTGGGTCTGCAGGAACGAGGCGGGAACGGCATCGCTCACCTTATCCTCAACGGCCGACTTGACGATGCTGGCCTTCTCCTCACCCCAGGCCACGACATACACTTTCTTGGCCTTGAGGATGGTGCCCATGCCCATGGTCAGGCAGCATGGCGGCACCTGCTCGCCATTGGCGAAGCTGTTGGTCATCTCCTCGCGAGAGAGGTTGTCGACGAGAATGATGCGGGTGCTGGAAGCGAGACTTGAACCCGGCTCGTTGACGGCGATGTTGCCGTTGCGGCCGATGCCGAAGAGTGCGATGTCGAGACCGCCGAAGGTCTGGATGCGCTGTTCGAAGAGGCGGCAGTAGTCATTGACGGCTTCCTGAGAGATGGTGCCGTCGAGCGAGAACACATTCTGCGGCTCCACATCCACTTGGTCGAGGAAGCGCTGCTTCAACTGTGCCAGACTGCTGATCTTGCTGCCCTTGGACAGGGGGAAGTACTCATAGCCGTTGAACACGACCATGTTCTTGAAGCTCAGGCCGTTCTCCTTGTGGCGACGCACCAGCTCCTCGTAAATCGGGGTCAGGCTGGTACCCGTACCCATAGCTACGGTGAGGAACTTGCCCTCTTCCTGCTTAGCCTTCAGTGCACGCTCAATGCCGTCGGCAATGTGCTTTGCACCGTCTTCAATAGAGGCGAAGATGTCGGTGTTCACCTTCTCCATACGCGTGAGCTCAATGCGGTCGACAGCCGTCTTGGGCTGATAGAACTCCTTCGGTACCCGGTTGAGTACAATCTTCGAGGTTAAATTCAAATCTACCATGATAATATCTAACAGTTAATTTATTGTTTTAAGGATTGGATTGCGGTCTCTTTCGATTCCGGTTGCAAAGTAACGTAATATTCATCAGATAAAAGGTGAATATATTTACCTTAATAATGTTAATATTGCGCTATATGACCAAAATCATCATTTTATAGTCCAAAAAGTGCAATGAAACTATTCTTCGATGACAATGCCTTTGCAACCGGGTTGCAAAAATATTGCCCTAACTTTGCAGCAGAATTCAAAACAAGTAAGCAGATGAACAAGAAACTATTGATCCGCATCTTCACCGCCGCCATGCTGCTGATGTGCGCCTGGCTGGTCACCAAACATGTTGCCATGCCCCTTTGGGCGCAACTGTGTGTGTATCTCATACCTTATTTATTAATAAGTTACGACGTGCTGATGGAGGCCATCGAGGAGGGCATCAAGGAGGCCAACCCCTTCAATGAGGATTTCCTGATGTGCGTGGCCACGATTGGTGCGCTGTGCATCGGTTTCCTGCCTGGAGCCGAACCGCAATTCCCAGAGGCGGTATTCGTGATGCTGTTCTTCCAGGTCGGCGAGTTCTTCGAGGACTATGCCGAGGACAAGAGCCGCAAATCGATCTCTGAGATGATGGACATCCGCCCCGACACGGCCAACGTGGAGCGCAACGGCCAGGTGACGGTGGTCAGTCCCGCCTCGGTGCAGGTGGGCGAGACGGTCGTCGTGAAGCCTGGCGAGAAGATTCCGATGGATGGTACGGTCATCGACGGCCGCTCGAGCCTCAACACCGTGGCGCTGACCGGTGAGAGCATGCCGCGTGAGGTCGGCGTGGGCAGTGAGGTCATCTCGGGCTGCATCAACATCTCCGGCGCACTGAAGATGAGGGTAGACAAGACCTTCGGCGAGTCGACGGCATCGAAGATTATCCAACTTGTTGAGGCCTCGGGGGAGAATAAGTCGAAGAGCGAGACGTTCATCCGCCGTTTCGCCCGCGTCTATACGCCCATCGTGGTGTTCCTCGCCCTCGGCTTTGCCTTCATCCCGCCATTGTTCTACAGCAGTTATGAGGCCGGTCTGGCGACGTGGGCTTACCGCGCCCTGAGCTTCCTGGTGGTGAGCTGTCCGTGCGCACTGGTCATCTCGGTGCCACTGAGCTTCTTCGGCGGCATTGGTGGCGCCTCGCGTAAGGGCATCCTTATCAAAGGCGGCAACTATATGGATACGCTCAACAAGCTGTCGACGGTGGTCTTTGACAAGACGGGTACGCTGACGCGTGGAGTATTCAAGGTGCAGGCTGTTCATAAGGCGCCGATGAGCGAGGAGGATCTGCTCCACCTCGCCGCCCACGTGGAACGCTATTCCACCCATCCCATCGCCATCGCCCTGCGTCAAGCTTATCCCAACGAGACCGACGGCTGCAAGGTGGAAGACGTGGAGGAGATTGCCGGACAGGGCGTCAGGGCTACGGTCAATGGCCGCCGTGTGAGCGTGGGCAACGAGAAGATGATGACAGCCGAGGGCGCCACCGTCGAGGAGTGTCCGCTGTGTAAGGCGCATGCGGGTACCGTCATCCACGTGGCGGTGGAAGGGCGATACCTGGGGCATATCGTCATTGCCGACCAGATGAAGGACGATGCCGCCACCGCCATCGAACAACTGAAGAAGGCCGGCGTGAGGCAGACGGTGATGCTCACCGGCGACAAGGAGAGCGTGGCTGCGGCCGTTGCCAACCAACTGGGCATCGACGAATACCACGCTGGACTGCTGCCCGCCGACAAGGTGAGTCATGTGGAGGCATTGCTGCAGCAAAAGCCGCAGGGTACGACGCTGGCCTTCGTCGGCGACGGCATCAACGACGCACCGGTGCTGGCCCGCGCCGACGTGGGCATCGCCATGGGTGCCTTAGGCAGTGACGCGGCAATAGAGGCCGCCGACGTGGTGCTGATGGACGACAAACCGTCGAAGATTGCCACCGCCATCCGCATCGCCCACAAGACAATTGGCAACGCCCGTCAGAACGCCGTGTTTGCCATCGCCGTGAAGGTGCTGATCCTCGTGCTCGTGGCTACAGGTTTGCTGGGCAACCTCGCCATGCCCGTGGCCGTGTTCGGCGACGTCGGTGTGATGGTGCTCTGCGTGCTCAATGCCATGCGGACGCTGAGATAAGTCTACATAAACTCACGCATGAACCACCGCTGGAACACGCAGTCAGCAAGCACCACGCCGCTATTGTCCTCGTCTATGATTTCCCTATCAAGCAAAGAAGCCTTTATTCTCGGAATATTTGACTTTGTACCCATAGGGAACTGCTCGGCTATCGTTTTCGACGTGAAGCCGGAGTGGTAGCCCTTGCAAATGGCACGGATGAAGTTGAGCTGGTAGGTACTCAATCCACGGGTCTGCTCGGTGAAGAAGCTGGCATTCTGCGCCAACAACGCCTCAATGCCGTTGTTAAGTGACGTCTCGGTAGCCTCCTTGTCGGTTTCGGCCATCACATTCCATGCAAGCTGTTGTACATAGGAGGAATAGCCTTCAACCGTCTCACAGATTTTTTGGGCAAGTGCTGCTGAGATAGACTGCCCCTTATCCTTGAAGCGTTGCTGGATAAAGGTGACCCAGTCTTTCGTTGGTATCGGCTTCAACTCGTTCACCTCACCGAATTGGAAGAAGGGCATGCGTCGGCTTTGGAACAATTTAGTCATCAGGTGTTTCTTACTGCCGAATAGACAGTAAGAGACATTTTGCTGATGCTGCCAAACTCCACGCATGCGTTTTTGGACGGTGATGGAGTCAGGAAACTCGCCTATTTGTTGAAACTCATCGATACAAACTATGAGATGAATATTCTTTTCCTTAGCCAGCACTTCAGGGAGTTGAAGGATCTCTTCAGGTGAATATTCCTTTGGTGTGATGCCCAATGACAGGGAGAAATCGGTCAAAGGTTCTGTACTGAAGGATATTTTGGGAGAGACACGCACAAGGAACTTCTTGATGTTCTCCAGCACCTGTTCTGTCTTGCTGGCCGTTTGTTTCAGGATGGAAGAAGCAAAGCGGTTGTAGAAGTCGTATTCGCTTCTGCAGTCGTAGACATCCATCAATACGACCTTCAGCTTCGGGTCTTTGATCTCCGACTTCACTTTTTTCACCAGTGAGGTCTTGCCCATACGCCGCGGTGACATGAGGATGACGTTGAGACCGTTCTCAAAGTCTTTTTTCAGTCGTGCTGTTTCCTTTATTCTGTCAGTGAAGTTCTCCCCTTCGACCGACATGCCATAAACAAAAGCCTTATCCATAATCTTCTTATTTCCGGCAAATTTAAGAAGAAAAAACGAAGTTCACAAACTTGTGGACCACAAACTTGTGAACTTTCAATAACTAATAGGCTTCGGGTGGCATTTCCCCTTCTCCAGGGAAGGGCCTTTTACCGCTCCGCCCAGTCGCCGCGGTCGAGCTGGCGGTAGCCGATGGCCTCAGCCAGATGGACGGGGAGGACGCGGTCGGAGGCGGCGAGGTCGGCGATGGTGCGCGCCACCTTCAGGATACGGCTGTAGGCGCGGGCCGACAACGACAGCCGCTCCATAGCGCTGCGCAACAGCTCAAGACCCTCATTGTCGGGCTCCGCATACTGATGAATCATGCGCTCAGTCATCTGGGCATTGCAATGGATGCCCGGCACATCCTTGAAGCGCGCCGTCTGAATGGCGCGGGCGGCGATGACGCGCTCGCGGATTTTCGCCGACGGTTCACCCTGCGCCCGACGGCTCAGCTCATTGAAGGGGATAGCGGCAATTTCGCACTGGATGTCAATGCGGTCAAGCAACGGACCCGAGATTTTGTTCAAGTAGCGCTGTATCTGCCCCGGCGTACACACGCAGGTGTGGGTGGGGTCACCGTAATAGCCGCAGGGACAAGGGTTCATCGAGGCGACGAACATAAACGACGACGGAAAGGTGACCGAGTATTTCGACCGACTGATGCAGATTTTCCGGTCCTCGAGCGGCTGGCGCAACACCTCGAGCGTATGCTTGTTGAACTCGGGCAGTTCGTCGAGAAACAGCACGCCATTGTGGGCCAGCGAAATCTCACCGGGCATGGGATTGTTGCCGCCGCCAACGAGGGCCACCTCGGAGATGGTGTGGTGAGGCGATCGGAACGGCCGCTGCGAGATGAGCGACGAGTCCTTAGGCAGCAGACCGGCCACGGAATGTATCTGCGTGGTCTCGAGGCTCTCGGCCAGCGTCAGCGGCGGAAGGATAGAGGGCAGACGTTTGGCCATCATGCTCTTTCCTGATCCCGGCGGACCAATCATGATGAGGTTGTGCCCACCGGCGGCCGCCACCTCCAGCGCCCGCTTCACACTCTCCTGTCCGCGCACGTCGGCGTAGTCGAGGTCGAACTTATACTGATGCTCGAAAAACTCTTTGCGCGTGTCTACCGTCGTCGGCGCATATTGCTTCTTCCCCGTGAGCAGGTTGATGACATCGACAAGGTTGTCCATGCCATAGACCTCGAGTTTATTGACGATGGCGGCCTCCCGCACGTTCTGTTTCGGTACGATGAGGCCCTTGAAATGCTCGGCGCGGGCCTCGATGGCGATGGGCAGCACACCCTTGGCCGGCTGCAGGGTACCGTCGAGGCTCAGCTCACCCACAAGCATGTAGCTGTCGAGTGCATCGGCGGCTATCTGGCCGTCGGCGGCGAGGATGGCGATGGCCAGCGGCAGGTCGAAGCTGCTGCCCTCCTTTCTCAGGTCGGCAGGCGCCATGTTGACGGTCACGTCGGCATTGGGGAAATGCAATCCATTAACGCCAAAGGCCGAGGCGATGCGGTCGCGACCCTCACGCACGGCTTCGTCGCCGAGACCGGTAAAATGGTAGGCTACGCCTGGCACCGTGTTCACCTCAATGGTGACGCGGGTGACCTCAAGGCCGTTGACGGCAGCGGAATAGGTTTTTACAAGCATTGGCTTAATCAGGTTTACGGCTTGCCGCTTTACAGACTCGTCATCTTCTGCGGCAAACGTTCGTTATAGACTTGTCGTCATCTGCGGCAAGCATTCGTTAAAGACTCGTCGCTTTCTGCGACAGCTCCATTCTCGGTACGTCGCGCGCTACGATGCGCCCGTTCTTTACAATCATATTGCCCGGCACTATGAGCAGGCCCAATTGCTGCAGCGCTTTGGTCTCGAATAGCTCACCCGTACAGACGAAGGTCCACGGCATGTCGTTCGACTTGACGTAATTCCTCACCTCCCGCTGGCTGGCATCAACCGAGATGGCGACCACGCGGAAGTCCTTGCCGCTGCTGGTCTGTTCGGCGCGCAACTGCCGCATCATGTCGGTGCTGTTATAGTTCCACGTTGCCCAGACGAGGATGACGGTGACGCCACTTGACAGACTGGCTGAGGTGACCTGATGGCCGTTGATGTCGGTCAGCGAGAAGTTGGGCAGCGGCTTCCCCACACCGGTGGCTGCAAGCGCCTTGACCTGCTGCTCAAGGCGACCGAGCTGGTTGTTGTTGGTTTGCTTGGCGCGCATGATGGCGATGAGCTTGGCCGCCTGATCGTAGTCGGGAATGGGTGCGGTGACGAAGTACTGGCGCACGAGGTAAAGGCCGATGGGCGACTCAGGATGGTCGGCGATGAACTGCGCCGCATACTGCTTGATCTCGGGTGGTGAGGCGTTGGCAATGCGCTCGCGGAACGACGACATGAGTTCATTGGTCTTCGTACCCTTGATCTTCAAGGCCTTCAGGTGCGACGCGTCACCCTTGATGGTGACGGTCTTGCCCGGTTCGGCGAAGATAGGTATCTGGGAGAAGTTGGGGAAGATGATGGTCAGCGTCATGGCGCGCTCGCATGGCATCTCAAAGGCGAAGCGGCCGCCCTCGACCTTGATGGTGTCGAAGCCGTTGATGTCGCCGTCGGTGCTATAGACGTAGAACTCACCGCTGTTCATCTGCAGCAGGCGGCCCTCAATCTTGAAGTGATGACCGTCCTCGCCACACGACGCCAGCAGGAGTAGCGCCAACAGCGCCATGAGACCTACGGAGCCTTTGCGTAAGGATGAAAGAAAAGACATTATGAATGTGTCTTAAGATTAAAAGCATAAGAGCCAAGGAGCATACTGATAGCTCCCTGGCTCCTTATAGTGTTGGTTGAAATAGCCTGCGGCTAAACCGTCGCCATGCTTACTTCAGGTTGGCGAACTCGAGGTCGTTGGCAGCGTAGGCTGCGAGAGCTGAGCTCATCTGAGTAGCCTTGTTGAGGTACTGGCGAGCAGCCTCGGTGTTGCCCTGACGGTTGTTGACGATAGCCTTGAGGTAGTTGGTCACAGCGTTGGCGTTCTTCACCTTGTCGAGGGTAGAAGCGGCTGAAGCATAGTGCTTGTTGAGGAGCTGTGCGAGGGCAGCACTGTTGGAAGCGGTGTCGCCGAAGTCCTTCTCAGCGGTAGCATAGTCACCCTTGGCGAGAGCCAGGTTGCCGAGAGCCTCGTTGAGTGAGTTGGCGTCGGTAGCCTTAGAGAGATAGTTCTCAGCATCGCTCACCTTACCGTTCTTCAGAGCGAGCAGTGCCTGGTTGGCGTAAGCCTCAGGAGCGGCGCCCTTGTTCTGAGCCTGAGCCAGATACTTGGCGGCAGTGTCCTCGTTGCCCTTGGCGGCCTCGATGGCTGCGATGTTGTTGTAAGCGCGATAGTCGTTGGGATAGAGGTCAGCGGTCTTCTTGTAGATCTCCTCCTGCTTGTCGGCGTCGTTCTCGAGACTTGCAGCATAGAGCAGCTCGTCGGCACTGAGCTTGGAAGGATCAGAAGCATACTGCTCCTTGATCTGGTCGTCGCTGCGGCCCACAGTCTCATAGTTGATGATGAGGCGGCTGCGGCGGAGCTGCGGCAGGATGCCGTCGGCCAGCTCACGGAAGCCCTGGCTCATGTTCTTAATCTGCTTCTCACGCTCCTCGGGGTCCTTGTACATCTCGAGGACACGCAGGATGACGTCCTTGTCCTGGAGGTTGCTGGCTGAAACGAGCTCCTTGAAGCCCTCCCAGTCCTGAGCGGTGTACTTGGAATCAACATCGGCGTCGGCCAGCTTGGCGGCCTTCAACTGCTTGTTGACATAGCTGGTGGTGACGTTCTCACGCTTCTTAGAAAGCTTGTCGTTGAAAGCGAAACCGCCATCAGGTGAAGCATAGGCAGAAACCTCGACATTCTTGAGGTTCAGGCCCTCGCGGTCCTTGTTAATCTTGTTGAGCATAGCAACGAAGTCCTTCACCGAGTTGCTCTTCAGCTCACTCTTACGCAGGTTGGCCTGGTTGATGAGGAACTTGATGTTGGCCTGCTCCTTCTGAGCCTTCACGCGCTGGAAGGAATCGGGAGCGACGCAGGAGCTCATGGCCTGCTTATACAGTTCCGATGTGGCGACGACGCCGGTGGCGACCTTCACGTCGGGAATGCTTACTTCTTTGTTGCCTACACGTGCATTGAACGTGAGGTACATATCGCTCTTCTGCATAGCGCTGTTGTAGGGGAACGAGGTCTTCATCGTGTAGCGGCCGCCCACCTTGTAAGGAATGGTCTGGTCGTTGCCCTGAACCTTCTCGCCCTGGAACGTAGCACCGGTGCCCTTGGTCACCTGGCCGTCGCCGTAGCGCAGCTCAGGAATCACCGTAACAACAGCTTTTTTCTTCATATACTTCTCGGGGAAGTTACCGTCGATAGTAGCTGGAACCTGGCCACCAATAGCCTCAAGGGGGTTAGGGTCAACCGTGAAATTGTCGGCTGACAGAGGTCCCATCTTTGAACAAGATGCCAGCATCAGAAGCGAGCATGCTGAAAGAGATAGAAATAGATGGTTACGCATAAAATGAAAATAATTAGAATTTAAATGTGCCGCGAGCGGGACTCGAACCCGCACAGCCATTTCTGGCCAAGGGATTTTAAGTCCCTCGTGTCTACCAATTCCACCATTGCGGCATGGAGATGAATGACTACGGTAGATTTAGTCAGCGCAAAGATAGCCCTAAAACTCCGAATACGCAAGCTATTTTATGAATTTTAATAAAATAAAACGATATATCTCCGCAAATGGCTTTGTTTATCGTCATATATCACCATAAATGCCCCCATCGCTTCCTCTAATGCCAGCCATTTCTCATGAGACGGATTGCATAATAATTGATATAAATTGCGACTTATCTTTGGTACTTTTGCAATAAACCCGTACTTTTGCAGCTGAAATAAAAACAAATAATAAGGTATTCCTTTTATGAAGAAACTGATGACCTTGGTCATGCTGATGATTGCAGTGGTGGCCAACGCGCAAATGCTCAATCCCGTCAAGTTCAGTTCCCAATTGAAGACCAACGGAACGGCTGAGGGCGAGATTATTTTCAGCGGTAAAATCGAGAAAGGCTGGCACGTCTATTCTACAGGACTGGGCAACGATGGCCCAGTGACGGCCACGTTCAACGTCAACAAGCTCGACGGCGTGGAACTCGTGGGTAAGCTCAAGCCGGTAGGCCACGAGATTTCAGCCTACGACAAGATCTTTGAGATGAACCTGCGCTACTTCGAGGGTAGCGTACAGTTTGTGCAGAAGGTGAAGTTCACCAAGCCCAACTACGTCATCGACGCTTACCTCAACTACGGCGCCTGCAACGACCAGAACTGCATGCCGCCTACCGACGTCAACATCAAGGCGTCGGGCAAGAGTCCGGCCGTGGACAAGGCTGCTGAAAAAAAAAGCGACGCCACTGACGCGGCGGCAGACGAGAAGACAGAAGGCGACGACCAGACGGCTGTAGCAGAAGACGGATTGCAGGCCGACTCGGTCAGCGCTCAGGCGCAGGCCGACTCGCTGGCACAGGCCAACATGGCCGCATCGCTCAGCGACAGCGATAAGGCACAGCTCTGGAAGCCGGTCATCAAGCAACTGCAGCAGTTTGGCGGTGCCAACGACATCGCCAACCATTCGCTGTGGTACATCTTCCTCATGGGTATCGTCGGCGGTCTGCTCGCCCTCGTCATGCCCTGCATCTGGCCTATCATCCCCATGACCGTCAGCTTCTTCCTCAAACGGTCGAAAGACAATAAACAGAAAGGCGTACGCGATGCCATCACTTATGGCATCTCCATCATCGTCATCTTCCTGGTGTTAGGCATCGGCGTGACCCTCATCTTCGGTCCGTCTACGCTCAACGCCCTATCCACCAACGCCATCTTCAACATCTTCCTTTTCCTGTTGCTCGTGGTGTTTGCGGTCAGCTTCTTCGGTTGGTTTGAAATCAAACTGCCCGACAGTTGGGCCAATAAGGTGGATACCAAAGCATCCAACACGACTGGTCTGATCTCCATCTTCCTCATGGCATTCACGCTGGTGCTGGTGAGCTTCTCCTGCACGGCGCCCATCGTGGGCCTGCTGCTGGTGCAGACCGTGACGTCGGGCGACTGGCTCGCTCCGGCCGTCGGCATGTTCGGCTTCGCCCTTGCCCTGGCCGTTCCGTTCTCGCTGTTCGCCATGTTCCCCACGCTGATGAAGAAGAGTCCGAAGAGCGGCTCATGGATGGATCAGATTAAGGTAGTGCTCGGCTTCATTGAGTTGGCTTTTGCACTGAAGTTCTTCAGCGTTGCCGACCTGGCTTACGGTTGGCATCTGATGGACCGCGAGGTATTCCTCTCGCTTTGGATTGTCATCTTCGGCGCCCTCGGTGCTTACCTCGTAGGTTGGCTGAAGTTCCGCCAGGATGCCATCGGTGGCGACCTCAACCGTCCGATGTCGGTGCCCGCTATCATGCTTGGCCTCTGCTCGTTCGCCTTCGCCATCTATATGATTCCGGGTCTGTGGGGTGCTCCCTGTAAGGCAGTCTCCGCCTTCGCACCGCCAATGAACACGCAGGACTTCAATCTTAACAATAAGGTCGTTGAGGCCAAGTTCACCGACTACGAGGCCGGTATGGCCGCTGCCAAGGCTCAGGGCAAGCCGGTGATGATTGACTTCACGGGCTTCGGATGCGTCAACTGCCGTAAGATGGAGGCTGCCGTATGGACTGACCCGCAGGTGGCCGACAAACTCACGAAGGACTATGTGCTCATCTCGCTGTATGTCGACGACAAGACCAAGCTGCCCAAACCCATCGAGGTGAAGGATGACAACGGTCAGACGCGCACGCTGCGCACGGTAGGCGACAAGTGGAGCTATCTGCAGGCGCATAAGTTCGGCGCCAACGCCCAGCCGTTCTACGTGACGGTCGACAACGAGGGCAACCCGCTGTCGGGTTCATTCACTTATAAGGAGGACATCCCTGGCTACCTCGAGTTCCTTAACAAGGGCCTGGAAGCCTACCGTAAGTAAGATACAACGACTATGTTGGATCAATCAACAAGAAAACAAATCATCGCGCTCATCAATGAGCAGGTGGTGCCGGCTGTGGGCTGTACCGAGCCCATGGCCGTGGCCCTCTGTACGGCGCGCGCCACCGAACTGCTGCAGCATCGGCCTGAGAAGATCAAGGTGTGGCTGAGCGCCAACATGCTGAAAAACGCGATGGGCGTCGGCATCCCCGGAACGGGTATGATAGGACTGCCCATCGCCGTAGCCCTCGGCGCCATCGTCGGCAAGAGCGAATACCAGTTGGAGGTCATCAAGGACCTCACGCCGGAGACGTTGGAGGAGGGTAAGGCATATATCGCCAACCCCGACCACATCTGCATCCAACTCAAAGAGCATATCTCGGAGAAGCTCTATATCGAAGTGACCTGCGAGGCTGACGGCGACAAGGCAACGGCCATCATTGCGGGCAGCCACACCCACTTCGTCTACGAGGAACGCAACGGCGAGGTGCTGCTCGACAAGCGTGGGCAGACGGCCGAAGACAACGAAGGCAAGGTGCTTAAACTCGACATGAAGACGGTGTGGGAGTTCGCCACGACCACGCCACTTGACGAGATAAGGTTCATCCTCAAGGCGCGCGACTACAACATCCGTGCGGCCGAGGAAAGCAAGAAGGGCAACTACGGCCACTGCCTCGGCAAGACCATCGACCGCCCGCTGAGCCACGGTATCTTCGGCAACACCATCTTCTGCCATATCATCAGCGAGACGGCATTGGCCTGCGACGCGCGTATGGGTGGCGCCATGATTCCGGTGATGAGCAACAGCGGTTCGGGCAATCAGGGCATCTGCGCCACCAATCCTGTGGCGGTATATGCCAAGGAGAACGAGAACACCGAGGAGGAGCTCATCCGTGCGCTGACGCTCAGTCACCTTACGGCCATCTACATCAAACAGAGCCTCGGCACGTTGAGTGCCCTGTGTGGCTGCGTCGTGGCCAGCATCGGGTCGAGTTGCGGCATCGTCTACCTCATGGGTGGCGACTACAACCGCGTATGCTACGCCATTCAGAATATGATAGCCAACCTCACCGGAATGATCTGCGACGGGGCTAAACCTTCGTGCAGCATCAAGATCTGTTCGGGCGTATCGTCGGCGCTGCTGTCGGCGCTGCTGTCGATGTCGGGGCATCACGTGACATCGGCTGAGGGCATCATCGACGACAACGTTGATAAGAGCATCCACAACCTTACCAGCATTGGCCGCGAGTCGATGTGTCCCACCGACGAGAAGGTGCTCGACATCATGACACACAAAGGCTGCTGAAAGCAGGAAAGACTGTATCAGAATTAGAGAAGTCCGGAAGTCCAGTCATTACTTTAATAGTACCTGGTTGTCAGATACTTAAGCATATGACTGGACTTCTGGACTTCTCTAATTCTGATACTGTCCTTGTTATATTTGTGCCAGTGCCTGCTCGAGGTCGGCGATGATGTCCTCCACGTCCTCGATGCCTACCGAGAGGCGGATGAGGTCGGGCGCAATACCGGCCTCGCGCAACTGTTCGTCAGAGAGCTGGCGATGGGTGTGGCTGGCGGGATGAAGCACGCAGGTGCGCGCGTCAGCCACATGAGTGACAATGCAAATCATCTTGAGCGAGTCCATAAACTTCACAGCGGTGGACTTGTCACCCTTCAGGCCAAGTGCCATGACACCGCAAGAACCGTTGGGCAGATATTTCTGCGCCAATTCGTAGTTGGCGTCGCCCTTGAGGCCGGGGTAGTGCACCCATGCCACCTTCGGATGGCCCTGCAGGTACTCTGCCACCCGCTGCGCATTGCTGCAATGGCGCGGCATGCGCAGATGAAGCGACTCCAGGCCGAGGTTGAGCAGGAACGAGTTGAACGGCGAGGGAATGGAACCGAGGTCGCGCATGAGCTGCGACACGAGTTTGGTGACATAGGCCATTTTGCCAAAAGCCTTGGTATAGGTAAGGCCATGGTACGAAGCGTCTGGCGTGGTAAGGCCCGGGAACTTTTCGGCATGGGCATCCCAGTCGAAGTTGCCGCTGTCGATAATGGCGCCGCCCACCTGCGTGGCATGGCCGTCCATGTATTTCGTCGTCGAATGGGTGACGATGTCGCAGCCCCATTCGATAGGCCGGCAGTTGATGGGTGTGGCAAACGTGTTGTCCACAATGAGTGGAACGCCGTGGCGATGGGCAATGCGGGCGAACTTCTCGATGTCGAGAACATTGCAGCCCGGATTGGAAATGGTCTCGCCGAAGAGCGCCTTCGTATTGTCCTGGAAGGCAGCGTCAATCTCCTCTTCCGGTGCCTCGGGAGAGATGAAGGTGCAGGAGATGCCCAACTTCCTCATGGTGACGGCAAACAAGTTGAATGTGCCGCCATAGATTTCCGTACTGGCCACGATGTGGTCACCGGCCTCGCAGATATTGAATACCGCATAGAAGTTGGCGGCCTGACCACTCGACGTGAGCATACCGCCGACACCACCCTCAAGGGCCGCTATCTTTGCGGCAACGGCGTCATTGGTGGGGTTTTGCAGCCGAGTATAGAAATAGCCCGACTTCTTCAGGTCGAAGAGGTCAGCCATCTCCTCAGAGTTGTCATACTTGAAGGTAGTGCTTTCAATGATGGGCAGCACGCGCGGTTCACCGTTCTTAGGCTTCCATCCTGCCTGCACGCAAAGGGTTCCGAGGTTCTTTTTCTGTTTCATCTTATTGTTTTGGTAAAGGTGGGTTATTGTCTTCCTTTGGCATACTGAACTCACAGCCGCAATAACGCTGGTTGTAGAAGTCGTAGGCCTTGAGCAAGGCGTTACGCCGGTCCTGCAGCCCGCCCTTGCGCCAGTTTTGCGCCCAGAACGTGGTGCCTGACACCTCTGCAGCGGCCCGAAGCCCCGCCTCGTTGACCTGCTCAATGCTCTTCCATCTCGACGAGGCCAGCGTCGTGGCGAAGTAGCGCAGGCCCAGCTGCGCCGTCATTTTGGCCGAGGCCAAGAGCCTGAGATAGAAACAGCGGCTGCAACGGCGGCCCCTTTCCGGCTCGTTTTCCAGTCCGCAAACGCCATGCAGCCATTCGGCATGGTCGTAATCGCCGTCAATCCAGTCGAGGCCGAGGCTCTCGGCATGGCGCTTGCTCTCGTTCTTGCGGATGGTGTATTCGTCAAGGGGAAAAATATTGGGATTGAAGTAATAGATGGTAGGCCGCACACCGTGCGCCATCATCCATTCAACGATGGCCGTGGAACAAGGCGCACAGCAGGCATGCAGCAGCACGCGGTCGGCCCCTTCGGGGATTTCTATTTCGTATTTCTTTTTCATCTGCGTGCAAAGGTAGCAATATTTTGGCGCAACCGACAATGTTTGTTGAGGAAGATGTCTCAGGTATCAGTGTAGTGGCCGGCCTGGTGCCGGCCACCGTCCGCAACTTAATCTTCCCTAAACGCCGTGTCCAAAACGATGAAAAGCAATATTATACCCGCCACCAAAGGGTCAGCTACTGAAGCCGGGACATTTCGGCGGTCGGGTGAATTTTGCCTAATTTCATCAGCGGTTTCAGCGTAAGCAGAACCAAGTTATTTGCTAACGCAGATTTCAGACAACATGGGGCGCACCCGATAATGTCCGTGGGGGACGATAACTTTGGCATCCCAATTTCTATCTCACGCTGATAGCGCTGATTTCACTGATGCAGCATTGTGCTTGCTGCGTAAAAGCTAAAACTCGGTTGCGCTTACGCTGATGGCGCTGATGAAATTAGGAGTAAAGGTCGTCTTGCAGTTGCGCCCGTGTTATTGTAATGTTCGGTCTGGTAACGGCCCGCCAATACCTGCTGTCCGATTGATTTAGCCTGTCTTCATCAGCGTATTCAGCGTAAGCGCAACCGAGTATTAACTCATACGGATTTCACACAGACAGCACAGGTGCTGCATCCCCAAGATCGGCGTAATCGGCGTGAGAAATAAGTTGCGACAGCAACCCATGTGCAGTTGGCCCGGTACAGACGCATCCATAGGGTTTATCGGGTGCGCCCAACATGGATGAAACATCGGCAAAATCAGTGAGATCAGCGTGAGAAATAATCGGCAGTGCCAATATTTTTTGACGTTTACGACACCGACTTCATGCCCATGCGGGCCTCGACCACGTTGATGACGTAGTCGCCGAGCTTCTCGCTCTCCTGAATGAGGTCCATATACATCGTACCCGACGCGTAATCGTAGAGGTGGTTGTTGATGTCGTTGAGGTTCTCCGAGCGAAGCTGGTTGCGGTAGTTGTTGATCTCGTTCTCAATGTTGAACGAGCGTGTTGCATTGAGCTCCTCGCGGTGACCGGTGAGCAGGATGTTCATCTGCGTGAGGGCGTCGTCGACCAACTCGAACATCTGATGGATGTGATCGTACTGGCTCTCGGTGAAGTCCTCCTTCGAGTTGAACTTCCGGTGGATGGTGCGGCCCATGTTGTTGCAGGCGTCGCCGATACTCTCGAGCTCGGAAATCTGACGCAGCATCGAGCGGATCTTTGCCTTGGTGTCGTCGCTCAGGTGGGCGTTGCTCACCTGGTCGAGGTATTTGGCAATCTCTATCTCCATGTTGTCGGAGATATTCTCGTATTTCACGATGCGGTCGTAAATCTTTTGGAACTTATCCTTATCCTTTTCCTCGAGCAGGTCCCTGACCATGCCGAACATGCGGTGGATGCGCTCGGCAAAGCTCTGAATCTCTTTCTGGGCCTCAAGCACCGACAGCTCCGGGGTCTTCATGATGCCGCTTGAGATAAAGCGCAGGCGGAACTCGTCGTCCTCCTTGTTGGGCTTCGGCTTCCAAACCCAGCAGCAGATCTTAGCCACCTGTTTGACGAAGGGCAGCAGTGCCAAGGTGTTGGTGACGTTGAAGCAGGTGTGGAAGGCGGCAAGGGCGAAGGTGAGGCGCGTGGCCGAAGGTACGACAGCTGTATTCTCGGGGTCAAAGCCCACGAAGCCGCAGGCAAAGCGTACGAAGATCTTAAAGATGCACAGCACCCAGATGACGCCGAAGACGTTGAAGAACAGATGGCCGAAAGCTGCACGCCGGGCCTCAGTGTTGGCCGTCAGGGCGACGAGGTTGGCGGTGAGCGTGGTGCCGATGTTCTCACCCATCACCAGCGCGATGCCGAGGTAGATAGGCAGTCCGCCCTGCGTACAGAGCATCATCGTGATGGCCATCAGCGCGGCCGAACTTTGAAGAATACAAGTGAGGATGGTACCGAATAACAAAAACAACAGGATGGTACCGAAGCTGTTGGGATCGAAACTGGCAAAGAAACCTTTGAGGGCGGTGAGCTCGGCTGGCGGTATCTGACTCTCTCCGAGCGTCGTCAGGGCTAAGAACATGAAGGCGATACCAAAAAGGAAGTCACCGATGTAGCGGTTCCGCTTCGAGTAGATGAGCAGCAATCCGATGAGGAAGACTGGCCAGACGAAGGTGCTGATCTTAAACGAGAAGCCGGCCGACATAATCCAGGCCGTGAGCGTGGTGCCGATATTGGCGCCCATGATGACCGAGATGGCTTGCACCAACGTCAGCAGACCCGCGTTGACAAACGAGACGGTCATCACCGTCGTGGCTGTTGACGACTGCACGGCAACCGTGGTGAACATACCCGTCAGCACGCCCGACACACGGTTAGTAGTCATCGCACCTAACACATGGCGCAGTTGGGGGCCCGCCATCTTCTGCAATGCCTCACTCATCACCTTCATACCATAGATGAGCAAGGCGAGCGCTCCAACAATCTTTAAAAGTAGAATCGTCATATTTTAACTAAGTTTATTAATACCGCCGAAGCATGCTATCTTGTTTTTTGCTAACTTTACCGTCAAATCGCTAAATTAATAATCAAGTGATATGACAGCACAGAAACAACTATTACAAATCCGTTGCAAAAATAATAAAAAGGTATTAAATATCGCTCCCGGAAGCACACTTTCTGAAGTTTTTAACGCTTCGGGGGTCGAAATGAACCATGGGCCGATATGCGCCCGGATAAATAATAAGGTGGAAGGGCTGCATTACCGGCTCTACCACAACAAGGATGTGGAGTTTCTCGACATGACGTCGGAGCCCGGCTCACGCAACTACACGCGCACGCTGTTCTTCATTCTCTGCAAGGCGGTGCACGACATCTACAAGCGCAGTCGGGTGATTATCGACATTCCTGTGAGCAATGGTTTCTACGTCAACCTGCAGATTGGCCACCCCGTCGAACTGGAGGATGTCGACCAGATACGCCAGCGCATGCAGCAGATTATCGATGCCGCTTACCCCATTCTGCGCTACGAGGTGCCCACCGAGGAGGCCGTGAAGATGTTTGAGGAACGTGGCGACATGGCGAAGGTGAAGCTGCTGAAGAGCGCGGGGAAGCTCTACACCACTTATTATAAGATTGACGACTACGTGGATTACTACTACGGTTCGCTGCTCACCAATACGAAGGACATCTACCTCTTCGGATTGGAGAAATACTTCGACGGCGCGCTGCTGCGCATACCCGCCATCAAGAACCCCAGCGTGCTGCCCGAGATGACGCATCAGGACAAGATGTTCGGCGTGTTCAAGGAGCATCACCGCTGGCAGGATATCGTAGGCATCCGGACGGTGGGCGACTTCAACGAACTGGTGGATAAGGGACTGGCTACGGAGATTATCAATGTGTCGGAGGCCCTGCAGGAGAAGCGCATCTCGGAGATTGCCGACGAGATCGCCTCGCGCAAAGGCGTGAAGCTTGTGTTGCTCGCCGGTCCGTCGTCGTCGGGCAAGACCACGACGTGCAAGCGCCTCAGCATTCAACTGTTAGCCAACGGCATACGGCCGCTGCAGATCTCGCTCGACGACTATTTCGTCGACCGCCAGCATACGCCGAAGGATGCCAATGGCGAATACGACTACGAGAGCCTCTATGCCCTCAACCTCAAACTGATTAATGAGCAGTTTAATGCCCTCTTCCGTGGCGAGGAGGTGGAGTTGCCTAAGTACGACTTCACCACTGGCACCAGCCATCCGAGCGGCAAGAAACTGAAGATGGGGGAGAACGACATCCTCGTCGTCGAGGGCATCCATGCGCTCAACCCTGAGCTGACGTCGGAGATTCCGGAAAAGCAGAAGTTCCGCGTCTATGTCTCGGCGTTGACCACCATCCTGCTCGACGACCACAACTACATCCCCACGACCGACAACCGTCTGCTGCGCCGCATCATCCGCGACTATAAATACCGTGGTGTCAATGCGCAGGAGAGCATCCACCGCTGGCCTTCGGTCAGGGCCGGTGAGAACAAATGGATCTTCCCCAACCAGGAGAATGCCGACGCGATGTTCAACTCCGCCATGCTCTTTGAGTTGGGCGTCATCAAGGAACAGGCCGAGCCGCTGCTTGAGCAGGTGCCTGAGAACTGCCCCGAATATTCCGAGGCCTACCGCCTGCGTAAGTTCCTGAGCTATATCCGACCGATTCCCAACAAGGATATCCCGCCCACGAGCCTCATGCGCGAGTTCCTCGGAGGAAGTTCGTTCCACTATTAAGAGACCCTCCCCGGCCCTCCCCGAAGGGGAGGGAGAAAAGCGCTCCACCTTTGGTATGCACGGTTCTGTAGGACGCTGCTGTGCAGCGTCTCTATCGGCCTACTCGCTGCACCGCGATACCATAGCTATCCACGGGCGAAGCGGCGGGGTGATTATTAATTCCGAGGCACAGCTGCCACGCGGCTCCTTTCTTCTGCCACCCGGCTCCTTTCTCCCCCTCCTTCGGAGGGGGTAGGGGGGAGGCTTTTGGGCCCTTTTATTCTTCCAGCTCCCCTAACCGCTGCCATACGTTGAGGAAGGCGGTGTGGTCGTAGCACTTACCGTATTTCACCACGACGCCAGCTTCCTGCAACACGTCGCAGGCCTGCTGCGAGATGTAGTCGGCCCACACCTCTTTCACGCCGCCCTCCACCATCATCGTGGCGGCGGAGCGGCCGACGGCCTTAATGGCGACCTTGGCTTCGTAAAGCAATTCGGGTTCCTCAGCGCAGAGGTTGTACAGGCGGCGCACGCCATGACCGCTGAACGTACGGATGTTACCTTCGTGAAGGATGACGAGCGTGCATTGCTCAGTATGGAGCGTATCAATGAGTTCCTGCATCATAGGGCTTATGTCTTTAGTTGTTCTTGGGCTACAAATATAAGTAATATTTTTGAATTATGATGCAATGAAACCCGAAAATGTGTTTGGCAGATGATAAAAAACGGTAAAACAAAACGGCGGAGAAGGCCGACTATCGCCGGTTCTCCGCCTTATGCTATGATAACAGTGGTATGATGCTTTATGCGTTGGTGCCTGCCAGCGGTGCGGCCTGCGTATAGACGCGGGTGGCGAGGTCCTTGTCGAGCGTGTAGAGACCATAGCCGTTGTCGCCAATCATCCGCAGACTGTCGATGATGGTCTTGGCATTGTCTTCCTCTTCCACCTGCTCGTCGATGAACCATTTGAGCATGCTCTGTGTGGCGAAGTCGTCTTCCTTCACGGCTAAAGCATAGAGCTTGTTGATGAGCGACGTCACCTTCTGCTCGTGCTTGAGCGTGCTTTCAAAGGCGTCGAGCGGTGATTTCCACTCTGACGGAACGGCCTCAACGGGCTGCAGCAGCACACGGCCGTCGCGCTGGACCACATAGTCGAAGAAGATCTTCGCGTGGTCGAGTTCCTCCTGATACTGCACCTCAAACCAATTGGCGAAGCCAGGATAGCCGTTGGCAGCGGCATAGGAGGCCATTGAAAGATAAAGAAAGGCCGACCAGGTCTCGGCATTAATCTGCGCATTGATTGCGTCCTGAATAGTTTTAGATAGCATAGTATTATGATTTAAAAGTAAACATTACTTCCTTCCGAAGTCGGCCGGAATATCGCCCCACTGCCGCGTCTGCCACTGGATGATGGGCACGTTGACGGCGTGAGTGCGCAACCACTGTTCGGCGCGCTCAATGATGCGGTAGAGGTCCTCGGTGCGGCTGTCGCGCACGAGCTTGGTCTTGCACTGCTTCTTCCTGACCCACAGGATAGCGTTGTAGGAGTCGGAATAGATGACCTTGTCGGTGATGCCCTGCTTCTGCATCAGCGCCAGGGCGTGGACGATGGCCAGAAACTCGCCGATGTTGTTGGTGCCATAGACGGGGCCGAAGTGGAATACCTGCGCACCGGTCGTGAGGTCGATGCCCTGGTATTCCATGGCGCCGGGGTTGCCCGAGCAGGCCGCATCCACGGCCCATGCGTTGGCCTTCACCTCGAGAGGCAGCGGCAGCACGGTGTCGTGGCGGTTGTCGGGCGGATTGACGATGTCGTTGTTCATGGGCAATGCGGCAGCGGCTGTTATTACATGCGCTCAGGCACCTCGATGCCGAGCAGCGCCATACCGTTCTTGATGGTCTTGCCCACGTTGGCGGCGAGCATCAGGCGGAAGGCCTTGGCCTCATCGGTCTCAGCCGAGAGGATGCTGTAGTCGTGGTAGAACTGGTTGAAGAGCTTCGTCAGTTCGTAGCAGTAGTTGGCGATGCCTGCGGGGTTGTAGTTCTCGCCGGCGTCGGCTACGGCTGTCTTGAAGTCGGCCAGTTTCTGAATGAGCTCCGTCTCCTTGTCATTGAGCGCCTTCACGCCCTTGCCTGAGGGTGTCAAATGGGCGGCCTCAGCCTTGCGCAGGATGGAGCGGATGCGGGCGTAGGTGTATTGGATAAACGGACCGGTGTTGCCGTTGAAGTCGATGCTCTCGGCGGGGTTGAACAGCATGTTCTTGCGGGCGTCGACCTTCAGGATGAAATACTTCAGCGCACCGAGTCCGACGATGCGGGCAATCTCCTGACGCTCAGCCTCGCTGAACTCCTTCGACTGTCCGTGCTCCTCAGCGGTCTTGCGGGCATCTTCGATCATCTCGGCGATGAGGTCGTCGGCATCGACCACCGTACCCTCGCGGCTCTTCATCTTACCGTTGGGCAGCTCGACCATGCCGTAGGAGAAATGCACGAGGTCCTTGCCCCACTTGAAGCCGAGGCGGTCGAGGATAATCGACAGCACCTGGAAGTGGTAGTTCTGCTCGTTGCCCACCACGTAAATCATCTTGTCGATGGGGTAGTCGTTGAAGCGCATCTCGGCCGTACCGATGTCCTGCGTCATATAAACCGAGGTACCGTCGGAGCGGATGAGGAGCTTCTGGTCGAGGCCCTCACCGGTGAGGTCGGCCCAGACGCTGCCGTCTTCTTTCTGATAGAACAGGCCTTTCTTCAAGCCTTCCATCACCTTGCGCTTGCCTTCGAGGTAGGTGTTCGACTCATAATAAATCTTGTCGAAGCTCACGCCCAAGGCCTTGTAGGTCTCGTCGAAGCCGGCATACACCCAACTGTTCATCTTCTCCCAGAGGGCGCGGATGTCTTTGTCGCCCTGCTCCCATTTGACGAGCATCTGGTGGGCTTCCTTGATGAGGGGTGCCTCGTTCTTGGCTTTCTCCTCAGCTTTCTCCTCATCCATGCCATCGGCCATATATTTGGCCTTCAGCTCATTGCATTCCTCCTTGTAGTGCTTGTCGAAGAGCACGTAGAAGTCGCCGATGAGGTGGTCGCCCTTCTTCCCGGTTGACTCCGGAGTGCAGCCGTTGCCCCAACGGAGCCAGGCCAGCATCGACTTCATGATGTGGATGCCGCGGTCGTTGACGATATTGGTCTTGATGACGCGGTTGCCATTGGCCTCAAGAATCTTGGCAAGGCTCCAACCGAGGAGGTTGTTGCGCACGTGGCCGAGGTGGAGCGGCTTATTGGTGTTGGGTGAGGAATATTCCACCATCACCAGCGGGCTGTCGGCCGTAGCCTTACGCTCGCCATAGAGCGGGTCGGCATCGATGTCGCCGAGCAGCCGGAGCCAGGCGTCGGTAGCCACGACGAGGTTGAGGAAGCCACCCACGGCATTATAGCCGGCCACTGCGGGGCAATGGCCGGTGAGGTAGGCACCAATCTCATTGGCGGTGTCAACGGGTTTCTTATGCGATATCTTCAGGAAGGGGAAGACGACCAGCGTGAGGTTGCCCTCGAAGTCGGGGCGCGTCTTCTGCAGTTGTACCATCTTTTCAGGCACATCCTGTCCGTAAAGCTCTTTTACGGCGGCGATGGCGGCAGTGCTAATTTCTTGCGCTATGCTCATTGTTATATGTTTGTATTCGTTTGCAAAGGTAGTGCAAATGAGCGGAATATCCAAAAACAAAAAGATGTTTTAACCCATTCGCCCCATCCAACCCATTCAACCCATTCAACCCATGAAACCCATAACCCCATTCCAGCAGCCTTCTTCTACATCTTCAGCTTCACGAACACCGGATAGTGGTCGGAGGGGTTGCGACGGGTGTTGCCGAGCCAATAGCTGTTGGTGAGGATGCCGTAGTGCTCGACGTCGAAGCCGTTAGAGACAAACACGTGGTCGATGCGGCTGTCGTTGTGGTACTCCTGCGAGAAGTCGTTCCATGTGCCGATAGGCGCCATACGCTGGTCGGCGCTGGCATAGGCGTCCTTGAGGATGCCCGACTGGGAGAAGATGGTGTAGATCTCGTCGTGCTGGTCGACGTTGAAGTCACCCGTCAGCACGACCGGCGTCTTACCGGCGATGGCCTTGATGCTGTCGATAATCATCTTGGCGCTGTTGCGGCGTGCGACGACACCGATGTGGTCCATGTGGCAGTTGAAGAAATAGAACTTCTTCTTTGTCTCGTTGTCGCGGAAGAGGCCCCAGGTGCAGATGCGCACGCAGGCGGCATCCCAGCCCAGTGACGGCTTGTTGGGCGTTGGCGACAGCCAGAAGTAGCCGTTGCGGAGCACCGTGAGGCGGTCGGTCTGATAGAAGATGGCTGAGTATTCGCCTTTCTCCTTGCCGTCATCGCGGCCCACACCGAGGTAGCGGTATTGCGGCATACCGGCTAACAGGTCGGTGAGCTGGTTGTGAAGCACCTCCTGCATGCCGAAGATGGCGGGCTGCTCAAAGTTGATGAGGTCGCAGATATTCGGGCAGCGCTGTTTCCAGCCATTGCCCTCAGCGGCATCATCAGGATTGTTGTAACGGACGTTGTAAGTGGCAACGTAAAGACGTTGCGCATGAAGGCCGGCGACCATCAGCACGGCCATGAGGATGAATGCGATTCTTTTCATCAGTTTGTTTTATTATTTGTATTTTGTTCGGTATTCAAAGGGCGTCATGCCCTTGTATTGCTTGAACTGCCGCGAGAGGTTCTTGACGTTCAGGTTCATGCGCTCGCAGAGGCTTTCTATCGGCTCATTGGTCGAAAGCAGCAGCTGGGCAAAGCGGTTCATGCGCAGCTGGGTGATATACACCAGCGGCGTGGTCTGCATCTCCTCGCGGAAGCGTATCTCGAAGAGGCGGCGCGACAGCGGCAGTTGCTTGATGACGTCGGTCACGCTCTTGATGCTGTTCAGATGGAAATAGATGTAGTTGAGCGCCTTTTGGACGTTGGGATCCTTGGCGGCGAAGAAGTCGGTGGAGTTGCGCTCCATGACGCCGATGAGCTGTACGCTGATGTCGTGGCCTTTGTACGAGGGGTCGCGCTTCATCTGCTCTATCATCTGCGCCGTGTCATAACCGGCGCGCTGCACATCCATCTGCATGCTCGACAGCGCGGGGTAGGTGAGCTGACAGGTGATCTCGTCGTTGTCGACGCCAAGCACCGAGAGGTCCTGCGGAATCTTGATGTCGAGCACGTGGCACTGCTCCACAATCTTCATCGCCATGTTGTCGTCGGCGGCGAAGAGCGCCGTCGGCTTGGGCAGACTGAGCAGCCATTTGGTGAGCGGCTCGCTGTGGTAGTACCACATCTCGTCGAGCTCCTGCGCGCAGTAGGTGCTCAACTGCCGTCCGAGGCCGTGCTCGGTAAGGGCCGTGCGGAAGCCGCGCAGCCGCTCGTCGCTCCACACCACGTTGTGGTAGCCGTAGAACGCGAACGACCGGAAGCCCTTGTTCATGTAGAACTCAGCGGCCTTGCGCCCGGCGGCGTCGTAGTCGCTCGTGATGTTGGGAATATTCTTGAACCGCTGCTTATAGTCCTGCGCGATGGTGACGATGCCGTGGCGATGGAACAGCGAGAGGTCGTCGTCGGCCTCAAACTGTCCGATGACAGCGTCGGCCTTCCACGCCTGCGCCCATTCGGCCATGCTCCTGATGCCCTTGACGCGTTTGAACTCGGGCGGCATCTTGCAGATGACCCACGGCGATGTCTGCTGCGAGTATTTGAGGATGCCGCGCAACAGTTGCGAGGCATACTGCTCGGTGAAGTCGGTGAGTAAGATAAGGCGTATCATAGTTTTGAAGCTCCAAGCAGGTTGCCGTCCTCGAGTGAGGAGAACAGCACCTTAGTGTTGTCAATCTCACGTTGATAGGGGAAGCCGTCGGCCATCGACTCACGCATGGCGGCCTCGAAATAAGCCGCGCCTTTGGCGATGCCTCCGCCGATGACGATGGCTTCGGGGTTATAGGCAAAGAGGATGGCCTGCAGGGTCTTGCCGAGATGGAAGCCGAAGCGGCGCCAAACGGCCAGCGCCTGCCCGTCGCCCTCAGCGGCTTGGCGCGAGAGCTGTGCGGCGTCGTAGCCATGCCGCTTCATCAAGATACTCGAGCAGTACTCCTCGTAGTTGCCGTCGCGGTAGGGCAGACAGCCAATCTCACCGGCACCGGTGTCGGCACCGCGGTAGATGGCGTTGTTGATGATGATGCCGGCGCCGATGCCCGTGCCGAGGGTGATGCCCACGATATCGCTGAAGTCGCGGGCGCAGCCGAAGTATTTCTCGCCGAGGACGTAGCAGTTGACGTCGTTGTCGACGCGCGTCTCAATGTGGTAGCGCTGCTCCATGCGCTCCTTCAGATGCACCTCCTTCCACGCGGGGATATTTTGTACGTCGTATACGATGCCGCGCTTGAAGTCGACCACCGACGGCACGCCGATGCCGATGCGGCTCACGCGGCTGTCGAGCAGTTGGTCGATGAGGCCGTAGAGCTGGTCGAGCACCTCCTGCTCACTGCCGTCGGCGTGGCAGCCTACGGCGATGTGCTGCTCCATCTCACCGTCGGTGATGCGGGCAGCCCGTATGTTGGTTCCTCCTAAGTCTATCGTCAGCGTTGTCATTCTACAGGTGTTTTATACGCATAAGGTTAACCGGCGGGCCTGCTTCGGCCCGCCACAAAATAAGGAAAAGTTAGCGATGGCGCGGCAATCAGATGGTCTGACTGCCGGTCTTGACGTTGGTCACCGCCTTTTGGTTGTCGCCCCAGATGAGTGTAACCTCAAGGGGCATGTTCGTCTTGATGGTGACCTTCGGCTTCTCGCTCTTCGACGAGCGCTTGGCCACCTTGATGTCGATGAGGCCGTCCTTGCCCAACGGATAGCGGCTGATGCCGTAGGCGTCGGTCAGGTTGACGTCGATAGTCATCTTGCCCTCGACGCCGTCGGCGCGGATGCCGAAGATGTACTCAATGAGTTCGGCGATAGGCGGCAGACCGGTCCAACCCACGAAGTCCTTGCGGGCCATGAAGCCGGGCGCCGCACTCTCGGGGGCGTAGTATTCCCAGAAGGTGCCGGTGTTTTTAAACACCTTCAGCACATTGTTGTAGTGGTTGGTCATGATGTCCCACGCCAGCTGACGGTAGCCTTTGTCGACGAGGCCGGAGATGACCATGTAGTTGGTGCCGGGCCACACGCCGCCGAGCCAATAGCGGCCGTTGGCCTTGTATTTGGGATTGGAGTAGGACAGCGAGGGCACGCGGTGAGGGCGGTTGAACTTCGTGGTATCTGAGAGATGGCTCACGAGGCGGTCGAGGCGGTCCTTCGGCAGCACGTCGGTGTGGAGTGCCCAATAGGCGTAGATGCCCTGCGTGGTGCTGAGGCTGTCGTTGGCGAACTGATCGTAGAGGAAGCCGTCCTTCTCGCTCCACATGTTCTTGTTGATGTAGGCCGTGAGGTTCTTGATGTCGTCCTCAAACTCTTCTATCTCCTGCCAGCGCTCGAGGTAGAAGCCCATCTTGAGCAGGATGTTGGCGACCATAATCTGCTGCAGGCAGGCGTCGAGCCAGATCATGTGGCCGTTGCTGTAGATGGTGTTGTAGCCTTCGGGCACACGCGGCATGTTGTCCATGCCCGTTCCCCATCCGCTGCTCCAATAGGTGCCGTTGCGCCAGGTGCGGTTGAGCTTGAGCCATTTGTAATAAGCGGCCAGCACGGGGAACACCTTGTTGAGGCGGTTGTCGTCGCCGAACTGCTTGTAGTAGAGCCATTCCGACCACGGCAGCAGGTTGGGGCCGGTGCTCGTGGGGTCGTAGCGGCCGAAGCAGTCGCTGCCGTCGGCGCGTATCTCACGGCAGATGAAGCCGTCGGGATGCTGCTTGGCGTAGAAGTTGTCGAGCGTCTGCTGGAAGGGAAAGAAGTTGCGGCCATAGCGGCAGAACATCGTGATGAACGAGTCATCCCACATGAAGATGTTGCCGTTGTAGGCCGGCGCGATGTAGCTCGTGATGAAGCCCGAGTCGTCGAGCGGCTGGTTGATGTTCTTGATGCCGATTTGCCAGGCCTTCCAATACATGTCGATGGCATCCTGATGCCCTTCCCAATAAGGGGCGGGCAGCACCTTACGGGCCTGCTCAAACGTTCCCGGTTTCGTCTTCACCTGCTTGGCCGTTCGGAACGAGTTCTCAGCTACAAGCGTCTGCATGACGTAGGTGTTCTTATAGGGCAGCTTATACAGTGGCGACCCTGAGGGAATGAGGTTTTGCGCAGTGGCCGTCAGCGAGAGGACGGCAAAGAGCGGAGCGAGGAAACGTGAGTGTGTCATTTGTGTAAGGTTGAGATGCTATAACTTTAGAAGTTTCTTTATTTTCCAGAAGATGTCGGTATTGTTCATGAAGCCGGTGAACTGCTCGGCGCCGGGGCCGAAGGCGTAGACGGGCACCATGGTGCCGGAGTGGTCGGTGGTGGAGAAGTTGCCGGTGACGGTACCGGTGTTGACATCGCCGCCGAGCACGGTGAGGCCGCCGGTCTGGTGGTCGGCGGTCACCACGACGAGAGTTTGTCCGTCGTTGGCGGCCCACTGCATGACGCGGCCGATGGTCCGGTCGAAGTCGAGCGTCTCCTTCATCAGCATGTCGAGCTGGTTGAAGTGGCCGTAGTCGTCGAGCTGCGAGCCCTCAATCATCATGAAGAAGCCTTTCTTGTTCTGGTTGAGCAGGTCGATGCCCTTGAGCGATGCACGGGCCAGCAGGTCGCCGCGCTCGTCGGGCAGCGGCGTATCGACGTCGTAAGGCACGCAATACACCTTGCCGCTCTTCACCTGAAGCAGGTCGTCGAACGTGCGCGAGATGTGGTAGCCCTTCTGCTGAAGTTCATCAAAGAGGTTGCGGCCGTCGTCGCGGTGTAGGAAATACTTCGCACCGCCGCCGAAGACATAGTCGACCGGACTCTTCACCATACCGGCCAACAGCTCCTGCTCGTTGTCGCGGTCGATGTTGTGGCTGAGGAAGTCCATCGGTGTGGCATCCCACAGACGGCAGGTCACGGCGACGCCGGCGCTGAGGCCCTTGCCCTTGGCGTAGTCGACGAGCGACTTCAGCGGTTTGCCGTCGGGGTCAACGCCTACGGCGTGGTAGCGCGTCTTGTAGCCTGTGGCGAGCGAGGTGCCGCCCGAACCGGAGTCGGTGATGAGCCGGTTGGAGGCGGGTGTCTTGGAGATGCCGGTGGCCTGCGCATTTTCCAGCCACAGGTGACCGCGGTTGACAGTCCACGCCGCCTCGATGTGCATGAGCGACATGCCGTCGCCAATCATCAGGATGACGTTCTTTACTTTCTTGCCCTTGGGGGCTGCAATCTTCTCAACCTTGTAGGGTTGAGGCAGGGTATAAGTCTGCAACTTAGCCGCCGACTGCGCCCCCGCCTGCAGAGAGGCGAGCGCAGCAATGGCGGCTATGCAGCATTGTTTCACATTCATGTGATACAGAATTAAACCATCAAATTATTTGGGCGCAGCTTACTCGGATGCGTAGCCGGGGTTCTGCTTCAGCTTGCCGTTCGACTGCACCACCGTGTTGACACGATAGGGGAAGACGCTGTTGTAGCCGTTGCGCTCAAAGCTCTTCTCCTTGCTGAAGTTGGCCAGATCCATGACGCCCTCGAAGGTCTTGCCGTTGATGACCATGGTACGGCCGTTGGTGGTGTCGAGCGCGGAGTTGGGGTCAGAGCGGTTCACATGTTTCAGACCATGCTTCGAGGCTCTGAGTTTGTTGAGTGCATCGTCGTTCCAGGCCTCGGTGCCGCTGTTGGCCCAGCGGATGAGGTCGAAGCGGCGGTCGGTCCATTCACCGGCGAGCTCGCAGCGGCGCTCATGCATCAGGTCCATCATCGTGGGGTTGGTGTAGGTCACACCTTCGTGGGCACGGTTGGCGATGAGGTTGAGCGGTGCTGCGGCCTCACTGTTCTTGCCCTGCATGATGAGGGCCTCAGCCTTGAAGAGCAGCATGTCGGCAAAGCGCGTGAGCGGCACATTGAGGTCGGTCGTAGGACGGTCGCCGTTGGAAGAGGCGTGCTGGCCGTCGGCGAAGGCATCCATGTATTTATTGAACTGGAAGCCGCACTCATTATCCGAAGTGGAATAATATGAGCGCTCGTTGCCGAAGAACTGGAACTTGTCGCCGTACTTCAGGATAGTGGCGTCGCGACGGGTGTCCTGGTCATTGTATTCAGCAAAGAGCTCGAGGGTCGGCTTGAAGTTGCCCCAGCCGTTGTAGATACCCCAGCCTTTGTTCTCCAATACGATGCCGGGGAACTCGCTGCCTGCGAAGTTGGCGCTGCTGGAGTTGATGCTGAAGATATACTCCTTGCTCCAGTTGTTGGCAATCTTGAACACGTCGGCGTAGTTGTCGAGCAGGCCGCGGCCGCCCTCGTTCTTGATGCGGTCAACGATTGAGGGGATGTTGGCCCACTGGCTCTTGTCGTGCTGAGCCCAGTAAGCGTAGGTCTTCACCATGAAGGCGTAGGCGGCATCCTTAGAGGGGCGTCCGTAGTCGTCCTCGCTGTAGTTCTTGAACCAGTCGAGGTTGTCGGCTGCATGCTGTAGGTCTTCGACAATCATCTTGTAGTCGTCCATCACAGTAGCCTGCTGCTTAGGAATCTCGTTCATCTGCACAGCAGGATTTTCCAGTTCCTCATAGCGGCAGAAAGGCACACCGTTGTCGGCGCGGCCATAGCGGTAGGCAATCATCAGATGGGCAAAGCCACGCATGAAGTAAGCCTCACCCAATGAGCGCTTCTGTATGGCGGTGCGCTGAGCCTCAGGAATCTGCAGGGCATGGTAAACGATATTGTTGGCGATAGCCATCGTGGTGTAGAACTCACTGTAGATGCGCTCCAGACGGCTCTCGGTCGACCCGTCGTAAGTCATATTGGCCAGTGCCATCTCGCCGCCTCCGCGAGTACGCGAGTAGAAGATGTCGTCGCCGGCAGCCTGCTCCCAATAGAGGTCGCGGCCGTAGGTCTCCTCCAGTCCGAAGATATAATAGAGACTGTTGCAGGCCTTGATGTAGTCGTTGTCGGTCTTCCAGAAGTTGCTTTCCGTCGGCGTACCCTCGTGGGTAGTGTCGAGCCAGTCGCCGGTACAAGAAGTCAGCGTGCCGGCCACAGCAAGTGTCAGGATATATTGTTTTAAGAATTTCATAGTTGTTCTTGTTAAATGTTTCTGTTACACAGCTTTGTTTCTTACTGCTTTATTGCTTACAACTTTAATGCTTACAGTACTGTTGTTTACAGCTTCAGCTTCACAGCAATCGAGAAGGTGCGTGCCACAGGATACTGTCCTCTGTCAAGACCGATGCCGCCGACCTCGGGGTCGATGCCCGAGTAGTGGGTGATGGTGAAGAGGTTGTCGCAGCTCAGCGTCACATCGAGGGTGCTGCCGCGGTCGTTGAAGTAGTTGATCTTGCGCAGCAGGTCGGTGAAGGAGTAACCAATCGAGAGGTTCTTCATGCGGAGATAGGTGCCGCTCTCAAGATACCAGTCGGAGCAGGTGCCGAAGTTGTTGTTGGGGTCGGTCTGCGAGATGCGGGGTACCTCGGTGTTAGGACCGTCGAGGGCTTTCAGGATGCGCTCGTCGCGGTTGAAGGCGCTGAGGGCCTCGTTGTAGGTGGTGTATTTGTAAGCGTTGAACAACTTGGCGCCGCAGGAGCCCTGCAGCATGAAGTCGAACGACCACTTCTTATAGGTGAAGCCACCGCTCAGTGCGTAGGTCATCTTCGGCATAGCGTTGCCGCGGTATTCCTTGTCGTCGTCGCTGATTTGTCCGTCTCCACTGAGGTCGACAAACTTCAGGTCGCCTGCCTTGGCGTTGGGCTGGATGCGTTTGCCGTTCTTGTCAACATAGGCAGCGGCCTCCTCATCGGTCTGGAACACGCCGTCGGTGCGCACCAGATAGTAGGAATAGAGCGGCTGACCCTCAGCATTGCGGTAAGGATAGAGCGTTGTCTTGTAGTTGTAGTCGCCGCCGGTGAGTGCCTCGACAGGCTTGGTGCCGTCAGGATTGGCTGCGCCGATGTCGGTCAGACGGTTGCGCAGGGTGGCCAGGTTGCCGCCGATGTAGTAAGAGAAGTCGCTGCCAATCTTGTCGCGCCACATGGCCGACACCTCAAGACCGCGGTTGTTGACCTCGCCGTCGTTGACGAGCATGCTGCCGATACCGATGGTGGCAGGCCAGTCGGTGTTCTTGTACTTGATGAGGTCCTTGGTGTTCTTGTTGAACCAGTCGATGGTCAGGGTCAAGCGGTTGTTGAACATCACGGCGTCGAGACCGAGGTCGAACTGCTCAGAGGTCTCCCAGGTGAGGTCGGGGTTGAAAGCCTCAGCCAGATAAATACCGTAGGCGATAGGCGTGTTGACACCTACCTGACCGCCGACGTCACCACTGCCGATATAACGGCTTGACAGGGTGGCTGAACCGTAGCCGTAGCCGATAGAACCGAGGTTACCAATCTTACCCCAGCTGGCACGCAGCTTGAGCATGTTGAGCACATCGTTCTTGGGGAACCAAGGCTCAGAGGTAATCTTCCAGGCACCGGTCACTGAGGGGAAGTCGCCGTACTTGTTGCCCTTAGGCAGACGGCTGGCATAGTCGCGACGCATGGAGGCCGTTACGAAATAACGGTCGGCGTAGCTGTAGGATACACGGCCGACGAACGAGACGTTGCGGTCTTTGTAGTAGGTATCCTGAGAAGGCTGCGGATCGCCGGCATTGGCGAAGTAGAACATGCTCTGGGCTTCGTTCTCAAAGTCGCGTGCCCAAGCATAGACGTTGCGGTAAGAGTACTGCGACGAGGTGGTTGAAGCCATCAGACCCAAAGAGTGGCGGCCGAACAGACGGTCGTAGGTGATGGTGTTTTCCCAATCCCACTGCGGCTCACGGTAAGAGGTGTAGCTGAGTTCATTGGAGTTGCTGGGCTTACCTACCTCTAAACGACGCGTGTTGTAGTAGCGGTCGAAATAGTTGGTCTGCTTCCACGTGAAGCGGCTCGTGAAGTTGAGGCCGCGGATGGGCTCCATGATGTCGAGGAAGGTGGACGACGTGAAGGTGGAGGCGTGGTTGTTGTCGTAAGGTGCCTTGAGGATACGCAACGGGTTGATGGCATCGCCGTGGATACCGGCATACTCTGCATACTTTGCAGGCACCGTACCCATATAGCTGCCGTCGGACTCGTAAGGCACCACATTGCGCGGGAACATCAGGGCTGCGAGGATGGCACCCGACTCAGCACTCGAAGTGTTGACATCGCGCACCTTGCTGTCCTTCCAGCTCAGGTCCTCTCTCAGGCGGACATACGGGCAGAGCTTCCACATCGAGTTGAGGCGGGCGGTCACCTGGCGGTTGTAGGTGTTGACCAGCGTACCGTCGGCGTTGTTGAGCTCGAGCGACAGGCGGTTGGAGAACTCGTCGGTACCACCCGATACGGCTACGTTGTGGCGGTTGAACGAGGCTGTGCGGAAGATCTCGTCAATCCAGTCGGTGTTGGTCTTACCCCACTGGCTGTCGCTGTTGATGACGTCCCAGCCGCTGGGCAGTGTGCTGCCTGACTGCTCATAGGAGTACTTGCGCACGCGCATCTCATCTTCCCATGTGAGCGACTGCGGCAGATTCTGCGAGGTGGAGCAACCGAAGACACCGTTGTATTCCACTGAAGGCTTACCGGCTGCGGCCTGCTTGGTGGTGACGAGGATGACACCGGCCGAACCGGCGTAGGCACCATAGATAGCGGCCGAGGCAGCATCCTTGAGCACGGTGATGTTGACCACATCGCTCATGTTGAACGGAGCGCCGGGCACACCGTCGACCACGTAGAGCGGCGACTCACCGTTGGGTGAACCCATACCACGGATGGTGATCGTTGGTTCCTGACCCGGGTGACCGCCATTGGCCACGACCGATACGCCAGGAATCTGGCCTTGCAGCATCTGAGAGATGTTGCTCACAGGGCGCTCCTGCAGTTTGCCGACATTGTCGACCGAGGCCACGGCAGCCGAGAGGTCGCCCTTCTTGGCCTTACCATAACCGATGGCGATGACCTCATTGAGGTTGGTCGCATCTTCATTGAGCGTCACATTCACTTGGCCCGACCTGGCCGAGACGGTCTTTGTAGTATAACCTATTGAAGAAATTTGGAGTGTAGCGCCGCTGCGCACTGAGAGGGAGAAGTGGCCATTGACGTCGGTGACGGTGGCCTGCTTGGAGCCGGCCTCACGCACGGTGGCGCCGATGATGGGCTCACCATTCGCGTCGACGACGGTACCGGTCACTTTAACGGTTCCTTGCTGAACGACATTGCTGTTGCCAGCGCCGGTGGGCGGGGTTGAGAGTGCCGTTGCAGGGCTAAGGAGTGACAATGCCAGCACAAAGGCGGTGGCTGTCAGACCAGTCCTACATTCTACTGTGGAATACTTGGGTTTCATTCAATTTGATTTTAAATGATTAATAAATATGTAGTAGTAAAACGGTTGTGTGCGCTTATTGCTCTACCGTCGGGCGGTCCTTGGCGTCGGCACCGAACTTCTTGTTGGGCTTGCTGCCCATGACGAGCTGGAGCGTACCACCGCGCATGATGTCATCGTAGGTGATGAAGCTCTTGGTATAGGGCTTGCCGTTGAGCGTGGCCTTCTGGATGTAGATGTTGCGGCTGCTGTTGGCGGGCGCCTTGACGGTGAAGGTCTTGCCGCCGGGCAGGCTGATGGTGGCGCGGGTGAACAGGGGACTGCCCAATACGTATGTGCCCTGAGAGGGCGTCACCTGATAGAAGCCGAGGGCAGAGAGCACATGCCAGGCCGACATCTGACCGCAGTCCTCATTGCCTGCATAGCCGTCGGGGGCATCGAGGTAGAACTCATTCTGCAGACGGCGCACCCACTGTGCGGTCTTCCACTGCTGACCGGCGTAGACGTAGAGGTAAGGCACGTGGTGGCTCGGTTCATTGCCGTGGCCATACATGCCGATGAGGCCGGTGATGTCGGGTGCGGCATTGCTGCCAATGCTGCCCTTGACGGTGAACAGCGAGTCGAGGTTGGCCACAAACGGCTTGTCGCCGCCGTGCAGCTTGATGAGGCCGACGGGGTCCTGCGGCACCATGAAAGTGTACTGCCAGCCGTTGCCCTCGGTGAAGTCGCCCACGTGGCCGTGATGCTCGCAGGTGAACGGGTCGTAAGGCTCATACCATGAGCCGTCGGCCATCTTCGGGTGAATCTTGTTGATGCGCTTATCCCAGAAATACTCGTAGGCGTGGCCGCGCTTCATAAACGTGTTGTAGATGTCGGTCTTACCCATGTGCTTGGCCATGAGGGCGAGGCCCCAGTCGTCGACAGCATACTCCTGGTTGACCGAGGTGGCCTCACCCAGTTTGTCGGCGGGGATGTAGCCGTATTGCATGAGGAGCGACACGCCTCTCTGCTTGGGGTTGGTGGCCGTGGCGACCATGGCCTTGAGCGCACGGTCGGCGTCGAAGCCGCGGATGCCCTTCAGATAGGCGTCGGCGATGATGGGCACCGAACTGTAGCCGGGCATGCAGTTGGTCTCGCCGGAATAGAGCGGCCAGATGGGCAGCTTGCCCTGCTGGTCGTAGATGCTCAGGAAGGAGTTGATCATGTCGGGCACCTTGTCGCGCTCGATGATGGTGTAGAGCGGATGCAGGGCGCGGTAGGTATCCCATGTGGAGAAAGTGGTGTAGTTCTTCCATTGGTTATGGGTGTAGATGCGGTTGTCCATGCCGCGGAAGTCGCCATTGACGTCGCTGTAGAGGCAGGGGAAAATCATGGTGTGGTAGAGGGCGGTGTAGAACACGGTCTTCTGCTTGGGCGTGCCGTCGATGTGGATGCACGAGAGCTCCTTATTCCATTGCTGCTGAGCGGCTTTGCGCGTTGCGGCGAAGTCCCAGCCGGGCAGTTCGGCTTCGAGGTTCATGCGGGCATTGGTGCAGCTCACTGATGAGATGGCGACCTTGACGAGCACGTCGCTGACATTGTCGTCGAAGCTCACCACGCCTTTCACCTTATTGGTCTGCAGTTCATCCTGCCCCATCGGCGTCTCATCCTGGAAGGTGTCGAGGCGCTTAATCTTCTGATTGAAGCGGGCGTAGAAGAACGTCTTGCGCATGGGCGACCAACCTTTGACGAAGCGGTAACCCTCGATGGTGTAGTCGTCGACCTTGCGGATGTAAGACTCATAGACGCGGCTGTCGACGTCGTTGACCAAGTCGATGAGCAACCGGCGGCCTTCCACCTTATTATATATATAGTGGTGGAATCCGACGTGCGCCGTTGCGGTGAGCTCGGCAAAGATGCCGTTGTCGAGGCGAACGCTGTAGTAGCCGGCCTCGGCCTTCTCGTTGGCATGGTGGTAATAAGCCGACACGGCGCCGTCGAGGTTGTTCTGGTCGCCGCGTTTGGCGCGCACCTCACCGGTGAAGGGCATCAGGCCCACGTCGCCGAGGTCGGAGCAACCCGTACCGCTCAGGTGGTTGTGGGCAAAGCCAATGACGATGCTGTCGGAATAGTGGTAGCCTGAGCACCAGTCCCAACCCTTGTAGATGTTGGTGGGACCCAGCTGGATGTTGCCGAAGGGCACGCTGGCGCCGACAAAGACATGGCCGTGACCGCCCGCGCCAATCATCGGATTGACGTAAGTGACAAGGTTGTCGGCCGCAATGAGACCAAGGGGAATGGCTGTTAACGCAACAGCCAGGGCGCGCTTAATAAAGCGGTGCAATAATTGTGTGGTCATATTAGAGTAGTTTTTATGAGGTATGGGGCTACGCAAATGTGACCCCTCAATGCTTATTTGCCGCAAAGATATATTAAAATAAGTTTATAGACAAACAATTTTGCGAAATATATTCTTCTGAATGCAAAAAAATAGTCTGGCAATCGCGATACCATAGCTATCGAGTCGCGATACCATAGCTATCGCAGTGCGATACCATAGCTATCGCGATGCGATACCATAGCTATCGCGATGCGATACCATAGCTATCGCGGTGCGATACCATAGCTATCGCGAAATGGCATCTTATAAACTCAAAACTCACGAACTTAAGAACTCAAAAACTCATGAACTCATTCCCTTATTCCGAGATTATTGTTTACTTTTGCAAGCAGACATTGGAACTTATGAAAAGCAATCACAACAACAGCAAATCGGTTTACCGTACGGTGCGCGACTACGCCATCATCACCGTGGCCATGCTGATGGGCGTCGTCGGCCTTAACCTCTTCCTCTTGCCCAACCAGATTACGATGGGCGGTACGATGGGTATCGCGTCGATTATCTACTGGGGCCTGGGCATTCCGGCGCAAGACACCTATTTCGTCATCAATGCGGCGCTGCTCATCGTTGCCCTGCGCGTGTTGGGCTGGCGGTTCTGCGCCAAGACCATCTACGGCGTGGTGGTGTTCACCGTCGGCTCCACCATCATCCAGTGGATGGGCTGCGAGCAGACCCACCTGTTGGCCGATCAGAAGTTTATGGCGTGCATCGTCGGCGGCGTGTTCATGGGCACGAGCGTCGGCCTCGGACTCTCTGCGGGCGGCAGCACCGGCGGGTCGGATGTGGTGGCGGCCATCGTGCATAAGTACCGCGACATCTCGCTCGGCCACGTCATCCTCTTCTGCGATTTGGCCATCATCACGTCGAGCTACGTTGTGCTGCGCGACTGGGAGAAAGTGCTCTACGGCTATGTACTGCTCTTCATTGTCTCTTTCTGCGTCGACTATGTGGTCAACTCTCTCCGGCGGTCGGTGCAGTTCTTCATCATCTCCGACAAATACCAGGAGATTGGCGAGGCCATCACAAAGATAGCCGACCGCGGCTGCTCCACGCTCAACGGCAACGGATTCTATTCGAAGAAAGACATCAAGGTCATCTATTGCATTGCGAAGAAAAGCGAGTCGGCGTTCATCTTCGACCTCATCGACGAGATCGACCCCAACGCCTTCGTGGCGCAGAGTGCCGTCATCGGCGTCTACGGCCAGGGCTTCGACCGTGTGAAGGTGAGGAAGAAGATTAGCTTGGAGCAAATCAAACAGGAAATCAGTTGATGTCCGGGCGCACCCGATAAAGTCCGTGGTGATGTACGCCACCGGTGACAGTGTAGTGGCCGGCCTGGTGCCGGCCACCAGCCGCCGGTGTTGCGGGCGTGTCTCCATCTGCGAGATCAGCGTAAGCGCTGATGTGTGGGAAAAATGCCATACCAAGGGTTGGTGGCCGGCACCAGGCCGGCCACTACACTGCTACCAAGGTTGCATACCTCCACGGACTTTATCCGCTGCGCCGATGTCCGAATAATGTTAATATTGTTAAGATACATAGCAAACTGACTTGTTTTCGTTACTTTTGCATGCATTAAGACAATTACGCATATCGGGATGAACGCAATAAGTGATTTCTTCGAAGCCTTTGGGCAATTGCTGTGGGGATGGCCGATGATCATTCTGCTGCTCGGCACCCATCTCTACCTGTCGGTACGCCTGCGCTTTCCGCAGCGCAAAATCTTCACCGCCATCCGGCTGTCGGTGAGCCACGACAAAGGTGCCACGGGCGACGTGTCGCAGTTCGGCGCCTTGGCCACAGCGCTGGCCGCCACCATCGGAACGGGCAACATCATCGGCGTGGCTACGGCTATCTCGTTAGGCGGTCCCGGTGCCGTGTTGTGGTGCTGGCTGACGGGTGTCTTCGGCATTGCGACGAAATACAGCGAGGGCCTGTTGGCCATCAAATACCGCGTGAAGATGCCGTCGGGCAAGATGCTCGGCGGTCCGATGTACTCGCTCGAGCGGGGTCTGCACTGCAAATGGCTTGCCGTATTGTTTGCCCTGTTCACCGCCGTGGCCGCCTTCGGCATCGGCAACACCGTGCAGGCCAATGCCATCGCCACCGTGATGCACGACTCGTTCGGCGTATCGCCCTGGGCGGTAGGCATCGTCGTCGCCGCGTTGGCCGCCGTCGTCATCATCGGCGGCGTGAAGAGCATTGCCCGCGTCTGTGGACTCTTAGTGCCGCTCATGGCCCTGTTCTATGTGGCCGGCTGCCTCTACATTCTTTGCGTCAACTCCGCTTTCGTATGGCCGGCCATCCGACTCATCTGCATCTCGGCCTTCGACCCCGCGGCTGTCGGCGGCGGCTTTGCCGGCGGCTCGGTGATGCTCGCTGCGCGCTACGGCATCGCCCGCGGCTTGTTCTCCAATGAGTCCGGCCTCGGTTCGGCGCCCATCGTGGCGGCTGCGGCGCAGACGCGCAACCCCGTGCGTCAGGCGCTCGTCTCGTCGTCGGGCACCTTCTGGGACACCGTTGTCATCTGCGCCCTCACGGGCATCGTCGTGGTGAGCAGCATTCTGGCCTACCCCGACATCACCTACACCGACGGCGGGTCGCTCACCAACGCCGCCTTCTCCAAGATACCCGTCGTCGGCCGCCCCGTGCTGACGTTCGGCCTGGTGACCTTCGCCTTCAGCACCATCCTCGGCTGGAGCTACTACGGCGAGCGCGCCATGGAGTATCTCAAGGGCAACCGCTGGACCATGGCCTACCGCATGCTGTACATCATCGCCCTGTTCATTGGCAGCGTGGCCAACCTGAATATGGTGTGGAACATCGCCGACTGCTTCAATGCCCTCATGGCCATCCCTAACCTCCTCAGCCTCCTGCTGCTCAGTGGCGTGCTGGTCAAAGAGACCAACAAATACCTTTGGAACGGCCACCTCGATGCCGTGGCCGATGAGGATGCCGGGGAATGCCGGGGAATGAGGTGAGGCACTTCGAGAGTTGCAAGAAGAAAACCAATATAGATACCTATAATGAAAAGAAACTACTTAGTCATGAAGAGCACGTGAGGCAGATTCAGCAGATGCCCTTCCTCAATTTCACCTCGATGTGGGTGCTGTTCGACTTCCCCGTTGCCGCCCGGCAGGAGGGATTCATCGACTCCGACGACGGCATCCACTTCACCGAGAACGACAACCGCAAATACATGAACGACAAAGGCCTCGTCACCCGCGACCGGAAGACGAAGAAGGATGCCTTCTATCTCTATAAGGCTTGGTGGAACCATAAGGTCACGACGGTTTACATCACCGGCCGCCGCCTCACCCGACTGCCCGCCGGTCAGCCCTATATTATTAAGGTGTACAGCAACGCCAAGCGTCTGAGCCTCTATGTTGACGGTCAGTTGCAGCAGACACTCGACCGCTGCGACGACCCGTCGGGCATCATCTGGACCTTCAGTCCCGTAACGCTCCCGGCCGGCCACCACGTGTTCCGCGTGACCGGCGACGGCGCAGAGGACAGCGTGGAGAAAACTGGTTTATAGTTGGTTGGAATTCGCAGGTAGTGGTGTAGTGGCCGGCCTGGTGCCGGCCACCAGCCCTTGGTATGGCTGTCCACATCAATACCTTCAATACCTGCGGACGGTGGCCGGCACCAGGCCGGCCACTACACCGCCACCGGCAGCGCAAGCGCATAAACAGTGTAAAAGGATTTTTCCTAAAAGAAATAGGGATTTCCCTATGAGTATAATTGAAATTTTGATTTATCTTTGCAAACACATTTAGTAACATTTAATACAAACAACTATGAAAAAGTTATTATGCGCAGCTCTGATGCTCTTCGCAGCATCCACCGCAACATTCGCACAGCATGAAGTTGGCAGTTTTACCCTTCAGCCTAAGGTGGGTATCAATGTGGCTACACTGACCGATGCCGATGGCTCTGATCCCCGTATTGGCTTGGCTGCCGGTGCAGAATTGGAGTATCAGGCTACTGACCTGTTCTCTATTTCGGCTGGTGCCATCTATTCGCAGCAAGGCTGCAAGTACGAAGAGGGTGGAGTAAAGACGACAACCAAACTTGACTATATCAATGTTCCTATCCTGGCCAACGTTTATGTTGTGAAGGGTCTTGCTGTGAAACTCGGTGTGCAGCCCGGCTTCAATGTGAATTCTTCGATTAAGGCTAAGGCTGGCGGCAAGAGTGGTGAGGCAGATTTTGATGCCAAGAGCGTAGATTTCTCTATCCCCGTGGGTCTGAGCTATGAGCTCCCTACCGTACCATTGGTAATCGATGCCCGTTACAACTGGGGCTTGACCAAGGTTATGGACGGTGCTGACAGCAAAAACAGCGTATTCCAGTTCACCGTTGGCTACAAATTTAGCCTTTAAACGAAAATAATCGGCTAAATATTTGCCGATGTGGAAATAAAGTCCTAAATTTGCCGAAAATACATAAGCAGATTTAGGTAGAGAGAATTCCGACATTCTTGAAGGATGTCGGAATTCTTTTCGTTTAGTCTGTCTTTTCAAATACTAAAACTATTTAAATTTAAACGTTATGGCATACATGTCACAGGAAGGCTACGACAAGCTCGTGGCCGAGGTGCGCAGACTGGAGTCTGTGGAGCGCCCCAAGGCTTCTGCGGCTATCGCCGAAGCCGCCGACAAGGGCGATTTGAGTGAGAATTCGGAGTACGATGCCGCTAAAGAAGCACAGGCTCATCTTGAGGCCAAGATCAATGAGCTGAAGCTGACCATCGCACAAGCTAAGATAGTGGATACCAGCAGGCTCAAGACCGACGAGGTGCAAATCCTCTCGAAGGTGAAACTCACCAACCTCACCAATAAGAAGAGCATGACCTACACCATCGTGTCGGAGAGCGAGGCCAACCTCAAGCAGGGCAAGATCTCTATCAAGACGCCTATCGCACAGGGACTGCTCAACAAGAAGGTGGGCGACGTAGTGGATATCAAGGTGCCGCGCGGCACCATCAAACTGAGAATCGACGAAATTAGCATAGGAGAATAACGACGATGGCAACACTGTTCAGTAAGATAGCCGCCGGTGAGATTCCGAGCTACAAATGCGCCGAGGACGACCGCTTCTACGCCTTCCTCGACATCAACCCCGTGAAGCAGGGTCATACCCTGGTCATCCCCCGCAAGGAGGTGGACTATATCTTCGACATGAGCGACGACGACCTCGCCGCCTTCGAGGTGTTCGCCAAGAAGGTAGCCAAGGCCATCCGGACCGCCTTCCCTTGCAAGAAGGTGGCTGAGGTGGTGCTGGGCTTGGAGGTCAACCACGCCCACATCCATCTCATCCCCATCGACTCTGAGGCCGACGTTGATTTCCATCACCACGTCAAGCTCAGCGACGAGGAGATGAAAGCCACCGCCGACAAGATTTACGCGGCATTCAAGGCTGAGTAAAATCGAGGGCGTATCAAAATTGAAAAAGTCCGGAAGTTCGGTCAAACGCATAAGTATCTGATAACAAGGTATCATTATAGCAATGACGGGACTGCCTGACTTCCGGATTTCTGGACTTCTGGACTTCTCTAATTCTGATACCCCCTAAAATCACGGAAACGCTCACCAGACAAAGTGGCGCACCCGATAAACCCTGTGGATGCGTCTGTACCGGGCCAACAGTACATGGGTTGCTGTCGCAACTTATTTCTCACGCCGATTACGCTGATTTTGGGGATGCAACACCTGTGCTGTCTGTGTGAAATCCATATCAGCGCCATCAGCGTGAGATAGAAATTAGGATGCCAAAGTTATCGTCCCCCACGGACATTATCGGGTGCGCCGACAAAGTACAACATTTCTTCACGTCAGAAAGCATGCGGGAGAGGGGGTATCAGCGCCCTGGCTTTCTTCCAGGTGAGTGCGCAACTAAAATAGCCCTCGTTTAGTTGCGCATTCCGATTTATTTTCGTAAGTTTGCAAGGGAAACAGAATGACCGCATTATGGAGCTGACGATGAGAAAATACCCGGTAGGCATACAGACATTTGCGAGGATTATCAAGGAGGGCTTTGTCTATGTGGACAAGACCGACCTCGTATGGGAACTGGCACATTACGCCACATTCGTGTTTATGAGCCGTCCCCGCCGCTTTGGCAAGTCGCTGCTCACGTCGACATTGGAATCGTATTTCAAAGGCGACCGTGAGTTGTTTGAGGGACTGAAAATCATGGCGCTGGAGAAGGAGTGGACTCCCTATCCTGTCATTCATCTCGACCTGAGCATCTGCAAGGGGAAGTCCTCAGCCCAGGAACTCCAGCGGGCGCTGATTTTCCTGTTGAGACGGTTGGACGTTTATGAGGACCATGCTGAAGAAGTGACACCGGGAGAGAAACTCGACGCGCTAATCAGGAGGCTTTATGAGAAGACGGGGCGGCAGGTGGCAGTCATCATCGACGAGTACGACGCGCCCCTGCTCGACGTGCTTCACAGCCAGGACACGCTCGATGCCATGCGCAAGGTCATGCAGGAGTTCTATGTACCGCTCAAAGCTAATGAACAGTATCTCAAGTTCTGCTTCATCACCGGCATCACGAAGTTCTCGCAGCTGAGCATCTTCTCCACCATCAATAACTTGAAGAACGTATCCCTGCTGCCCCGTTTCGCCACCATCTGCGGCTTTACGGAGTATGAGGTGCAGACGGTGTTCAAGGAGGACATCGGCGAGATGGCCAGGGAGTTCAAGCTTACTCCGGAGCAAATGTACGCCAAAATCAAGTTAAAATACGACGGCTACCACTTCGCTGGAGGCGCAGAGGCAGTGTTCAACCCGTTCAGCCTGCTCAACGCCCTTGGCGACCGGCTGCTAAAGAACTACTGGTTTGCCTCGGGCACACCGACCTTCCTCATCAAGCAGATGCAGCACTTCCACACCGACATCACCTCGCTCGACTCGCTCGATGTGCCAGAGACGGCCTTTGACCAGCCCACGGAGAACATGAAGGACGCGCTGCCCCTGCTCTACCAGAGCGGCTACCTCACCATCAAGGACTACGACCCAGACACTGAGGCCTATGAGCTCTCCATCCCCAACCAGGAGGTGCGCGTGGGCTATGTCAACGGACTGCTGCCCGCCTACACCGGCCTGAACAATGCAGATGTGCAGATAGGCTTTGCCGCGAAGTTCTGGAAAGCCCTCAAGACTGGCGACATCGACCTGGCCATGCAGCACATGCAGTCGTATCTTGCCGGCATCCCATACGTGGAAGGCTTCAAGGAGAAGCTCGCCGAGGCTAAGACCAGGGAGGGCTTCTACGAATACACGTTCTACCTCATTTTCTCCATGCTCAACGTCTATGCCCGCACGCAGGTGAAGGTGGCGGGCGGCCGCGTCGACATGGTCATCCTCATGCCCGATGCCATCTATGTGATGGAACTGAAGGTGGGCGACACGGCCCGCCACGCCCTCGACCAGATCAATGCCCGCGGCTACGCCACGCCCTACCTCACCGACGGGCGCCGGGTGGTGAAGGTCGGCATACGCTTCGATGCCGACAAGCACACCGTAGACGAGTGGGAGGTGGAGCAGTAGTGCTTACTTCCAGCTGAAATAAGTGCCTTCCCAGTTGTAGCTATTGTCATCAGTAAAGTAGGTGGGATAGCCGTTGTCGTCAAACTTCCATGCGAAATTTCCAAGTGTCTTCATCATCGTTACTTGTATGAATTTATGAAATCAGTTAAATCATGATTAACTCTATACCCAGCCCCTTTACACGTAGTCCTCGCCCTTTTTCAGTTGCACCTCGTTGACGTATTTGCGCACCAGGGCCGAGGAGTCCTCCTTCTTGCAGATGAGGAGCACGTTGCCCTCCTGCGCGATGATGAAGTCGTTGAGGCCGCTCACCACACCCGTCAGGCCCTTCGGCAGTTTGATGACGTTGTGGTGGCTGTTCTCCATCATCACGTCGCTGTTGATGACCACGTTGTCGTCATCGTTCTTCGGCAGCGCCTCATAGATGCCATGCCACGTACCGAGGTCGGCCCAACCGAAGTCGCACTTCATCACACACACATCCTGCAACTTCTCCAGGATGCCCGTCTCCATCGAGATATTCGGATAGGTGGGGAAGTTCTCCATCATGTAGTCATCCTCCTCCTGCAGTGTGGCGTTGGGGTTGAGCTGGTCGAGATGACGCAGCACCTCAGGCAGGAACATTGAGAACATACGCTTCACATTGCGCACATTGGACACGAACATGCCCGTATTCCACAGAAACTCGCCGCTGTCCATGAACAACTGGGCAAACTGGCGGTCGGGCTTCTCGGTGAAGCTGCGCACGTTGTAGATGTTGCCCGACTGATGGCCATCCATCTGGATGTAGCCGTAGCCCGGCTCAGGGCGCGTTGGCGTGACGCCCATTGCGATAAACATATCATGCTTGGCCACGAAGCTGATGGCCTCACAGACGTTGTGGGTGAAGGCCTCCTCGTTGAGCACCAATTGGTCCGACGGCACCGCGATGAGCACGGCGTCGGGGTTCTGCTTCGAGATGCGGTGGTTGGCCCACGCCACACTCGGCGCGGTGTTGCGCATGATGGGCTCGGCGAGGATATGCTCGCGCGGCACCTCGGGCAACTGCTGTGTCACCATATCGATGTAATCGATGTTGGTACTCACATAGATGTGGTCCTTGCTGATGCATTTGGCCATGCGGCTGTAAGTCTGCTGCAACTGCGTCTTTCCCGTACCGAAGAAGTCGATAAACTGCTTCGGATCGGTCTCACGGCTACATGGCCACAAACGACGGCCTCGTCCGCCGGCAAGGATAAGGCAATAGTTATTAGAAGCGTCTATCATTGGAATAGATATAATTAGTTTTACGTCAACATTTTTCTTATTAAACGATTGAAACCGACTTTTGTTACCTTATTTCTTTTATTTTTATTTCCTTCAACGTTTTTTGTGTTTTTCCTTCCCCCACCCGTTATCTTTTTAGTAATTTTGCACCGATATTCCACATCAGCTATGGTCAAGACTCACTTATTGCTCATCAACGACATGTGCGGCTACGGCAAGGTTGCCACGGCTGCCATGCTGCCTATATTGTCCTACATGGGCGTGCCCACGTTCAACCTGCCCACGGCCCTTGTCAGCAATACGCTCGACTACGGCAAGTTCAACATTCTCGACACCACCGACTACATCAAGGGCGTATTCCCGATATGGCGCGAACTGGGATTCAGCTACGACGCCATCGCCACGGGCTTCATTGCCTCAGAGCGCCAGGCGCGCCTCATCTCGCAGTACTGCCGCGAGGAGGCTTTGGGCGGCGCCACCATCTTCGTCGACCCCATCATGGGCGACGAGGGCAAGCTCTACAATGGCGTCACACCCGCCACCATCCAGAGCATGCGCGAGATGGTGGCCGTGGCCGACCTCATCTACCCCAACCACACCGAGGCCTGCTACCTCACCGGCCACACGTTCAACCCCGAGGGCGTGACCCACGAGGAGGCCCATGAACTGCTCGACAAGCTGCGCGCCATCGGCGCCAAGTCGGTGCTCATCACCTCCATACCCGTCGAAGGCCGCCATTGCGTGGCCGGCTACAACCACACCGACGACGAATATTTCCTGCTCGACTACACCGAGATACCGGTCCACTTCCCCGGCACCGGCGACATCTTCTCGGCGGTGCTCATCGGTCATCTGCTCAACGGCGACAAACTCAAGGCGGCCTGCCGAAAGGCCATGGACGCCGTCTATCAGCTCATCGACCTCAACAAAGACAATGCCGACAAGAACCGCGGCATACCTCTCGAACGCTACCTCGACATCCTATAACCTATGATGGACTATCTCAACTCGCTCTTTACCCTCCACTCGTCGGTCCAGACGGTGGTCATCGTCTCGCTCATCATCGCCGGCGGACTGGCCTTGGGCAAAATCAAGGTCAAAGGCATCTCGCTCGGCATCGCCTGGGTGTTCTTCGTCGGCATCATGGCGGGCGAACTGCACCTGAGCATCGACGCGACGACGCTCGACTACATCGAGACCTTCGGACTGTCGATGTTCGTCTACTGCCTCGGTCTGCACGTCGGTCCCAACTTCTTCGGATCGCTGCGCCACGAGGGTCTCGCGCTCAACCTCTGGAGCCTTGCCGTCATCGTCGTCGGCACCCTGTTTGCCCTCCTCCTCATTCCGATAACGGGCGTTAAGTTGCCCGACATGGTCGGACTGCTCTGCGGCGCCACCACCAACACGCCGGCCCTCGGTGCGGCCACGCAGGCCCTTTCCCACCTCGGACTGCCCAGCAGCAGCGTAGCTCTGGCCACAGCCGTCACCTATCCCCTCGGCGTGGTCGGCGTCATCATCGCCATGGTCATCATCCGTAAGCTCTTTGTCAAGCCCGACGACCTGAAGCTGAAAAACCGCGCCGACGACGACCACACCTACATCGCGCAGTTCGTCGCCATCAACCCCGCCATCGTCGGCAAGACCATCGCCGAGATAGCCCACCTCACCCACCTGAAGTTCATCATCTCGCGCATCTGGCGCGGCAACGAGGTCATCGTACCGCTGGCCGACACCGTCATCCACGTCAACGACTCCCTGCTCGTGGTCACCACCAAGGAGGACGAGGAGGCCATGGTGCTGCTCTTCGGCAAACAGGTGGAAAAGGACTGGAACCGCGAGGGCGTCGACTGGAACGCCATCGACGCCAACGTGGAAAGCCGCGTCTGCGTGGTCACGCGCACGTCGCTCAACGGCAAGCGCCTCGGCCAGATGCATCTGCGCGATGCCTATGGCGTCAACGTCAGCCGCGTCATCCGTGGCGACATCAAACTCCTGGCCAGCGACGACCTCCGACTGGAATACGGCGACCGCGTCACCATCGTGGGCAAGCACGACGACCTCAACAACGCCGAGCATTTCTTCGGCAACTCGGTCAAGACGCTCGAGGAGCCCAACATCGGCAGCATCTTCCTCGGTATCTTCTTCGGTCTGGCCCTCGGCTGCATCCCCATCAACCTGCCCGGCATGGACTCCTCCATCCGGCTCGGCATTGCCGGCGGCCCCATCATCATGGGCATCATCGTCGGCGCCCTGGGCCCGCGCATGCACTTCATCTCCTACACCACGCGCTCGGCTTCGCTCATGTTGCGTAAACTCGGACTGGCGCTCTATTTAGCTTGCCTCGGCCTCGACTCGGGTAAGGATTTCCTCACCACCATCATGCGGCCTGAAGGACTGGCCTGGGTGGGCATCGGCTTCCTCATCACGCTCATCCCCGTGCTCATCATCGGCGTTATCGTGCTCAAGACCCATAAATACGACTTCGGCTCCATCTGCGGCATTCTCTGCGGCAGTATGGCCAACCCGATGGCCCTGGGCTACGCCAACGACACAATGCCCGGCGATACGGCCAGCGTGAGCTATGCCTCAGTCTATCCGCTCGGCATGTTTGCCCGCGTGGTCATCGCCCAAATGCTCATCATGTTCCTCGTTTGACGCCCATGCCCTCAGCCCCTGTTGCTTCCGACCCGCTGCTCCATCCGCTCTGCGACGCCACCGCGCTTCCGCCGAGGCTCAACAATCCGTTTTACTATGAGCCCGACGACCTCAGCCGCGCCGCCATCCATGAGCTGACTGACTACCTCTACGGCCGATTGTCAGCTTTCTCTGCAACGCCGCTGCCCGACGCCTTCCGCGCCGACATCGACCGGGGCAAGATGATGGGCGTGTTGGTGGTGACCGGTGGGCAACGGCGCCATCATTTGTCTTATCTCGCAGCCTACAGCGGTCAAGTCTGTGGCCGCAGCGACTGGCCGGGATTCGTGCCCGCGGTGTTCGACTACCTGCAGCCCGACGGTTATTTCAAGACCCATGAGGCTGAGATCACGCAGCTGAACCATGAGGCCGGGGCGCTGGCTGAGGCGGTGGCTGATGAACAAAACCAAGGCGCTGAGGCTATTGACGACCCGCGGCCGGTGACCCATAAGGCGCGGCTGACGGAGGAAACCGATGAGGCTTACATCCGGCGCCGACAGTTTGAGAATGCCGAACTGCATCGCTGGAAACTGCGGCAGCGCGATCGCCAGAACCGGATTGAGGCCGACCGCCAACAGAAGACTGCAGCACTGGATCAGTTGCGCACCCTGCGGCGACAGAAGAGCGACGACCTGCAGCGGTGGCTCTTCCGCCATTTCCAGATGCGCAATGCCCGCGGCGAGACCAGCGACCTCATCGACATCACCCGGGCGTATCAATCGTCGTCTGGCTTGCCCAATAGCGGGTTGGCATTGTTGTCGGTCTTGTCCCACAGCGGATTGTCGTCATCGGAAGCGAAGCCTCAGTCCGGCGGCGTCAGTATTTTGCCTCCGGCGGGGTCAGGCGAATGCTGCGAACCGAAGCTGCTGCAATACGCCTTCCTGCATGGACTGCGCCCCGTGAGCATGGCGATGTTCTGGTGGGGCGAGAGTCCGAAGACCGAGGTGCGCCACCACCTGCAGTGCTACCCCGCCTGCAACGGTAAGTGCAAACCCATCCTCTGGTGGATGCTGCAGGGCCTCGACGTGGCGCCCAACCCGCTCGACGACGCCTCACGTGATGCCGCGTTAGCCGCCCGGTTGCGCACGCTCTACGACGACGCCGACATCTGCGTGGTGAGCAAACCCGCCGGACTGCTCGCCGTTCCAGGCAAGAGCGGGCGCGAGAGTGTGCTGAGCCTCATGCGCCGCCGCTTCCCCGATGCCCCGTCGCCGCTCATCGTCCACCGCCTCGACATGGACACCAGTGGGTTGATGGTCATCGCCAAGACCATGGCGGCCTACCACGACCTGCAACGGCAGTTCGCCGCCCACACCATCCAGAAGCGCTATGTGGCTATCGTCGAGGGCCAGCCCAAGCGCGACGAGGGCGTCATCAGTCTGCCCCTGCGCCCCGACCTCGACGACCGGCCGCGTCAGGTGGTTGACCCCATCCACGGCCGCCCCGCGCTGACGACCTACCACGTTGTCGCCCGCTTCGATGACGGTCGTAGTCGCCTCTGGCTCTATCCCCATACCGGCCGCACTCATCAGCTGCGCGTCCACTGCGCCCACGCCGATGGCCTCGGCTGTCCGATCGTCGGTGATGCGCTGTATGGTACCGGCCGCCTCATCCAGGGCGATGTGCGCTGTGGCTCCGGCCGCCTTATCCAGGGCGATGTGCGCTGTGGCTCCGGCCGCCTCTGTCTCCACGCCGAACAACTCACCTTCCGCCACCCCACCACAGGTCGCACGATGACGTTCACCGACAAGCCCCCGTTCTGACGTAGGAGCGGCGGCATTCCTGCCGCTGGATATCGCCCCAAGTGTAGGAGCGGCGGCATTCCTGCCGCCGGATATCGCCCCAAGTGTAGGAGCGGCGGCATTCCTGCCGCCGGATAGATTCCTACCGCCGATTTACCCCACGAATAAACCCTTTCGACTATGAACACCCAAAAAGCTACCGACGAGCGCTTCATGCGCCGCTGTCTCCAACTGGCCGCCAACGGCTTGCTCACCACGAAACCCAATCCCATGGTGGGCGCGGTCATCGTATCGGCCGACGGCCGTATCATCGGCGAGGGCTTCACGTCGCCCGTCGGCGGTCCTCACGCCGAGGTCAACGCCTTCGCCTCAGTTAAACCAGCCGACGAACCGCTGCTCCCCGGTGCCACCATCTACGTCTCACTGGAGCCGTGCAGCCACTGGGGTCATACGCCGCCCTGCTGCGACCTCATCATCCGCAAACGGGTGAAGCGTTGCGTCTGCGGTTGCGTCGACCCCTTCGCCAAGGTGCAGGGCCGCGGCATCAGTCGCATGCGTGAGGCCGGCATCGAGGTCACCGTCGGCGTGCTCGAAGCCGAGTGCAAGGCCATCAACCGTCGCTTCATGACGTTCAACGAGCTCCACCGGCCTTACATCATCCTGAAATGGGCACAGACGGCCAACGGCTACATGGCGCAGTCCGACCGCCAGCCGCTGCGTATCTCTACGCCGTTCACCATGATGCTCAGCCACAAGCTCCGCTCCGAGTGCGACGCCATCTTAGTCGGCCGCACCACCTTCGACACCGACCACCCGCAGCTCACCGTCCGCGACTGGACCGGCCCCAACCCCGAGCGCCTCGTGCTCACCCACCGCGCCATCAATGACGCCCCCGCTTCCTCGCTCTCCCCATCAGCTTCCTCCTCTCCATCCACCCCATCCACCCCATTAAACCCATCTGCCCCATTAGCCCCATCCTCCGCTTCTCCCTTCCTCTGCTTCCCTAACATCGACGCGGTCATTGCCCACTTGACGGCCACACAGCGCCAAAGCCTCATCGTCGAGGGCGGTCCGACGGTTCATCAGCAGTTCCTCGACCGCGGCTTGTGGGATGAGCTGCGCGTTGAGACGGCCCCCTTCACCATCCCCGGCGGCATCTCCGCTCCCCGCATCCCAGACAACGCCATTGCCGACCGCATTGAGCAGTACGATGAAAATATCATCCGCTGGTACCACAGGTAATAGCTCCCATCCGCCCCATTCACTCCATTCACTCCATTCGCCCCATTCGCCCCATTCACCCCATTCACCCCATTCACCCCATTCGTCCCATTCGTCCCATTCACCCCATTCACCCCATTCACCCCATTCGCCCCATAAACTCCCTGCCAAACTGAACAGGATGTCGCGCCAAATAGAACAGGATGTCGCGCCAAACAGAACAGAACCAGCTCTGCAACCCGCTCTGTATCAGCGTCACCGATGCCCTCTATCTAAATATTATCTAAATAATATCTAAATAATCTATCTATCTGACAGATAGCGAGGGGAGGTGATGGGAAGATTTTTTTGTTTTTCATGGTGCATTGAAGCACACAGCCGCTGCTTCTTTCGCCCGCAAAGATACAACAAATTTCTCATTCCCGCAATAGGGTAGGGGGTACCACGAGGGGTACCATCTTTCAATTTATTTCGAAAAAAGCGGACAAAATCTTGCTGTGATTGTAAAGTTTTATGGCAATGAAAACGCGGCATCCGCCTCGCGATACCATAGCTATCGCGGTGCGATACCATAGCTATCGCGGTGCGATACCATAGCTATCGCGGTGCGATACCATAGCTATCGCGATGCGATACCATAGCTATCGCGATGACATTTCCCCCTCCCCCAGGCCGTCCGAGAACTAGATTGCGGCTTAATTGTTGATCGTAAAACGTTCGATTTAACGCAATGTGTAAGTTCTGAAGGTGCACACTTCTTCAAAGAACTAGGTTCTGATGACAGTTTGACACCTCTTCGGGAGTTCTCGGACAGCCTCCCCCTTGGGGAGGGGCAGGGGTGAGGCTTCAGGTGAGGCTATTCCATCAAGTCCGTACCCAGGTGCGTGCTGGCCTCGCGCTTGATGCGCTCACGGATGATCTTCGGCTTGGTGGCGTAGACGATGTTGCGGATGGAACCGGCATAACTGAAATACTGCCAGGCCCACGAGAGCATCACCGTGAGTTTGTTCTTCACGCCGAGGATGGATCGCAGGTGGACGATGAGCCATAACAGCCACGCCATTAAGCCCTGCGAATGCACCTTACCGATGTCGGCCACGGCTTTATTGCGCCCGATGGTCGCCATCGACCCGAGGTCGTTGTAGTGGAAAGGTTCGAGCGCCTCGTCGCCGGCGTTGAGCCTGCGCAGGTTGCGCGCCAGGTTACGCGCCTGTTGGATGGCCGGTTGCGCCAACTGCGGATGACCGTTGGGGTAGCCCTCGTCGGTCGTCATCAGACACTGGTCGCCAATGGCGAAGATGCCGTCGAGCCCAGGCACGCGGTTGTATTCATCCACCTTGATGCGGAAGCCGCGGCCCAGCCGGTCGCCTTCGATGCCGGGGATGTCGACGGCCCTGATGCCCGACACCCACAGGAACGTGCGCGTGGCGATGCTCGTACCGTCTTTGATCATCACCCGATAGTCGCGGTAGTCGGTCACCATCTTACCGAACTGCACGTCGACGCCCATGCTCCGCAGAAACTCCAGCGCCTTGTCCGACGACTGCTGCGACATGCCCGCTAAGAGTTTGCTGCCCGCTTCGAGCAGGTAGATATGCATGTGGGAGGCGTCCATGTCGGGGTAGTCGTAGGGAATGACGTAGCGCTTCATCTCGGAGATGGCGCCCGCAATCTCCACGCCCGTGGCACCGCCGCCCACGATGACGACGTTGAGCAGCTCCTGCCGCTCCTCCTCGGTGGCGCAGGTCAGCGCACGCTCGAGGTTGGACAGCAGCACGTTACGCAGTCCCATAGCCTCGTCCAAGTGGCGCATGGGGATGGCCCACTCCTCCACGTTCTTGTTGCCGTAGAAATTGGTTGTGGCCCCGGCTGCGAAGACGAGGTAATCGTAATTAATTTTACCAATCGACGTCTGCAGAATTTTCTTGTCAGGGAAGACGGCGCGTGCCTCGGCCATGCGGAAATAAAAGTCCTTGCGCTTGCGGAAGATCTGTCGGAAGGGGAAGGAGATATTGCTCGGCGCCAGACCGGCGGAGGCCACCTGATAGATGAGGGGTGGAAACTGATGGTAGTTGTTCTTGTCGATGAGAACCACCTGCATGCCGCTGCCCTTGAGATCCTCGGCCAACCGCAGGCCACCGAGTCCGCCGCCGACAATGACGACGCGCTTCTGTGCTGTTCGCTTAATATTGATGCTCATTGGTGTTGAATTTGACTTCTACCAGAAGTCTTGGTTTGTCTGCAAAGATAACGAAAAGTTTCCATGAATAGATACATTTAATGTTAAAAATGCAAGAAATGAATAATGCCACCGGTGAACCATACTTATCAATTTATGGTAATTCTGGGCCCTAAAGAAGGCGGGATTTTTGATTATCTTTGCACCATAGCAAACTTCGGCTCAGCCGATAAAGTCCGTGGAGATGTACGCCATCGGTGACAGTGTAGTGGCCGGCCTGGTGCCGGCCACCAGCCGCCGTTGTTGCGGGCGTGTCTCCATCTGCGAGATCAGCGTAAGCGCGCTGATGTGTGGGAAAAATGCCATACCAAGGGTTGGTGGCCGGCACCAGGCCGGCCACTACACTGCTACCAAGGTTTCATACCTTCACGGACTTTATCCGCTGCGCCCAAACTTCAAAACACTGCATACTATGGTTGACCCAATACTTTATCAGTATATGTCAGAGATGCTAAGACAAACGACGGAAGAGCATTTCCGTTACCTTTATGATGAGATAAACTGCTATCCCCCCAACTACCCCATCCACTACCTTTTCCGCGAATATCTCAAGAAAGGTTATTATCCTTTTAGTGATGAACCGGGATTTGACCTGCGAATCAACCAAATACCACTGTGGACCTTTGGTCTCAACTATTAGGCACGGCCATTAATAATTTTTGATGATAGAATTCATCCCGCAATATTGTCATTTTCTGCGGTTTTCTTCGTAATTTTGCACAATAGGAAAGAAACTCAAAAATACATGGAAGAAAAACATTTCAAGCGGACCACCGTGACCGCCGCTCTGCCCTATGCCAATGGCGGCGTGCATATCGGCCACCTCGCCGGCGTCTATGTGCCGGCCGACATCTACGTGCGCTACCTGCGCCTGAGAAAGCAGCCGGTGATCTTCATCGGCGGCAGCGATGAGCATGGTGTGCCCATCACCATCCGCGCCAAGAAGGAAGGCGTGACCCCGCAGGATGTCTGCGACCGCTACCACAAAATCATCAAGGACTCGTTCAAGGAGTTCGGCATCTCGTTCGACATCTACAGCCGCACGACATCGAAGGTGCACAATAAGTTCGCCTCCGACTTCTTCCGCAAGCTCTACGACGACGGCAAGCTCGTGGAGAAGGAGACCGAACAGTACTACGACCCCGAGGCCAAGCAGTTTCTCGCCGACCGCTACATCATGGGTACCTGCCCCCACTGCGGCAACCCCAACGCCTACGGCGACCAGTGCGAGAAATGCGGCAGCGACCTCTCGCCGATGGAGCTCATCAACCCGCACTCCACCATCAGCGGCGCCAAGCCTGAGATACGCAAGACGAAGAACTGGTATCTGCCGCTCAACGACTACCAGGACTGGCTGAAGCAATGGATCTTAGAGGGCCACAAGGAGTGGCGCCCCAACGTCTACGGTCAGTGCAAGTCGTGGCTCGACATGGACCTGCAGCCCCGCGCCATGACGCGCGACCTCGACTGGGGTATCCCCGTACCCGTGGAGGGTGCCGACGGTAAGGTGCTCTACGTCTGGTTCGACGCCCCCATCGGCTACATCAGCAACACCAAGGAGCTCTGTGACAATGAGCCTGAGCGCTGGGGCTCGTGGGAGAAATGGTGGAAGGACCCCGACACGCGCCTCATCCACTTCATCGGCAAGGACAACATCGTGTTCCACTGCCTCATCTTCCCCGTCATGCTCAAGGCTCACGGCGGCTATATCCTGCCCGACAACGTACCGGCCAATGAGTTCCTCAACCTCGAGAACGATAAGATCAGCACCTCACGCAACTGGGCCGTATGGCTCGACGAATACCTGCGCGACTTCCCCGGCAAGCAGGATGTGCTGCGCTATGTGCTTACCGCCAATGCCCCCGAGACCAAGGACAACAACTTCACTTGGAAGGACTTCCAGGAGCGCAACAACTCGGAGCTCGTCGCCATCTACGGCAACTTCGTCAACCGCGCCCTACAGCTCACGAAGAAATACTGGGACGGCGTGGTGCCGGCCTGCGGCGAACTGCTCGACGTCGATAAGCAGGCCATCGCCGAGTTCAAGGATGTGAAGGAAAAGGTGGAGCAATACCTGGATAACTTCAAGTTCCGCGAGGCTCAGAAAGAGGCCATGAACCTGGCCCGCATCGGCAACAAATACATCACCGAATGCGAGCCGTGGAAGGTGTGGAAGACCGACTCGAAGCGTGTGGAGACCATCCTCAACATCTCGCTGCAGCTCGTGGCCAACCTCGCCATCGCCTTTGAGCCGTTCCTGCCCTTCTCGAGCAAGGACCTGCGCCAGATGATTGGCATGGAGAAGTTTGACTGGGCTGAACTGGGTCGCACCGACCTGCTTGAGGCCGGTCATCAGTTGGGTGAGCCCCATCTGCTCTTCGAGAAGATTGAGGATGAGACCATCCAGAAGCAGCTCGACAAGCTCGCTGCCACGAAGAAAGCCAATGAGGCTGCACAGGCCGCTAAAGATTATAAGGCTGAGCCGATAAAGCCCAACATTCCGTTTGACCAATGGGAGAAGCTCGACATACGCGTGGGCCATATCAAGGACTGTCAGGCCGTGAAGAAGTCGAACAAACTGCTGCAGTTCACCATTGACGACGGCAGTGGCACCGACCGCACCATCCTCTCGGGTATCGCGAAGTTCTACAAGCCCGAAGAGCTCGTAGGCAAGGACGTGTTGTTCATCGCCAACCTCGCTCCCCGCAAGATGATGGGCATCGAGAGTCAGGGCATGATTCTCTCCGCCCTCAACTTCGACGGTTCGCTCAGCGTCACCACGACACTCGGTGAGGTGAAGCCGGGTAGTCAGGTGGGGTAAAACATATTCTCCCAAGCGCCTCGGTATTAGTGTAGTGGCCGGCACAAGACCGGCCACTACACTGTTGAGACTTTAAAATAGAGGCGCAGCGGATAAAGTCCGTGGAGGTATGCAACCTTGGTAGTAGTGTAGTGGCCGGCCTGGTGCCGGCCACCAACCCTTGGTATGGCATTTTTCCCACACATCAGCGCTTACGCTGATCTCGCAGATGGAGACACGCCTGCAACACTGGCGGCTGGTGGCCGGCACCAGGCCGGCCACTACACTGTCACCGGTGGCGTACATCTCCACGGACTTTATCGGCTGCGCCAAAATAGAAGTTGGTATTATAGCCAGCCGCGCTTGATGAATTCATCGTAGAGGGGCTGGGCGATGACCTTGGCGTCGGGGTGGGGAGCACCGGTAGTGCCGAGAGCGCGAAGGTCGAAGAAATGCTTCCAGTCGCTGACGAAGGCCGTGTGCACCAGTTCGGTGTTGGTGTCGAGGGGCAGTACGACGCGCGCCTCCTGCGGTTTGCGCCCTGCGGCAACGAGGTTGAGGTAAGCCCGTTCGGTGGCGAGGTTGGCAAACACCCAGTTCTCCATCACCGTAGCCGAGCCGTCGGTCACCTTACGCGAGAGTTCGAGAAACTGCTGGCCGCTGATGGTCAGCTTGCCGTTGCTCACCTGCGAGGCCCATTCGGTGTCATCCATCTCCTGCCGGATCCAAGTGGGCAGGTTGATGGTAATCTCATTGCCGAACTTCTCCTTGGCGTAGTTGCAGTAGCGGGTGCTCTGCTCGGCGATGGAGTTGACGCGGTGGCGGTTGTATTCGCGTGAGATGGCAATCTGCGTGGTGAAGTGCACCGTAACGCGGCGGTCGTGATGCGGGGTGGGCTCGCAGACGCGATCGAGGTCGGCGGTCCATCCGTTGTCGGCCACGACCCTGAGGTTGGTGGTCACGTAGAGCTTGTCGCCAACGAGGTGAGTGTGGGTGAAGCGGTCAGCGACATAGCGCTCGGCGTCGGCGGGAATGTGGCCGTCGGGGCAGTCGAAGGTCAGGTACACCGTGGCGTGCTCGAGCATTGCCGTGTGGTGGTTGGCCATCATGCGGCGTGTGAACGGTTCGGCCGAGTCGGCGGTCTGGTGATTCTCACTCTTATAGCATACGCGGCCAGCGCGCTCCACCTGACGGTAGATGCCCTGCAGTCCCGGTTCCTGCTCCCATATCTCAAACTGAGGTTGATTGATTCTCATTGTCGTGTCATTTTAGTTTTTGCAAAGGTAGTGCAAACGAGGGGAATGGCAAAGAAAAAACTTTGTTTTTTCTGTTACATTCCCGAGTGCCGCCTACCTTATCCAAAGGTAGTGCAAACGAGGGGAATGGCAAAGAAAAAACTTTGTTTTTTCTGTTACATTCCCGAGTGCCGCCTACCTTATCCAAAGGTAGTGCAAACGAGGGGAATGGCAAAGAAAAAACGGCGCAGCGGATAAAGTCTGTGGAGGTATGCAACCTTGGTAGCAGTGTAGTGGCCGGCCTGGTGCCGGCCACCAACCCTTGGTATGGCATTTTTCCCACACATCAGCGCTTACGCAGATCTCGCAGATGAAGACACGCCCGCAACAACGGCGGCTGGTGGCCGGCACCAGGCCGGCCACTACACTGCTACCAAGGTTGCATACCTCCACAGACTTTATCGGCTGCCCCGAAAAAACCTTGTTTTGTTTTGTGGGCAGCCGAGAACTTATTACCTTTGCGAAAAATATCGCAACGAAAAATATCGCAATATGGAAAACCCCTTTAAGTTTGGCGTATTGGTCGATAATGACTTCCTATGTCATTAGAACGGATGCGTATGAGATAGAGGATCCGTTTTTCAGAATGTGGATTAGAGGGCAGCAGCAATGACAATCTTTGGGCCGGCGTGCGTTGATTTCTTGTCTAATGTGATGAATTGTCTTGGAAAAGCCTTAATTTTGCAGACAGTAGTATGGACGAATCAACATGTGTGACGCTGCTGCAGCAGCATGGCATCAAGCCGACGAGCAACCGCATTCTCGTGGTGAAGGCACTGGCGGCTGAGGAACACCCGTCGTCGCTGACGGAGTTGGGCGAACGGATGGTGAGCGTGGACAAAAGTGGTATTTTCCGCGCATTGGTCTTGTTTCGCGACCATCATCTCGTGCATTCGCTCGAGGACGGTGACGGCGGCATCCGCTATGAGCTGTGCCTGAGCCATGGCAGTGAGGAGGATGACGACAGCCACGTGCATTTCTATTGCGAGCGCTGTCATCAGATGTTCTGTCTGCATGATGTTTCGGTCCCCGACGTGCCGCTGCCGCGCGGTTTTGTGCGCGAGTCGGTCAACTACGTCATTAAGGGCGTTTGCCCGAAGTGCGCCAAACGTCAACAGCCTTAGCCTTATGGTATCCCGTTTTCTTCCCCGTCTCTTAGCGTGGTATGCGGCCAATGGGCGTGACCTGCCGTGGCGCCATACGCGCGACCCCTACGCCATCTGGCTGAGTGAGATAATCCTTCAGCAGACGCGTGTGGCGCAGGGCATGGATTATTGGCGCCGTTTCATGGAGGTCTATCCAACGGTGGAGTCGCTGGCGAAAGCCTCCGAGGATGATGTGTTGCGGTTGTGGCAGGGACTGGGCTATTACAGTCGTGCGCGCCATCTGCATGCGGCTGCCCGTCAGATTGTGGTGGAGGGTGGCTTCCCCAATACCCTCGGAGAGATACGGCGGTTGAAAGGCGTGGGCGACTATACGGCTGCGGCCATCGGTGCGTTTGCCTTTGGTCTGCCCGTCATGGCCATCGACGGCAACGCCTATCGTGTATTGGCGCGGCTCAATGGTGTGGCGACACCCATCAATACGGGCGAGGGCAAACATGAGTTTGAGATTCTGGCCAATGAGGCCTTCGGTATTGCTGACCCCGCCGAGGGTGGGGTGGATATGTCGATGGCGGAGCCCGATGAGGAACGGTTGCGGCCAGCCAACGCCTTTGGTGAGACCTTTTACGGTATGGCCAATTCGGCGATGATGGACTTCGGGTCGCTGGTCTGCACACCGAAGTCGTCGGCGTGTCTCCTCTGCCCCTTTGCCGAGGACTGCGTCGCGCTCAGGTCGCATCAGGTGGAGCAGCTGCCGGTGAAACTGAAGAAACTGAAGATCAGGTCGCGCCATTTCCGTTACTATTATATCCGATGTAACGGTCAGACGGCCATCCATCAGCGTGGTGCGGGCGATATCTGGCAAGGACTGTGGGAACCGTTGATGGTGGAGGAAGCGGAGTCGATGCAGGCAGCTAAAGCCCCACAGCAGCCGGTGTTGCCTTGGCTTGCACAGCTGTCACCCCGTTTGTTGCGTGCCGGTGTCAAGCACGTGCTGACGCATCAGGTAATCCATGCCGACTTCTACCTTGTTGAGGCCGACAGCCGTCCCGCGCTCCCCGATGGTTACATTTGGATTGCTGAGACCGACATCGACCATTACGCCGTGCCGCGGCTGGTGGAGCGGCTCCTGACATCCCTTCCTGACAAGTGAAAAACGGCCACTACACCATTACCCGTTGTATCCGCCTTTGCTTCGGATGTAGGCCATGAGCTCGTTGAAGACGGGATTGGCGGCGAGCGTGCGCGGGTTGCCGGTGAGGATGAGCTGCTTGCGGGCGCGGGTGAGGGCGACGTTGAGCTTACGGTCGATGAGGTGGCCCGCTTCCTCGAACGTGTTGGCGGTGAGGAATGAGAGCTGGTACTGGCGCTGAACGGTGAACGAATAGATGATGACGTCGCGCTGCGAACCTTGGTAACGCTCGACGGTGTCGATGCTGATGCCGTCGAGACCGGGCAGGTTGAGGCGCTCTATTTCCTTTCTTATCATGGCAATCTGGTTGCGGTAAGGTACGATGACGCCGACGGTCTTGTCGGCATTGAACGCCTCGCCGTAGAACCGGTGGATGCGGCGCAGCAGGTCGGCAACGATATGCGCCTCACTGGCATTGACCTTGTCGGAGATCTCGGGTTGACGGCAGCCGGCTGAAGCAAAGAACAGCAGACGGTGGGCCTTGAGCAGGTCGTCGATGGCGTCGGCTGAGGGCAGCGCGTAGCCGAGACTTGTGGCGCGCTGGTGGGGCAGGGGAACGGGCTCGAGCTGCTCGGCGAAATAGAACGCGCGGTTGGGGAAGTCGGCGATGGCCGGATGCATGCGACCCTGATGGTGCAGCGTACCAATGAAGTCGGTGCGGCCGGTGCGCAGCTCCTGATGGATGAGGCGTTCGAAGAGCGACATCTTACAGTCGGTGAGGCCGATGGCGCGCAACTCCGGTTCGGTGACGGTGCTGTCGCTGTCGTTTTGTTGCACGACGGCTGGCAACTGCTTATAGTCGCCGATGAGGATGAATTTATCGATGTTGCAGCCCTCGGGTGCGTCGGCGGTCGGACGGTGGCTGGCCAACAGTCCGATGATGTTCGGTTCGAGAATCTGCGAGGCCTCGTCGATGATGGCCAGATGGAAATGCTTCACGTTGAAGATGAGCGCGTGCGACTGCAGCGTCGAGGTGGTGGCGACGATGATGCGGGCGTCGTGCAGCAGCTGGGTCATTGAACCGAGCGTCGGATGCTCACCCACTTTGTTGGCGAGCAGATGCGGCGCATAGGTCGGTGCACAGCTCAGTTCACTTCCTATGCGGATGTAATCGATGTCGTTGTCGTCGAGCATGCCGCAGATCTCATCAACGGCGCGGTTGGTGTAGGCCGAAAGCAGAATGGATGCCCTTGGTTCTTTCAACGCCTCCCTTACCATGAACTGCAACGCCATCGAGGTCTTGCCGGTGCCCGGAGGCCCTACGAGCAGAAAGTAGTCGGAGGCTTGTTTGGCGCGCAGCAGCATCTCGTCGAGGTTGGGGTTGTACGATTGCGACAGCGCCAACTGTTTGTTGCTGCGTGGCGGGCGTTGTCCGAGCAGCAGGTCCTTGCGGTGCTGCGGCGCGGTGACGAATTCGTAGAGTGCGCGGATGTTGGCGCTGCCGCCGACATCGCTGCTCGCGTGCTCGATGCACCAGGAGGTGGAGGGGAAGGATGGGCTTGATGGGGTGGATGGGTCTTGTGGGGTGGATGGGTCTTGTGGGGTGGATGGGGTGGATGGGGCGAGCGGACGACCATCGTAGGGAAGGTGGTTGTAGATGTCGGTGTTTTGCTGGCGGTCGGCGAGCTTGATGGCGATGCGGTCGGTGTGGAGCTCGCTGACGCTACCCTTGAAGAGCAGCGCTTTGCGCACGTCGGGTTCCTCGGCGGTGGGGTAGGCGTAGAGGTAGACCATGTCGTTGCGGCGGAAGTTGGGGAGGAAGTCGACGCCCTGGTCGGGGATGGAGAAGGTGAGGGTGGTGATGGGGCTTATGGGGCTTATGGGGTTAATGGGTTGGATGGGGGCGGCGCTGCTCTCAGAGATGAGCTGGAGGCCGGTGTAGATGTTGCCGGTCTCTTTCTTCTCGGCCAGCGGCATATTCCACAGGTCGGCGACGCAGTTGCCGGTGCCTTCGACGACGCCCACCTTCGACATCAGGTTCTCGCGCACCACGAAGCGGGTCATGCGCGAGAAATAGGCGCGCTCGAGGGGCCGGAGCTGGTGGAGCGGAGTGATGAGGCTGAGCAACTGAGGACGGAGGAAGGTGTCGTAGAAGAAGCCCGACATATGGGCGACGTTGAGCGTCTGCTCGGTGAGCTGCGGCAGGATGTTGTCGAGGCCGTGGTCGGCGATGTCGAACTCAAGCGCGATGGCCTCATTGCGGAAGCGGAGCGCCTCGTAGACCAACTGCAACAGATTGGTCACACTGACCAGACCGTCGGGCAGCGGGAACTTGGAATAGAGCAGGTTGATGTCGCTGTGGCGTACGTGGAAGTTATAATAGAGGATGCCGTAATAGAGCAGCACCTGCACGTAGTGCTTCTCCATCACGCGGGCGCCGTGGCTGTTGTTTTTGTTGCGTTCGATGAAGATGTTGCGGCCCGCCTTCTGCTCGACGAGCAGCTTGAGGTCGGTCGTCATCAGGTCGACGCGGCCCTGCAGTCCGAGTTTCTCGCAGACGAACGACGGTTCGAGGATAGCCTTGCTCATGTCGTAGTGGCGCCGCAGTTCGGCCACGATGCCCTGGATGTTGGCGGCTTGCGTAGCGGCGTCGGCTTTGAACTGCTGCGGGTCGAAGTCGGGGCAGGCCACGTATTCGAGTGCCTGTTCGCGGAAGTTGCGTATCAGCGTCTTAGCCGGTGAATAGTCGGGATCGTTGATGATGTCGTCGAGCGCGCTGCCGGCGTAGTTACCGAGCAATATGGGCTGCGAGTTGGCCTTCGGCTTCATGCGGCTGAGCAGGTAGAGCAGCGGGTGGTGGCCGTAGTCCTCGAAGCATGAGGCGATGACGCTGATGTCCATGAGGCAGTCGGGCTCCACGATGATGAGGCGGGGGAGTATCTCGTCGCCCTCGGTCTGACAGTCGAGGAGGTTGAGGTGCATGCCCTCGCGCAGGATGTGGTAGAGATACCCCATGCGTGCATACTGCGTCGGAGCGGTATAGCGCACGCGGCGTGTGGCGGTCTCGCCGTCTTCGTCGATGACGACCTCGATGACGTTCTCATTCCACGTCTTCACGATGCAGCGCTTGTCGGGTGTGTTCACGTGCAGGTGGGCGTTGCGCAGCCGCGCTTTCTCCGTCTCGAAGTCGTCGTGCGGCAGCAGCGTGGTGAGTGCCTCGGGGATGCCCGCGCGGAATACGCGACTCACGAAGAACGCCAAGGCGCGCACGTCGTAGCGCAGGGTGGCGTCGTCGGTGGGCTTGGCATGGTTGGAGTTGCGCCTGGCCTGACGTATGGCGTTGGCCTCGGCAACGGGGATTTGCAGTTGGCGTATGAGGCGTTCGGTCTGCGAGTTGAGGTCGCCGAAAGCATAGTGCGAGTCCTTCAGTCCCTCGGCGCAGGTCAGCACCAGCACCTCGTGCAGCATCTTGTTGCGCACGCCGGGCTGCAGCCGCGCATCGGTCAGTGCGGTGCGCAGGTTGGCAAAGAGTTCGTTGGCAGTATCTGTTGGCATCAGTTCGTCTGTGGAATAAGCGTTATCGGTTCGTGTGGAATAAGCGTTGTCAGTACGTGTGGAATAAGCGTTGTCAGTTTAAAGGAAGCGTCAGGCGTTGCCTTTGGCAGCTTTTGCGGCCTCCCACGCGAGCAACTTCTGTTTCAGTTCACGGCCCCAGTGGTATTCGCCGGGTGTGCCGTCGCTGTGGATGACGCGGTGGCAGGGCACGAGCATCGCCACCGGATTCTGGGCGATGGCCGTAGCCACAGCGCGTACGGCCTTAGGTTCACCGATGCGCTCCGCAATCTGCTGATAGGTGGCCGTCTGACCGAAGGGAATCTTCATCACCTCATGCCACACGCGGAGCTGGAAGTCGGTGCCGTGGAGGTCGAGCTGTATGGGGTGGTCGTAGCCCTCGAAGATGACGCGCTCCACGGTCTGCGCCATGGTGTCGCTCTGCGTCGTCGGGGTGTATTGGCCCCAGCGCGTTGCCAGTTCATGGATGGTCTCAAGGCGGTTGTGGTCGAGAAACTGCAGGTCGCATACGCCGTTCCACGTGCGCGCGACGATAATCTCGCCGAAGGGCGACTCGCTGAAGCCGAATTCAACTTTATTGCTCATAGTCGATGAATGATTTAATAAGAGGGATGTTATGTTGTCACAAAAGTACAAAATTAAAACCGCAACGGTTAGGTTTTCCCAAAAAAGTTTCTACCTTTGCAAGTCGCACCCCCTCTTAAATAACGACAGAACTATGACAAAAGAAGAATTGATGCGGCGCGCCATTGCGCTGAGTGAGCAAAGCGTGCGCAGCGGCGGTGGACCATTCGGTGCCGTCATAGCCCGCGGCGGTGTGATTGTCGCCGAGGCTTCCAACAGTGTGACACTCGACAACGACCCGACGGCGCATGCTGAGGTCAATGCCATCCGTCAGGCTTGCAGCCGGTTGGCGACGTTCAACCTCAAGGGCTGCGACATCTACTGTTCGTGTGAGCCTTGCCCGATGTGTTTCGGCGCCATCTATTGGGCGCGCATCGACAACATCTATTATTCCAACAACCGCAAGGATGCCGCCCGCATTGGCTTCAGCGATGATTTCATCTATCAGGAAATCAGCGAGGCGCCCGCGCAGCGTGAGAAGCCGATGATTGAGCTGCTGCCGCAAGAAGGCAAGAAGGCCTTCGAAATGTGGGAGAACAGCAAAGATAAAGAGGAGTACTAAAAGCCCCTCCCCGACCCTCCCCGAAGGGGAGGGAGAAGGACCTATCGAAGGCTGTGTAATACTGTATCCGCTCTTTTCTCCCTCCCCTTTGGGGAGGGTCGGGGAGGGGCTACTCCTTATTTTAGAGCAGTTGCTTTACTTTATTTAATATGCTGCGGTCGGCGGGCAGCCAGTCGACGCTGTCGAGCTGGTCCTTGCCGAGCCATCGGGCGGCCTCATGTTCAAGCAACGTGAGGTGGCCCGACACTACCTTACATCTATAGCAGGCCATCGACAGGTGGAAGTCGGGGTAGTCGTATTCGATGTTGCCCACCAGCTCTTCCACGTCAACCGTGGTGGCCAGTTCCTCGCGTATCTCCCGCCGCAGGGCAGCCTCGGGCGTCTCACCGGCTTCAATCTTTCCGCCGGGAAACTCCCAACCGTCCTTATATGCGCCGTAGCCGCGCTGCGAGGCGAAGACCTTGCCGTCGTGGATGATGATGGCGGCGACGACGTGGATGAGTCCTTGAGCCTATGATTAGCTTAGCCACATTAGAAGCTCAAAAACTCATAACTAACAAACTTAAAAACTCAACTCACCCCAATCTACTAAAATACGTAATCACCTCTTCCCACGTCTTGAAGTCGGGGCTGCCGAGCTGGATGGCGGTGCAGAGCAGATTGTCGTCGGGCGCCATGTCGATATAGAAGTCGCCATAGAGCAGCGTCTTCTGGTTGGTGTAGATGACGTGGTCGTGAGCCGGCGTCGAGAGGTATTGCTCAATCCACTGGGCGGCCTCGGTGAGGCGGTCGTGGCTGTTGGTGGGCGCCGGCACGACGATATACACCTGATAATGCTCGATGAGGTAGGTGAAGGCCTTATGCACGCTGGCCTTCGGTTTGCCATAGTCGTCGACGAGCGCGCTCCAGTCGATGTAGACAATCTGCCGCTCGCGCCCCTCCTGCCGGTCGTCAATCCAGCGGATGACCGGCACGATGCCATTCATGAAGCTCTTGTCATCCATACGGTGACCGCCGTGGAAATGCGCCGCCTGCGTATAGTGGGCCGTGAAGTCGCACCACGTATGCACGATATCGTCGGCGTCGCCGAAGAGACCCCACACGCGCTGCTGCTCGCGAGCCTTATCTTCCGGCGTCATGGCTTCGAGCTTGGTGAAGCACAGTTCGGTCGTCTCCTTGTATTCCTTCTCCAGTGCCTTGGTCACGATGAACTCCGTCTCGCCGTCCTGCCTCGGGTTCTGCCACGTCTGTTTGCCCGTCATACCGTGTTCCTTCATCGTCTCGCCCATCTGAAAGGCGGGGTTGACGCAGATGCGGTCGTAGCCGTAGAGCAGTTCGGTATACATGCCGCCCATCGACGTGCCGATAATCAGGTCGGGTTTCACCTCGGCCACCTTCTGCTTGAGCAGCGTCAGCGCGTCGGCGGGATGCAGCGGCAGGTCGAAGGCCACGACCTTCGCATTGGGGAAGGTCTGGGCGATGAGCTTCACCGTTCCCGACGCGGCCGACGATCCGAAGCCGTGGTTATACATGATGGCCTTCCCGTTCATCAGTTCGGGATATTGCTTAATATAGTTATTCTCCATAGTGCTTGCAAAGGTAGTCAAAAATTGCCGGCTTTGATAAAAGATGATAAAAATAAAGTAGAAAGCACCGGTCATGCGTATTATTTTAGTAAATTTGCAAGGACTCATAAAAAACCTTTGAATAATGAACAAACTATTATTGCTCTCGGCTGCTACCTTCGCGGCCCTCGCCATGAATGCACAGCCAAGGACCACACGGTCTAATGTTGCTAAAAAAAGCGTGGCTGCTACCGTAGCCACTGATGTCATGCCCACTTGGACAGAGTGGCACGACCAGCAGGTGAACCAGGTTAACCGCTACGACCTGCATACCTCATTCTTTGCTTATGCCAGTGAATCGGAGGCGCTGAAAGGCGACCTCACGCAGTCGGCCAACTATCTCTCGCTGGAGGGACCGTGGAAATTCAAGTGGGTGGCCAATGCCAACGAGCGTCCCACCGACTTCTATAAGACCGACCTCGACGACGCCTCGTGGAAGACGATGAATGTGCCCGGCATCTGGGAGGTCAACGGCTACGGCGATCCGGAGTATGTCAACATCGGTCTGGCCTGGCGCTATATGTTCAAGAATAACGACGTCTACAACGGTTGGAAGCCCGAGTATGCCCCCGAGAACGCCACGTTGACGAGTGTTCCGGTGAAGGACAACCACGTAGGTTCCTACCGCCGCTACATCGACCTGCCCGCCTCATGGAATGGGCGTCAGGTCATCGCCCACTTCGGATCGGTCACGTCCAACATCTACCTCTTCGTCAACGGCCAGTATGTAGGCTATGCTGAGGATGCGAAGGTGGCTGCCGAATTCGACATCACCAAATACCTGAAGCCCGGCCGCAACCTCATCGCCTTCCAGACCTTCCGCTGGTGCGACGGTTCGATGGATGAGGACCAGGACTTCTGGCGTCTGTCGGGTGTAGCCCGCCAGTGCTATCTCTTTGCACAGGACAACAAGGTGCATGTGAACAATCTCCGCATCACCCCCGACCTGGAGAACAACTATGAGGATGGCGAACTGCTCATCGACGTCTTTGCCAAGGGCTATCCCGTCATCGACTTCAAACTCATCAATGCCAACGGCACTACGGTAGCCAAGACGACGGCCGACTTCAACCACCGCACCGAGGGCACTGCCCGCTTCATGCTGCGCAACGTGAAGAAGTGGACGGCCGAGACTCCTTATTTATATACGCTCGTCGCCTCGGTCAAGGACCGCAAGGGCAATGTCGTCGAGGTCATACCGCAGAAGGTGGGCTTCCGCAAGGTGGAGATCAAGAACAAGCAGTTGCTTGTCAACGGCCGGCCGGTTTACATCAAGGGCGCCGACCGTCATGAGATGGATCCCGACGGCGGCTACGTGATGACCGAGGAACGCATGATACAGGATATCAAGATCATGAAGCGGCTCAACATCAATGCCGTACGTACCTGCCACTACCCCGATGACCCACGTTGGTACGACCTCTGCGATGAATACGGACTGTATGTAACCGCTGAGGCCAATCAGGAGAGCCACGCCTTCGGTTACAGCAATACCTCCGAGGCCAAAAAGGAAATCTTTGCCAAGCAGATATTGGAGCGCAACCAGCACAATGTAGAGATGCAGTTCAACCATCCCAGCATCATCGTCTGGAGCCTGGGTAACGAGACCTGCGACGGTCCCAACTTCACGGCCGCAAAGGCTTGGATTGAGAGCGTCGACAAGAGCCGTCCCATCCACTGGGAGCGCGCCGGACTGGGCGACAACACCGACATCTTCTGCCCGATGTATATGAGCGTGAAGGATGTGGAGCGCTACTGCAAGAATCCTAATTCACCCAAGCCGCTCATCCAGTGCGAGTACAACCACACGATGGGCAACTCGGCCGGCAACCTCAAGGAATACTGGGAGCTCGTTCGCAAGTACCCCATCTATCAGGGTGGCTACGACTGGGACTTCGTCGACCAGGCGCTGCACCGCAAACCCAACTTCGACGCCAGCCGCACCGTGGCCGACTACGATGCCATCGCCAACCGCTATGAGCCGCTGTCGGGCAACCTGTCACCGCTCTACACCTATGGTGGTGACTACAACAGCAAGGATGCGTCGGACAACAACTTCAACTGCAACGGCATCATAGGCCCCGACCGTCAGCTCAATCCCCACGCTTACGAGGTGGCTTACGAGTATCAGAACATCTGGGCTGAGCCCGTCAACCTGCAGCAGGGCAAGATTAGCGTGCGCAATGAATATTTCTTCCGCGACCTGAGCAACTACTACATGACCTGGGCGCTCGTCAAGGACGGCGAGACGGTGAAGACCGGTCGTGTGGATGAGATCAATGCAGCGCCGCAGCAGACCCAGCAGCTCACGTTGCCTTATCAGGTGCCTGCCGATGGCGAGGTGATGCTCAACATCGAGTTTAAGTTGAAGACCGCCGAGCCGCTGATGAGCGCCGACCAGACCGTGGCTACGCGCCAGCTTGTCGTGCGCGAGGATCCGAAGGGCTTCCCTCACGACACCGACGATGCCGCAAAGGTGAAGGTGCAGGACAAGAAGAAAGATCCGCAGATTGTGCTGACCTCAGACCAGATGACGATGGCCTTTGACAAGACCACCGGCCTGTTGGCCCAGTACACCGTGGGCGGTAAGCAGTTGCTCGGCGAGGGCGGTACGCTCAAGCCTAACTTCTGGCGTGCCGTGACCGACAATGACATGGGTGCCAACATGCAGAACAGGTTTAAGGTGTGGCGCAATCCGACGATGAGCCTCACGAGCCTCACGGCCAACAAGGTGAAAGAGGGCAAGGCTGAGAAGGCACAGGTAGTGGCCACCTATGACATGCCCGACGTAAAGGCCACGCTGTCGCTTACCTATCTCGTCAGCGCCGATGGCAGCATCGACCTGACCGAACAGCTCACCACGACGCCCGGCGCCAAGGTCTCCGACATGTTCCGCTTCGGTATGGTGATGGATCTGCCCTACGACATGAGTGAGAGCCATTTCTATGGCCGCGGTCCGGTGGAGAACTACATCGACCGCGACGGCGGACAGTGGATTGGCCTTTATACGCTGAGCACTGAGCAGCAGTTCTATTCCTACATCCGTCCGCAGGAGACGGGTACGAAGTGCGACATCCGCTGGTGGCAGCAGCTCACCAATGCCGGCACCGGCCTCGCGTTCTCACCCGTTGGTACGACGATGTCGGCTTCGGCCCTGCACTACAGCATCAACGACCTCGACGAGGGCATGGAGAAGCATCAGCGCCATTCACCCGAGGTGAAGAAGAGCAAGTACACTGAGCTTTGCTTCGACCTCATCCAGTATGGTGTGGGCGGTGAGAACAGCTGGGGCGCATGGCCGCTCGAAAAGTACCGCGTGCACTACGGCGACAAGACCTTCCGGGTGCAAATCGTGCCGGTGAAGTAAGATCCTATAGCATTGTGGCCGCGCCTTGGGTGCGGCCACTGCTTTTATCGTGTAAGAAAGAATTCTTTCGCGCAGTTGTTGTTACCGATTTTTTATTAACTTTGCACCGGTAAAGTTATAAATCATGATGCGGACAAACCCTCTCTATTGCTTACTGGCGCTACTCGTCCTTGCGGGCTGCGGTGGCGATGCACCGAGGTATAAGATTGCCTTATCCCAATGCGTGGGCGGTTCATGGCGTGAAAAGGTCAATCAGGAAGTCCGGTCGGCGCAACATCTATACAATAATGTGGTTGAGGTGGAGATTCTCAACGCTGAGAACGACTCCCACCGGCAGTCCCGTCAGATTGACAGCCTTGCGCAGTCTGACGTCAATCTCATCGTGGTTGCGCCCAATGAGTATACGCCGCTGTCGCCTGCCGTCTCGCGTGCGTTCAAGCGCGGCATACCGGTCGTACTCTTCGACCGCAAGATCAACTCCAACGACTATACGGCTTACATCGGTGGCGACAATGTGGAGATTGGCGCCTCAATGGCCCATTACGCCTTCTCCCTGGTGAGTGACATCAGCGATCATGCGCCCTGTGTGTTTGAGATAACGGGCGGCAAACATTCTTCGCCGGCATTGGACCGCCACAAAGGCTTTGCCTCGGTGATGAAAGCCAGCAAGGTGACCTACCGCTACGTCGATACCGACTGGTCGGATGATCAGATTTACAAGGCAATGACGGAGTACCTGAAGACCCACGGGGTGCCCGACGTCGTGTTCTGCCACAGCGACATTGCGGCTTTAACGGCGCGCCGCGCAGCCGCCGACGCCCATGTGGCCGAGCGCATTAAGTTCCTGGGTATTGACGGATTGCCGGGGTCGGGAGAGGGCATCGAAGCCGTGAGCAAGGGCTTGCTGGCCGGCACCTACATCTATCCCACCCACGGCGAGGAAATCGTAAAGCTGGCGCTCGACATTCTGCAGGGCAAGCCCTATAAGCGCGAGAATTCTATTCATGGCATCATCGTGACGCCCGATAACGCGTCGATTATGCTGCGCACCAGCCTCGAGATGCAACAGCAGAGCAACGACCTCATGACGCTGCAGGATAAGCTCGAGGCGCTGTTTGGCGTTTACCACACCCAGCACATGCTGCTCATTGCCGGCATCATCGCCATCATCCTGTTGCTCATCACCGTCGTCGCCATCTACCGCATCGTGGTCATCGTGAGGCGCGTCAACCGCAAGGAGAAGATGATCAACCGCGAGCAGACCCGTTTCTATACCAATGCGCGCCACCAGTTGCGCACGCCGCTCACGCTCATCGAGGGACCGCTGAAAGAGCTTTCCGACAGCACCCCATTGAAGGCGCGCGACCGTACGCTGGTCGACATCCTGCAGCGCAATGTCCACGAACTATCGCATATCGTCAACGATGTGCTCAACTTCGAGACCATGGCCACCGCCGACGAGAGCGGCAATGTCGCCTCGCAGACGCAGCAAGGCCGCGACCGCGTCACCGACGACAGTGCGGCGGAATGCACGCCGTCGGGCTGCGCCCATTTAGGCATGGCGCAGGTGCTGGCCAAGGATGTGGGCAGCGAGGTACAGACGGTGCTTGTCGTCGACGACAACGCCGACATGCGCTGCTTCCTGCGTACGCTGCTCGCCGACCGCTACTATGTGCTCGAGGCGGAGGACGGCGAGAACGGACTGCGGCTGGCCTGGGAGTCGGTGCCCGACCTGATTGTCAGCGATGTGATGATGCCGGTGATGGACGGTCTCACGCTGTGTCAGAAGATCAAGACCGACCCGATGACGAGCCACATCCCCGTCATCCTGCTCACTGCCCGCAGCACGACGCAGCAATTGGTGGAGGGCCTCGACCACGGCGCCGACGCCTACATGACCAAACCCTTCAGCGCTGAGGTGCTGCTCGCCCGCATCGACAACCTGCTGAAGTCGCGGCGCCAGCTCCGCCATCTGTTCGATGCCGGGCAGGTGGGGCAGAAGGAGGAGTCGCAGCTCAGTGCGCCCGACCGCAAATTCATCGACCGGCTGAAGGAGGCGTTCCAGAATCATTTAGGCGAGAGCGACCTGAAGATGGACGACCTCGGGGCCGAACTGGGCCTCAGCCGCGTGCAGCTCTACCGCAAGGTGAAGGTGCTGACCGGTCAGGCACCGGCCGAACTGCTGCGGCAGACACGGGTGAGGAAGGCTCATGCGCTTATTCTCCAGACCGACCTGTCGTTGTCGGAGATCGCCTACGATACGGGCTTCAGTTCACCGGGTTATTCTTCATCATTAGCATCGTGATGATGGCCTTGAGCATGGTCGGCATGTTTGTCGGAACGAGCAAGCTCATGCTCTTCACCGCTATTGCGCTGGTGGGCTACGGCAACAGCAATGTGTTCAGCATGTGTCTCTCGCAGGCACTGCTCTCCATGCCTGAGAAGAAGAATGCCGTGAGCGGACTGATGATTATGGGTCTGTTCGGTGGTACCATCTTCCCGTTGGTCATGGGCTTGGTCAGCGATGGTATGGGCAGTCAGATAGGCTCGGTCATCGTGATGAGCGTTGGCGTCATCTATCTGTTCAGCTATATCCGTCAGGTGAAATTCTAATACATCAATAATATGAGAACAATAGTAGGATTGGGCGAGGTGCTTTACGATGTGCTTCCCGAAGGCGCTAAGCTTGGAGGCGCTCCAGCCAACTTCGCCTATCATGTCAGTCAGTTTGGTTTGAATGCGATGGCCGTGAGTGCTGTCGGTAACGATGCCTTAGGCGATGAGGCGCTGGCCACGTTCGATAAGAACGGCCTTCAGTACCTCGTACCCCGTGTGCCTTACCCGACGGGTACGGTCAACGTGAAGCTCAATGAGTCGGGTGTCCCCACTTATACCTTCACCCCCAACGTGGCATGGGACCATCTGCAGTTCACGCCTGAGATTGAGGCCGTGGCTAAAGAGTGCCGCGCCGTCTGCTTCGGGTCGCTTGCCCAACGTAGTCAGGAGTCGAAACAGACCATTGAGAAGTTCATCGCCGCTTGTCCGGCCGACTGCCTGCGCATCTTCGACATCAACCTGCGTGGCGACTTCTATAGCAAGGAGATTATTCAGGCCAACCTGCGCCACTGCGACGTGTTGAAGATCAACGACGAGGAGCTGGTGGTGATTGGCCGCATGTTTGACTATCCCGGCCTCGATATGGAGGAGAAGTGCCGCATCATCATGCACCGCTACCATCTGAAGATGGTTGTGCTGACCTGTGGTACCAACGGCAGCTACGTCTTTGAGCCAGAAGGCAAGACGAGTTTCCGCGAGACGCCGAAGGTGGAGGTTGCCGATACCGTCGGTGCCGGTGACAGCTTCACCGCTACGTTCACCGCTGCCCTGCTCTCGGGCATGAGTGTCAGTGAGGCCCACAGCCTGGCCGTTGATGTCAGTGCTTTTGTCTGCACGCAGAAAGGCGCCATGCCGAAGCTGCCCGAGTCGCTTACCAGCCGAATGAAACGAGGGTAAGTTTTCGCAGTATTGATATATTGACAATCCCCGGCGCAGCGGATAAAGTCCGTGGAGGTATGCAACCTTGGTAGCAGTGTAGTGGCCGGCCTGGTGCCGGCCACCAACCCTTGGTATGGCATTTTTCCCACACATCAGCGCTTACGCTGATCTCGCAGATGGAGACACGCCCGCAACACCGGCGGCTGGTGGCCGGCACCAGGCCGGCCACTACACTGTCACCGGTGGCGTACATCACCACGGACTTTATCGGCTGCGCCATAATCCCCGGCTCATGACTAATGCGTGAGCCGGGGATTATAGTTATAAAGGTTTACCCAATATCTGTTTGTTCATACGAAAGAAACTCTCTGCGGGGTGAGGCACCCTCCCCTTTGGGGATGGCTGGGGAGAGGCTCTACATCACCCCAATCCACCGCAGGATGTCGTTGAGGTTGGCGACGACCATTAGCAGGATGAGGATGGTGATGCCGATGTACTCGGCGCGAATCATGAATTTCTCCGACGGCTTGCGGCGGGCGATGATCTCGTAGAGGAGGAACAATACGTGGCCACCGTCGAGGGCGGGGATAGGCAGAATGTTCATGAAGGCGAGGATGATGCTGAGGAAAGCCGTCATCTTCCAGAACATATACCAGTTCCACGTGCTGGGGAACAGGGAGCCGATGGCGCCGAAACCGCCGAGGCTCTTCGCACCGTCAGCCGTGAAGACGTATTGCATGTCGCTCACATAGCCGGCCAACACGTCACAGCCATAGCGTATGCCGGCGGGGAAGCTCTTGAAGAAGCCGTATTCCACGTGGGTCACCTTATAGAGCTTGCCGACGTCGGCTGTGACAAAGCCCACCTTCAGGTCGGGCGTCAACACGCAGCTCAGCGTGTCGAGGCCGGTGGCGGCAATGGTCTTTGCCGAGTCGCTGCCCGCGTTGGTGGCCGCAATGGTCTTAGCCGCATCGCTACCCGCCTTGGCCACGACGATCGTCACCTTGCGCAGCTTCATGCTGTCGGCGCTCGTCTTGGCGTTCTCCATCTTGTCGCTGAGCAGGGCAATCTCATCGGTAAAGGCGTTGTAGGTGTTGACCCGCTTACCGTTGACCGCCACGATGCGGTCGCCCTTTTGCAGGTGCATGGTGGCGGCAGGCGTCGTGATGGAGTCGCTGCTGCCGTCGGCCACCGGCATACGCGTGAGGACGGAGTCGACCACAGGAGCGATATACGGACGCACGAACTGCGGCTTGGTCTTCAGCATGTTGAGCAGGTTGATGTTGCCAGGCAGGGCGATACGAATGCGCTTGCCGTCGCGCAGCACGTCGGCGTACTTGGCGCGGGAGAGGTCGCGGTAGACATCGGCGTTGAAGTCCTTGAACGCACGGATGTCGGTACCGAGCAGAATATCGTGGTCGTGGAAGCCGAGCTTCTTGGCGTCGTCGTTGAACTCCATGCCCTGCGTCATGTCGGCCACGCGCACGTAGCTCTCGCCCCAGTGGAACATAATCATGGAGTAGATGAACAGCGCGAGGATGAAGTTGACCGTCACGCCGCCAATCATGATGATGAGGCGCTGCCAGGCCGGCTTCGTACGGAACTCCCACGGCTGCGGCGGGCGTTTCATCTGCTCGGTGTCCATGCTCTCGTCAATCATGCCCGCAATCTTGCAGTAGCCGCCAAGCGGCAGCCAGCCCATGCCGTATTCGGTCTCGCTGTTCTTCGGCTTGAAGCTGAACAGTTTGCCGCTCCACTTGCCGATGCTGACGTCGAAGAAGATGAAGAACTTCTCCACGCGCACGCCGAAGATCTTGGAGGCGAGCATGTGGCCGCCCTCATGCAGCAGCACCAGCAGCGAGATAGAAAGGATGAACTGTAAGAGTTTTATAAGAAATACTTCCATTGTTTGATTGTGCTAAATATAAATAAGGTGTAACCTAAGCCTTGACCAGTTGGCTGGCAATGGCCCTTGCCTCACGGTCGGTCTGCAGATAGACGTCGAGGTCGGGGTGGCTGTCGAAGGTGGCCTGCTTCATCGTCTGCTCAATGATGTCGGCCATGCCGAGGAATGAGCATTGGTTGTTGCGGAAGGCGAGGTTGGCCACTTCATTGGCCGCATTGAGGATGCAGGGCATGTTGCCGCCGCGGTGGATGGCCTCATAAGCCAGGGTAAGGCAGCGGAACTTCTCGATGTCGGGCTTGAAGAACTCCAGTTTCTGCGTCTTAAACAGGTCGAGGCGGTCGCTCTTCAGCGGCAGCCGCTCGGGGAAGGAGAACGCATACTGGATGGGCAGCCGCATGTCGGGCACGCCGAGCTGCGCCTTCACCGCGCCGTCCATGAACTGTACGCCACTGTGGACGACTGACTGGGGATGGATGAGCACCTCGATGCGGTCGGCGGGAACGCCGAACAGCCATTTGGCCTCCATCACCTCGAAGCCCTTGTTCATGAGCGAGGCCGAGTCGATAGTAATCTTCGCGCCCATCGTCCATGTGGGATGCTTCAGGGCGTCGGCTGCGGTGACATGCTCGAGCTGCTCGTGGGTGTAGAGCCGGAAGGGTCCGCCAGAGCAGGTGAGCAGTATCTTGTCGACCTCGTTCATATCCTCGCCGACAAGGCTCTGGAAGATGGCGCTGTGCTCGGAGTCCACGGGCAGCAGACTGACGTGGTACTGCGCCACGAGACTGAGGATGAGCTCACCGGCTACGACGAGCGTCTCCTTGTTGGCCAGACAAATCTTCTTGCGCGCCTTGATGGCGTTGATGGTCGGCTCGAGTCCGGCGAAACCCACCATGGCGGCCAATACGGTGTCGATGGGGCCGGCCTTGACGACGTCGTTGAGCGCCTGCCGACCGGCATACACCTTCACGTCGGTGTCGCTGAGCAGGGCTTTGAGTTCGTCGTAGTGGGCCTCATTGGCGATGACGACCGAGTCGGGGTGGAACTGCCGCGCTTGCTGCGCCAGTTTCTCCACACTGTTGTTGGCAGTCAGACAGTAGGCTTCGAAGCGGTCGGGGTGCTGCGCGATGATGTCGAGCGCCTGCGTTCCGATGGAGCCGGTGCTGCCGAGGATGCATATCTGTTGTTTCTTCATAAGCTGTTAGTTATAAATCCAATACGCCATCGGGGATGACGAGGGTGACGGTGCGCGTCTGGCGGCTGATGTCCTTGACAAGCTCGGCGTTGGCAGGCAGGTCGACAAGTCGTCCGTCGGGCGTCTCCACCTCAAAGAGCGTGTTCATCGTGGCGTCGTCTATGCGGGTGATGGCGCCGACGCGCTGACCGCTGTTGGCATCAACGACGTCGTAGCCGATGATCTCGGCCACCGATACCTCGTCATCGGGGGCGTCGTCGGCCATCGAACGGGGAAAGAACACGTCGCAGCCCGTCAGCTCGGCGGCAGCGTCGGCGTCGTCGATGCCCTCAAACTTCATCAGGGCCGTCTCATTGGACCGGAAGCGGTATTCCTCCATGAAGAACGGCACCAGCAACCCGTCAATCTTGACGAAGACGTAATCGGCATCGACGCGGTCGAAGATGTCGTCGTCGAACTGGAAGCCCAGTTCACCCCTTACGCCGTGGGGCTTGCCCAGGCGCCCGATGCAGAACACGTCGTCCTCGGTAACGGGCCGGTTGACGGCTGCGGATGGTTGATTATGGTGGTCTGTCATGAGTCGTTGACGGTTGGTTTGCGTTCGCGGCCGCTATACACGCTGTATCTTAGCGCCGAGGCGGTTGAGCCGCTGTTCGATGTTCTCGTAGCCGCGGTCAATCTGCCCGATGTTGTCGATGCGGCTGGTGCCGTCGGCGCTCATGGCTGCGATGAGCAGGGCGATACCCGCACGGATGTCGGGGCTTGTCATGCGGCCGGCTCTCAGTTTGATGCGGTGGTCCTGACCCACGACGACGGCGCGGTGGGGGTCGCAGAGGATAATCTGTGCACCCATGTCGATGAGCTTATCGACGAAGAACAGTCGGCTCTCAAACATCTTCTGATGGATGAGCACGGTGCCGCGGGCTTGCGTGGCCACGACGAGCAGTACCGACAGCAGGTCGGGCGTCAGGCCGGGCCAGGGGGCGTCGGAGAGCGTCATGATGGTGCCGTCAAGGAATGAGTCGACGACATAGTGAGCCTGATGGGGCACGACGAGGTCGTCGCCGTCGGCTTTCACCTTGATGCCTAAGCGGCGGAAGGCGTCGGGAATGGGTCCGAGGTTGCGCAGCGACACGTCCTTGATGCGCAGTCCGTTGCCCACCATGGCGCCCATGCCGATGAATGATCCCACCTCAATCATGTCGGGCAGAATGCGGTGACGGGCACCGTGGAGATGGTCCACGCCGATGATGGTGATGAGGTTGCTGCCGATGCCCGAGATGTTGGCGCCCATGCGGTTGAGCAGGTGGCAGAGCTGCTGGATGTAAGGCTCGCAGGCGGCGTAGTAGATGGTGGTGGTGCCGGTGGCCATGACGGCGGCCATGATGATGTTGGCCGTACCCGTGACCGAAGCCTCGTCGAGGAGCATGTAGGTGCCCTTCAGCCGTTTGGCCTCGATGTGGTAGACGTCTTGCTCATCGTCGTGGACGAACTTGGCGCCAAGGTTCTTGAAGCCGAGGAAATGGGTGTCGAGGCGCCGCCGCCCTATCTTGTCGCCGCCGGGCTTGGCAACGGTTGCCTTGCCGAAACGGCCGAGCAGCGGCCCAATCATCAGCACCGAACCGCGCAGCGACGCGCATTTCTTGACGAAGTCGCGGCTGTTGAGGTAGTCGAGGTTGATGTCGTCGGCCTGGAAGGTGTAGTCGTGGGCAGAGTGCTTGGTGACCTTCACGCCGATGTCCTGCAACAGCCGGATGAGGTTGTTGACGTCGAGGATATCGGGGATGTTGGTGATGCGCACGGGGTCGCTGGTGAGCAGCGTGGCGCTGATCACCTGCAAGGCCTCGTTCTTGGCGCCCTGCGGTGTGATGGTGCCTTCCAACGGGTGTCCGCCCTCAATGATGAATGACTCCATGGCTTAACGCTTTCTTCTTTTCTTTCCTTTGGGGTTGCCGTTTTTGGCGGCATTGAGTGCGCGCACGTCCACCTTGGCAAAACGGAAGTGCTTCAGGTCGAGCTGGATGACGCCGTCGGTGTAGCGCGCCAGGTCGTCGGCAATCTTCTCGTCGTCGCCCACGTGGCCCCACTGCACGAGGTCGCGCTTCATCTGGTTGGCTGCCGATGCGGTGAGTTCGTCGCGCTCCTTGCAGGGCGGCATCTGCTTAAGCTTCTCAAAGATATCCATCAGCAACTTGCCGTAGGTGCGGCTGCGCAGCTGGGTAGCGGGGTATTTGATGGGCTGTGGCTTCTGCTTTATCTGCTGGGCCTGCGTGATGTCAATCGGCCAGTCGATGTCGAGCTTGAAATTGCTCATCTCGGCCAGCTGGTCCCACAGCTTCTGCCTGTAGCCGGCATTGTCGCGCACGTGCGGCGTCATGATCTCCATCGTCTTGATGATGGTGTTGGCGCAGCGCTGGCGCTGGGCTTTCGTGGGGAGCGTCATGCAATAGTCCACCATTTTCTGCACTTCGCGGCCGTATTCCGGCAACACGAGGCGCTCGCGCTGGGAGTTATAGTCCAATCCTTTGATATTCATAGTTGTTGGTTGGGTGTTGTCGTGTTAAAGTAATTTGCGTGGCAGCTTTGCCACAAAGTTCTTCAGATAGAACGGCACGAAGTAGGCCACATCCTCAAACTTCTGCTGCGCCATGCGTCGCTCGGCCAGCGGCATCATGTTCTTGGCCAGCGGTTCGATGCCGGTGATGAAGTGGGCGTTGGGGTGGGTGATGACCTGCTGGCATTTGGCCGCACCGTTGCCGAAGAAATACACGGGGTGCTGGTCGAGGTATTCGTTGTAGGTGTCGGCCTCCACCGCGTCGGCGTGGATGGGTCTCACCTCGTGGAGCGCGCGGTCGAAGAGCTGCGCATAGACCTCCATGCGGCGTGCGTCGAGCATGGGGCAGAGCAGGGCATCGTCTTCTGTCACCATTTCATCGAGCAGTACCGGCACGCAGAGCAGTTCGAGCGTCGGTACGCCGATGAGCTTCAAGCCACGGCCATAGCAGATGCCTTTGGCCATCGACACACCGATACGCAGTCCGGTATACGATCCCGGGCCACAGCTCACGGCCACGGCGTCGAAGGGAATGGCGTGGTTGTCGGTAAATGAAAGTGCTTCGTCGATAAACGAGCCAAGCCGCTCGGCATGATTGGGGCCGCTGTGGTCTTCTTTCTCAAAGATGACGGCACCGTCCTGGCTCACGGCAACTGAGCACACGTTGGTGCTCGTGTCAATATTCAATATACAAGCCATAATATCTTTTTAGCTTCTAATCTTATCTTAATAAAGTGCAAATTTACCTCTTTTTCCCCCAATTTTTGTACTTTTGCAGAAATTTAACTCATATAACTATGATACTGTCAATGACGGGCTACGGCAAGGCTGTCGTGGCCTACAAAGAGAAGAAGATCAATGTTGAGGTTAAATCGCTCAACAGCAAAGCCCTCGACCTCTCCACACGCATCGCACCATTGTATCGCGAGAAGGAGATGGAGATTCGTCAGATAATCGCCAAGGCGCTGGTCAGGGGTAAGGTGGACTTTGCCATTTGGATAGAGAAAGACACCGTTGTCGATGCCACGCCCATCAATGGCGCGCTGGTGGCTGACTACTATAAACAACTGAAGGACATCGCCGCCAAAAACGGTATACCCGAGCCTCAGGACTGGTTCAATACGTTGTTGCGTCTGCCAGATGTGACGACGAAGACCGTCACCGAGGTGCTCGACGATGAGGAGTGGGTGCTCGTACAGAAAGCCATCCATCAGGCCCTCGACGCGCTCATCGCCTTCCGCCGTCAGGAGGGTGCCGCACTGGAGAAGAAATTCAACGAGAAGGTGGACAACATCGAGGCACTGCTCCACAGCATCGAACCTTACGAGAAGAGCCGCGTGCCAAAGATACGCGAGACCATCGTCAAGGGTCTGCAGCAGATTCCTGAGGTGGAGTACGATAAGAACCGCCTCGAGCAGGAGCTCATCTATTACATCGAGAAGCTCGACATCAGTGAGGAGAAGCAGCGTCTGGCCAACCACCTGAAGTACTTCCGCGAGACGATGGCTGAGAACCAGCCTAATGGCAAGAAGCTCGGCTTCATCGCCCAGGAGATGGGCCGTGAGATCAACACCACCGGCTCGAAGAGCAACCAGGCCGAGATGCAGAACATCGTCGTCAAGATGAAGGACGAGCTCGAGCAGATCAAGGAACAGGTGCTGAACGCGCTGTAAAGATAGGAAGTCCGGAAGTCCAGAAGCTTCTGGACTTCTGTACTTCAGTACTACTTCTGTACTTCTTTCTGACAAAGACTTACTGGCCGTAGGGCTGGAAGATGCGCAGCGGATAAAGTCCGTGGAGGTATGCAACCTTGGTAGCAGTGTAGTGGCCGGCCTGGTGCCGGCCACCAACCCTTGGTATGGCATTTTTCCCACACATCAGCGCGATTAGCGTAAGCGCAGTAAGTTTCTCACGCGGATAACGCGGATTTCATTGATGGCATCCTATGCGCTGTCAGCGAGATCTGCGTGAGCTAAAAAAGGCGGATGCGCTTACGCTGATCTCGCAGATGGAGACACGCCCGCAACACCGGCGGCTGGTGGCCGGCACCAGGCCGGCCACTACACTGTCACCGGTGGCGTACATCACCACGGACTTTATCGGCTGCGCCCTGGAAGATGATTTTCTTATGCCAGGGCTAAAGCTCATAAATAGAAAGTTGCCAGTCAATGATTATAAAACTTTAACAAACTTAATTGCTCCGTAGATTGAAATTTGTTCATTAATTGATTAACTTTGCATTGCGATGGTAAGTTCAAAGGAAAAAGTAAGAACCATAACGTTCTACAAGGATTACTTCAAGAAATTCTATGTGGAATTAGCCGTTGAGGTGAGAAGAAAGATTAACTATTCTTTCTTAATGGTCGAGACGCAGCGCATTGTCCCGAAGAAGTTCTTTCGGCATATTGAGGGTTCTGATGGAATATACGAGATAAGGACTGAATACGGAGGCAATATCTACAGAATTATGTGTTGCTTGGATAAGGGGAATCTGGTCGTACTGTTTCAGGGCTTCCAGAAAAAGACTCAAAAGACTCCATTAAGCGATATTAAAATGGCAGAAAAATTAAAGAGACAATACATTAAAGAAAAGGAGGAAAAGTAATATGGACGACAAGAAGAAACAGACAATCATGAATTGCTCATCATTTGACCAGTTGCTTGATGCCGAATATGGTATTGTCGGCACGCCTGAGCGTGATAAGTTTGAGGATGATGCACAGACCTTTATTCTCGCCCAATGTCTAAAAGAGGAACGCAAGAAAGCCGGACTGACACAGGAGCAGCTGGCGGAACGTATAGGAACGAAGAAAAGCTATATCTCAAAAATTGAAAATGGTCGTGCTGATGTTCAACTTTCTACCCTGTTCCGGATTTTCAATGGCTTAGGTAAGCGGGTTGCGGTATCAATTCTCTAATCTTATATAAAAGAATGGATGACTTAGAACAATATCTTGACAATAGCAGGGGCAAGCTATTAATTTTCTCCGCTCCCTCCGGCAGCGGAAAATCGACGATTGTCGGCTGGCTCATGCGTGAGCACCCTGAACTGCGGCTGGCTTTCTCAGTGAGCGCAACGACGCGGGCACCACGCGGCACCGAGCGCAACGGCGTCGAGTATCTGTTTCTCAGCGAGGACGAGTTCCGACAGAAGATTGCCTCCAATGAGTTTCTCGAATACGAGGAGGTCTACCCCGGCCGCTTCTATGGTACGCTGAAGTCGCAGGTGGAGACGCAGACCGACAGAGGCGAGAATGTTGTGTTCGACGTCGACGTCAAAGGCGGCTGCAACATCAAACAGCACTATGGCGACCGTGCGCTGAGCATCTTCGTCCAACCGCCATCGATTGACGAACTGCGCCGCCGCCTCGTCGGTCGCGCCACCGATGCCCCAGAGGTCATCGAACAGCGGTTGGCCAAGGCCTCCTACGAGCTGACCTTCGCCGACAAGTTCGACCATATCGTCGTCAACGACGACCTTGCCACGGCTGAGGCCGAGACGTTGCGTCTGGTTGAGGACTTCCTTAAGCGGTAGTGCCCGATGATTGGCATCTTCGGCGGGAGCTTCAATCCCATCCACGTTGGCCACATCCAGTTGGCGCGGCAGATCCGTCAGGCCGCCGCGTTGGATGAGGTGTGGTTCATGGTGTCGCCGCTCAACCCCTTCAAGCGCGCCGCCTCCGACCTGCTCGACGACACGAAGCGACTCGAGCTGGCGCGGCAGGCGCTGGTAGGGGAGGAGGGGCTCGTCGCCTCCGACTACGAGTTCCACCTGCCCAAACCCTCCTACACCTGGAGCACGCTGCAGCAGTTGTCGGCCGACTACCCCGACCGCCGCTTCGCCCTCATCATCGGCGCTGACAACTGGCTCGCCTTCGACCGTTGGGCGCGACCCGACTTCATCCTTGCCCATTACCCCATCATCGTCTATCCCCGCGAAGGCTACGCCATCACGCAGCCGCTGCCCGCGGGTGTCCGTTTGGTCGACACCCCGCTCTATCCTGTCAGCAGCACCGAGGTCAGACGGCGGGTGAAAGTCGGTGAGGACATCGCGGGGCTGGTGCCACCGCCCATCGAATCGCTGGTGAAACGCTACTACAATCACTAAAATCCTATTACCGCAAACATTACCGCAAAAGAGGCGCACCCGACAAACCCTGTGGAGGCGTCTGTACCGGGCCAACTGTACATGGGTTGCTGTCGCAACTTATTTCTCACGCCGATTACGCCGATTTTGGGGATGCAGCCGATAAAGTCCGTGGAGATGTACGCCACCGGTGACAGTGTAGTGGCCGGCCTGGTGCCGGCCACCAGCCCTTGGTATGGCATTTTTCCCACACATCAGCGCGATTAGCGTAAGCGCAGTAAGTTTCTCACGCGGAGAACGCGGATTTCATTGATGGCATCCTATGCGCTGTCAGCGAGATCTGCGTGAGCTAAAAAAGACGGATGCGCTTACGCTGATCTCGCAGATGGAGACACGCCCGCAACACTGGCGGTTGGTGGCCGGCACCAGGCCGGCCACTACACTGCCACCAAGATTGCATACCTCCACGGACTTTATCCGCTGCGCCACAATGCTGCATCAGTGAAATCAGCGCCATCAGCGTGAGATAGAAATTAGGATGCCAAAGTTATCGTCCCCCACGGACATTATCGGGTGCGCCGCAAAAGAGGAGGCGTTTGGAAGTCCAGAAGTCCGGAAAACGGAAGTCCAGTCATTACAATAAGCAGAAGTAGGAGCGTCGGCATTGCATCGCGATACCATAGCTATCGCATCGCGATACCATAGCTATCGCACCGCGATACCATAGCTATCGCGACTCAATACCATAGCTATCGCGACTCGATACCATAGCTATCGCAAGGCGGTTCTTCTGCGAGATCAAGGTTGTGCAGGAAATCTGCGTTATCTGCGCAATCTGCGTGAGATTAATAATCCTGCGCTGACATTGTCACGCAGATTGCGCATATCTCGCAGAAGCGGCGTCATTGGTGTGATTTTTCTCACGCAATCTGCGTGAGCATGCCCCTCACCCGCTGATGAACGTTTCCCCGCAAATCTCACAGTTTTCTTTGCCCGACTGCAACAGCAGGTGGACGCTGGTCTGCAGCATGCGGAGGAACTCGGTGACGGCCTTACGCTGGTAGACGCCGGCGAGCGTCATCACCGAAGTAGGCAAGGGAATTTCCTCCGTCAACGGAATGCGGGCCAGACCACGGACGGCCAAGGTCGCCACGTCGGGCAGCAGACTCACCCACCGTCGGCTGCGCAGCATATAAATGATATGTGAGATATCGTCAATCTCGGCAGCCGGACTGAGCGTCAGTCCCTGCCGGTGGGCAGCCTGGTCAATGCGGCTCCGAATGATCAGGTCGGGCGTGGGAAGCACCAACGGCTGCAGCGCCAGTTGCTTCATGCTCACCGAGGCATGACTCGCCAGGGGATGATGCTCACCCATCACTGCACAGATGCGGGTGCCGAAAAGCGGCGCTGTCTTCAGGTCTTCCTCGGGAGCGTCGGGCGTGAAGGTCATTGCCAGGTCAATCTCATGTTGGCGCAGCTTATTGGCAAGCAGCGGGGCCGCCATCTGATGCACGCTCACCAACACCTTGGGGTAAGTCTTGTTGTATTCGGTCAGCACTTCGGTCAGCACCGCAGAGATGCCCAGCCCCGACGCCAGTCCAATGCTGATGTTGCCACCCTGCAGTTGTTTCTGGTCGGCAAGGCGTTGCAGTCCCTGTCGGGCATCGTCGAGAATCCGCTGTGCGTCTGTCAGAAACAGGTTGCCTTCTGCTGTGAGCTGAATGCGCTTGCCTTCACGATGAAACAGCTCCACATCGAGCTCCGTCTCCAGTTGTCTAACTTGTTGCGACAGCGTACTCTGCGCCACGTTAGACAGCCTTGCGGCCTCGGTGAAGCTCAGTGTCTTGGCGGCGTTTACAAAATAGCGCAGTTGTCTGATTTCCATGCCTGCAAAGTTACGATTTTCTATCAGATATAACGTCTATTCATCGGTAAAATCGATGGATGATATAGAAACTAGCCTCAAATCCGATGAATAGGCTTGCAGGATTAGGCGTAACTTTGCAGCAGAAAAGAACAATAAACGCATAAGCTATGAACGAGAAATTAAATCCCACAATGACCGTCGGCGCTTTAGTTGCCGAGGACTTCAACCGCGCAGAGACCTTTGAGCATCTTGGTATCGACTACTGCTGCCACGGCTTCGATACGTTGGAAGATGCCTGCAAGAAGAAAGGGCTCAACCCCGACGACGTGATAGCCCGCTTGGAGACCACACCCACCGAGGGTGGCGCACCCGACTTTGCCTCGTGGCCGTTGGACCTGCTCACCGACTACGTGTTGAAGAAGCATCATCGCGACTTCCACGAGCATCACGAGGAACTGCTCGGTCTGGTGCAGAAGGTGGAGCGCGTCCACGGCGAGCATCATCCTGAGTTGCATGAGGTGAGCCGTCTGGTGGACGCCTCGTTTGAGGAGCTCGATGCCCATTTCGCCAAAGAGGAGCAGATCCTCTTCCCGCAGTTCTATGAGTTGTACGAGGCCAAGGAGCAGGGGCGCGAACCTGCACCGTTCCATTGCGGCAGCATCGCCTTTCCCATCCGTCAGATGATGCTCGAGCATGACGCCACGGGGGAGGTGTGGGATCATATTGCCGAACTCACGGAGAACTTCACCACGCCCACCGATGGCTGCGCCTCGTATCGGTTGATGAACCATCAGCTCTACACCTTCTTCAAGAACTTGAAAGAGCATGTGGCGTTGGAGAACCATCTTCTCTTCCCCGGCTTCATCAAGATGGAGCAGGAGGGGTGAGCCATCCGAATGTTATTGATAACAAAGGCCGAAACGCTGTACTGACCAGCGCTTCGGCCTTTTTCGGCTCATTCATCAGCGTCGTTGTTCTTCTCACGCAGATTCCGCGGATTTCGCAGATGTAGCATCATCGTCGTTGTTTTCCTCACGCAGATTCCGCGGATTTCGCAGATTTATCTCAATACCGATGCTTGCTCGATGCCCAAGGGTGGTAAGAAAAATCTGCGGGATCGAGGGTGGGCAGGAGATCTGCGTTATCTGCGCAATCTGCGTGGGGCCGTTGCGTCATCGGTGTTACCCGCGTGGGGCCGTCGCATCATCGGTGTTACCTGCGTGGGGTTGCTCGGGCGGGTAAATGTTAAAATCAATACACTTTTAGAATTAATCCAATATTTCTTGCAGATTAAAGAAAGTTTTATTAAATTTGCATCAAATTTAAATTAATCCGGGCATTCCGGTTTAAGTTAATACAATCTTAGGCTCAACTTAGCGAAGTCAAACTAAAACTTTGGCTTCGTTCTACAAACAAGTCGCGATGATGAATTAGCATTAGCAAGAGAGACGCATCTATTATACATTAACAATACAAAAGCATGAACAAGCAACACAAAAGACAATTTCTCATGGCACTGTTGTTGTTGGCTTCGTCCACGCCCATGCTGGCCCAGCAGCCCAATAGTGGCAGTCAAGCCAGTCAGAACAATGTGGCAAGGGCATACGCCTCCTGCCGTGGCATCGTCGTGTCGGCTGACGACGCGCAACCCATCATTGGTGCTACGGTGAAGGTGAAAGGCTCCAGCAATGTGGCTGTTACCGATGCCGACGGCAATTTCGTCATTGGCAGCGTACCAAAGAACGCAACGCTCGTCATCTCCTACCTCGGCATGAAGACCGTGGAGGTGAAGGCTGCCGCTGAGGTGGGCCGCATCACCATGCAGGCCGATGAGAAGGGCATCGGCGAGGTGGTGGTCAACGGCTTCTTCACCCGTTCGAAGCAGACCTATACCGGTGCCGCACGCACCATTTCGTCAGACGAGATACTCGCTGTGTCGCCCAATAACCTCTTCCAGGCCCTCAGCACCCTCGACCCTTCCATGACCATCACGCAGAACAACGCCGCCGGATCCAACCCTAACGTGGTGCCCGACCTCGTCATCCGCAGCACCACCTCGCTGGCTACCGGCAACGAGACCGGACTCAACACGCCGCTCGTGGTCATCGACGGTGTGGAGTCGTCGCTGCAGAATCTCTATGATATTGACATTCACGATATTGAGCGCGTCGACATCCTCAAGGATGCGTCGGCCACAGCCCTCTATGGTGAGAATGCCGCCAATGGCGTCATCGTCATCCAGCGCAAGCGCGTGTCGCAGGCGCCCGTGCGCGTTCGTTATACGTTCACCCCGCAGTTGAGCTTCGCCGACCTTGGCAGCTACGACCTGATGAACGCTGCGCAGAAGCTGGAGTTTGAGCGCTTGGCCGGACTCTACACCACCACCGACGGCAGCCTCGACCAGAGCTATTACAACAAGCTCGCCCTCGTGAGCGCCGGTCAGGACACCGACTGGAAGAGCAAGCCCGTGCGCAACAGCTTCTCCCACAACCACTCGCTCAGCGTCTCCGGCCGCGGGTCGGGCCTCGACTACAACCTCACGGCCGACCTCTCGATGACCAACGGCGTGATGAAGGACGACGCCCGCAACCGCTACGGACTGGGCATCTACCTCTCTTACCACGCCATCGACAAGCTCGTGCTGACTCTCCGCGCCAACCACCAGCAGCTCAACGTGAAAAACTCCAAGTACGGCAGCTTCTCGTCTTACCTGCGCGCCAACCCCTACGACTCGCCTTACGACGAGGAGGGCAACCTGCGCCGCAGTCTGTCGTACAACATGAACAACCCGCTTTACGAGGCTTCGCTGGGCTCGTTCAACAAGAGCGAGACGCGCACCGAGACCATTTCGCTCGACGCCCGCTACAACTTCAAGCCCAACCTCTACCTCACCGCCCAAGGCTCCTACACCAGCGCCCGCGGCCGCAGTGACGTGTTCACCTCGCCCGAGAGCAACACCTACGCCAACGTGACCAACCTCACGCAGCGCGGCAACTACTCGCTGACCAACACCAAGGACGACTCGTGGAGCGCCAAGCTCGTGGGCAACTGGATTAAGACCTTCGACGACCGCGGCACCATGCTTACGCTCAACGCCGGCGGTGAGATCAAGCACGAGGACGCCTCGTCGGTGCTCACCCAGGGCACCGGCTTCCTCAGCGACGACTTGGCCGACTTGGCTTACGCATCGGCCTATCCCACAGGATCTTATCCGACGGGTTCCGAGTCGCTCGCCTCGAGCGTTGGTTGGTTTGCCGCCGCCAACTTCGCTCTGTGGAATAAGTACATCATCGACGGTTCCTACCGTGTATCGGGTTCGTCGAAGTTCGGCTCCAACCACCGCTACGCCCCCTTCTGGTCGGTGGGCCTCGGCTACAACCTCCACAACGAGGACTTCATCAAGAAGCTCGGATGGGTCAACACCCTGCGCCTGCGTGGCAGCTATGGCTACACCGGTTCGGTGAAGTTCAACGCCTACCAGGCCATCGCCACCTATCATTATTCCTCCGACCTCGCCACCTAAACCGGCGTTGGCGCTGTGCCCATCACCATGCCCAACCCCGATCTGAAGTGGCAGACCACGAAGAAGTTCAACGTCGGCCTCACCTCATCGTTCTTCGGCGAGCGCCTCAACGTCAACTTCGACGTCTACCACGAGAACACCGACGACATGCTCATCGACTTCTCGCTGCCGCCCTCGTCGGGTACCACATCGGTCAAGGACAACCTCGGATCGCAGTCCAGCAACGGTATTGAGTTCTCGTTGTGGGGTAAGATCATCAGCAAGCGCGACTGGGAGTGGACGCTGTCGGTCAACGGCCTGCACACCAGCACCAAGATCAACAACATCTCCGACGCCCTGCGCCGCATGAACGAGGCCAACGGCAGTCAGACCGTCTCGTCGTCGCCTCTCGTGCAGTACCGTGAGGGCGAGTCGCCGACGGCCATCTACGCCGTGCGCTCAGCCGGCATCGATCCCGCCTCGGGTAAGGAGATCTTCATCAAGAAAGACGGCTCCTACACCTACACCTACGACGCTGACGACCAGGTGTCGTGCGGCGACACCAACCCTGCGCTGCAAGGCGCCGTCTCGTCGCTGCTCCGCTGGAAGCGGCTGTCGATGACCGTCAACTTCTCCTACCGTTTCGGCGGCGACCTCTACAATTCCACCCGCGCTGCAAAGATTGAGAACATCAATCCACGCTACAACGCCGACGTGCGCGCCTTCAACGGCCGCTGGAAGCAGCCCGGCGACGTGGTGCCTTACCTCGACATCAGCACCACCGGCGGCACATCTTATTACTACAGCGACCGCTTCGTGGAGAAAGACAACGAGCTGTGGCTCTCGAGCATGCAGTTCACCTACGACATGACCTCGTCGCTGCTACAGAAGCTCCACCTGCAGAAGATGTACGTCAGCCTTGGTCTGTCCGACCTCTTCCGCCTCACCACGGCCAAGTACGAGCGTGGTACATCGTATCCCTACTCGCGCAGCGTCAACGCTTCGGTCAGTGTAACATTCTAATCTCAGCCAATTATGATGAACAAGATATTCAAGTTAACGCTTATAGGTGCCGCCGGCGTGATGCTCCTTGCCTCATGCAACGACTTCCTCGACGTGCGCCCCAAGTCAGAAAAGGTGGAGAACGACCAGTTCTCCGACGCCAGTGGCTTCGAGGATGCCATCAACGGCGTCTACGGCTCACTGCAGCAGACCTCGCTCTACGGCAAGGACCTGCTCTGGGGTGTCAATGAGGTGCTGGCGCAAGACCTGCAGTGCACCTCCACCACCATGTCGGCCATGGCTTCCTACGACTACACCAACGACTACGTCAAGCAGGAGCTCAGCAACATCTGGACCCAGGCTTACCAGACCATCGGCTATGCCAACAACGTGTTGGAGAACCTCGCCGACAAGGGCAGCGGCCTGAAGTACTACAACCTCTACCGCGGTGAGATGCTCGGCGTGAGGGCCATGCTCCATTTCGACATGCTGCGCCTCTTCGCTCCGACCGACACCACGAAGACCGGCATCCCCTATGCCACGTCGTATTCCAAGACCGTCAACCCCTTCCTCACCGTTGGCGAGGACTACCGCCGCATCATCGCCGACCTGCGTGAGGCTGAGACGCTGCTCAGCCAAGACGCTACGCTCATGGCCTATCCCCGCAGCAATAGCCAGTACGACAAGTTCACCAATTACCGTGAGACCCACTGCAACCTCTACGCCGTGCAGGCCCTGCTGGCGCGCGTGTATTGGATGAAGGGCGACATGGCCAACGCCGGCGCCTACGCCGAGAAGGTCATCTCAAGCGGCTGTTTCCCCTTGGTCGAGCCCACCGAGGTGCAGGACTACCTGGCCGGCCGGCTGTCGCCCAAGGAGACCATCTTCGGCGTGTACTCGGCCTCCTACCTGGAGACCTGCCAGAACTATCTCTACACTTATCAGAGCTTCCAGAGCTACAACCCCTACTACGACGGCAGCGGCAGCGCACACCTGCTGCCCTACACCAAGCTCTACACCCTCGACGTGGAGGCCACGGCGCAGGACTACCGCCTCACCCAGTTCGTGGCATCGGGAGCCTACGCCACTTTCCTCAAACTCGTCGACTACTATGAGCTCGAGACCAACGGCGCCCAGCCCGACGGCCGCTCCAACTACATTCCCGGCGTGACGCTCATCCACTCGTCGGAGCTCTACCTCATCGCTGCCGAGGCTTTCCTCAGCACCAATATGGAGAAGGCGCGCGGCTACTTCGACCAGGAGCGCATGTCGCGCGGTCTGCCCGCCCTCACCGCCGAGCAGACGCTCACCGCCGACATGATTTACAACGAATACCATAAGGAACTCTTCGGCGAGGGCCAGGTGTGGTACAACATGAAGCGTCTCAACAAGGACATCCAGTCCAACGCCCGCTCGCTCACCCTGCCCGCCTCCGACAATATCTACGTGCTTCCCATCCCCGACGATGAGTATCAATACAGATAAACCCACATTGACGATAGCATCATGAATATATTCAAACATTCCTATTTGCTCCTCCTTGCCGCGGGCCTCTTCGCTACGGCCTGCACCGACGAGGACTACAAGGTATACGACACGAGTCAGAAAGATGCCGTGTTCTTCAACTACCTCAACGCCAGCGGCGTCAACGACTCCATCATCGATTACGCCTTCAACTACGACATCGCCACCGAGCATGTGGTCAGTCTGCCGCTGAGTCTGATGGGCATGCCCGGTCAGTCGGCGCGCACTGTCGACCTGGAACCCGTCGCCGACTCCACCGACATGGTCGCCGGTACCCACTACACCATCGATCCGGTGGTGCTCGAGGCCGACTCCATCACCGCCACGGCGCGCGTGCATCTGCTCCGCAACAACGACCCGACGATACAGCAGCGGAAGTTTAAGCTGCGGCTGCGCATCACCGAGAACAGCGACCTGCGCCCCGAGGGTCAGCGCGACTTCACCATCACCTATTCCGACATACGCCCCACGCAGCGCCCCGGCTGGTGGAATACGTGGGATCCGCTGCCCGAATACTCGTTTGAGAACGCGCAGCTCTTCTTCAAGTACTTCTACGAGCTGGCGCCCAAGGCCAACAAGAGCGTCTACGACGAGATGATTGCAGCCTACGGCGACTACTTCGTCAAAGCCGGTTCCATGCGTGGACCTTTGTCGATGTACGACAACTTCCTCATCCAGTACGTCCTCATCCCGATGTACAACGATACCAAGGATCAGATTACATGGCAGACTGTGCCGCAAATCCATTAAATAAGCAACAATGATGAAAAGACATATCAAGCAACTGTCTGCGCTCGCCACGCTGGCCCTCGTCGTGCTGATACCCACCTCCTGCATCACTGACGACAGCACCTACGCCGACGAGTCGCGTCTGAGCAGCCTCACCCTCGAGGGGGCGGGCAGCTCCACCATGGAGGAATATGACTTCAACCTCGGCGATGAGGCCGTCATCACCCCGAAGGTGACCTACGGCGGCGACACCACGCAGCTCACTTACCGTTGGCAGGTGGGCACCCTCACCAACGGCGTGAAGGGCGCTTTGGCCGATGTCGACAGCACCAAGACGCTGCGCCACCTGTTCACCGAGGGCGGTTCCTACTACGCCCACCTCACCGTGACCGACGGCAAGCAGGGGCAGACAGCCGACTATCAGATCAACATCAACCGCACCTTCGAGCGCGGCTTCGTGCTGGTGTCCAACGACGACACGGGCAAGGGCAACCTCGCGTTTGTGAAGATACCTACTACGGCCGAGAAGAAACTGGGCGTGACCAGCATGGTCATGGAGCATTGTATGGAACGCATGAACCCCGACCTCAAAACCGGCAGGCTGCTCAACGCCGTGCTGGGCAAGCTCACCTGGCCAAAGACCATCAACCGGGTGATGGTGGCCGACGAGAACCGCTGCTACTTCCTCGACCCCAACACCTTCACCTTGGTGTCGGGCATCAGCTTCAGCGACATCTATCCTGGCTTCAAGGCCACCAGGTTCATGGCCGGCGACACCTCGGTACCCTATCCCTTTGCCTATGATGGTGCGACGGGCAAGTACGTGCATTGCAACCTACAGTACATGTTCCCCTTTGAGTACAACTACTTCGCAGGGAACCCGAGGTTTGATGAAATATTCATCACCGATTTCAGCGGCAATCAGTCCATCACGCTGTACCTCGACTACAGCAAGCCTGAGGTGAGCAGGCTCGAGCCCTATTACAGCTATTACAACCTGCCGTCTCCTTTCGTCGGGTCCGGTCTGCTTTCAGCTGAGCATACGCTGGTGACGGCCATGAGCGCGGATGCAAGAAATTCCAGCAACTATCTGTTGCCCACATACATCATCACCCACGACAAGGACAATGCCGACAACTGGCATTTCTTCTCCTACATGAAGGATTTACAAAAGGACACGACTTACGCTACCCGGCAGGACCTGACGCTCACCGGCGACGAGGCCGTGCCTGCCCAGGGATCCTTTATGCCCGTGTCGGTGAAGTACCACCGCCATTTCTACACCGTTGACAACAAGCTCTACGTGTTCCTCACCGACGGTACGTTTGCCTTCCCGAAGAAGGAGGAGTGGGTGTACGACTTCGGCAGTGAGATTGTCACGTCGCTCTCGTCCAACACGTCGTTTGAGCAGGTGTATGTCGCCACGATGGACCCCGTGACCCACCGCGGCAACTTCTACATCTTTAATGCCAAGGACCTCAGCACCACCAACCACGGCAATGTGAAGCCGTACATGGAGTTCAAGAACTGTGCCGACCGCATCTCGGCCGTGCTTTACAAGCCCAGCATTGCCCAATGACGAGACTGAGAATAGGGGTGGCGGCCCTGCTTGTGGCCGTCACCGTCCTGTCTGCCCGTGCGCAGGCAGGCAGGCTGACGCTGAGGGGCAGCATCAGTGGGGCCGGCGCTCTGCCCACCAGTCTTCTGGTGATGCCTGTCGGCGGCCAGGGTTCCGACTCCATTGTGGTGCGCCGTGATAAGGTGGAGGGCGTGGTGGGCGACTCGCTGCGCGGCCTGAGCTGCCTTGTGGGCGTGGTCGGCCGCCGTCAGGTCATCCTGCCGGTGTGGCTCGACGGCAAGACGAAGCTGCAGCTCAACCTCGACGCCGACGGGTGCCTGACCAACAAGAGCGATGCCAACAACCGTGCGCTGTCGGCTTTCAACGAGGATGTCTACCGCCGCGGCCGTACGCTGTGGGAGACAAGTCAGCAAGCTACGCCCGATGAGGTGAAAGCGCTTGCCGGTGGCTACCTCACCGTGGCCGACTCGCTCATCACCGTGCTTCGCCCCAACGCAGCGGTGACCAGTTACCTGCGTGCCTGGGCTTATACGTCGGCTGCCGGATTTTGGATTACGCGTTATCCGAAGGACCCGCTGCCTTGGACCGACGGTCAAGCGGTGCTCGACAATGCGGTCGCCGCCATGTTCTACGATACGCCGCGCATCATCCTCCACACGCTGCCCCATGACTCGTTGGGCGCCCGTCTGGCTTATCTCTACGACCATTACCAGACCAAGGCCCTGCGCCGTCGCGTCGGCACCACGCTCGTGCAGCAGTTCATCAGGCAGTACGACTACGCCAAGGACTACGTCAGCGGCCTGCGGCAGGTGCGCCAGGCCGTGGAGAAATACGAGTTGCCGGCCAGTCTCGTCAACGACTTCACCGCCAGGCTCAGCACGGTCAGCGGTCAGCCGTTCCCTGAGGTCGTCGTCTTGAAGGACAGCTTGGGGCAGACGTTTGACTTCGCCTCGCTCAAGGGGCGCTACGTCTACATCGACCTCTGGGCATCGTGGTGTGTGCCGTGCATCAAGGAGATTCCGTCGTTGCGTAAGTTGGAAGCGGCCTGCAAGGACCTGCCCGTGGCCTTCGTGTCCATCTCCATCGACCAGTCGCGCGAGGCGTGGCTCAGGCGCAAGCGCTCGCTGGGCCTCACCGGTCTGCAGCTCCACGACGCCAACGGTCGTCTGGCTGAGGCGCTCAACGTCAGCGGCATCCCCCACTTCCTCGTCTACGACAAGCAGGGCCGACTCCTCGTCTACGACGCTCCCCGTCCCAGCTCGCCCGACGCCCTCACGCTGCTGCAGGGGCTGAAATAATAAACTGCAGCCTCCTCCTCTCCCCATTCACCCCATCAACCCCATTCACCCCATCAACCCCATAATCCCCATTCGCTCCCCCAAGAACTCACAATATTTCGTCTTTCCCTTTGTCGTGTGAATAATTAATGCTATTTTTGCACGGAATAAACATGCATTAAATAACGATGAAAACTTTGAAGCGGGTAGGGCATTGGCTGTTGCGGCCGTTCATTGACAACGGCGTCTTCTTCGTCTCCATGTACGTGTTGGGCGTGCTGTGCGCCGTGCTCACACTGCCCGATACCAAGGGTGCCAAGCTATATGACAACCTCTGGCTTGAACTCTTCCTCGACACCTATGTGGCGTGTGTGGTGCTGTCGCTCATTCCGCGGAAGATACGCGTGTGGGTGCGGCGCCTGCTCTATGTCGTGCTTTACAGCGTCGCCATCACCGACGTGTTCTGCTTCTGGAAGTTCGGCACGACCATCAATCCGTCGATGCTCCTGCTCGTGGGCGAGACCGACAGCCGCGAGGCCGGTGAGTTCTTCAGGACCTATCTCAATTTCGACGTGCTGCTGTCGCCCATCGGCTGGATTGTGTTGCTGATGGTGGCCCATGCCGTCATCGCCCTGCGCAAGAAACTCTGTCGGCTGTTCAAGATCAACTACAGTCAGCTGGTCAAGCCGTTCTTCACCAAGGTCAGTGCCTTCGCCGACCGCTACCGCATCACCCATGTGTCGATGGTGGCCGTCGTCGTGTTGCTGGTGTGGAGCGTCTGCAGCAGTTGGCAGAACAAGAAAGGCATGACGCGGTTGATGACCGCCGACACCATCGGCGAGGTGGAGCATATCCTCACCGAGCACGACCACGGCGAGTTCTATCTGCCCATTTATCGCTTGGCGTTCAGTATCTACAGCAATGAGTTGGCCTCCAAGCAGGTGGACCGCTGCATTGCCGCCTCGAATGCCGCGAAGGTAGACTCCTGCTCCTACCGCTCCCCGAATATCGTGTTGATTATCGGCGAGAGCTACAGCCGTTCCCATTGCCAGCTCTACGGCTACGACGTCAAGGACACGCCGCGTCAGCGCAGGCTCGAGCGCCGCGGACTGCTAACGAAGTTCGACGACGTGGTATCGTGCTGGAACCTGACGAGCTTCGTGTTCAAGAACGTGCTGTCGATGCATGTCATCGGCGAGAAAGGCGAGTGGTGCGACTATCCCCTCTTCCCCGAGCTCTTCCGCAAGGCGGGCTACAAGGTGACGTTCCTCACCAACCAGTTCCTGCCCGAGGCCAAGCAGGCCGTATACGACTTCTCCGGCGGGTTCTTCCTCAACAATCCCACGCTGAGTAAGGCGCAGTTTGACGTGCGCAACAGTGAGTTGCATCCCTTCGACGACGGACTGCTTGCCGACTACGACCGCTTCCTGAAAGACGGAAAGATTGACCTGAAGGGCCACAACCTCATCATCTTCCACCTCATCGGTCAGCACGTGAGCTACAACACCCGCTACCCCCGCGACCGCCGGAAGTTCACCGCCGACGACTACGTGGAGCGACGCCCCGACATCAGCAACAACCGCCGGCGGCTGAACATGATTGCCAACTACGACAACGCCTGCCTCTACAACGACTCCATCGTCGACCAGATTGTGAGGCGCTTCGCCAACCAGAACGCCATCGTCATTTATATGCCCGACCACGGCGAGGAGATTTATGAGCCCGGCCGCAACATCGTCTGCCGCAACCACTCGGCTGAGGTCGACTGGCCGTTGGCCCACTATGAGTTTGAGGTGCCGTTCTGGATTTACTGCTCCCACCGCTATGCCGTGACCCACCCCGAGGTGTTCAAAGCCGTGAAGGACGCGAGCGACAAGCGCTTCATGACCGACGCCTTGCCCCACATGCTCGTGTGGCTCGCCGGCATCTCCACGAAAAGCTATCATCCGCAATACAACCTGCTCTCGCCCGACTACAACGAGATGCGCCCGCGCATCCTGAAAAACTCGGCCGACTACGACAAGCTGCGCGACCAAGCCATGCGCGAGAAGGAAAACGAAGCAAATAAAGACAAATAGGCATGAACAAAGACTTGCTCACCCGCTCGGAATGCAACGCACTGCGTGGGTTGGCCATCCTCGGTATCTTCCTGCACAACTACTGCCACTGGCTCAATCCCGTGGTCAAGGAGAACGAATACCAGTATTTCCAACATAATGTCGACTGGCTGGCACAGGTCTCGGCCCATATCGACGCGCTCTATCCCATGCACCTGCTGTCGTTCTTCGGCCACTACGGTGTGCCGATGTTCCTGTTCCTCAGCGCTTTCGGCTTGGAGCAGAAATACGGCAGCAGCAGTGAGACAGCACCCGCCGGTTCGTTTGTCCGCTACCATTTCCTGAAGCTGTTCAAGATGATGATTGTCGGCTTCATCTGTTTTATCCTCGTCGACGCCATCACACCGGGTCGTTGGCACTACACCGTGGCGCAGATTGTCGGACAGTTGGCGATGGTCAACAACCTCTACCCCAGTCCCGACCATAACATCTGGCCAGGTCCGTTCTGGTTCTTCGGTCTGATGCTCCAGCTCTATATCGTTTATCGGCTGTTGCTCTACCGCCGCCACTGGGGCTGGACGGTGGCGCTGATGGTGGTGTGTACGGGGGTGCAGCTCTTCCTCGACCCCGAGGGCGAGCCCTTGAACCGCTGGCGCTACAACTTCATGGGCGGCATGCTGCCCTTCGGTCTCGGTCTGCTCTTTGCCCGCTATGGCGAGAGGATTATGCTCATCAGAATGAACTTCGGTTCGATGCTGATGTGTTGGGTCGTGACATCGTTCCTCATCGTAGCGGCCAGCGAGAGCTTCTGGTCGTGGATGATTGTACCGGCGCTGGTGTGCTATGCGTCGGTCTATTTCATTAAGACCGTCGAGCAGTTGCCCTGGCAGCGTCTGAGCCATGCACTGTGGTATGTGCTGGAATGGCTCGGCGGTGTGTCGGCAGCCCTGTTCGTCATCCATCCCACCATCCGTAAAATCTTCATTCCCATCTCGCGTCAGGGCGACATGTATGCCGGCTTGCTGCTTTACGTCATCGCAGCACTTGGCGCGGCATGGCTCGTGAAGGAAGTGATGCGGAAAATACCTAATCCGAAGCTATGAGAATACCCGACATCGAACTGGCCAATATCTCCCGTTTCCGTGGGGCGCTGATGGGCATCGCCATGCTCATCATCATCATGTTCCACGTCGATTTGGCGCGGTGGGATACCTTCTACGGATTGCGACGCATGGGCAACCTCGGCGTCGACATGTTCCTCTTCCTCAGCGGCATCGGTCTGTGGTTCTCGTGGACGAAGACGCCGTCTTACCGCCATTTCTATTTCCGTCGCCTCATCCGCATCTATCCGGCGTGGCTCATCATTGCCTGCCTCTATTTCATTCCCCGCATCCATGTGCACGACGTGGCCTCGCTCATCAACCTGTTGGGTGAGATTCTCTTCAACTGGAACTTCTGGCGCTACGACGAGCTCGACTTCTGGTATATCCCCGCCATCATGATGCTCTACCTCTTTGCGCCGCCCTATATGGCGCTCATCCGCAAGCATCCCGTCTACCGCTGGCTGCCCGTAGTGATGATTATGTGGTGCATTCTGGTGCAGTGGGTGACGCCCATCCACGCCGCCGTGGGCCATCTCGAGATTTTCTGGAGCCGTGTGCCCATCTTCTTCATCGGCATCAACATGGGCGAGTCGGTGAGGCGTAAGGATACCATCGACGGACAGGGCATCTGGATGCTGTGGATTATGTTTCTGATGACGTTCGCTTCATGCTTCTTCCTCGAGCAAGTGCGGCATGGACAGTTTCCGCTCTTCGTCGAGCGCATGCTCTACATTCCCTTGACCATCACCTCCATCCTCATCTTCAACCGCATCCTCAGGCGTATGCCATCGTGGTTCAATACCGCGCTCGCCTGGGTGGGGTCGCTGAGTCTGGAGTGCTACCTCATCCACCTGCACTTCGTGCTCGACTACCTGCCCAAGAGCTGGAGCTACTGGCCCACGTTCCTCGTCTGTACGGCCATCACACTGCCGTTGGCGTGGATATTGATGAAGATAGTGACGCTGATCAGTAAACAACTTGAACGCTTATGCAAGATATAAAACAGACGGGGTCGGCGGCCGCCCTCGTGAAACTCATCCGGCCGAAGCAATGGATTAAGAACGCCTTCGTGTTCCTGCCCGCCTTCTTCGGTGGCGCCATCTTCCAGGGTGACAGCCTCGTGCGGGGTATCATCGTCTTTATGGCGTTCAGTTTCACCGCCTCGAGCATCTATTGTTTCAACGATATCCACGACGTCGACGACGACCGCCGCCATCCCGTGAAATGCCACCGCCCCATTGCCTCGGGCGCCATCACCATCCGTCAGGCTTACGCACTGATGATGCTCATGTTCGTATTGGGGCTGGCCACGACGCTGGTGCTCTTGTTAGTGCCATCGGTGGGGAAAGATGTCTTGCCGACAACGGGGAATGAGGCGACGGAGACGACGCTCGGCTGTTTGGGGCTTATCGGCTTCTACTGGCTGCTCAATCTGGCTTATTGCATGCGGCTGAAGCAGTATGCCATCATCGATGTGTGCGTGGTGGCCTTCGGTTTCGTGCTGCGGCTGCTCACTGGCGGCATCGCCACCGGCATGGTATGCAGCAAATGGATTGTGCTGATGACGTTCCTCATCACGCTCTTCATGAGCTTTGCCAAGCGGCGCGACGATGTGTTGCGCATGGAGGCCACGGGTGAGGCGCCACGCAAGAACACCATACGCTACAACCGCGAGTTCATGGATCAGTCGCTCACCATCACGGGGTCGGTGATGCTCGTGTGTTATATCATGTACACGGTCAGCCCTGAGGTGATAGCGCGCTTCCATTCCGACTACCTCTACCTGACTACCATCTTCGTGTTGGTGGGTCTGCTGCGCTACATCCAATTGGCGGTGGTCGACAAGAAGAGCGGCGACCCGACCAAGGTGCTGCTGCGCGACCGCTTCATCCAACTCATCGTCGTGGCGTGGGTGCTGAGCTTCCTCGTGATTATCTATGTGATATAAGATTATCGATTGCTATGAAAAAGATTGTCGTCTTCGATTTCGACGGTACGCTGACCACGGCCGATACGCTCATCGCCCTGCTGCGCTTTGCCCGCGGCACCGGCTATCTCATCTTCGCGCTGCTGCTGTTCTCGCCGCTGCTGGTGCTGATGAAGCTCCATTTAGTCGACAACGGCCGCACGAAGGAGCGGTTGTTCAGCTTCTATTTCAAGGGTATGCCGGTAGAGATGTTCGATGAGTTCTGCCGCTGGTTCGTCGACGAGTGGGGCGAGTCGCTGCGGCGTCAGTCCACGTGGCAGGTGTTGCGCCAGGCATTGCTCAACGGCGACGACGTGGTGGTGGTGAGCGCGAGCATCGACAACTGGGTGAAGCCGTTCTTCGGCGATATGGCGGTGACGGTGGTCGGTACGCAGGTGGGTGTTGTCGACGGTCGGTTGACGGGGCGGTTCACTACGCCCAACTGCTATGGCGCTGAGAAGGTGAGACGGTTGCTGGCTGTGCGGCCCGAGTTGCGGCAATCGCGCAAGGACTATTTTGTCGTGGCTTATGGCGACAGCCGTGGTGACCGCGAAATGCTCGACTTTGCCGACGAGCGCCACTATAAACAGCTATAAACCAAACGGAAACTGTGCGTATAAAGCAAATCATAGACAACCTGCCACCGGACCGTCGGACGCAGTTGGGCGAGGTGGTGCGCTTCGGCATCGTGGGCGTCACGGCGACGTTGCTGCAGTATGGCATCTATTGGTTGCTCATCCAACTGATGAGCGACGACCTGCCCGCAGCGCGTCAGCATTTCTGGAGCAGTGCGGCGATGACCGTGGGTTATGTCGTGAGCTTCGTGTTTAACTTCTTCGCTTCGACGCGCTTCACCTTCCGCGTGAAGGCCAACGCCAAGAAGGGCGCCGGCTTCCTGTTCAGTCATGTGGTCAACTACCTGCTGCAGATGCTCACGCTCAACCTCTTCCTCTGGCTCGGCGTACCCAAGGCGCTGGCGCCTATCCCGATGTTCTGCATCTGCGTACCCGTCAACTTCCTGTTGGTCAGATTCTTTCTGAAGCGATAGAGATGGAGCGGTGATGATGGAGCCTAATCGATAAGAATTAACGATGATGAATCCTTTCTATATTTTCAAGATAAAGCGTGAGGAGCGATGGCCCGCCGTGGGTGCCTTGGCCTACGTCGTGTTGTGGAATGTGCTGGTGGTGTGCACCTACGCCAACAGCTTCTTCCCTTTGTCGAATCACTACCGGAGTCTGGTGATCAAAACCTTCCACATCTCCGGCTTCGATCCGTTGAGCTATGTGGTGCTCACGCGGTGGTGCACGGGCTACAACATCTACCGTCATCCGCTCCTGGCGTTCTTCATGTATCTCCCCAGTCAGCTCAATCAGGTATTGATTGACCTCACAGGCTTCAACTGGGCCAGCATTCTGATGGCTATCATCCTGGTGTTCTGTGGCTTCTACAGTTTCATTCTCCTGCGCCGCATCATGCGTGAGGTGGTGGGGCTGGGACCGATGGACAGCACGCTGCTCAGCGCATTGCTGTTCTCGTTCGGCTATACGACGGTGACCATCAGCGTACCCGACCATTTCTGTCTCTCGATGTTCATGCTGCTGCTCACGCTCTATGTAGCCGGTCGCAAGATGAAAGCCCACCATCCGTTCACCAAGTGGCAGACGGTGCTGTTCTTCATCGTCACCGCAGGTATCTCGCTCAACAACGGCATCAAGGTATTCTTAGGCAACTGGTTCACCAACGGCAAGCGCTTCTGGCGACCAACTAATCTCTTGGTCATCATTGTCTCGTCGCTCGTCATCTGGGGCTTTGCCCGATGGGAGTGGAAGACGTTTGAGCGGCCCAACTACGTTGCGCGGCAGGTGGCAAAGGTGAAGCGGCACAAGAAACAGGAAGCCAAGACCTACCAGCAGGTCGCCGACACGATGAAGACCAAAGATACCGCGCTCATCCGAAAGACGGCGATGGCTATCGTGGCGCAGAAAGATTCGCAGAAAACGGCGCGTAACAATCGCAAGGCTTCCGTGGTACATGCTGGTAAACCGATGGGGCACGGTGAGTTCTCTCAATGGACTGACGTCTCGACGCCGCGCGGATGGAGCTCGATAGAGAATATCTGCGGTGAACCGATACAGCTGCACTCCGACCATCTGCTCGGCGATGTGTTGGTCAGCCGCCCGGTCATCGTGCACTACAGCTACGCCATCAACTATGTGGTGGAGGCGTTGGTGCTGTTGCTCTTCCTCGCTGGTGTGTGGGTCGGTCGCCGCAGCCGCTTCCTATGGCTGGCGCTGTCGTTCATGGGCTTCGACATGGTGATTCATTTCATCCTTGGCTTTGGGCTCAACGAAGCCTATATCATGAGTGCCCACTGGCTCTTCGTCATACCCATCGCTGTGGCTTATCTCTTCCGCAGCCTCCACGACCGTTCGCTCGTTACCCTCCGTGTCTTCACGCTGCTCCTCGCTGTCTACCTTTTGATTTACAATGGCGTGTTGTATGGGCAGTTTCTGTTGGGATAAAGCGTATTTAATACTTCTTCTAAGGATTTATATGATTCAGCCCTTGCAAGCCGATAAAGGCTGATTAGAGGATTCTTGCTGTGGATATGGAAATACATCTATGGGTAATTCTAATTTCGGTGATAGCGCTTTCGGCTGGTTAGCGTTAATAATTATTATAAAGCAATTATTATAAAGCAATAATTGCATGATAATAATTATCTTTGCTGTAAGGCTTGAGGGTGAGAAGCCCAGTCATTACAATAAGCAATGGATTAAATTAAAAGTTAAATGATAAAAGATAAAAACAACGGAGAGCTGGTGTTTGTACCGTCGGGAGGCTTAGGCAACCGACTGCGCGCTGTGGCCTCAGCGTATCACCTGTCGCAGACCGTAGGGGGGGAAGGCTTCGCATCTACTGGTTTCAGGACTGGGCATTGCATGCCGGTAGAAGGCATACAAGCCGCCGTTGCCGTGATGTTCACACTGGCCCGCACCAAGTGCATCTACGGAACAGCCAATAGCAGCTTCTCGGTCATCGCGTCGAGAATAGGAGGAAACGAACTGCATATACTGGAACAAAAGTAATAATCAGCATGGAAGAGAAAAAGGTGTCGGTGGTGATGACCACCTACACTGCCACCGTTGGCGTACATCTCCACGGACATTATCCGCTGTACACATTATTTTCTGAGATTTGCTTGCTTATTCCAACATTATTCTTTATCTTTGTCCGTAAAGAACAACTGTGAATATAAACCGTGCCGCATTATGATTATCCGTGTAGCAAATCCCATCTATGACTCCGTCTTCAAGTATTTGATGGAGGACGAGCGTATCGCCCGCACTGTTCTTTCCGCACTGCTGAAGAAAGAGGTGGCGGAGGTTCAGATACGCCGTAACGAGTACACCAACGGCTACCGTGACAACATCTCCATGTTCCGCATCGACTTCGGGGCGCGCGTCCGTCAGGACGACGGGTCACTGCGCCTGATTCTCATCGAGCTGCAGAAGACGTGGCTGGACACGGAGACCCTGCGCTTCCGGCAGTATCTCGGCGCCCAATATGCCAACAAGGAAAATATGGTGCAAGAGGAGCTGCGCCCGCCCTACGGCATCCCGATGGTGGCTGTGTATATTCTCGGACACAGGGTGGGGAATATCAACGTGCCCGTGCTCTATGTCAACCATAAGTCGTACGACTACGAGGGCCGCGAGGTGACCGAGGGCCTTCCCGACCCGTTTGTCGACAGCCTCGTCCATGACAGCATCATTGTGCAGATTCCGCTGCTGCACGGACAAATCAACAACAGACTGGAAAAAGTACTCAGCGTGTTTGACCAGACCAACAAAGAGAAAGACAACCGGCAGGTGGTAGAACTCGACGATGCCAACTATGAGGACGATGCCGACATGCAGTATATCCTCCGCCGGCTGTTCAAGGCCTCCTCTGATGCGAAGCTTCGGCAGGACATGAATGTGGAGGATGAGTTCTTCCAGGCCATAGAGGACCGCGACACTGCCATCATGAGCCGCGACAAGGTAATCAAAGAGAAAGACGAGCAGATTTCCCAGAAAGACGAGCAGATTTCCCAGAAAGACGAGCAGATTTCCCAGAAAGACGAGCAGATTTCCCAGAAAGACGAGCAGATTTCCCAGAAAGACGAGCAGCTCTCCCAGAAGGACGAGCAGCTCTCCCAGAAGGACGCGCAGCTCTCCCAGAAGGACGCGCAGCTCTCCCAGAAGGACGCGCAGCTCTCCCAGAAAGACGCGCAGCTCTCCCAGAAGGACGCGCAGCTCTCCCAGAAGGACGCGCAGCTGAATCGTGTGCGTGAGAAGTTGCGACAGCAGGGACTGTCGGAAGACGAGATTAAAGAGTGGTTGAGGGAATAATAATTCCGAACTTTTATAACAAGAAAGTACCGATATGGACAATATAGACAACAAGGCCTTAAGGCAGCGTTTCAACCCCGACGGGTCATTGCTCAGGCGACAGCAGCTGCGCATGCTGGAGCTGCTGCTGGAGATGGACCGCATCTGCAGGAAGCACCACATACGCTACTGGCTCATCGCCGGCACGCTGTTGGGAGCCGTGCGTCATCAGGGCTTCATACCCTGGGACGACGACATGGACGTGCAGATGCTGCGTGAGGACTACCTGAGATTGCTCGAAGTGCTGCCCAAGGAACTGCCCGATACTATGGCGATACAATGCCGGCAGACTGACCCGAACTATTTCTTTCAATATGCCAAGTTGCGTGACCGCCGGTCAGTGCTCGATGAGAACAACGGATACGACAAGATCTTCAAGGAAAGGGGCATTTACGTCGACATCTTTCCCGTCGACAAGCATCCCGTATGGATGCAGAAGTTGTCGATGATGACCATTGGCCATTCCTATAAGATTTTGAAGCGGGCGAATCTCTCGCAGAAGCAGAAAATCAAAAAGGTACTGCGGCTCGTGAAGTTGAATGAGCGCTTCATCTATCCCCTGCTGAGAGGACTGTCGCATGTTACCGGTGGCGTACTCCTGGATGCTTTAGGTGTGCCTTATGTCGTGCCAAGATACATAGAGGACTTACTGCCATTGACAGAACTGTCTTTCGAAGGCCACCTGATGCCTGTGCCTTGCCATTACGATAAGGTGCTGCGTGACCAGTATGGCGACTACATGCAGTTGCCCGATATCAGCAAGGTCAACCTGCATGTTTCGAAACTTGTGTTCAACGATTAGGGGCGGTCCTTACTTCTGCCTTCAATTTTTGGAAACGTTCCTGACAGTGCTTCTTATAGCTGTAGCCAAACCATTTCTTTTGGTACTTGCGGAAGGTGTAGATGCAGAAGAAACGGAACGAGGCCCATATCGAGTGACGCTCTGAAGAATAAATGTCGGGCGTAATGTTGACGAAGTAAAGGTCGGCTACCGTATCAAAGGCAGAGAAAGGCTTACGTGACTTAGTCAGTAGCCACTCCTCGGCCTTGAAGCGGTTATCGGCTTTGGTCTTGTTGTCCAACGCATCCAACTTGCTGAAATAGTCTGCCCGTGTCCACCAGAAGTTGCCAGCGTACATACCATTGACGAAGGGTGGAAACAAATAACAGCCATAAGTCTCATACCCATCATTGAGCACATTGACGGCAACCTGCCACTTATCGATGACAAAGTATTCCATCATGTGGCGCCACGACGTGATCTTCTGATAGAACTTCGTGAACGTCGGGTCATCGCTGTCAAGCGACTGATAGGTGATGCCCTTCGTGTGGAAATAATAGAAGAGCGCTGTCGGCTCTTTCTTACTCCTTGCATAAATAAAGTCAATAGCCGGATATTCATATACCAACGGGTCATTGGTGAAAGAGATGATTTCCACCTTGCCTTTGGGTAGGTCAGACAGTTCCTTGTCCAGCAACGCCCTGTCATCGTCGTGCAGACTGATGAGGCTGATGAATAGCTTGTCGGAGGCTTGCATGAGTCCACTGGCTTTCCATCGCTCTATTTGCTCATGCACCATAGTCTGCCATCCTTTTTCACAATAAATATGGTATACACCATATATGGGTTGCTTCTTGGGAGAGCTATGCATCCAAGAGCTCAGGTCTTTGCGTACGCAGACCTTAAAAAGACTTGTATATGCGCGTTGCAGAAATGAGGGCATGGACTTATTCTTTAAGAGACTTGATCAGTCGGTCAAACATGGTATATTTATCAAAGTAAGGCTTCCAACCAAGCTGGCGTATTTTCTCCGTCGCAAGTCTGAGTTTTGTGGTTGGCGAGTAGCCTAACCCCTCTTGCAATTGAATCACTGGCTTAGACCCTTTGCCGAAATGCTCACACAGGTAGTCGGCCATTTCCATGATTGACATGTAGGTCTCATCGTTGGCTACATTATAGGCTTCACCATTCTGTCCATCAAGCAAGATAAACAATATGGCCGAGATGGCATCGATGGTGTAGCAATAACAGCGTCGCAATTCACCACGCGTGTGCAGGACTATGGGTTGCTTGTTGATGATGTTACGTGCAAATTGGGCAAACACTCGGTTGTCGTCTTTTGCAACTCCCGCACCAAAAGTCTGAGCCAGTCGGGCTATCTTTACAGGAACGTTATACTCCTTCGCATACGACAGACAAAGGCACTCGGCTGCGCGCTTAGCCATGGGATAGCTGCTACGAGTGGAAAGAATATCAAGGTAGCCCTGGTCTTCCTCTGCAAGAGGTCTGCTGTCGTCAAGAATGGTCCCATAGACTTCGAGTGTAGAGACTTCTACAAGACTCTTAACCTCAGCAGCTCTGGCGTATCGCAGAACAGCATCCATGCCTTTGACTACAGTATTGATAGTCTCAACAGGACTGTCTATAAAATATTTGGAAGCCGTAGGACTTGCCAAATGAACAATGTAATCAGCAGAGGAAGAGGGGCTAAAAGGTTTGTCTTGTGAAAAGTCATAGGCATAGTACCGCAATGCTGAACTTTCTTCTCCAAATTGGCCAATGGCCTTGTCTTTGTTTCTAACAACTGCCGTAATGCTTAGGTCAATGCCTTTCAACTGTCTTAGTGCCATAAGACATCTTACCAGACAGCGGCCCAACAGACCAGTGGCTCCTGTGATGACGAAATGTTTCCCCTGTAATTGCTCCGCAAGAGGGAATTTTGCCACAAATGTTTCTATGTCTTCAGTTTCTGTCCGGTTCATTTCTGTTGTTCTGTTATATTCCAAAGATTTGCATATCCTCATGGACTTTCACCATAGCGCGTAAGACGAAGAAGTCGGTAGGCGTTGTTATCTTGATATTTTCCATAGGACCAATGATCGTTCCCATCTTATAACCATAATAGCTCATCATGGTGCAAGAGTCTATAAAGTCATGACGGTTTTCTTTGATAGCCTGGCGATGTGCACTTAAGATATCATGCAGATGGAAACTTTGTGGGGCTCTTGCGATTAAAGAACTTTTACGGTCGGGAATGTCAAGGGTGCCATCGTCTTTTGTCACGACAAAGGTTTCCGTAGCAGGAACACAGGTGATACACGAACCGCATTGGCTTACCTTTTTGATATTGTCTGTTATGGTTTCTTCTGTGATTAGAGGTCGCACGCCGTCATGAATGAGCACTATTGAATCGTCACCATTGGCATAGCGTTCAGCGGCACAGAGCCCATTGTAGATAGAGTCCTGTCCAGTAGCGCCACCGGGAACAACATCCACGACTTTGTTGATTTCAAACTTACGCAGTTGCTTCTTCAAGAACGGAATCCACGGTTCTATACAAGCCACGACAATACCATCTATTTGCGGATGATTGTCGAAGAGCTCGATAGTATAAATGATGATTGGCTTGCCATTTAGCTCAAGGAATTGCTTGGGGCGGCTTTTGGTATGCATACGCAGACCCGCTCCGCCTGCAAAGATAACCGCAATATTTTTCATACCATTTATCTTTAGTGTATCATATAGTTAACCAGCAGCGCTCCGTTGTATCCCCATAGATACAGCGTGAGCAAGCCGATGACGACGCGCGTCAACTGCTGCGGCTTGGCGCTGAGCCGTCGCAGCATATAGGCCAATGAGATGGGAATGAAGAAGAGCCAGTGAGGCCCCATGATATACACCTCGTTGAGCCCAAAGCCCAAGACCAGGTGCAGGAACATGTCGAGGCCAAACCAGCTTAGGCACATCCAATAGAACTTCTCACCCGATTGCACGCCGAAGAAGATGCCGACAACGAAGAGCAGCACAATGAGACCCTCAATGGCGTAGTTGTACCAGTGGTCGTACTTCACAATCATCGGGCGGTCGACACACATGTCGCCCAACGTGTGGGTGGTGTGCATTTGTATGGACTCGCCAAAGAGGTTCTCCACGATGCTCTCGCCCTTCGGAGTGGAGGTGTCAATCCAGTTGAGAAAGGGCGTGTCGGTAATCGGCTTATGCCGCACCTTCGCCATCCATTTACTGTGGGTCTCGTTGGCTTTTTTCCGCTCTGGGTGCTTAGCTGCGGTTACTTCGCCAATGTGCTGGTCCAGAATTTTCTGTGGCTCCTCTATCGTCTTGATTTGCCACAGGCATGAGGCGGCGAAGATGGTGCAGGGCAGCAGCACGATGGTGAGCAGACTCTTTACGCGCCAGAACTTGCGGCCATTGACAAACCAGCCCGACAGCCATGTTTTGGCGATATTGCTCAAGGTGACGCCACCTGTGAAAAACGCTAATAACGCCAACTTCCACGTTTCCAACGACCGATGCTGTTTCAGCTGCATGCCAACGATGTAGAGCGTCATGGTGAGCAGAAAGATGGACCAGCAGAAATGGTCGGGTACGATGACGGCAGTCATTACGGAAGCGCAACCGTAGAAGAACAAGGTGAGCATCAAGGAGTCAAACGCACTCATCTCCAGCACCTCACGGAAAACGCGGTGGAGGAAGATGAACGAGTAGAATGCGGCTGCCACCAACAGCAGCGCCATGAAAATCATGGCAAAGTTAACGCCCGTGGCCGGCATGAGCCACTGGTTGAGCCAATAGAAGGGGGTGAGGATAAGAGCAAAGAGCGGGTGGCGCGTAATCTCGAAATAAATCTTGTGGTTTGACATGAAGATAAGCGACCACACATCGAAGCCAGATACATGAAAGTGGTTTTGGAAGATGAGCCAGAACCCACCTTTCGCCCCATGAAGGAAGCCCTTGCCGTATTTTATAAACAGCAGGGCGTTGAGCGCCATGAAGAGGAGTAAGGCCGCCAAAGCCAACCACCGCTCCGATTTCCGTATCTTGAAGATATTGTTCATTGTTGTAACTAAGCGGCGGGATTAGATGCGTCGTATCCGCCCTTTCTTGCAAAATTAAGATAAAAGATTGAGCTGTGCAAGAAAGCGTCGTGTTATTTTCCGACAGTTTAGTGGCTGTGCCTTTTATCGGCCTGCGTTGAATTATTGCTCCTCAATAAATAAAATGATGGAAAGCGGGCAATATTGAAAAAGAAAACGTATCTTTGCAAGGCTAATAAGTGAATACGTCTATGCAACCCTACAAGACCGACGTGGCCGTGTTGATGCTTTTCTTTAACCGGCCAGATAAATTTGGACAAGTGTTTGAGCAGGTGCGCCAGGCCCGGCCCAGCCGTCTGTTCCTCTACCAGGACGGACCGCGTGGCGAGCGCGACATGCCCGGCATCATGGCCTGCCGCAAGATCGCCGAGAACATCGACTGGCAGTGCGATGTCCAACGACACTACTGCGAGCAGAACCAGGGCTGCGATCCTTCGGAGTATCTTTCGCAGAAATGGGCTTTCTCGATGGTGGACAAGTGCATTGTGCTGGAGGATGACGACGTACCGTCGCAATCGTTCTTTCCCTTCTGCAAGGAGATGCTCGACCGCTATGCCGACGATAACCGCGTATGGCTCATCTCGGGCTTCAATACAGATGAGGTATCGCCCGACGTATCCGACGACTATTTCTTCACCTCCACTTTCTCCATCTGGGGTTGGGCCTCATGGCGCAGAGTCATCGACACTTGGGATGGTAGCTATTCCTTCCTCGACGACCCTAATGCCGTAAAACTGATGGAAGACGTCGTCCGGCAGCGTGGATACCGCAAGTCGCTGATGGAACTCACCCGCCGCCACAAGGTCACGGGTATTCCCTACTACGAGACCATCTTCTGGGCGAGCATGTTGCTCAACAACGGCTTGGCCATCATGCCGACGAAAAACCTCATCAACAACATCGGACTGACCGCCGACTCGACGCACTACACGGCCAGCGAGAAAACCACTCCACGCGGACTGCGCAAAATCTTCACCATGAAGCGCTTTGAGCTCAACTTTCCGCTCCACCATCCGAAATATGTCATCGACAATGTGGCCTACAAGGAGCGCCTCTACCGTCGCAACGCCTGGAACCATCCTTGGATTAAGGTCGGCCGGTCGCTGGAGGAGCTGGTGCTCAACCTGCGTTACGGCAACTTCAAGGTCATCGGCAAGGCCATCGCCAACCGCCTCAGGAAGACGTTCGGAAGATAGGAGCGGCCCCGTGCCTGCTCTAACATCTGCGTGTCAGAAATCAATATATCAAAGGTTATGGAATAAGCTATTACTGTCAGTTGCAACAACTGCCCAATTTCATTGCTCAGTGTCGCTATATCCAGGAGCACACCAGTGACGGTCGTAATGAAGCTATGCGATTGCACCACCGCCTTGCGACGCTTCTGCTAAGCCCTTCACTGCTTGACTACCTGCGTCTGAGCCTTCTTTGCATGGTCAGGCGCAAGGAAATCTATTTTCCGGCAAGCAAGGCTGAGGGCATCCGCGGTATGATGCACGGCTTCTTTCATCCAATCATATTTGCTTATTACAGTAGCTTCAACTTCAAATGACGGGCGACATGAAAAAGATATTCCATGCTTTGTCATATCGCAGAAGTAATATTGACCCTCAGAAGCCTCTGGTTCAACGATGATGTGCCACAGTTCTTTTTCAGTCTTTTGGATTCTTCTTATGACAGACCTTCAACAACAGCTCTGCCGCTATCTCAGCACAATGCCGGTCATTATAGGTCGTTTCTGCTAACTTCCTTCCCCGAAGTCCCATCTCGTTGGCTTCTTTTGGATGGCCCTGTATGTATTCTATGGCATTCTTCCAGCCCTCTATATTGTAATAAGGTATAGCTATGCCACAACGCTCCTTATCGAAATCTATAGGAATCTGAGGATTTCGACTGCAAATGATTGGCATTCCTAAAGCCATGGCCTCAACAACAGTTGTAAGGCCTACGGTATATTTTGTCTCCTGACAGCATATTGCCACACAGGCATGGCGGTTCACTTCTTTTGCGAAGCCCTCATAGTCGGCCTGCACGTCCATGTGCACGTGGATATTCGGAGAGACATTGAGTTGTGAGAAAACGGCAGCATAATCCTGTCCGCTATAGCTTGGCACATAGACATCTATCTGTGCGTCAGTCTGACTGAAAGCATTGATGAGTGTGGGGAAATCTCTACGCTCCTTGCCAGATGAGATAAAGCCTTCACGCTTAGCTCCGGTCTTTCTCAGACGGTCATAAAAGTCTAAGTCGGCTCCCCAATAACCAAGATGCATTCGTGAAGGGTCAGCCTTCCTTGTAGAGACAGAGTCATCGATAAGTTTCTGCGAGAAGAACAGCATTTCGTCTATGCCGCGATAGAACAGTTTTCCGAGCAACTCACGTATAACACTTTCCGAATGTATTATGGGCTGATGATGCCAAAGTACTATAGGCTTATTGAAAAGATGAAGCGCACGAAGGAATATCAGCGGTTCTATACCTTTATAATGCGTGGCATAGACAGCATCTATCCTGCGTCTCTGACGGAGAATGCGCCATGTGGTCAGCAACATCAGCTTAAGACGGGAAGCATTGGGAATGAATTTATGCCACACAATATCGAACCCCATCTCCTCAAGATGAATGGCGCCATAAAGCAGATGCCCGGGATAACGGCCAATGCGGTGTTTGCCGAGTATGTATTGTATGTCCTGTGTGTGATAAAAATAAATTCTCATCCGTAAGTACGATATTGCTTTTTTGTTTGGTACTCTTCTACGTTAGTGCAAAATTACCTTTTTTTTTGGAAATCTTGCCACAAATCATTACTTTTGCACAATCTATGGGTGAGACACTAAAGGAGAAGACTGCAAAAGGATTGTTCTGGGGAGGGCTGAACAACGGTGTACAGCAGGCCATCGGACTGATTTTCGGCATTATTCTGGCGAGGAAGCTGGCACAGGCCGATTACGGTATGATGGCTATGATCAGCGTCTTCTCACTTGTAGCCACCACTCTGCAGAACAGTGGCTTCCCTACTGCGCTGGCCAATCTGAGCCATCCTAAAGACGAAGACTTCAACTCTGTATTCTGGTTTAATGTCATCGTGGGAGTCTCTTCCTATTTGATACTCTTTTTCTGTGCACCTCTTATAGCCCAGTTCAATCATAACGACAAACTGATTTGGCTCTGCCGCTATGCTTTCCTGAGTATAGTGATAGCTTCGTTCGGAACAGCGCAGAACGCATGGCTCTTCAAGAATCTCAAGGTAAAGCAGCAGGCCAAGGGTGGAATGACTGCCGTCATCATGTCAAGTACCGTAGGACTGATATGTGCTCTGTGCGGACTGGCCTACTGGTCACTGGCTACGCAGGGACTGGTATTCGTGTTGGTCAACACGCTGATGGAATGGCATTACTCCAGTTGGAGACCGACAACGAGAAACATTACATTCAAGCCGGTTAAGAGAATGTTCAAGTTCTCATGCAAGATTCTGGTGTCAAACATCACCACAAACATCAACAACAACATACTCAATCTGCTGCTCGGCCATCGCTATTCAGACAAGGACACCGGCGACTATAACCAGGCCTATACATGGGATTCTAAGTTGTTCTATCTGATTCAGGGTATGGTAAACCAGGTTGCCCAACCCGTCTTCGTCGCTCTTCGGGAAGACAGCGTTCATCAGGTGGAAGCCATGCGTAAGCTCGTAAGATTCGCCTCGTTTCTGTCGTTTCCCATGCTGCTGGGCTTTGGCCTCATAGCCAAGGAATTCATTGTGCTTGCTATAGGCCAGAAATGGATTGTCGCTGCAGGCTACATACAGATTCTCTGTCTTGCAGGAGCCACAATGCCACTGTTCACGCTCTTGTCGAATATGGTGCTCAGCAAGGGACGCTCCGACTTATACCTGGCCTGCACTTTCGGACTGGGAGTTGTACAAATCATCACCCTCGTTCTGATTTGGGAAATGGGCATCAGCACTATGGTGGTAGCCTACACCGTCATCAACATTCTGTGGCTGTTTGTATGGCAGGGTATAGTATGGAAGCTGACAGGTTATAATGTGCTTCTATTCCTCAGGGACGTTCTGCCTTTCGCGTTGACAGCACTGGCCGTGATGACTGCCACTCATTTCGTAACAGCCCCGATAACCAACAAATGGCTGCTGATGGGAACAAGAATAATAATGGCGGCTTCACTCTATTATGCCGTGATGCGCATTGCTGGAGCAGAGATCCTCAGTGAATGCCAGAATTACATATTACAGAAATTAAGGAAGAAGCATTAAGCAACCAAGAGAGCCTGAAACAAGTTTAAGCGTATTCCGCGATACCATAGCTATCGAGTCGCGATACCATAGCTATCGCAGTGCGATACCATAGCTATCGCGGTGCGATACCATAGCTATCGCGGTGCGATACCATAGCTATCGCGGTGCGATACCATAGCTATCGCAACGTCATACCATAGCTATCGCGATGGTATAGCGGCGGGCGACAAGAAAAATGTTGTTCCATGCTTTGCCATATCGCTAAATAGCCTTATCTTTGCATTGCGAACTTTTCGTAACGAACTTTTCGCAATGCACGATGGCGCCGTATAGCGAACCGCATGTTATTAATGACGACAGCAATGAAGCAGCAACCAACCAATCCCTTTCTTCTGACCGGTTACATCTCGCCAGAATATTTCTGCGATAGGGAAGAAGAAACCCGCAGGCTTACGTCGGCCTTGCGCAATGGCCGCAATGTCACGCTCATCAGTCCCCGCCGTATGGGTAAAACGGGACTCATTCATCATGCTTTCCATCTGATGGAGCGCAATGATGAGCATGTTTCGTGCTATTACGTCGACCTCTATCAGACCGATTCTCTCGCTTCGTTGGTGAAACAATTAGCCAATGTCGTTCTCGGAACGCTCGATACCCGTGAGACGAAGGTGATGAAGACTGTTGCCGCTTTCTTTAAGTCTCTTCGACCAACGCTCTCTTTGGATCCAATGAGCGGAGAGCCCACGTTCTCAGTTGATTTGCAGCCGCAGATGGCGGAGCACTCGTTGGCCGAAATCTTCCAATACATGGAGCAGTCGGGCCGCCAGTGCTACATTGCCTTCGATGAGTTCCAGTCGATAGAAAACTATGGTGAGAAAAATATTGAGGCACTTCTAAGGTCATACGTTCAGCGCTTGGCTTCTGTTCACTTTATCTTCTCCGGCAGTCAGCGTCATCTACTGGAAGAAATGTTTGCTTCGGTAGCGCGGCCTTTCTTCCAAAGCACCCAAATGATGCCGTTGAAGGAGATTACAGAAAACGCTTATTATACCTTTGCCGAGAACAAATTCAAGGCGCATGCCCAACAGCTGACGGAAGATTGTTTCCACACAATCTATTCTCTGCTTCATGGCCACACCTGGTATGTGCAGATGGTCCTCAACCGGCTCTATGAAGATCATTGGCCAGTAATTACTCCTGAAATTATCAGTCAGACTATCCAGATTATCACGCAGGAGAATGAAGCCACTTATCAAACGTTCATGCGCCTTATCACGCCATTCCAAGGCCGCTTGCTGCGGGCTATTGCCTGTGAAGGTTCGGTGAAGGAAGTGCTTGGTAAGAACTTCCTGATGAAATACAACTTGGGTGCTGCGAGTACGGTGCGCTCATCCATTAAGTCGCTTGTTGACAAGGAACTCGTTCTCGACCAAAACGACGTCTACGAAGTGTATGACCGCTTCTTTGGCATTTGGTTGTCGAGAGGATGATGCGCTTGCCTCTGGATAATCGTATTGATGCGCAGAAAGGTGCCACCCGGCTATATCATCAAGGGCTACGACCCTCTGCATACCTTTGACAGTGAATACATTGCTGATGACCTTATCAGTTATATGACGGCTCATCGGATATTTTCAGATATGTTCGCGGGGTGTTACCATTGTAGAAAAAAGCGGGCAAATCGTTGGCGGGTTGAGAAAAATATTGTAGCTTTGCAATAAGAAACTTTTAAGACAATGTCGGCTTATGAAACTCGCTTTTCTCATTTCCACCGGTAAGGATGCACGCCATCTGACCAGTCTCATTAATAGTCTGCCAGAGGACGCCACCTATTATGTACTTGTCGACAGCAAGCGCAGTCTGCTCCATTTCAAGCGCAGTCTCTTCCGCGAGAACGTCAACTTCATCAGTCATCGGGTGAATGTCGTCGACGGCAGCATCCGTGAGGTGGAGGCGCAGGTCGAGCTGTTGCGTGCCGCCTTGACCGACGGTGCCGACTATATGGTGTTCCTCAGCGGTCAGGATTATCCGCTGTGGTCGAACGACCGCATCGTCAAATGCTTCAACAAGGCCGACGGACATGAGTTCCTGACCGGTGTCGCCATGCCGGGTCAGGGGCGCGCCGCCTATCCCTATACCGACCTTCAGCCGCTGAGCGGTAAGCCCTGGCGTACGTTCTCGGCAAAGGGTCAGATGCGCATCAGCCTGCGGCGTCTGATCAATGGTCTGCACATCCACAAGACGCTGCGTATCCACTGCCCCGAGAAGACCTACACCTTATATAAAGGTTCGTCATCGTGGGCCATCACACCCGACTTGGCCGAGCTGGTGGTGAAGATGTGGGATGAGAACAAGCGCTTTGTCAATTATTTCCGCACGAGCTACCGTCCGGTAGAGACCTTCGTACCGACAGTGGCGTTCAACTCCGACCTGGCCTCACGCTGCGACTTGGTCAAGGGCCGCTATCCCGGTACCGACGCGCTGAACCAGCTGACCTATATCGATGGTAAGACGGCGAAGATTCTCACTGAGGTCGATTTCGCTGAGCTGAAGGTAGTCGACAAGATGTTCTGCCGCAAGGTGGTGAGCAAATACAGCGACGGTTTGGTGAGCATGATTGATGCCGTGCGGAGGGTGAAGTAGTTAAATAATCATAAATCTTTTGTTTTGCCTATCTTCGGCAATCACATTATTAAATAATAGTTGTACCTTTGCACCCCGGATTGTGAAGGCGCATCTTAGAGCCTTTGCAGTCGCTTCGTGTTAATAGTGAGGCTCATGGCCGAACCTCATGGTTAGTGAATCGTGGCGGCGCTCAGGGTTAAAGCTGTGGATGGTCTCTTTTAGACTGGAGGCACCGCGAGGCCCCTGCTCATCCCGTAACATATTATTTAATTTATCATTTAATCAAAAAATGAACACTTTAAGTTACAAGACTATTTCCGCCAACAAGGAAACAGCAAAGAAGGAGTGGGTCGTTGTCGACGCCACCGACCAGATTGTTGGTCGCCTCTGCTCCAAGGTAGCAAAGCTGCTCCGCGGAAAGTACAAACCTAATTACACGCCCCATGTGGACTGTGGTGACAACGTGATTATCGTCAACGCAGCCAAGGTGCGTTTCTCCGGTAAGAAGGAGACTGACAAGATTTACACCCGTTATACTGGTTACCCCGGTGGCCAGCGTTTCAACACGCCTGCTGACCTCCGCACGCGCCGTGGCGGTATCGACAAGATGCTGCGCCACGCCATCAAGGGCATGCTGCCCAAGGGTCCCCTCGGCCGCTCGCTGATGGACAATGTCTATATCTTCGAGGGTGCTGAGCACGACAAGGACGCTCAGAAGCCAAAGAACATCGATATTAACCAGTATAAATAAGCATAAAGATGGAAATGATCAATGCAATCGGTCGCCGCAAGAGCGCTGTGGCTCGCGTTTACCTCACTGAGGGCACCGGTAAGATTACTATCAATAAAGAAGACATCGAGAAATACTTCCCCTCTGCCATCCTCCGCTATGTCGTGAAGCAGCCCCTGGAGCTGCTCGAGGTCGCTGAGAAATATGATATCAAGGCCAACCTCGACGGTGGTGGCTACACTGGCCAGAGCCAGGCTCTGCGCCTCGCCATTGCCCGCGCACTGGTAAAGATCAACGCTGAAGACAAGAAGAACCTCAAGGATCATGGCTTCCTCACCCGCGACAGCCGTGCCGTTGAGCGTAAGAAGCCCGGTCAGCCCAAGGCACGCCGCCGCTTCCAGTTCAGTAAGCGTTAATGGCCTAAAGCGTTTAGCATCTAAACTGGCAGGATCCCTTTGGGCTACCTGCCGGCTGATTTCAACAGAAAGTAAACACATTAAAATTTTATCAAGACAATGTCAAGAACATCATTCGACCAACTGCTTCAGGCAGGTTGCCATTTCGGCCACCTGAAGCGTAAGTGGAACCCCGCCATGGCTCCTTACATCTTCATGGAGCGCAATGGCATTCATATCATCGACCTCAACAAGACCGTAGCCAAGATTGACGAGGCTGCCGACGCCCTGAAGGCTATCGCCAAGAGCGGCCGCAAGATCCTCTTCGTTGCTACGAAGAAGCAGGCCAAGGACATTGTGGCTGAGAAGGCTGCAAGCGTCAACATGCCTTACGTCATCGAGCGCTGGCCCGGTGGCATGCTCACCAACTTCCCCACCATCCGCAAGGCTGTGAAGAAGATGGCCAACATCGACAAGATGATGAGCGACGGTACCTTCTCTAACCTCTCTAAGCGTGAGTTGCTGCAGATCAACCGCCAGCGCGCCAAGCTCGAGAAGAACCTCGGTTCTATCGCTGACCTGACCCGTCTGCCGGCTGCCCTGTTCGTCATCGACGTGATGAAGGAGCACATCGCAGTGAAGGAGGCCAACCGTCTGGGCATCCCCGTGTTCGGTATCGTTGATACCAACTCTGATCCCCGCAACGTTGACTATGTCATCCCTGCCAACGACGACGCTAAGGACAGCATCGAGGTCATCCTCAATGCCTGCTGCGCTGCCATCGCCGAGGGCCTGGAGGAGCACAAGGCTGAGAAGGCCGACGACAAGGCTGCTGTCGAGCAGCAGGACGAGGCCGCTGAGGGCCGTCGCCACAGCCGTCGTGCCCGCCGTGAGGAAGCTCCTGCTGAGGCTCCCGCTGCTGAGGCTGCTCCCGCCGAGGACGCCGCTCCCGCTGCTGAGTAATTCATGTTTTTAACCCATTAAAACATAAGGAAAACAAATTATGGCTGTTACAATTGAAGACATCAAGAAGCTGCGCGCCATGACCGGCGCCGGCATGAAGGACTGCAAAAAGGCCCTGGCCGAGGCTGATGGTGATATCAATAAGGCTGTGGAGCTCGTTCGCGAGCGTGGTCTGGCTATCGCTGCCAAGCGTTCCGACCGCACCACATCCAACGGTTGCGTACTCGTGAAGAACGTCAATGGCTTCGCTGCCATGATCGCCCTGAAGTGCGAGACCGACTTCGTGGCCAATGGCGCCGACTATGTCGCTCTGACTCAGGAGATTCTCGACGCTGCCATTGCCGCTAAGGCTCATACCCTCGACGAGGTGAAGGAGCTGAAGATCAGCGACGGTCTGACCGTGGCTGAGGCTGTGACCCGCCGTTCTGGCGTGGTGGGCGAGAAGATGGAGCTCGACGGCTACAACGTGCTCGAGGGCGACAACATCTCGGTCTACGACCACATGCGCCGCCACACGCTGGCTACGATGGTTCAGCTCTCTGAGGCTAACGAAGAGGCTGGCTACAAGGTGGCCATGCAGGTGGCTGCTATGAAGCCTGTGGCTCTCGATGAGGCCAGCGTTCCCCAGTCAGTGAAGGACGAGGAGCTGCGCATCGCCATCGAGAAGACCAAGGAGGAGCAGGTAGAGCGTCAGGTCAACGTGGCTCTGAAGAAGGCCGGCATCAACGCCAACCTCGTTGACAGCGACGATCACATCGCTTCCAACGTGGCTAAGGGCTGGCTCACTCAGGAGGACGCCGACAAGGCTATCGCCATCCGCAAGGAAGTGTCGGCTACCGCTGCTGCCAACCTCAAGGAGCAGATGATTCAGAACATCGCCAAGGGCCGTATGGCTAAGTTCTTCAAGGAGAGCTGCCTCGTCGATCAGGAGTTCCAGTTCGGCGACGAAGGTGCTAAGGAGAGCGTCGCTCAGTGGCTCGCTAAGCAGAGCAAGGACCTGAAGGTCGTTGCCTACAAGCGCTTCAGCCTCTCTGCCGACTAAGCATTTTGATAAGTTAGCTGCAAGTTGAGCATTCAACTTGTAGTTTAGATAAGAATTAAGGCTATGGATATTGCGTCCATAGCCTTTTTTTATTAACTTTGCATCAGTCCTCCCTGCCTTCTGTATCAGAGGGCAACGATGGGGAATGCAAAGAGAAAACCAGTCAGATGAAGATAGTCCGATTTCTATTGCTGTTGCTCGCCTCCGCAGCCTTCCTTCCAGCCAACGCGCAGCTGCCCGTATGGTCGAAGATGTCGCCGCTCGTCCGTCAGGCTTGTCGGCAGTCGATGCGGTCCGACGTGGCGAGGGCTAAGCCGATGACGCCGTCGTCGCGCCACATCATCGCCTTCGTCAAGGCCAACGACAACCTCAGTGGTGTCGTTGCCGACGCCCGCGGCCGTTTGTTGGCGCATTACGGGTCGCTGGGTATCGCTGAGTTGCCCGTCAGTTCGCTCGCCGCCCTCTCCGCCCGCCCCGAGGTGAAGCGCATTGAGGCGCGCCGTGGCAAGCATGTGCTGATGGATACCACCCGGCTGCTGCTCAACATCACCGCCGCCAACGAGGGACTCAACCTCTCGCGACAGTACACCGGCAGCGGCGTTGTGGTGGGTGTGCAGGACATAGGTTTCGACCTCACCCATCCCAACTTCTTCAGCACTGACATGAACCGCTACCGCATCAAGGCTTTCTGGGATCAGCTGTCGCTCGACACCATCGGCAGCACGCTCCCTGTCGGGCGTGACTATACCGGCGAGCAGACGCTGTTGGCCCTCGGTACCGGCCGCGACGGCACCATCCAGACCCACGGCACCCACACCACGGGGACGGCGGCCGGCAGTGGCGCGGAGGGCAAAGACACGCTGTCGGCTTATGCCGGAGTGGCGCCCGATGCCGACCTCTGTCTGGTGAATAACGTGACGACCGACGACATCGAGTTGCTCAATCCCGACGACTACTACAAATATACCTTCGCCCTCGACGCCCTCGGTTTCAAATATATCTTCGATTATGCCGATAGGGTAGGGAAGCCCTGCGTCATCAACTTCAGCGAAGGCAGTCTGCAGGATTTCATGGGCTACGACCAGCTTTACTATGCCATGCTCGACTCGCTCTGCGGCCCCGGCCATATCATCGTTGCCTCGGCCGGTAATCAGGGTGGGCTGGTCAACTATGTGCACAAGCCCGCCGGCGTCGACTCAGTTTGCATCAACGCATACAACCGCGGCGCCATCAGCTGCTCTACGCGTGCGGCCTCGGCCTATCAGCTGCGCGTGCGTATGAAGGGCAGTGCCACTGCTCAGGCTGCGTCATCGCAAGTCGCCATCTTGCTGCCCACCGACAGCGTCTTGGCCGCTCCCGACTCGGTCTATACCGACACCCTCATCGTCGGCACCGACAGCCTCGCCCTCGCCGTCATGGCTTACCCCGAGAGCTACGACGCCACGCAGACCATCATCGACTGGGTGCTCACGCCGCTTACCGTGAAGAGCTTCACGGCGGCAATCGCCATCGTGGGCGCCGATACCGACGTAGAGCTGTATCCTTCGTCGGGTACGTTCAGCCGCGACGACAGTTCGGCCAACGAGAACAGCCGCTGCGTCATCGACAACACCCACAGCATCCTCTCACCCGGCAGCGCGCCGTCGGTCATCTGCGTCGGTGCCTCGGGCTACCGCACGTCGTTTGTCAACTACCTCGGTCAGACCCACGTCTACAACACCGCCACCAACGGCAGTTACGCCACGTTCTCATCGGTCGGACCGACGTTTGACGGACGCGTCAAACCCGATGTATTGGCACCGGGACAGAACATCATCTCGTCGTACAGCAGTTGGTATCTGGCCAATAAACCTACGGCCAACGACATCAACAGCGACGTGCGCCACTTCACCCACAACGGCCGCACCTATGCCTGGAATGCCAACAGCGGCACGTCGATGTCGGCCCCCATCGTCACGGGCATCATCGCCCTCTGGCTACAGGCCAATCCACGGCTTACACCCGCCGACTGCCTCGATATCATTGCCAAGACCAGCACCCATTACGATGCGTCGCTCAGCTATCCCAACAACTACTACGGCTACGGACAGATTGATGCCGCCGCCGGACTGGCGCTCATCGAACAACAGCTCAACGGCATCACCACCATCAAGGCAGACCGCCGCGCTGACGGCCGCATCTACACCCTCGACGGCCGCTACGTCGGCACTGACAGCAGCCGTCTGCCACGGGGCTTATATATACAGAACGGCAGGAAGCTGCTGTTGAACCCAACGATAAACTGACGATTATGAAGATACTTTGCCTCGGCATGAACTATGCCACACACAATAATTCGGCGAAAGAAGCGTTGTTGAAAACAGAAGAGCCTATCGTCTTCCTCAAGGCCGACTCCTGTCTGCTGAAGGGCGGCAAACCCTTCTTCGTACCAGACGACCTCGGGCGCATCGATTTCGAGGCTGAGGTGGTGGTGCACATCAGTCGCCTGGGGAAGTCCATTCCCGAGCGCTTTGCCCACCGTTACTACGACGCCCTGACGCTTGGCATTGACTTCACGGCTTACGACGTGCAGCGCCAGCTCGCCGCCAAGGGTTGGCCGCTCGACTTGGCCAAGAACTTCGACGGATCGGCGGTCATCGGCGAGTGGGTGCCGGTGGAGAAGCTGCCGCTTGTCGGTCAGCTGCCGTTCCACCTCGACATCAACGGCCGGACGGTGCAGGACGACGCGACGTCATCGATGCTTCATACCATCGACGCGACCATCGCCTACCTGAGCCGCACGTTCACGCTCAAGACGGGTGACCTGCTCTTCACCGGAACACCGGCCGGCAGTGGACCGGTGCATGTCAACGACCATCTCGAGGGATGGCTAAAAGAGCAAAAGGTGCTTGACTTCTACTGCAAGTAACCGCGCTCGACCCAAACTAAATATATGAACAGACTCTATACACTTCTCGTTCTGCTTGCCCTCGGTCTTTCGGCAAGTGCGCAGCGGTTCTTCAACCTCGCTTCCGAACAAGTGAGTGTCGATTCGGTATTGCCGCATTTCAGCTATACCATCCCCCTTCCCGCCGACTACCGCGACTCCATCTATACCGCCACCATCGTCTATCCTGAGTTTATCGACATGACGCCGACCGACATCGCCAACTACCACCGGCTGTCGGCGGACTCGCTGCCTACCCTTCCCGTGGTGAGCCAGCAGATGCTGTACGACCGCCGTTCGACAATGCTCAATATGAACTTCTGTCCGTTGGTCTATCGCGATGGCAAATACCAGATATTGGTGAGCTTCATGCTGCGTGTCGATGCCAAGCCTGCGGCTGTTGCCGGAAAGGCAAAGTCGGTCGCGCGCGTTGCCTCGGCTTCTGCGCTTTCCAATGCTGCCACCACACGTGCCACCTATGCGTCGTCGCGCTACGCTGCCCATTCGGTGCTGCGCTCCGGCCGTTGGGCGAAGATCAGGGTGCCGGAAACGGGCGTGTATGAGCTCACCAGCGCCGTGGCGCGGCAAGCCGGCTTCAGCGACCTGAGCCGCGTGAAGATCTACGGCTATGGCGGCAATCTGCAGAATGAGGTGCTGAACGGCGATGAGCTGGCCGCCCATGATGACTTGAAAGAGGTGCCGACCTGTATGGTCAACGGTCACCGTCTGTTCTACGCCCGCGGTCCTGTGAGCTGGTCGAGCAACACTGCCGCACGCCGCACGCGCAATCCCTATTCCAGTTATGGTTATTATTTCCTCACCGAGAACGACTCCACGCCTGCCTCGGTAGACTCCACCGCATTCCTCAACAGCTTCTATCCCTCGGCCGACGATTATCACTCGCTCTATGAGGTCGACGGCTTCAGCTGGTACGAGGGCGGCCGCAACCTCTTCGACCCTGAGGCCATCAATACCAACGCCACGAAACGCCTCGTCATCACCCATCCTAAGGGTGTCAGTTCGGCGCAGCTGTCGGTGAACGTCACCGCCGGTCAGAACGCACGCGTCTCCATCGCCGTCAACGGCTCCACGCTCGGTACCATTTCGGTGACGCTTGCGGACCTTGATGCTGCCAACGAGCGCGCCGCCACCTATCAGCTCTCCACGCTCAATGCCACCGACACAGTGAAGATTACGACGCTCGCAGGTGGTCCGGTTCATCTCGACTACGTGTCGCTGGCTTACGACAAACCAGCGCCTGCACCCGACCTCACACAGACGTTCCCCGCACCTGAATACGTTTATAATATTACCAATCAGGACCATCATGCCGACGCGCAGGCCGACATGGTCATCATCATTCCTACCTCACAGAAACTGCTTGCTCAGGCCGAGCGCCTGGCGGCTTACCACCGTCAGCACGACTCGCTGCGCATCAACATTGTGCCGGCCGACGAACTGTACAACGAGTTCTCGAGCGGCACACCCGACGCCAACGCCTATCGCCGCTATATGAAGATGCTTTACGACCGGGCAGAGACCGATGCCGACCTGCCGCGCTATCTGCTGCTCTTCGGCGACGGCGTGTGGGATAACCGCATGCTCACCAGCGGCTGCCGCAACCTCGACCCCGACGACTACTTGCTGTGCTACGAGAGCGAGAACTCCTTCAATGAGGTGCACTGTTACGTCGATGACGGCTTCTTCGGCTATCTCGACGATGGCGAGGGCGTCAACCTGCAGAATAGCTACAACAGCAAGCCCGACATGCTTGACTTGGGCATCGGCCGCTTCCCCGTAACGACAGCGGCCGACGCGAAGATTATGGTGGACAAGGCCATCAGCTATATGGATAACGACAATGCCGGCGCCTGGCAGAACGTGATGATGTTTATGGGCGACGACGGCAACAGCAACCTCCACATGAGCGACTGTAATATTGCAGCCGAGCAGGTGATGGCCGCCCACCCCGGCTACCAGGTGAAGAAAGTGATGTGGGATGCCTATGCTGAGGAGGTGACCTCTACGGGTAACCGCTATCCCGACGTATCCAATATCATCAAGCAACAGCAGAAGCAGGGTGCGCTCATCATGGACTATTCCGGTCACGGCCGCGCCGACTGGATCTCGCACGAGGCTGTGCTGACGCTGAGCGACTTCCAGTCGTTTACCAACACGAACTTGCCGCTGTGGATTACGGCGTCGTGCGACATCATGGCTTTCGACGGCCTTGTTGACAACATCGGCGAGACGGCGGTGCTCAATGCCAACGGCGGCGCCGTCGCCTTCTACGGCACCACGCGTACGGTGTATGCTTACTACAACGGCCTCATCAACCGCGCCTTCCTGCGCTATGTGCTGAGCACGGAAAACGGTAAGGCATTGACGCTCGGTGAGGCGCAGCGGCGGGCAAAGAATTATCTGATTACCTCGGGCGGTGACTTGACCGACAACAAACTGCAGTACACGCTGCTCGGCGACCCTGCGCTGGCGCTCAACCTGCCTAAGGCCACCATCGTCATCGACTCCATCAACGGCCAGCCCGTCGGCTCCACGCCCGTCAGCCTGGCCAGCGGCTCCGTCGCCAGTGTGGCAGGCCATGTCAAGGGCAATGGGACGGAGATGCTGAAGGACTTCAACGGCACCGTGTCGCTGCAGGTGCTGGACTCCCGTGAGCTCATCACCTGCCACATGAACCCCAGCGCACGGTCAGACAAGGGGGCGAACACGCCCTACCAGTTCTATAACCGCACAAAGAGCGTGTACAACGGTACCGACAGCATTCGTGGCGGACGTTTCAGCATGCAGTTCGTCGTTCCGGTCGACCTCAACTATGACAACGCCACCGGTCTGGTCTGCGCCTATGCGGTCAAAGCCGACCGCTCGCTCTCAGCCCACGGCTCATCCGAGGCGTTCATCCTCGGCGGCAGCGGCACCATCGGCTCTGACTCCATCGGGCCGAAAATCAGGTGCTATCTCAACAGCCCCGACTTCCAGAATGGCGGCAACGTCAATCCAACGCCTTACTTCGTTGCACAGCTCAGCGATGATGACGGCATCAACGCCACGGGCAACGGCATCGGCCACGACCTCGAACTGATTGTCGACGGTGAGGCCAGCCGCACCTACAACCTCAACGACAACTTCCAGTTTGACTTCGGGTCGTACACCTCAGGCTCCACCTGGTACAGCATACCGGCACTTGAGCCGGGCCACCACTCACTGCTGTTCCGGGCCTGGGACAACATGAACAACGCCTCTACGGCTACGCTCGACTTCACGGTGGTAAAGGGGCTCGTACCTACCATCTTCAGCGTCGCCGCGTCGCGCAATCCCGCTACCACCTCGACGTCGTTCATCATCAACCACAACTTCCGTGGCAGTGACCTGTATGTCATCATCGATGTATTCGACATGAGCGGCCGGCTGTTGTGGTCGCACAGCGAACAAGGTACATCCGACACCAACAACTACACCATCGACTGGAATCTGACCACTGGTGACGGCAAGCGGTTGCAGACCGGTGTCTATCTCTACCGCGCACGGGTGTCGTCGGACGGCAGCGCAGCGGCATCGAAGGCAAAGAAACTCATTATTATCAACAATAATTAATTGACTGTTAGCGTTAATAAGTCAGTTTAACAACACAAGATGAAAAGAAAGATTCTCTTTTTCCTCCTCCTTGTCTTCGTGACGGTTGCCGCGAAGGCACAGGATAAGAAGGATATGTTCAACCCCGTCAACACCTCGGTGACGTCGCAGAGCATTGCGCCTGATGCCCGCGCCGGCTCCATGGGTGACGTCGGTGCAGCCACCGACCCTGACGTCAACTCGCAGTATTGGAACCCGGCCAAGTACCCGTTCGCCATCAGCCGTGCGGGCGTGGCGCTCAACTTCACGCCTTGGCTGCGGCAGTTGGTCAACGACATCAACCTCGGCTACATCGCCGGCTACTACCGCATCGGCGACTATTCCGCCGTGTCTGGCTCCTTCCGCTATTTCTCTCTGGGAGAGGTGTCGACCGATGAGAATGTCAGCAACGACAATGCCATGACCATCAACCCCTATGAGATGTCGTTTGACGTGGCTTATTCACTTATGCTCAGTGAGAAGTTCTCTATCGCGGCAGCCGTGCGCTGGATTTATTCCGACCTTACTTACAACTACACCGACGATACGTCACCCGGCTCGGCCTTTGCCGCCGACCTCGCGCTTTACTACCAGAACTATGTCACCCTCGGGCAGCGTGAGTGCCAGTTGGGTCTTGGTATGAACATCTCCAACATCGGTTCGAAGATTACCTTCGGCGGCAGCGACAACAGTGAGTTCATTCCGACCAACCTGCGTCTCGGTGCCTCGCTGATGATTCCTATCGACGAATACAACCGCTTCACCATCGCCGCCGATGCCAATAAACTGCTCGTGCCCACCTATCCTAAGCAGAAGGACGGCGAGAGCACTGAAGACTATCAGCAGCGTGTGCAGAAGGACTACTACGATGTGTCGAGCATCAGCGGTATCTTCAAGAGCTTCAGCGACGCCCCCGGCGGTTTCAAGGAGGAAATGCAGGAGGTGCAGTGGAGTGTCGGCGCCGAATACAACTACAACGACCGCTTCGCCCTGCGCGCCGGTTATCATCATGAGAGTGAGAACAAGGGTAACCGTAAATACTTCACTGTCGGTGCGGGCTTCCGCATGAGTGCTTTCTCGCTCGATGCGGGTTACGTCATCGCTACAGCCAAGAGCAACCCGCTCGACCAGACATTGCGTTTCACCCTTTCGTTTGATATGGATGGCATCAAGGACTTGTTCCACAGACGTTAACCTAAAGAGAAAGACGATGATTAGAGTTGGAATGGGATACGACGTGCATCGTATCGTGGAAGGCCGCGATCTCTGGCTTGGCGGTATTAAGATTGACTGGGATAAGGGTTTGTTGGGCCACAGCGACGCCGACGTGCTGATTCACGCCATCTGCGATGCGCTGCTCGGTGCCGCCAACATGCGTGACATCGGTTACCACTTCCCCGACACGTCGGCCGACACACTCAATATGGACAGTAAAGTCATTCTCCGTAAGACCATTGCATTGCTTGCGGAGAAAGGCTATAAGGTGGGGAATATCGATGCCACCGTCTGCGCCGAACAGCCGAAAATCAATCCTCATGTACCGGCCATGCGTGCTTGTTTGGCTAAGGTGATAGGCTGCGACGAAGACCAGATCAGCATCAAGGCTACCACCACTGAGCGCCTTGGCTTCACGGGACGGCAGGAGGGCATGGCCGCCTATGCCGTAGCCCTGATTGAGAGGTAATTGCTTTTTGCAGGTAATGCCTGCATCTTTCCTCTTGCAGGAAATGCCTATATCTTCTCCTTGGTGGTCTCCATCGAGAACTTGACGAAACCAAGATTCAGACCGAAGGTGAACTTCTGCATTCTGACGGGCAGCGGGTCCTTGAAGATGTTGTTCATCATGCCACGGACTGTATTCTGCTCTTTCTCCGACGGCACTCCGCCAGCAGCGATGGTATCGTTGATGTGCTGCAGGCCACGGGCTAATATGCGCAGTTTGGTAAATGTTTCGATGATGGCAAAGGTTGCATCTTTTGCCGTTGGTGACTTTAAAATGGTAGCCAGCATGTACAGTCCTTGCTCAGTAAAAGCATAAGGTAAAGTCTTGGAAAAACGCAAGTTGCCAAGGTGGTCACAATTTGTTACCACCTCTTGTTTCTCGTTATTGTTGAGTTGAAACATGTAAGTTGGAGGAAACTTGTCGGCATTTCTTCTTACAGCCTGGTTTATGGCCTTTGTCTCTACACCGTACAACTCGGCAACGTCACGGTCGATGATTACCTGCTTGTCACGAAGATTAACGAGCCGGCTCTCTACTCTCTTGATTTGTTTCTCTTTTTCTTCCATGGGGGTGAGGCTTATTTTTATGTAGTGGTGCAAAGTTAACGATTATATCTGATTAATGCAAAAAAAATACGCTGGTACTCACCACGAGCCCCAGCGTAAAGCCTATGTTTAACTAAAATCCATTTCGAATTTACTAACATGGAAGCCTCACGGTCTCCATTGTTCCGTTAAACAATCTATTAAATCTACCTTAAACCTAATAACTAAAAACCTAAATCTATTACTACTAACCTAAACAATCTATTAACCTTTTGACGCTGCAAAATTACCGCTTTTCCCCAATTGCTGCAATAGTTTTGATGTACTTTTTTCAAAAGTGTAACGCAAATTGATTTAAATCAATCCGTTGTGTAAGTTCTTAAGTCCTTGAGCCTTGTATCCTTGAGCTTTTCATGAGGTAGGGAAGTGGCTTTGCTTTATGCTGAGCGAAAAATTAATATGCTCCCATCCCCATTTTTTCGAAACCTTTTACTAACTTTGCGTGGAGTAAACGATGCAAGCATGAGAGTTCTGATTGTAAACACAAGCGAGCGGACAGGTGGGGCGGCTGTGGCTGCCAACCGCCTGATGGATGCGCTCAACAATAATGGCGTTAAGGCCAAGATGCTCGTCATGAAAAAGGAGACCGACAACATCACCGTTGTCGGACTGAAAGACGGTTGGCGCCAACGGTGGCACTTCCTTTGGGAGCGCTTCACCATCTATTGCCATCTGCGCTTCCACCGCGACAACCTCTTTCAAATCGACACAGCCAACGCAGGCACCGACATCACGAAGCTGCCCGAGTTTCAAGAGGCCGATGTCATCCATCTGTCGTGGATCAATCAGGGCTTCCTCTCGCTTAAGAATATCCAGAAGATTTTGAAAAGCGGTAAGGCCGTCGTCTGGACAATGCACGACCTGTGGCCTGCCACCGGCATTTGCCATTATTCGGCCGACTGTACCGCTTATCAATTGGTGTGTGCCAACTGTCCGCTGCTACCCAATGGCGGCGGCAATCGCGACTTGTCGACGCGCATCTTCAACCGTAAGAAAAAGATTTATAACAACAGCGGCATCCACTTCGTTGGCTGCAGCAAATGGATTACCGACCAGGCCCGCCGCAGCGCGCTGCTCTCAGGACTCAATATCACGCAGATTCCCAATCCCATCGACACCCATATCTTCTATAAGAAGGACCGCCAACAGGCTCGTCTGCATGCCACATTGCCTGCCGACAAACGCATCATCCTCTTTGTTTCGCAGCGCGTGACGATGGAGCGCAAAGGCATTACGTTCTTCATTGATGCCATACAGAAGCTTGCCGCGCAGTACCCCGAGATGAAGGACAACACCGTCATCGCCATCATGGGCGGCCATGCTGAGGAGATACAACCGCGGTTGGCATTGCCCTCCATTCCATTGGGCTATGTAGGCAGCGAGCGGCAGATAGTTGACATTTACAACGCTTCTGATGTCTATGTGCTGCCTTCGCTCGGCGACAACCTGCCCAACACCATCATGGAGGCTATGGCCTGCGGTGTGCCGTCGGTGGCGTTCCGCGTCGGTGGCATCCCCGAGATGATTGACCATCAGAAAAACGGTTACCTCGCCAAATACCGCGATGCTGACGACCTGGCGGCGGGCATCCACTGGGTGCTCGACGAGGCCGACGCTGACGAAGTGAGCCGGCAATGCCTGCAGAAAGTCGGTGCCAGCTATTCGCAGCGCACCGTCGCTATGAAATATATTGAGGTCTACAACCAGGCCCTGGCTTTCAAGAATTACAAACTATGATTAAGTTCACGGTAGTCACCTGCACCTACAACGCCGCCCCGTTCCTGCAACGCACATTGGACAGCGTACGCCACCAGTCCTACAGCGAGGTGGAGCATCTCATCATCGATGGTCTGTCGAAGGACGATACCATCCGGTTGGCGCTGGACTACAAGCAGCGGTCGGACGGCAGTGGCAACGGCCACGAGGTGAACATCATCTCAGAGAAGGACAATGGCCTTTACGATGCCATGAACAAAGGCATCCGTCATGCCACGGGAACGTATATCGTGTTCTTGAATGCGGGCGACACCTTCCCCACATCGGAGACCCTGGAGACCGTTGCCGCAAGTGTGGGTGAGGGCGAGTCGTTGCCGGGCGTACTCTATGGCGACACCAATATCGTCAGTGAGAGCGGTTTCGTGCTTCATCCGCGTCGTCTGCGTCCTCCGAAGCGGCTTACATGGCGGTCGTTCAAATGGGGTATGCTCGTATGTCATCAGGCGTTCTATGCCCGCACCGACCTGGCTAAGCAGACGCCTTATAACCTCGACTACCATTTCTCGGCCGATGTGGACTGGTGCATCCGCATCATGAAGGCCTGTGCCGCCAATCATCTCGCATTGAGGAATGTGGGTGAGGTGGTCGCCAATTACCTCAACGAGGGCATGACCGACCGCAACCATAAGGCTTCGCTCAAGGAGCGCTTCGACGTCATGACGAAACATTACGGTTGGCTCCAAACCGTCCTGCTGCATGGCTGGTTTGCAGTGCGCGCCATTATTAGATAAGAACGGGTTTCCATCTGGTTTTGGTGTAGTGGCCGGCCTGGTGCCGGCCACCAGCCGCCGGTATTGATGGATTGTCTGCCGGGTGGCAGCCGTACCAAATGACGGTGGTCGGCACCAGGCCGGCCACTACACCAAAACCATGCGGCTTAATACAAAATCAAGGCTTATACGTACCTGATAATCATGCCGGCTCTCATCTTCTGCGTCTTGCGGAAGCCGTTGAGGCGGCAGATGGTATCAACGCTCACGCCCACCTTCTTAGCGATAGTGGCCAGCGTCTCGCCGTTCTGCACCTTATAATATACACGCTCGGGTGCATTCATTGCTGCCCTCACGTCAGCCGTCTCGGCGTCGTCGCTGCGACCCACCTTACCGTAGATCTGGTCGCGGGTGTAGCCACCCTCGTCGTTCTTACCACGCTCGCGGGTAGCCACCTCAGAGTCGTGCTCATAGCGGGCCAGCGTGAAGAGATAGTGGTCGCCCGTCACATCCTGGTTGCGGAAGTCGAAGAAGAGTGCGGGGTTCAGGGCCACGCCACAGAGGCGTGTCTCGAAATGCAGATGCGAGCCCGTGCTGCGGCCTGTGTTACCACCGAGGCCGATAGGCTCACCGGCGCGCACCGTCTGGTTCTCGCTCACGAGCTGTTTCGACAGGTGACCGTAGATGGTCTCCAAGCCATTGGTGTGGCGGATGACGATGTAGTTGCCGTAGCCGCCGGCCTCATAGCGCACGATGCGCACCTTACCTGAGAAGGCGGCGCGGATGGTATCGCCGATATAAACCTTTATATCGAGACCTTTATGCTGGCGACCCCAGCGGGAACCAAAATTACTTGTAATGACGCGACTTGGCGTCGGCATGCAGAAATGGCGTAGGTTAATATCGAAAGAATCGGGTAAGGCAGTGGCGCGATGCGCATATTGATTATTCCAGTCGTCGCCGTAGAGCTGTGCAGCGGGCGATTGAATGTTCTCGCGTTCGATGAATGATTTCACCTCGATGGAGTCGAGTTTCTTTGCTCTTCGGTCGACCGGGGCCTGTCTCGCTAACAGGTCCTGCGCTACGACGGGGGTTGCGACGGCGCCGAATAATAATGTGATAGCCAGTATACTTAATTTCTTTCTAATTGCCATGTAAACCGTTTTTAGGGTTATTGACTTTCTTGTCAAAAAATGAAGTTATGGCAAAGATACTAAAAATCAGGCACCTGGGCAACGTTCTTAACAGTTTTGATACAGATTTAACACAATCTTGTCATTTTTTAGCACAGACATAGTAAACAAAAGACATAGTAACATAGTAAACAAAAGACATAGTAACATAGTAAACAAAAGACATAGTAACATAGTAAACAAAAGACATAGTAACATAGTAAACAAAAGACATAGTAACATAGTAAACAAAAGACATAGTAACATCAAATAATGTGATAACTGGGCAATAAGGAGATTGGATACCTGCAATCATAGTGACCCGTGTATATCTCTTAAGTCCCTTGAATATTATGTTATTATGTTATTACGTTATTATGTTATTATGTTATTATGTTATTGTTATTATGTTATTATGTTATTGTTATTATGTTACTATGTCTTATGTATACTATGTTACTATGTCTTTCAAATTACTATGTCTAACTGATGGCTCCCCAGTTGACATTGGTGTTGCGCAGCTCGCGCAGTCGGTTCCACAGCAGGCTGTACTCGGGTTTGTTACAGTCGGGGTCGTCGCTGACGATGCGCTGCGCCTCATTGCGCGCCAGTTGCACCAGCTGCCCGTCTCTGGCGATGTTGGCAATCTTCAGGTCGAAGGCCATGCCACTCTGCTGCGTGCCCTCGAGGTCGCCGGGTCCGCGCAGTTTCAGGTCGGCCTCGGCAATGCGGAAACCGTCGTTGGTCTGGCACATGATGTCGATGCGCTTCTTCGTGTCCTCCGACAGCTGATAGCTTGTCACCAGGATGCAGTAGCTCTGCTTGGCGCCACGCCCCACGCGGCCGCGCAACTGATGGAGCTGCGACAGACCGAAGCGCTGGGCGTCGAGGATGACCATCACCGAGGCGTTGGGTACATTGACGCCCACCTCGATGACCGTCGTGGCGACGAGGATCTGCGTCTGACCGGTGACGAACTTCTCCATCTCGGCCTCCTTCTCCTTCGGTTTCATCTGACCGTGGACCTTACTCAACTTAAACTGTGGGAAGATCTGGCAGAGTTGCTCATAACCCGTCTCCAGGTTTTTCAGGTCCATCTTCTTGTTCTCCTCGATGAGCGGGAACACGATGTACACCTGTCGCCCCTCGTTCACCTGCTGCGTGATGCCGGCGTAGAGGCTTGCCATCTGGTTGTCGTATTTATGGAGGGTCACCACTGGCTTGCGGCCGGGTGGCAGTTCATCGATGACGCTCACGTCCAAGTCGCCGTAGAGCGTCATGGCCAGCGTGCGAGGAATAGGCGTGGCGGTCATCACGAGGATATGGGGCGGCCGCTCGCTCTTGGCCCACAGTCGGGCGCGCTGGGCCACGCCGAAGCGGTGCTGCTCGTCGATGACGGCGAGGCCGAGGCGCTGGAAGATGACCGGGTTCTCGATGATGGCGTGAGTGCCGACGAGGATGTTGATGGAGCCGTCGGCCAGTCCGTCGAGCACCTGTTGGCGCTGCTTGCCCTTGACGGTTCCCGTGAGCATGGCCACGTTGACGTCCATGCCCTTGAGAAAGTCGGTGATGGTCTGCAGGTGTTGTTCGGCGAGAATCTCGGTGGGCGCCATGATGCAGGCCTGGAAGCCGTTGTCGATGGCGATGAGCATCGTCATCAGCGCGACGAGCGTCTTACCCGACCCCACGTCGCCCTGCAGCAGACGGTTCATCTGACGGCCGGTGTTCATGTCGTCGCGTATCTCGTGCATCACGCGCTTCTGCGCATTGGTCAGCTCAAAGTGGAGGTTGTTGCGGTAGAAGGTGTTGAACTCGTGGCCAATCTTCGGGAAGAGATAGCCGCGGTATTTGTTGCGTTGCGCAGTGGCGTAACGCAGGATGTTGAGTTGCACATAGAACAGTTCCTCAAACTTCAACCGCTCCTGCGCCTTTTGCACTTCGCGCAGGGTCTTCGGGTAATGGATGTTGCGCAACGCCTCTTCGCGTGGGATGAGGTGGAGGCGGCTCAGCTGCGATGGCAGCAGTGTCTCTGAGATGGAGCCCTCGGGCAGACGCTTGACGAGTGTCTTCGTCAGCTTCTCCAGGGCATGCGACGTCAGCCCCGTGTCTTTCATGTGCTGCGTCGTGATGTAATAAGGCTGCATGCCCATCTCGTTGAGCGCAATCTTATCGGCCTTCTCCATGTCGGGGTGGACTATCTGGTAGAACCCGTTGTAGGGTGAGGGTTTGCCGAAGACGATGAACTCCTCGCCTACCTTATAGTTCTCGTAGATCCATTTGCCAGGATGAAACCATACGAGGTTAATGATGTCCTGACCGTCGGTGAAATGGCCGATGACGCGCTTCTTCCGGCCTTCGCCCACCTCCTCGTAGCGCAGGATATGGCCTTTGATCTGTATCTCCGGCATGTCGCCGCGCAACTCGCGGATGGCATACACCTTCGACCGGTCAACGTATTTATAAGGATAATACTCCAACAGGTCACCCCACGTCTTGATGTTGAGCTGACGTTCGAGTATCTCGCGGCGGCGCGGTCCCACGCCGGGCAGATACATGATATCCTGTGAGAGCAATGAGTTCATTGGCAAGGACTTATGCTTGTTTTATTCTTGAGCCAGCAGTTCGCCGACCTTCAGGTCGAAGGGCGTCGTGAGCTTGATGTTCTCGCGGTTGCCCTCGACGGTGTTGACCCTGACGCCGAGACTCTCCACCACCGAGGCGTCGTCGGTGAAGCTGTCGCGCTCGGGTTGGTTGAATGCCTGCTTGGCCAACGCGATGTTGAACACCTGCGGCGTCTGCACAGCGCGGAAGAGCTTACGGTTGACGGTGAAGCTGGTGCCGGTGCGGTCGTCGACGTGGCGCAGCGTGTCGGTCACGGCGATGACGGGAATGGCGCTGTAGTCCTCGTGCGCCGTCTCGAAGCAGCGGGCGATGACGTCGGTCGAGACGAAAGGCCGCACGCCGTCGTGAAAAGCCACCACACCGTCCTCGTCGTCGGGAACGAGCGCGAGGCCGCTCTTCGAGCTCTGGAAGCGTGAGGCGCCGCCGTCGGCAATGGTGTGGGGAATGGTGAACTGATGGTCGTGGCACAGCTTTCGCCAGAAGTCCTGCTGGTCCTTCGGCAGTACGACGATGATGCGCAGGTCGTGGCTGAAAGCGTAGAACTGTTCGATGGTGCGCATCAGCACAGGCTTCCCGCCGACGGGCAGGAACTGTTTCGGCAGGTCGGAACCCATGCGCAGGCCCTTGCCGCCGGCAACGATGATGGCGTAGTCCATAGCGGTCAGGCTTGAGTGGGTTCGATGCCCATGAGATGGGCGTATTGCATCTTCACCTGCAAGGCCTTCACATCAGCCTCGGGCACGAAGTAGCCAAGGATATGGTAGGCGTAGGGCAGGGTGGCGGCGGGACCTTCACCCGTGGTGATGAGGCCGTCCTCCTCAAACAGTGCACCGGTATAGGTGGCGCCGGTGAGGTATTTCTTGAAGCCCGGCGAACAGGTGGCGCGCTTGCCTTGCAGGATGCCGATGGAACCGAGCACCATCGGGGCGGCGCAGATGGCGGCTACACGGCGCCCGGCATCGTACTGGCGACGCATGGCCTGACGCACACCCTCATGGGCGTTGAGGTTGGTCGAACCCGGCATGCCACCGGGAATCATCAGCAGGTCGGCATCGCTGAAGTCGCCAGCCTGCTCAAACAGCAGGTCGGCCTTGATGGTAATGCCGTGCGACGACTCGACGAGCTGCGAGCCCGTCACGCTCACCGTCTTCACCGTCAATCCGGCGCGGCGGAAGATGTCAACAGGAGCCAGCGCCTCTATCTCTTCGAAGCCGTTGGCAAGAAATTCATATACTTTTGCCATAATTATTGAATGTTTACCAAAAAATAGCGTATCTTTGTACCAAAGTAATTGCAAATTTACAAAATCTTTGCAAGGAAGCCAATGCTTTCGCATTAAAGAACACTAAAAAGGACGATAATAAGGACGCTTTCTTATGGAGCAAGACAACAATAGCCGGCCGCTGCGCTTTGCGCTTTTTGGCAACGAGTATCAGGCGAAGAAGAGCGCGAGCGTACAGCTGGTGCTCGAGGGCCTGCGGCGTCATGGCGCCGAGATCTACGTCGACAAGCCGTATTACGACTACCTCACGACGGGCCTCGGCATGGATGTGAGGGCCGACGGACTGTTCGAGGGCTACAACTTCGACGCCGACTATGCCGTATCATTAGGCGGCGACGGTACGTTCCTGAAGACGGCCAACCGCGTGCTGGTGAAGCATACGCCGGTCATCGGCGTCAACACGGGGCGGCTCGGCTTTCTGGCTGAGGTGCTGCCGACCGAGTTTGACCAGGCGCTCAGCGAGATCTACGGCGGCAAATGCAGCTTCGAGGAGCACACCGTCATCCAGATGGAGACACAGACCGACAAGGGCGACAGCGATGCGTTGCCGATGGAGGGCAGTCCTTACGCCCTCAACGACATCGCCATCCTGAAGCGCGACAGTGCATCGATGATTACCATCCGTGCCTTTGTCAATGGCGACTTCCTCATGACCTATCAGGCCGACGGTCTCATCGTCTCCACGCCGACGGGCAGCACGGCTTACAACCTGAGTAATGGCGGTCCCATCATCATTCCGCAGAGCGGCAGCGTCTGCATCACCCCCGTCGCCCCGCACAGCCTCAACGTCAGACCCATTGTCATCAACGACACCAGCGTGGTGCAGCTCGAGGTGGAGTCGCGCAGCCACAACTTCCTCGTGGCAGTCGACGGACGGTCGGAGCGCTTCCGCGAAGGCACCCGCATCGTCATCCGTAAGGCGCCTTACACCGTTCGCGTGGTGAAATTGCAGTCGAAACGTTATTTCTCCATCCTCCGCGAGAAACTCATGTGGGGAGCCGACCAGCGGTCGTAAACCATTGTTGCCGCTATGAAAAAGCTGTTGTCTTTACCCAAGACGCGCTACTCGTCGTCGCAGATTATCCGCTGGCTTTGGCATGCGTGGCGTGGCAACCGTTTGCAGGCCACCATCAATGCCTCCATCGGTCTGTTGCTCGTCGCCGTCTCATTGGCCGAGGTGTGGGCTGTGCAACATGCCATCGACGTGGCGGCGGGTAATACGGCGGGAGATATCTATTGGAGCGTCGGCGTATTGGGCTTTCTCTTCCTCTGCGATTTTGCGCTGAACATCTCCGGCATCTGGGTGCGCAACATCCTCGGCATACGTGCGCAAAACCGCATGCAGCAGCTCATGCTCAACCGCATCCTACGCTCCGAGTGGCAGGGTAGGGAGAAGTTCCATTCGGGCGATGTGCTCAACCGGTTGGAGTTTGATGTGGTCAATGTGGTCAACTTCCTCACCGAGACCATCCCCAACACGCTGTCGGTCATCGCTTTGTTCGCCGGTGCGTTCTGCTATCTCTTCGCCATGGACGCCGTTCTGGCGCTGGTCACCGTGGCCATCATTCCCGTTTTCATCTTATTGAGTAAGATTTATATCCGACAGATGCGCCGCCTCACCTCTGAGGTGCGCACCGAGGACTCGCATGTGCAAAGCACGCTACAGGAGACCATTCAGCACCGCATGCTCATCAAGACGCTGGAGCGCGAGGGGTCGATGGTCAACCGCCTTGAGAATACGCAGCGGGTGCTGCGGCATAAGGTGGTGCGGCGCACGAAGTTCTCCGTGTTCAGTCAACTGGTGCTGAACTTCGGCTTCGCACTGGGTTACCTCATCGCCTTCCTTTGGGCAGCCCTGCGCATGTCGGCTCATTCGCTGACTTTCGGCGGCATGACGGCCTTCCTGCAGCTCGTCAACCGCATACAGTCGCCGGCGCGCGACCTGACAAAGCTGGTGCCGGCCTTCGTGTCGGTGCTCACGGCCGCCGAGCGCCTGATGGAACTCGAGGAGAGTCCACTCGAGCAGCAGGGCGAGTCGGTGGAACTGAAAGGTCCCTGCGGCATCCGTCTGCGCCACGTCACCTATACCTACGAGGGCGACGACAAACCCGTGTTGCGCGGCCTCGACTTCGATTTCCGACCCGGGTCGTGTACGGCGGTCCTCGGCGAGACGGGCGCGGGTAAAACAACGCTCGTGCGCCTGCTGCTGGCGCTCATCCGTCCACAGCAGGGTAGGGTGGAGATCTACAACCGGCGCTCCAGCCATCAGCTGTCGCCGCTGACGCGCGTCAACTTCGTCTATGTGCCACAGGGTAACACGCTGCTCAGCGGCACCATACGCGACAACCTCCGCTTAGGACGCCTTTCGGCTACCGATGAGGAGATGGGTGAGGCGCTGCGGATGAGTTGCGCCGAATTCGTCTTCGACCTGCCCGACGGTCTCGACACCTTCTGCGGTGAGGGTGGCGCCGGATTGTCGGAGGGACAGGCGCAACGCATTGCCATCGCCCGTGCCCTGCTGCGGCATGGGTCGGTGATGGTGTTCGATGAGGCTACCTCCGCCCTCGATCCGGAGACAGAGAAACAGTTGCTCTACAACCTGCTCTCGTCCCACGACCGTACCATCATCTTCATCACCCACCGACCGGCGGTCAAGGAATACTGTGACCAGACGCTCACGATAGACAGAATAACTAAGCAGACAGAGTAGCTAAACAGACATAGTAACATAGTAAACAAAGAAGTATCATTATAATAAACAGAATAAAACGTATGATTTCGCATGCTCACACACTTGTAACAAGTTTGTTGCTTTTCCTTTCCAGTACCTTCGCCTTTGCGCAGGATGCTGACGACCAGTACGCCAAAGACCTGCTGAAGCCGGGTACGGAGGCGCCTGACTTCCTAACGGTATCCAATCCGGCAGCGAAACAGAATGGACCATTCTCGAAGTTGAGCGGCTACCGTGGCGCCTATGTGCTGCTCGACTTCTGGGCTTCCTGGTGCCCCGACTGCCGCAAGGACATCCCTGAGATAAAGAAGATAGCCGAGAAATACGACAACCGTATCGTCATTCAGAGCCATTCGTTCGATACTGACTCGGCTGCGTGGCAGCGCTGCATCGGGAAGTACAAGATGTTCGGTGTTCAATGGTTACACTCCTCTGAACTGAAGAAATGGAAGAAGGAGACGACCGTCGATTCGCTGTACCACGTCAACTGGATTCCCACGATGTACCTCATCGACCCCGAAGGCAAGGTGGTGTTGGGCACGGTCATGGTGGAGAAGATTGAGGCTGAACTTGAAAAACTTGATAAGGCCGGCAAACTGCAGCAGCAGGTGCTCGAGTTCCCGAAATTCAAGCAGGGTGGCGTGCAGCCTATCGTGTCATTTCTGACGGATAACCTGCACTATCCCGAGGAAGCACAACAGTACGGTGTTCAGGGTAAGGTCATGTTGGCCTTCCTGGTCAATACCGACGGTTCCACCGATTCAATTAAGGCGATAAAAACAGAGATTACGGGCTACAGCAAGAAGCTTACTGCGAAGATGACGGAGCAGGAGCGCAACGCGCTGATCAGTCGTTGCACCAAGGCCTTCGTTGAGGAGGGCAGGCGCGTGGTCGGCATTATGAAAGACTGGCAGCCTGCCACATTCTGTGGCCGTCCTGTCATCCTGCATTTCAGACTTCCCATCTCCTTCCGTCTGCAATGATGATAGAACTCCGCGACATCAACAAGACTTACTTCGGCGCGCAACCGTTGCACGTGCTGAAGGGCATCAACCTCAGCGTGGGCGACGGTGAGTTTGTGTCGATTATGGGGGCGTCGGGGTCGGGCAAGTCAACGTTGCTCAACATCCTCGGCATCCTCGATACCTATGACAGCGGCGAGTACACCCTCGCTGGTACGCTCATCAAGAACCTCAGCGAGCGGCGTGCGGCCGAGTACCGCAACCGCTTCATCGGCTTCATTTTCCAGAGCTTCAACCTCATCGGCTTCAAAACGGCCGTGGAGAACGTGGAACTGCCGCTGTTCTATCAGGGCGTGTCGCGGCGCAAGCGCCATAAGTTGGCGATGGACTATCTCGACCGCCTCGGTCTGCTGCCGTGGGCCGACCACTATCCCAACGAGATGTCGGGTGGACAGAAGCAGCGCGTGGCCATCGCCCGCGCGCTCATCACCAATCCGAAGGTCATCCTCGCCGACGAGCCCACGGGTGCCCTCGACTCGAAGACCTCGCTCGAGGTGATGGAACTGCTCAAGCAGCTCCACGACGAGGAGCATAAGACCATCGTCGTGGTGACCCACGAGAGCGGCGTCGCCAACGCCACCAACAAGATTATCCACATTAAAGACGGCATCATCGGCAAGATTGAGGCAAACCTCGACCACCATGCCAGTCCCTTCGGCGAGGGCACTTTGATGAAGTAGTCGTCAGTCCCCTCCTCAACCCATAAACCCCATTCACCCCATAAAACCCATCACCCCCCTCCCCATCAATGAAAGATATCCTCATCGAGATTTGGAGCTCCGTCAAGCGCAACAAGCTGCGCACCGCCCTCACCGGCTTCTCCGTGGCTTGGGGCATCTTCATGATTATCCTGCTCCTCGGTGCGGGCAACGGCCTCATCAACGGCCTCACCCACAACACCGATAACTTCCTCAGCAACTCCATGGAGGTGTATGGCGGTACGACATCTAAGGCCTACCACGGCATGCGTGAGGGCCGCTCGATAACGCTCGACGACAGCGACCTGCGCACCACACGTCACCAGTACGGTGACATCGTCGAGACGCTCGGTGCCGGCATCTCGCAGGGTGGAGTCACCATCACCGCATCTGGCGGCAACTATGTCAGCAGCACGCTCAACGGCGTGTCGCCCAACCAGGCTGTCATCAACAAGATACAACTGCTGGCGGGCCGTTTCATCAACGACATCGACGAGCGCGAACGCCGTAAGGTGCTGGTCATCGGCGACACGCAGGCGCGCGAGCTTGTTGGCGGCGACGTCCGTTCGCTCGTCGGACAGTCGCTGCGCGTGGGCAACTTCGCCTTCGAGGTCATCGGCATCTCGAAGGCCGACGAGAGCGGCATGGGTGAGGATGTCTATGCACCGTTTACCACCATCAGGGCGATGTACGGCCGTGGCGACAAGGCCGACAAGATTACGTTCTCCTTTCATGGTCTTAACACCGAGGCCGAGAACAACGCCTTCGAAAAGCGTTATAAAGCGAGCCTCGGCAGCAACCACGACGCCGCACCCGACGACAATGACGCGATATGGATCTTCAACCGCTTCACGCAGTCGTTGCAGATGGACGAGGGCATGCGCATCATCCGTACAGCACTGTGGGTGGTGGGCATCCTCACGCTGCTCAGCGGCATCGTGGGCGTGAGCAACATCATGCTCATCTCGGTGCGCGAACGCACACGCGAGTTCGGCATCCGTAAGGCCATCGGCGCCACACCGTTCAGCATCCTGCGCCTCATCATCACCGAGAGCATCATTATCACCACCTTCTTCGGTTATATCGGCATGCTCCTCGGCATTGCCGCCAACCAGTATATGAACGCCACCATCGGTCATGAGACGGTCGACCTCGGCTTCGAGACGGGAACGGGAACGCAGATTACCACCTTCCTCAACCCGACGGTCGGACTGGATGTCTGCATCGAGGCCACCATCGTGATGATTGTCGCAGGGACCATCGCCGGACTGATACCGGCGCGTAAGGCCGCATGGATCAAACCAATAGAAGCACTGCAGTCGGAATGAAAATCGATATCGACACCTATAAGGAAATCATTGAGACCATCACGCGCAACAAGACGCGGTCGGTGCTGACGGGCTTCGGCGTGTTCTGGGGCATCTTCATGCTCGTCGTACTGTTGGGCGGCGGCAATGGCGTGAAGGACTCACTCAACAATAACTTCGCGGGTTTCGCCACCAATAGCGCCATTCTTTACCCCAACGCCACGACCAAACCTTACCACGGCTACCGCAAGGGTCGGACGTGGGGACTGACCCTGCGCGATGTCACCGCGCTGTCCGACCAACTGCCGGAGTTTAGCGTGGTCACGCCCTTGCTGATGCACTGGGGCTGTACGGCTTATTTCAGCAATCAGAAGTCGTCGTGCAACTTCCGCGGTGTGACGCCCGACTATGCCAAAGTAGAGGAACCGCAGATGCGCTACGGCCGGTATATCAATGCTATGGACCTGGCGCAACATCGTAAGGTATGTGTGCTCGGAAAGCGCGTTTACAGCAACCTCTTTCCCAACGGCGGTGACCCGACGGGCAAGTTGATACGCGTTGACTCGACTTACTATAATATTGTCGGTGTCAATACCTCCTCTGGTTCCATGAGCATCGGCAGCAACGGCGAGGATGTGTTGGCCGTTCCCCTCACGCTGATGCAGCAGACCTACAACAGCGGTGACAGCGTGACGATGATCTGCCTCGTGGCGCGGCCCGGCGTAAGGACGAAGACTTTGGTGCCGCGCATCCGTGAGGTGGTGGGGCATACACACGACGTGGCGCCCGACGACGAGAAGGCGCTCACCATCGTCAACACCGAGGTGATGTTCTCCATGCTCGACAGCCTCTTCAGCGGTGTCAACTTCCTCGTGTGGCTCGTCGGTATCGGCACCCTGCTGGCCGGTGCCATCGGTGTGAGCAACATCATGATGGTGACCGTGCGCGAGCGCACCACGGAGATTGGCATCCGACGCGCCATCGGCGCTACGCCGCGCATGATTCTCTCGCAGATTATCGCCGAGAGCATTCTGCTGACGTTGGTCGCGGGCATGAGCGGCATCATCTTCGGCGTTCTCATTCTGCAGATGCTGCAGGTGAGTCCAGCCGGCACTGAGAACGGCATGACCATTGCCCATTACCAGATTACGTTCTGGCTCGCTCTCGGCGCCTTGGTCTTGCTCAGCATCCTCGGCGTGTTGGCCGGTCTGGCGCCCGCCTTGCGCGCGATGAGCATCAAACCGGTGGATGCGATGAGAGACGAGTAAGTTTATGAGTTCTTGAGTTTATGAGTTTATGAGCTCTTAGTTTGAAGATTATTAGATAATAGTATAAAAGCAAGATAATGAAGAAAGTATTGAGAATTGCAGCCGTCGTGCTGGTCATTGCATTGTTCGTCGGCACATTTGTCTTCCTTTGGCTTCAGGGCCGCGCCAAACCTGATGAGTACCAGGAGTTTGTGGTCAAGACCACCGACCTCCGCAAGACGACCATCATCACGGGTAAGATTGTACCGCGCAATGAGGTCAACGTCAAGCCGCAGATCTCGGGCATCATCACCGACATCTATAAGGAGGCCGGTCAGACCGTTGCAGCGGGTGAGGTCATCGCCAAGGTGAAGGTCATCCCCGACGAGTCGCAGCTCAGTTCAGCGCAGGCGCGCATCCGGTTGGCCAAAATCAACCTGCATCAGGCAAAGGTGGACTACGACCGCGAGAAGATGCTCTACGACAAAGGCCTCGTCTCAGGCGACGAATACGACCAGAAGCGGAAGGCGTGGCAGCAGGCGGCAGAGGAGCTGCGGGCGGCTAACGACAACCTCGAGGTGGTGCGCGACGGCGTATCGGCCGAGAACGCCAGCACTTCGTCGACGCTCATCCGGTCGACCATCAGCGGCCTCATCCTCGACGTGCCCGTGAAGGTCGGCAATACGGTCATTCTCTCTAATACATTCAACGACGGTACGACCATCGCCACGGTGGCCAACATGGGCGACCTCATCTTCGACGGCAACATCGACGAGACTGAGGTGGGTAACCTCAGCGTGGGCATGCCGATGAAAATCACCATCGGCGCCATGCAGAATGAGCATCTTGAGGCTTCGCTCGAGTATATCTCGCCGAAGGCCACCGAGAGCAACGGTGCTAATCAGTTTGAGATTAAGGCTGCCGTTCATGTGGGCAGCAACAACAAGATTCGCTCGGGCTACAGCGCCAACGCCGAGATTGTGTTGGCCCAGGCCAACGGCGTGTTGACGGTGCCGGAGAGCACCATCCAGTTTGAGGGTCAGAAAACTTATGTGTTAGTGGTTGGTGGTAACGAAAAAGAAAAGACTTACACCAAACGCTATGTGAAAACGGGCCTCAGCGACGGCCTGAATATCCAGATTACCTCCGGTCTCAAGAAAGGCGAGACGGTGAGAGGCCCGAAGAAAGTTGCCGAAGAGGAATAGAAGCTAAAGACGCTATAGAAACTATAGATACTATAGAAACTATAGATACTATAGAATCTATAGATACTATAGAAGCTATAAAAACTATCGCCTCTATAGCTTCTATAGCTTCTATTATCCCCAGAAGGGCTGAAGGCTTTATTTCGTCACCTTCTTCCCTTGGTGAATATATATTCCCCGCAGCGTCGGCTCATTGCTGAGGCGCACGCCGGAGATGGTGTACCAGCCGTTGTCGCCGGTTGCGGGGCGGCTGATGGTCGGCGTGGTGATGCCGGTGATGGTGCTGGTCAGGTCGTTGACGGTGTATTTGCCGTTGGTCGTCGCACCAATCTCATAGTATTTATCCTCGGTGATAGGACCGATGTCCACGGTCTGCATCTGGTTCTTGCCCATATTGAAGATGATGTTGAAGGAATAGTCCTTGCTGTTGATGTCGAAAGAGCGATAGTACCATGTATCCCCGTTGATGGTCTTTGTGGCGGTGATGGCGGTACCTGGCCAGCCACCGAGCAACGTGGTGGCTTTGCCGTCATTGGCCCAGGCGTAGAAGTAAACCGTAGTCCATGACGGGTCTTTCAGATAAACCGTAGCGGTGTGGGGCTCAAAGGCCTTGATGACGTAGTCGCGGCTGATGATGTTCTTCACCGTGCCGTTGCTCAGCAAACCGACTTTCAGCGTGCAATCCTCGCTGATATTCAGTGTGGTACCGTTGTCGACGACGGTGCTTGAAGCCGTTGGGTCGGTACCGTCGAGCGTGTACACCAGTTTGGCGTTGGCGTCGGTGCTGACAGCCTGCAGCGTTACGTTGAAGGCATCCTCGTAAGTACCGGATGGCTTGCTCACCCACGGCGTCTCAGTGCTTTTGCTAAGATAGTAATTATAGTGGTAGCCGGAGAGAACCTTCACATAGGTGGCGGTGCTGGGTGTGTAGCTCATGTCAGAGCCTACGTCGGCGAGAAGGTCGCCGTTGGTGCCTTTGACGAGCACGGCGTAGTGGCCGGCGCTGCTGCGCATTGTGTTGTAGCTGCTGGTGTTCACGATGCCGGCAGCCTTACGGGCGTCGATCATTGCCTTGATGTCCTCCTTGTAGGTCTTCCAGTGGGTAAGGAAAACGCAGGGCGTACCTGGCATGGCGAGCAGGAAGGCGTTGGCGGCCAGCGTATCCTTCTTGATGGGGTCGGGCGTGTAGCCGCTGGTCGTACCGCGGTCCTGCATGTCGTGGTTCTCGACGAAGGTCACGGCGTAGCGCTTGTAGCTGCCGCTGTTGTAGTTGTTGTTGACAAGATACTGGCTGGTACCCAGCTTGGTCCAGTCGCTACTGTTGATGGCATCGCGCACGGCGTAGCGGAACTGGAAGTCGAAGGCGGCCGACGTCTTCTCGGTGCTGTCAATCCACGCTTTGATGGTGGCGTTGCTGCTCCAGTTCTCACCCACCGAGAAAGGCACGCTGCAGGCGTTGTTGTAGTCCCTGATATGGGAACCCCAGAAGCCCTTCACCATGTCGTAGCGGAAGCCTGTGTAACCCAGGTCGTTGAGCAGGAAGTTCTCGTAGGCCTTGATGATGGTCTGCACGTTGCTGCTCTTGTGGTCGAGGTCGCGGCAGCCACTCCAGTCCTCGCCCTCGTCGTTGTGGCCGAGGGTGTAGCCGTTGGCGTTGGCCCAAGTCTTCGTCTTACCGCCATCGTCGTTGCCGGTGATGTCAGTCGAGGTCATCTGATAGGTGACGTTGTTGTAGGTCTCGGCAGGGTAGTCCACCCATGAGCCGTTCACGCCGAGGACGTTGCGGTGGTTGATGACCACGTCAGCGATGATGCCCGTACCCTTGGCCTTGAAGGTCTTAATCATCGAGCGGAGCTGCGCCTCGGTGCCGAAAGAGGAGTTCTGGTCGAAGTAATACACGGGCGTGTAACCCATCTGGTTATACGATGAGTTGCAGTTGCCGCTCTGCGGAACCCAGATGAGCGAGAAGTAGCGGCTCAGTTCGTCGGCCTGACTCTCGAGGTTGCTCCATTGGGTGTCCACATAACTGTCCCATGAGAATCCCTGCAACATCACGCCGCCGTAGTTGGCCGGCCAACCTTGGCTTTGAGCTGATGTTGCGCATGGCAATGCTGTCAGGGCAAAGAGCATTGCATACAGATAATGATAAAACCTTTTCATATTTTCCTTGTTTTGATATTGTCGTTGGTGTCAATAAAATTACAGTTGGCGTCTATTAAATAAGGTGTACGTCCTTTTCCCTGCGAAGTTAATGCTAATCCTTTGATTAATTCGTATTTGATATAAATCAATGTCGATAAAATTCGTGCAATCGTTTGTCTATCTGTTCAATGACCGCGGTCCCCCTCGTTTCCTCCGGTTCTGTAGGACGCTGCTGTGCAGCGTCTCTATCATTTCTATCGTCTCTATCGTCTCTATCGCCCCTCCCTCGCTCTCTCGCCCCGCGATACCATAGCTATCGCATCGCGATACCATAGCTATCGCACCGCGATACCATAGCTATCGCACTGCGATACCATAGCTATCGCACCGCGATCCCATAGTTATCGCGAATGCCTTACCGGCAGCTGGTGGCCGGCACAAGACCGGCCACTACACTGGCTGTTTCGTCGGCATGAATGCCGACGCTCCTACTGCTGCTTATTGTAATGACTGGACTTCTGGACTTCAGTCTTCTGGACTTCTGTACTTCAGTCTTCTGGACTTCTGGACTTCAGTCTTCTGGACTTCTGGACTTCAGTCTTCTGGACTTCTGGACTTCAGTCTTCTGGACTTCTGGACTTCAGTCTTCTGGACTTCTGGACTTCAGTCTTCTGGACTTCTGGACTTCAGTCTTCTGGACTTCTAATAACTTCTTGGACTTCCAAATACCTTATATAATATATCATCCGGTGGACGCTGTCAGGGGTTTGGCGGTTGGTGTTCGGCGTTTGGTGGCCGGTACAAGACCTGCCACTACACAAATTCCATTGTCTAACCCCTCACTTTTTGACCTCGGTCAATGACATAAATCAAATAATACAGTGCAAACGTTTACGCGGTTAAAAACGCAAATAGGGCAAAAAATAAGCAAGCCCACTCTAAATTCTTCTTAAATTTGCAGCGTTGATGATTGAAAAGTCTAAATAACTTCAAGGAATTATATACCAATCTTAATATAAAGCAAATGATGAAGCAGGTAAAAATCAAGATGCCACGCAGAATGCTGACCCTCACAGGAGGATTACTTCTTGCGGCAAGTTCCTGGGCACAGACTGGTGTCATCAAGGGACAAGTCAAGGATGCTTCCGGTGAACCCGTCATGGGTGCCACCATTCAGGCTGGCGGTAAGACCGTCGGCATTACTGACATGGATGGTAACTATCAGGTGAAGGTGGCTCCGGGTACCAAACTCACGATTACTTATTTGGGCATGGCTCCGCAGACGGTCGATGCCACCGACAACGCCGTCATCACCATGCACGACGACGCCAAGGCCTTGAACGAGGTGGTGGTGATCGGCTACGGCGTGGCCAAGAAAAACGACCTCACCGGCTCGGTGACGGCCATCAAGCCCGACGAGAAGAACCACGGACTCGTGACCAACGCGCAGGAGATGATGCAGGGCAAGATTGCCGGCGTCAACGTTACAACGACCAACGGCCAGCCGGGCGCCGGAGCCACCATCCGCATTCGTGGCGGCTCGTCGCTCAATGCCAGCAACGACCCGCTGATTGTCATCGACGGCCTGCCCATGGACAACCACGACGTGAAGGGCTTGTCGAACCCCCTTTCCATGGTCAACCCTAACGATATCGAGAGCTTCACCGTCTTGAAGGATGCCTCCGCCACCGCCATCTACGGTAGCCGCGGCTCCAACGGTGTCATCATCATCACTACGAAGAAGGGCCGCAAGGGCTCGGCTCCCAAGGTGAGCTACAACGGCAACGTGTCGATGGCCACCGTACCCGAGTACCTCGACGTGCTCGACGGCAATGAGTACCGTGCGCTTGTGAAGCAGCTCTATCCCGGTAAGACCGTTGACGGCAAGTATGTGGCATCCGCTCGCGAGAACCTCTTAGGCTCAGCCAACACCGACTGGCAGAAGCAGATTTACCACACGGCCATCTCTACCGACCATAATATTACGGTGTCGGGCGGCCTGAAGAACATGCCTTACCGCGTCAGCGCGGGCTTCACCGATGAGAACGGTATCCTGAAGACTTCCAACTTCCAGCGTACCACCGCCAGCGTCAACCTCAGCCCCACGCTGTTTGACGATCACCTGACGTTCAACATCAACGGCAAGTTCATGTATGCGCACAATCGCTACGCCAACACCGGTGCCATCGGGGCGGCCGTGAGCTTCGACCCCACACAGCCCGTTTATTCGAGCGACGCTAAGTTCGCCAACTTCAACAACTACTGGGAGTGGACGCAGGCCGCCTCGTTTGGCGACAGCGCTTGGCCACTGACCAAGATTGATCTGGCTACGGCCAACCCCGTGGCCCTGATCAACGGCAACCTCGACCGCGCCAACTCTTACGACTACATGGGCAACGTGGAGGCCGACTATAAGATTCATGGCTTTGAGGACCTTCACCTTCACGTGAATGCCGCCGGCGACTGGTCAAACGGTAAGCAGCGTCAGGACGTGCAGCCCTGGAGCCCGGCCAACCTCTACTATGGTTCCCACAAGACCGACCACGAGAACAAGTACAACCTCAACTTCAGCGCATACGCTCAGTATCTGAAGGACTTCGCCAAGACGCAGCACTTTGACATCATGGGCGGTTATGAGTGGCGTCATGAGAAGTACTGGGGCGACTACAACCAGTTCGGTCTCTATCCCTCAACCAATACAGCCAATGCCGGCAAGAAATACAACGAGCAGAACAAAGAGTGGAAGTCGGAACACTATCTCGTTTCCTTCTATGGGCGTTTGAACTATTCTGCTTTCGACCGCTACATGCTCACAGCTACCTTCCGTGCCGACGGCAGCTCGCGCTTCCCGAAGAAGAACCGCTGGGGTTACTTCCCATCAGTGGCTTTGGGTTGGAAGATTAACAATGAGCCTTTCTTGCGCAGCGTAAAGCAGATTGACGAGCTGAAGCTCCGCCTCGGCTGGGGTCAGACCGGCCAGCAGGAGGGTATCGGCGACTATCTCTACTTCCCTGGCTATAAGGAGCCTACCAGCACGCAGGCTCTCTATCCGGCTGCAGGTGACGGTAAGCAGTACATTCCACAAGGCTATAATACCGACCTGAAGTGGGAGACCACCACCACCTATAACGCCGGTATCGACGTGAGCCTCTGGAACGGCCGTGTGAGCGGCAGCTTCGATGTGTATAAGCGTAAGACCACCGACCTGCTGATGAATGCTCCTGTGGCTTCTCTGTCCAACTTCGGTAACCGCATCATGAAGAACATCGGTTCGATGGAGAACACCGGCTTTGAGGCCGCCATTACCGTCAGGCCAATCCAGACTGCCGACTGGCACTGGGAACTCACCGGCAACGCCACCTACAACAAGAACAAGATTACCGCTCTCGCAGGCGACGGCCAGCCCATTGAGTATGGCGACGTAGGCCTCGGTTCGGACAACAACGGCCAGGCCCATCAGGTGGGCGAGCCCGTCGGATCGTTCTTCGTCTATCAGCAGGTTTATGATGTCAACGGGAAGCCTTTGCAGGGTGTCGTCGTCGACCGCAATGCTGACGGTGTCATCGACTACAACGATAAGTACTACTACAAGTCGTCCGTAGCACCCTGGCTCTTCGGCTTGAGCTCCCGTCTGCAATATAAGAACTGGGACCTCGGCATCGGTCTGCGTGCCAGCGTGGGCAACTATGTCTTCAACAAGATGAAGATGGGCTACCGCTCACCTTATTATGTAGGCACCGGCACGGGCTACATGAGCAACACCATGCCTTACTCGCTTGAGGTGAACTATCTCAACGGCTCGGCCATTTACGACGCGCTGACCGACTACTTCGTGGAGAACGCCTCGTTCCTGAAGTGCGATAACATCACCTTGGGTTACTCGTTCACCAACTTGTTCCACGGTGGCTCCTACAACGGTCTGAGCGGGCGCATATACGCCAGCTGCACCAATGTGTTCACCATCACCGGCTATTCAGGTCTTGACCCGGAGGTCAAAGGCGGCATCGACGGCACCGTCTATCCGCGTCCGAGAACATTCCTCATTGGTCTGAACCTTGATTTCTAATTTTTCAGTGGTTACTGTTCAATATATTTAAGAGAATATCAATATGAAATTCAATATAAAGAAAGCTTTCCCTATCCTTGGCTTAGCCATGACCTTAGGCATGAGCTCTTGCGTCAATGACTTGAATGTCGAGCCTATTGACCCCAGCCAGAAAACACAGGTGGATGCCAACAAGCTTTTCAATAAGATGTATGCCGAGTTCGTCTTCGAGGGCTATGGCCCAGGCGAATCTGAGCTTGACCTCGGCAACGACGGTCTGTCGGTGCTTTACCGGCTGCTGTGGAACGCCAACGAGCTGACCACCGACGAGGCCATTTGCGGATGGACCGACCATGGTACCGGAGAGTTCAGTAAGAACTCCTTCACCGCTGCCAACGAGAGTCTTTACGGACTATGGTGGCGTCTCAACTTCGGTGTGTCTATCTGCAACCAGTATCTCAAGGAGTGTGCTGACTACGACAAGACGATGACGGCGGAGGCTCACTTCATGCGTGACCTCTACTACTATTATCTGCTCGACAACTTCGGCAATCCTTCTTTCTCGGAGACCATGCCCGACCCGGATCCGAAGCAGATCAAGAGTGCCGACCTCTACAACTTCATCGTGAAGGACCTGGAGGAGAATATGGGCAACATGCTCCCGCCTTCTGTACGCAAGAAGGGTGAGAAGAACTACTCGCGTGCCGACCAGAGCGCAGTCTGGATGCTCCTGGCCCGCCTCTATCTCAATGCCGAGAAGTACACCGGCAAGGCTGAGTGGGCCAAGGCAAAGGAATATGCCGACAAGGTCATCAAGCAGTCAGGACGCACGCTCTGGGAGGGCGACAACGCCACTACCCACCGCAGTGCCAACGGCAAGTATTCTGCTTACCAGATGCTCTTCATGGCCGACAACGACCAGACGGGTGCTTACAATGAATGCATCTTCGGCTTCGCCCTCGATGGCGCCACGGCTGCCTCTTGGGGTGCCTCTACCTTCTTGCATGGATCTACCTGGGATGCAAACATGGCGGCCGACTATCCGCAAAAGTCTTCGCAGGCTTGGGGCGGTAACCGCACGCGTGTAGATTTGGTGAAGAAGTTCATCAGCCTCAACGACTTGGAGAGTCTTAAATCTTGGACTCCAGAGACCATCACGAAGGCTGCCGGCGACGACCGTGCCCTGCTTTACGGTGACAATGCTGACGGAAGCCACGGTAAGAAAGACCGTAAATATACCAACGACGATATTGCGACGTTTGCCGATGGTATCGCTACAACCAAGTTCACAAGCGATCGCTCGGATGATGGCCCCACAGCTGTCTCTGACCACTGCGACAACGATATCATGCTGATGCGTCTGCCTGAGGCCTATTACATCTATGCTGAGGCTGAGGCTCGCGAGGCCGGATCAGAGGTGACGCTCACTGAGGGTACCCGTCTCATTAATGAGGTACGCAAGCGTGCCAACAACAACAACCTGCTTTCGTCCTACACGCTGGACGAGCTGCTCGACGAGCGTGCCCGTGAGTTCTACTTCGAGGGGCTGCGCCGCACCGACCTCATCCGCTACGGTTACTTCGGCAACAGTAACTACACCTGGCAGTGGAAAGGTGGCGTGCAAGAAGGCGGCAAGTTCCCGTCTTACTTCAACATCTTCCCCATTCCGCAGACTGAGTTGGGTACCAACCACAATCTCAAGCAGAATCCAGGTTACGAGGGATAATAAGTATTTAGTTAGAAGAATCTAATTGACACAACGATTATGAAAAAGATATTTTCATTGGCGATGATGCTTGTGAGTGTCCTGGCTTTGTTCACAGCCTGTGACGAGGACAGGGACTCCAACCCGGTCATCACGTCGCCTACCACATTTACCATTAACCAGTCGCCCGTGGCTGACCAATACATCCAGTTGGCCAAGGGCAACAACGTGAACCTTACGTGGTCGCAGCCGGATTATGGCTACAATGCCTTTGCTACTTATAAGATTCAAGTAGGTCTTGTCGGCGACGACGGCAAGGTGACCTGGAACGAGAAGGACGGCAAGCCCAAGTTCTTGGCTTCCACTTATACCAAGGCCAATTCGAACATCGACGGTGAAGGAATTGCCGCCGCCATCTGCGAGCTCGATGGTTTCAAGGACAAGACAGAGTATGTAGACAAAGGCTATCGCGAGGTGGCACTCCGTGTCTATTCCTGCATCGAGACCTCTATGGGTGAGGAGATCGCCGGCACAGGCATCATGTCGTCCAACTATGCCACGTTCAAGCACATGGCAGCCTACAACGCTGTGAAGAGCCCAGGGTTCATCTATATCGTCGGTAGCTTGGATGGCTGGAAAGAGCCTAACGCGGGTAATGCCGATTATTATAAGGACTGGCGCCTGTTCGAGAACGAGGACGGTATCGACTCCAAGGAATACCACGGCACCTTCGAGGCTCCTGCCGGTGACTTAATGTTCCGCTTCTACACGGCTCTGACAGGATGGGATGCTGACTCCTACGGCTCTCGGGAAGACGACAATCCGGTCGAAGTGTCCTTTGATGCTTCTGGCTCTTACGAAGGTAAACTGGTCAAGGGTAAGGGCTCATATAAGTTCGCCGGATTCCCCGGCGGCAAAGTAAAGATCACTGTTAACATGAAGAAGAATACAGTGAATGTAGAAGTTGTCAAATAACTCAAAACGCAACAACAATGAAAAAATTCAGTTTATATATGATTGCTCTCCTGAGTGCCGTCTTTACGGGCTGTAGCGACAACTACGACCCGGAGGTCGGGCCGCAGTCCAATCAGCAGGAGAGCCCGGTCAAGGTGAGCGACGTTTCTGTTACCAACACCGTAGAGGCTATCGACTTGACCCAGCTCATCAACGAAACCACGCACTCTGAGACCCCGATTGCCTTTGGAAAGGCTACGGCCAAAGAAGGTGCTCTGCCTGCCAACACCGTGCTGAAAGCTGAGGTGGAAGTATCGAACACGGAAGATTTCGCCAAGTCGGCCACCGTTTCCACAACGATGAACGATACCACCAACGTGTTCTCCGTGTCTCCTACAGAGTTGGAGGATGCCTGGTTCAACAACATCACCAAGAACCCGTCCACCACGAAGATGTACTATCGCACAATTCTCTATACGGTGACCAAGGACGATGCCGCCGCACGCATCGGCCAGCCGGGCGTGGACTTCTTCTCGCCCTCCAACACGACCCTTACGCCACTCAACAAGGTGACTATCGCTAAGGCTTACTACATCGTTGGCGGACCTAACGACTGGAAAGAATCGGCTGTCAACCGCAGTATCAAGTTCACCCACAGCGACAAGGACGTATATGAGGATCCTGTCTTCACCGTTACCTTCGATGCCAATCCTGACGGCGACACCTGGTTTGCCATCGGCGACGACGCTGCCTGCGAGGCCATCGCTAATAAAGGTGATTCTACTCAGCTTTATGGTATTGTTGGTGGCCAGAACGATGCTACAGAAGGCAAGATAGAACGTCGTGCTGTCCTCGGTGCCGACAACTCCTTCAAGGTGGCCAAGGGTGCCAAGAAGATTCGTGTTACCATCGACATGATGGAAGGCACCTTCAAGGTAGAGGCTATTAACTTCAACACGGTGGTTTACTTCCGCGGTGCTACCAATGGCTGGGGTAATGGTGCGCAGAAACTCGGTCTCACCGATGAGGCCAAGGGTATCTATACCGGCTATGTGTATTGCGCCGACCCGAATGGCTGGGGCAATGAGTTCAAACTTGCCAAAGATGCTTCCGATTGGGATAAAGGCGAATACGACAGTAAGAACCTGACTCTCACCGGTGACGTTACGGCCAAGGATGGCGGCAACATCGTGGCTGCAAAAGGTGTGGGTCTTTACTATCTTGAGCTCGACGCTGTCAACATGACCTTGAAAGCCACGAAGATTACCAACATGAACCTCGTGGGTAGCTTCAACGGCTGGAACCAGGCCGACAAAGCCCAGCGGATGACCTGGGATGCTGAGCACTACTGCTTCGTGATGACCAACGCCGGTGTGAATGCCGCAGGATGGAAGTTCACAGCTAACGATGAGTGGGTCATCAACCTCGGTGCCAACGATACTACGGAACCTTCTTCGAAGGTTGGCGACTTGGTGCCCGGCGGCAAGAACCTGAACGTGGTGGGCAAGACCATTAAGCTCTATCCCTGCCGCACCAATACGGATAAGATTTACGCAACGGTTGAATAACTTTTTCATGCAATCAGGAAGCGGTGGCCCCGTGCCACCCTTCCCATTGCCCTTTATTTATTGAAATCTTATGAATAAAATATTTTCCCTTTTGACAGCTGCTGCGCTTTGCTTCAGTATGTCTGCCAATGCACAGAAAGCAGAAAGAGACTACTCGTCTGCGCATAATTTCATCGGCGTACAGGGTGGCGGTCAGGTGACGTTCACGCACTATAAGTTCACCGACCTCCTCACGCCGCAGTATGCCGTCCAGTTCGGCCGTTACTTCAACGACAAGGTGGGTGCCCGTCTCCATGTGATGGGCTGGCAGAACAAGGGCGGCTTCAAGGCCAGCCGCTTCAACCTCCAGAATGACGTCGACTATAAGTTCAAGGCCATCACGGGCGACCTCGACCTGCTGATGAACATGACCAACATCATCAATCCCAACCGTGCCTCCCACGCTTTCGACTGGGTGCTGCTCGCCGGCTTCGGCGTGAACTACGGCTGGGACTTCGACGAGTACGAGAATATCACTAAGTCGTTCACAGCCCTCAATGCCACCTATCCGCAGAACTGCGGCACGAAGCATGCCAGCTACAACGGCCGCTTCGGCACGCAGCTCAACTGGAACGTGTCAGACGCCTTCACCCTCGGCCTTGAGCTGCAGGCCAACTACAAGAACGACATGTACAACCTCAAGGTGAACAACACGCCCGACTGGCAGGCCGTGGCACTGCTGGGACTGACCTACAACTTCGGCTACAAGAAGAAAGCGCCTAAGGAAGTGGAGCCAGTCTATGAGACACGCCTCGACACCACCTGGTACAACGAGACCGTGTATAAGAAGGTGACCGAGGAGGAGACGCTCCGCCGCGACATCTTCTTCAACATACGGAAGAGCTCGCCAATCAGTGAGCAGACGGTGGCCGACATTGTCAACTTCGTCAACAGCCACAAGGATGCTAAGGTCGTGGTCACCGGCTATGCCGACAAGGGCACGGGCAGCGCCAAGGTCAACATGAAGTACTCGCGCCAGCGTGCCGAGGCCGTGGCCGACGCGCTCGTCAAGGCCGGTGTCGACAAGTCCGTCATCACGACCGACTGCAAGGGCGACACTGTTCAGCCTTTCGCCGAGAACGACAGAAACCGCGTCACCATCACTGTGGCCACCGGCAAGGCCGAGAAAGACAAGCCTGAGACCGTGAGGAAGTTCCGCACCAACGAGGTGCGCGTGCGCGTCAACTGATTGATGCAGCAGTAGGGTTTTTACCGCTCATATATATGACAGGAGGGCAGTTCCTTTGTGGGGCTACCCTCTGTTCGTGTTTTTTTAACAATAAATCTGATGTTCCGTACCAAGATATCCGATTATTATTATTATATTTGCAGCTATCAACATGTTGATTAATATAGTCGATTATGGCTGACGACAAGAACATCATTTCACATATCCGGTTGCTGTTGCATGACATTGACCCAGAGGCAAAGGCTTATCTCTTCGGGTCGCGTGCGCGTGGAACAGCGGGTGCTGACAGCGACTGGGATATTCTTATATTGCTTGATAAGCCTCGTATTACCCTCTCTGACTATGATAAGTATTCTTATCCCCTGCGAGAATATGGATGGGATGTCGGTGAGGTTATTAATCCTGTAATTTTCACTCAGGCCGATTGGCAGACCAATCATTTTACGGTGTTTAATCATAATGTCGCACAAGACGGGATAAGGATATGACTAAATTGAGTTTGTCTGATGAAGATCGGAAAGAGGTGGTTAGGTACCGGTGACGTACAACTCCAAGGACGCTGGCACAAAGGTTTTCAAACGCCTTTTCGACCGCTTTATTTTATGCGCTATGCGCAATTTTATGCTTTAGCGATTTTTGTCATGGACAGGCTTCCCCCCTGTGCAATGGTTTGCATGACTTATATCAATTTTATCCTGCGCAACAAGGGGCGGAGTGATGTTTTTTCCCTACTTTTGCACATAGCAATTACAATTGCCTAAAAACCATTGCATGCTATGGCAGAGAACGTACCCATCACAATGAAGAATATTGCCGAGGCGCTGGGCGTCTCGGTGGCCACGGTGTCGCGGGCCCTGAAGGACAGTCCGCGCATCAGTGCCGACCAGCGCGAGAAAATCAAGAACTATGCGCGCGAGCATAATTATTTCCCCAATATCCTTGCCGAGAACCTGCGCAACAGCCGCACGCGTCCGACGAAAATCATCGGTGTCATCGTGCCGCAGTATGAGCATTTCTATTTCTCCTCGGTGCTGCACGGCATCGACCAGGAGGCCATGTCGCGCGGCTATATGATTATGGTGGGCGAGAGCCTCGACGAGTTTGAGCGTGAGGACCAGCTCTGCAAGCGTTTCTTTGAGAACAAGGTCTGCGGCGTCATCGTCTCTCAGGCCAAGAACACCATGAGCTACGACCATTTCCAATCGCTCATAGCCCACGGTCTGCCATTGGTTTTCTACGACCGCATCTGTACCGGCATCAACTGCGACCGCGTGGTGGTCGACGACTATCAGGGTGCCTTCAATGCTGTGTCGCACCTCATCGATACCGGGTGCCGCCGCATCGCGTTCTACGGTTCGCCGATGACGATGGAGATCTCGAAGAACCGCTACAACGGTTACCGCGACGCCCTGCTGCGCGCTGGCCTCAAGCCCGAGGAGCGTTTCTTCCGCATCTGCGACAACCGCAATGACGCGGAGTCGATCACGCCGGAGGTGCTCTCGCAGGACGAGGTGCCCGACGCCTTCTTCGCCGTCAACGACGATACGGCCATCGGCATCCTCTATACGGCCAAGCGCATGGGCTTCCGTGTGCCCGACGACATCTCCATCTGCGGCTTCACCAACGGACAGCGTGCCGTGGCCTGCGACCCGATGCTTACCACCGTCGAGCAGCGCGGCGTGAGGGTGGGCGAGGAGGCCGCCAACATCCTCATCTCGAAGATTGAGGGCGAGATACCGCGCGATAAAGTGGAGAAACGCGTTGTCCGCACGCGCCTCATCATCCGAGGAACAACAAGATTATTTATAATGCATAATGCATAATGCATAATGCATAATGAATAATGCATAATGCATAATTGGGGTGGATGAATGAAGACATCAAAGAGCATCAAAGAGCATCAAAGAGCATCAAAGAGCATCAAAGAGCATCAAAGAGCATCAAAGAGCATGAAGGAGCATGAAAGAGACGAAAGACAACATCATCGCAAGTAAGAGCATGAGCTTCGCAATAAGGATGGTCAAGCTGTATAAATACCTGCAGGAAGAGAAAAAGGAATACTGTATGTCGAAGCAGGTATTTAGAAGTGGAACAAGTATAGGAGCAAATGTGAAAGAAGCAATCAGAGGTCAGTCTAAAGCTGATTTTAGAGCAAAGATGAGCATATCTCTCAAAGAGGCCAGCGAAACGGAATACTGGTTGGAACTTTTGAAGGAAACCGGTTACATTTCAGAGTCCGCTGCCACAAGTCTTCTCAATGACTGTGTGGAACTCATCCGCCTCCTTACATCCATTCTCAAATCATCAGCCCTACATAATGCATAATGCATAATGCATAATGCATAATGCATAATGCATAATTAGTTGAATGAAATGAAAACTTGAAAGAGCATGAAAGAGACGAAAGTTAATCTCATTGCATTATCAATAACCCTTTCAATAATGCATAATGCATAATGCATAATGCATAATTGGGGGGGTGGATGAATGAAGACATAAAAGATCATAAAAGAGCATGAAAGAAACGAAAGTTAATCTCATTGCATTATCAATAACCCTTTCAATAATGCATAATGCATAATGCATAATGCATAATTGGGGGGGTGGATGAATGAAGACATAAAAGATCATAAAAGAGCATGAAAGAAACGAAAGTTAATCTCATTGCATTATCAATAACCCTTT
>Ga0256404_1000144_pt1 | contig 171201 bp, 139 predicted proteins | sample RumenRJG_01DNA_FD_185990 | JGI IMG/M metagenome (GOLD analysis project Ga0256404, IMG submission 185990) | Bovine rumen microbial communities from Lethbridge, Alberta, Canada - RJG_01 | ecosystem: Host-associated > Mammals > Digestive system > Stomach > Rumen | place: Canada: Alberta...
TGCGCTGGGAGGAAAGTTACGGCTTCTTCAAAAGTCATCTTACTAATGGGCATCATGCTAAGTGATTGAACACAAACAGTTAATAAACAATAAATATTCTCCAATTATTTGGAAAGCAACATAGAAGATAAGAATACTTTCTGTTACTCACAAATTTGAGAACATTTTAAATCGATGGGTTAGATTTTGGTGTTTAAGCCCCACTCATATTCCTCCGCTATATCAGTGTAATTACATGATTTCCAGAAGAATCGTGGCGGAGGAATTTAATGGGGTGATATTACATCCTTCACACCTTCACGACGTTAGTTTTACTTCGAATTCCTACAAGCCTTGTAACGATGGGTTAGAAGGCTGATAAGTGGGTGAAATCAGGCTGATAAGTAGGTGAAATCAGGCTGGTTGGAAAACACTCCTCGCTTCATTCTAAACTGCCCCGGTGAACTTCCCAACGAACAGGATGATGCCGGAAGAGGCTTCGCGGATGACATAGACGAAGGGACGGTTGGCGTGGAAGATGGCCTTGAGGGGTTCGGTTGGGGCGGCAGAATTAGCCATCATACCTGCTACCGTTACTGCGGCAGCCTCTGAGCCTTCCTCGTTCACCTTGATCTTTGCCTTCTGGCGCATCATGTTGATATAGACGTTTTTGTCGCACATGTTGGGAATCTCTGCCCGTTGCGAATCGAAAGCCAGATTGATGCCCATCTTATTCAGGAGTCCTATCAGATTGTCTTGAACGTCATCCGTATCGGAGGACGTCTCGAAGCGCGGCAGTTTCAAATCCACTTCATAAGGTCGGGAACCATACACAGGTGTGGTTTGTGCAAGATAGTCGATAACGTCGTTGGTGGTCTTACCCTCTTCAGGCAGCATGACGTACATGCTCCACATGCCATTACCATAAGGAATCTCAACGGCAGAATAGGTGTCGTTCTTCATGTATCTGATCAGCACGTTCTGGTGCATCATGGGCAGCTTGGTAGAGCCCTTTTCCATCTGGAACTGCTCTTCCTTGGTGTTCTTCGGGTCGAACTTTGAAGTCCAGTCGGCCTTGAAGTAAATGGCATTGAGCAAGTAAGACATCATTCTGGGATCTACTTCGTCCAAAATGGTGGGAATCATGCCCTTTGTCTTTTCATTACACCAGCCGTTGATGCGACCGAGTGTACTGGATGAAGAGAAGTCGAGTGCCTCGGCCTTCGCATCGAAGTAGTTCTGCATATCCTTCTCGAACTGCTGCTTCAAGGTATATCTCTTGTTCAGGAATATGGCGTTGGCGATGTTCAGCGTTACCTTCTTGTCCACCTGCGGCAGGTTGTCGATGAGGTTCTTGCAGTAGTCGTTCACCGCCTGGATACCTCCTTCGTGGAAGCCAAGCACCTGTTCCAGCTCCTGTTCGGTCTGCCCCGTTGCCGCATCGTTCACCATGCCCAATACATAGGTGATGCTGAGCGGTGAGTAGATAAAGCTCTTACCGCTTTTATCTGTTTCGTTCACCGTCTTCAGGAAGTTCAGTGTGAACTGGTTATTATCGTTGGCAAACACCCGTTGAGCCTCTGTCAGCTGCACCGGCTTAGGGTCAGACACCATATTCACCATTTGCTTGGTCGTACCAAGATCCACCACATCCTCAGAAGAGGAACACGACAGCAACAAGCTGCTCATTGCCATCATGGTTATTCCGTAAAACAATTCCCTTTTCATATACGTTGATTTTTGATTCATCTGCCTTATAAATACGGAAAGGGGTGAAATCTTGCACGGGGGAGGGTTAAAGGTTGTTAATTGGACGGTTTTTGTGGAATGTTTTTTGTGGAATGTGGAATGTGGAGTGTGGAGTGAGATATGCTTTCAAGAACAAGTGGTTTGATCTATGAATACTGTATCTCAGTACTATTCTCACTCCTCACTCCACACTCCACATTCCACAAAGACACTCCTCAAACTTATTTGAGGAGCTCAGCAGGCAGCGTAGGCATAGCACCGTTCTGGGTGCATACGAAGGCGGAGACTTCCACTGCCTTCATGTGGGCTTCGGGAACGGGTTTGCCGTTCAGGATGGAGGCGCAGAAGGAACCCGTGAAGGAATCGCCTGCACCCACCGTATCGGCCACCTGTACCTTGGGTGTCTTCTGGAAAGACATCACGCCTGGCGTGAAGACGTAGGAGCCGTTGGTGCCACAAGTGAGCACCAGCATGTCAAGGTTGTACTTACCCAGGATGAGCCAGCATTTGTTCTCCATGTCCAAGCCGGGATAGCCGAACATACGTCCGATGAGCACGAGCTCCTCGTCGTTGATCTTCAAGACGTTGCAACGCTGCAGCGACTCACGTATCACCTCTTGGGTGTAGAACTGCTGCCGCAGGTTGATGTCGAAGATCTTCATACAGTCGGCTGGTGTGGCGTCGAGGAACTTATGGATGGTTTCCCTGCTCACCACGTTGCGCTGCGCCAATGAACCGAAGCAAACGGCACGACAGTTACGGGCGATGTTCTGGATATCCTCGTTGAAGGGGATATTGTCCCATGCCACGTTCTCCTTGATATCGTACGTGGGAATGCCCTGCTCGTCGAGTTGTACCTGCACGGTTCCCGTGGGATAGGGCACCCGAGGCAGCATACAGTTCAAGTCGTGCTCCTTCAAAGCCTCGATGGTCTCATCGGCCAGCTTATCCTCGCCTAACGCACTAATGGCAATGGTGTTGTCGCTACCTAAGAACTGACCTGCATGATAGGCAAAATTGGCAGGAGCGCCACCCAGTTTCTTACCTTCGGGAAGTACATCCCAGAGGACTTCTCCGAGTCCTACTACATAACGTTTCTGATTCATTGTTCTATGCGGTTTTTAGTTGTTTGATATAGGTGAACAGATAAACGACACCGACAGCCATGACCAGTACGGCACCAGCCTGTCCCATAGCATCGCTCATGAAGCCCATGATGAGTGGGAAGATGGTTCCGCCGAAGAGACCCATGATCATCAGACCAGACACCTCGTTCTGCTTCTCGGGCATAGACTCAAGAGCGGTGGCGAAGCACATGGAGAAGACGTTCGAGTTACCGTAGCCTACGAGGGCGATGGCGGTATAGAGCAACCATTTCTCCGTTCCGAAGAACAGTCCGCACATGGACAAGGCCATCATGATGACACTGATGATGAAGAAGGTGCGCATCTTCAGTACACGGAGGAAGAACGAGCCGGTGAGACAACCGATGGTACGGAAGATGAAGTAGAGCGAGGTGGCAAAAGCCGCATCGTTGAGCGACATGCCGAGTCGTTCCATCAGGATCTTCGGAGCGGTTGTATTGGTACCTACGTCGATTCCCACATGGCACATAATACCCAGGAACGACAGCAGTACGATGGGGGTTCCCAAGAGCTTGAAGCACTCCACGAAGGTGGAAGGCTTACCCTCGATAGGGGGCTCCTCGATAGGGGTGACGAAGAGCAACAGGGCTGAGAGCACACCCACCACGAGGAAGATGCCGAACAGCACACGCCAGTCGAGTCCGAACTCAGGAATGAGCTTCGTAGCACCCCACATGGCCAGATAAGGAGCCGAGAACGAGGCGATGGCCTTGACGAACTGTCCGAAGGTGAGGGTTGAAGCGAGATTACCGCCACCCATGACCGTTGACACCAGCGGGTTCAGGGATGTCTGCATCAGCGCATTACCGATACCTAACAGCGAGAAGGCCACGAGCATGATACTGAAGTTCTCGCCGAAGAGCGGCAGCAGCAGGGATATCACAGTAACCACCAGCGACAGCAAGACAGTCTTCTTTCGCCCTATCTTGTTCATCAGCATACCCGTGGGAACGCTGAAGATGAGGAACCAGAAGAACACCAGTGAGGGGAACACATTGGCCATAGAGTCCGACAATCCGAGGTCTTCCTTCACATAGTTGGAGGCTATGCCCACCAGATCCACGAAGCCCATGCAGAAGAAGCATAGCATCACTGGGATAAGGTAAATAGATTTGTTCTGTTTCATGATTTTGATTGTTCGTTATTTCGTGTTTTACTTGATCTCATAGATGGTGGCCTTGCCGCCCTTCACCTTGATTATATTATAAGGCTCTGAGGGGAACACAAGGTTGGTCATTACCATCTTACCTTCGGCATCGAAAGCCTCGATGCTGCAGCGGTCGATGAAGAGGCGCAACTGCTTGATGGTGCCATAGGTGGGTGCCTCGGTGGTACAGGCGAAGTGCTCGCTGAACGACACATTGCCACTCTGGGTGCGGTCCATGGTGAAGGTCTGCTGATGGGCATCGTAGCGCATCACCACCTTCTCGCCCTTGGCGTTCGACAGGGTGATATCGGCGGAGCCTTTCACATCCACCACAATCTCGCAAGCCTCGGCAGGCTTCTTGAGCTTGGCGCCGCGGGCTGCCAGCATCTCCTTCGAGGGCACCGCACTTAGATAAGTCTCTTCACCATATTGGAACAGACCGAGGTCGCGGGGGATGCTGTTGGCTGAGCGGAACTGCAGGGTGGGCACCTGGTTGGCATACTGCCAGTTAGACATCCACGCCAGTACCACACGACGGTTTTCGGGAGCGTTATAGAACGACACCGTGGCATAATGGTCCTTTCCATAGTCGAGCCACTTCGTTACCTTCGGCATCGACTCACAGGTGAACTTATGGCCGTCGAACTGTCCTACAAAATACTGCGTAGCACTACCCCCAAACGGTCCGCCGGGGTTGATGTTGCAGATGAGCACCCATTTCTCGGAATGCTGAAGCTTCAAGGGGAAGAGGTCGGGACATTCCCATACACCACCGTGGTTACCGTACTCCTGACCGAATGACGATTCGTACTGCCATGCTTTGAGGTCGGCCGATGAGTAGATCTGCATCTCCTGTCCCACGGCCAGAATCATGATCCAGCGCTTGGTTGACTCATACCAGAACACGTTCGGGTCGCGGAAGTCGGGCTTGTCGGAGGTGATGACGGGGTTTCCCTCGTACTTCTTGAACGTCCGTCCATTGTCTTTCGACACAGCCATCGACTGCACCTGACTCTGTCCGGCTGAGGTGTAGAAGGCCACCACATCGTTTCCGTTGGTTACGCAAGAGCCTGAGAAGATAGCACCCAGCCAGTCGGCTTCGATGGCTGTGGGCTGACTCTCCCAATGTATCAGGTCGCGACTGGTGGAATGGCCCCATGTCATGTTCTCCCACATGGAGCCGTAAGGGTTCCACTGGTAGTACAGATGCCAGGTGCCATCCTTGTAGAACATACCATTCGGGTCGTTCATCCAGCCATAAACGGGTGTATGGTGGTAAAGAGGACGGAAGTGCTCGCGGTTAGTGGTGTCAAAGGAGTCGCTGTACTTCATCTCCTTCCAACAGGCAAAATCCTTGATGGCACCCTTCGTACGACGGTCGCCATGGAAAGTGATTTCGAACAGCTTGGCATCCTTCAGCTCCACTGGGACAAAGTAGTCAACCTTGTCCACAGCGAGCCGAACATTCAATCTTTTTACCATATCATTTCTTCCGTCCATCACGGCAATAGCCGCGTTTTCTTCCTTCTCCTGAACGGGTAGCAACAGGTATTTCCTACCCTGATCAAGTTTCAGCATAGCGTGATTGTCGCCAAGAATGAGCACTTCCTGGGCTTTCACGTTTGCTGCCATCAGTAAGATGGTTATCATTATCAGCAGTTTTTTCATATTGTTCGTTTTAATAGATTGCGGTGTATATTACCATATCCTGCTCAGCGGTCGTACCTGGGCACTACCATTGGCGTTGGAGAACGAGAGGTGGTCGTAGATGGACTGCGGGAAGACGAGGTTCGTCATGGACATCGCTCCATCCTGTGTGAGGAGCTCCACTGACGACTGGTCGACAAACAGATCGATTACCACGTTACTTCCTTCCACATTCAGCGGAGCCTTCATCGATGGGATGGAGAAGCTGCCGTTGAAGTCGGTCCTACCTGTTGCTGCGGTGCGATGAACCGTTAAGGAACGGTCGGAGGCGTTGACGTCGAACACGAACTTCTCGTCGTTGTCGTTGCTGAGGGTTACGGTGGTGTTCTGATCCATGCTGACCGTGATGCGCAGCTGGTAGGCCGACTTCTTCGCATCGAGCGGTAAGGCATCGGTGCTGACGGTCTGCCACTGACCGGCAATCTTGTCGATTTCATTCACCACAGGACAGCAGAGCAGGGGCTTGCCGTTCAGCTCGGTGAGCTTCAGCTCGCGAGGCAAGGTCATAGCCGACCGCCAAGGTGAGCAGGGCACATTTCCTGCATAGTTCCAGTTGTTCATCCAGCCAATCATAATCTTACGGTTATCAGTATTGCTCCATGTAACACCTGCGTAGTTGTCCATACCGTAGTCGAGCCAGAGAGGATAGTTAAGGTCGTCGGCCTTGAACTCCTTTCCGTCGAAGCTACCCACGAAATACATGGTGCCAGAGCCCAGTATCGGACCACCTGGGTTGACGCTTACCAGCAGCACCCACTTGTTGCCGAACTGGATAAGGTCGGGACACTCCCACTGCAGACTGGGTCGTCCGGGGAGGTCAACCACGAAGGTACTCAGATGTGTCCAGCTCTTCAAATCGGTGGAACCATAGAACTCTACTCCTCTCATCCAACCCTTGGCCAGTGCCATTACCCATTGCTTGGAGTCGGCGTGCCAGAACACCTTCGGGTCGCGCAGGTTATCGTCGTTGTTCCTGATGACAGGATTACCGTTGTAGCGGGTGAACGACTTACCGCCGTCGGTTGAATAGGCAATGCTCTGCTGCTGGGCTCCGGAAGCTGATGTGTAGAGGGCTACCATCGCTCCTGCGCCAAAGCCAGCGGTATTGTTCTTGTCGATGACGGCAGAACCTGAGAACACGTCACCTAATTCATCGCGGGTAAGGGCAACAGCCTGCTCCTTCCAATGAATCAGATCGGTTGACGTTGCATGGCCCCACGACATGTTACCCCAGTCGTTTCCCTGCGGATTGTACTGATAGAACAGGTGATACGTGCCATCCACATATACCATGCCGTTGGGATCGTTTATCCAGTTCTTGGCAGGCGTGAAGTGAATCTGCGGACGGTATTGCTCGCTGTAGCTGGTCTGCGAAGGCTGCTCAACAGGTGTCGCCGGCTGTTCAGGCTTCGGATCATCAATCAGCGGGTTATAGTCCTGCTTCGGGTCATCCTTCGAACAGGCCATGAAAAGGAGCAACAGGGCCACCCCCAGTCCCCTCAAGAGAGAGGGGAGGAGGCTGTGCTGTACTTTTCTTAAGTCTGTTTTCATTGTGATTCTTTTTATCTTGTCTTCAGATACTCTAAGCTGTTCTTAGCCAATGTGAGCACATTGTCCTGATAGATATTGTTCTTCGGGTGTGCACTCTTGTCGGGCGTACCGTCGGCGTTCTTCATAGAGAACTCGCAGCCACCGTTACCGATACAGAGGAGTGTGCCCTTGAACTCGGTGTTACCTTGCTGAGCCTCCCAGACGTTCATCTGACTCACCCACCAGATCTGACTGTCCCAAGTGCCGAGCGGATAGACGCCGTAGGTCTGGGTACACTGTGTATAGCAAGCCTCATCGGTGTTACCGATACCGGTCCATAGACTAGGCAGGTTGAAGTACAGACAGTTGTGGTCTTCTGTCCAACCCGGACCCTTGAAGGCGATGAGCTTCGTATCGGCAGTCGTCTCCACTTCCAGTCCTTTATAGATAGGATGTGTTGAGTGGTCCTTCTTGAACTTATGGTCGGGATTGAGCTCTACAGCCATCTTCCAAACGTCGTTGTTGATGCCGCCCCTGCCGAAGCCGAAGGCATGGTCGTTGCCCTTCATGTCATCGAGGTTGATACGTCCCAGATGACCAGCATATACGGTGGCATGACTCCAGAGTAGTAATGAACCGCCCTCCTTGTACCATTCCCTAATGATAGGTGTGGCAGCCTCTACATCGGCTGGGATGTTCCAAACGTCGCTTTCGCTCACGTCTTCCAGATCGCGCAGCCAGAAGAGTACACGGTACGGCTCTACGGCGTCGGCAGAAGTAATGCTGCTGAACGGTACGAACTGTGCAGTAGGATAGGTCTCGTGCAGCCACAGCCAAGCTGAAGCCTCATCATCATCACCCTGCTCAACCAGCTCTTCGGGAGTAGCATAGATGCTCAGGAAGCCGATAGCGGTCTTACCGATGCGGAGTGATGATCTCGTAGAGAGTGATGTACCCTTGTCGTTCTTGGCCACCAAAGCTACTTCCCAGGTATCGCCTGTCTCCACGTCGTTGATGACATACTGAGTGGTTGAACCGGAGAGGGTCTCGTTGATGGTGCGCTTGCCATTGGTGGCGGTGAGCTGGATGGAAGAAGCATCGGGAGCCTTGTCCCATACTATCAATGCATCGTAGCCACCTGCCTTGTCAAGCTGACTCATCTGTACGCCGCTGATGCTGGTAGCACCTTCGCGCAGATAGTTCTTGATGACACCTGTAGAGAAGTTACTGCCATCGGTGAGTTTGAATACATACTCAAACGGTACGTTTGTTGGCACGTTCTTATGGATGTAGCTGTTACCACTGATGGTCTCGATTGATGAGAGTGTTCCGTTACGGTAGGTAGCCACCTGCATACTGCAGTTCTGAGACGGCCATGTCCAAGTGTAGTCATCGCCAGTGAGCTGACCGGTAATCTGTGCTGCATCGGGGGCAGCAAGCTTCATAGCCTCGCGGTCGATGTCCTTGTCCTGACAAGCGGTCAGGACAAGAGCGAACATCGCTAATATAATGAATGATAACTTTTTCATATTATTGTCATTTTTAAATTGTCAATTATCAATTTTCAATTTAATTATATCCCTTGTTCTGGGTGTAGAGACCAGGCACATAATAGAGCTGGATGTAAGGCAGCGGGAAGTACTCGTTCTTGCCCGGTGTGAAGTGGGCATCCTTGTAGTACTGAGCATAAGTCTGACCGTCGTAAGACACGTCTTTCTCTTTCTCGAAGAAATTGTTCAGTGTCTGTGAGGCAATACCCCAGCGACGAAGGTCGAAGTAACGACTGCTCTCCATGGCCATCTCCAGACGGCGCTCCCACTGCAGACACTTGCGGGCTGTTTCCTTATCCTGGAAGTAGCTGGTAGGATAAAGGGCTATCTCGCACTGGTCGGCTGCATAAGCGATGTGCTTAGCTACAGAGTTCTTCGCACGGTTACGGATATCGTTAATGATTGTGCGGGCCTCTTCCAAGGCACCTGTTTCGATGAGGGCCTCAGCACGCATCAGCATCACGTCGGTGTAGCGGAACACATAGTCGTTCATAGCGAAAGCCTGCCAGGGGTTGTCGAAGGTCTCACCCTTGGAACGCTGCGGCACCTCCTTCAGCGAAGCATAGTAGCCATAGGTGTTAGGATTACGTGAGTTGTCCTTGGTCATAGTATATTCCACCTCGTATTTGTAGGGGAAGGTAGGAATACCTACTGTATGGAAGAGACGCGGATCCCACTTCTGCGCTGTCGGAACGCCGTTGATAGGATAAGCTGTCTCCTTGTTATAGTCGTCGAACATGGGCAGACCGTCCTTGGTCTTGAAAGCATTCACCAGGTTCTGGGTAGGCTTATGGAAGTCCCATCCGCACGACCACATACCCCAGCAGCCATTCAGCATGTTACTCCAGTTAGCACGACCGTACAGGGTGTTATCATCCTGATAGTCGGAGTGCTGTACGGCAAACACGCTCTCCTTGGAGTTCTTGTACTCGGGAAGGAAGATATCACCGTAGTCCTCGAGGTAGCCATACTGGGAGTTCTGCACTTCCTGTGTATATTTCAGCACTTCCTGCATATACTGGTTGTTGATATGACTCACACCTGTGTTGGCTTCATAGCCATCACCCCAAGCCATGGTCAGGTAGCACTTGGCCAGATAAGCCGCAGCGGCAATCTTGTTGGCACGTCCACCCTCAGCCTGTGAAACAGGCAGCACATCGTAGGCAGCCTTGAAGTCGGCCACGATCTTCTGCATCAGCTCGTCGTGAGAGAACTCGTCGTTACGAGTCTGCTCTTCAGAGTGCACCTTATACACCTCCTCGTCGATCCAGGGCACCTGATTCCAGAGCTGGACGAGTTTGAAGTAGAAGTGAGCACGGAGGAAGCGGACCTCACCCTCGCGGATAGCCTTTGTCTTTGCGTCCATGGTCTCGTTGTTCTCCAGGGAAACCAAGGCACGGTTGCAACGGCTCACTGAGCAATAAAGGTGATACCACAGCTCGTCCATGTGGTCGGGGGTAGATGCTGTCAGTGTTGACCACACCTCAACAGAGTGATAGTTCGTATCGGTTGTTCCTGAGCCACCTTTCATGGCATCGTCGGAAGAAACATCGGCATAAGGCCAGAGGTTAAACGGATAAGTGTACCAGTCGTCGCCAAGCTTGGCATAGGCTGCCGTTACCATCTCTTCAGGCTGACTCATAGCCAGATCTTCACTGATGACACCCTTAGGCTCAACATCGATGAAATCGTTGCAAGAAGTCAGCGTTCCGCAAACGATCAGACCTGCACATATTGCTTGATATATTGTCTTCATAATGATATTGCTATTAAATACTTTATTACTTCAATTTTTTAATCCTTAGAAACTTGCCTGGATTCCGAAGGTGATGCTGGTGCTGTTAGGATACATCCAGCGAGGATTCTCAGGATCAGAGCAGGTCAGACTGCTACTCTTCAAGGTGAGCAGGTTATGACCAGAGAGATAGATGCGTGCACTTGTCATCTTCAGCTTCTCGATAAGGCTGTTCGACAGGTTATAGCCGATCTGCACCTGACGGAGCTTGGCATAGGAACCGTTCTCGACGAAGTAGGTAGAGGTACGGTTTTCGTTTCCGGTATTATTGGTTGTCAAAGCTGGGATGCTACTGCCTGTGTTGGCTGTTGTCCAAGCATCCAGCATGCGGTTACCCTTGTTCGATCCAGCATCGGTGATGCTGTAGAAGTCGGTCTGGAACTTCTGGTCGTTATACACATCCTGACCGGCAACGCCCTGCCAGAACATATTGAAGTCGAAGTTCTTGTAGCTCAGTTCCACGTTCAAACCCCAAGAGAAGTCGGGTACCGGACTGAAGATCCAGGTCTGATCCTGCTCGTTGATGATTCCATTACCATCGAGGTCGGCATACTTCAAACCGCCCACGCGGGCATTCTCCTGACCGCTGGCCAGCACTTCCTCGCGGTTCTGGAAGAGACCGTCAACCACGTAACCTACGATAGAGCCGTAAGGATGACCAGACTCTACGAGGTTCTCCTTGGCAGTATGTACATACGAACCGGTTGTTGTCTCTGGCAGATAAGTAACCTTAGAACGGTAGAAGTCAAGGTTACCGTTGATATTGTACTTCAAGCCGTAGGCTGTGGTGTGACGATAGCCAATGGCAAGCTCCATACCCCAGTTCTGGAGTGAAGGACCGTTGAGCCAGCTCGCACCACCCTCACCCATCGAGCCTAAATAGGCAGGATTGATGAGCATGTCCTTTACCTTTTTAATATATGTATCAAATGTACCATATAGGGAACTGCCGAAGAGGGTGAAGTCAAGACCCGCATTCCACTGCTCGGTGGTTTCCCATTTCAGGTCGTTGTTCTGAGCTTGTGTAGCACGGAAGCCAGAGGGGAAGATACCACTGCCGGCCAGTGCGAGGTCGTAGGCTGTTGACTCGTTACGTCCGCCACCATAGGTAGCAGCATAGAGTCCGTAGCGAGCATAGTTGGAAATAGCCTGGTTACCAGTCTGTCCCCAAGATGCACGCACCTTGATATCATCAATCCAGTCCTGTCCGAGGTGCTGTGAGATACGATAACCCAGCGTTGCAGCGGGGAAGGTACCATAGCGGTTGTTTTGGCCAAAGCGGCTTGATCCGTCATGACGGATAGTGAATGAAGCCAGCAGCAAGTCTTTCCAGTTATAGTCAACCTTTCCGAAGAAAGAAACGAGGTTATATCCTTCCTGTATTCCACTTGCACGCTGTGTACCTGTAGCAGCATCGGGATACATATAGTTATAGTTCTCGAGTGCGAACATTTGTGCGTAGGCATTTGAGTGTTCGTCGATATCTCTGTGCAACTCCATACCTCCTAAAAGTGTAAACGAGTGATCCACACCCAAAACAAAATTATAGTTGGCTGTGTTCGACCATGTCCACTTTGTCGATGTCTTGGCTCCCATGCTTGCTGATGGTGTAGAATTGTTCACCACGTCTGAGTGCCAAGTGTAAGTCACACTGTGAATATTCTCCGACCACAGGTCAAGTCCGAAGTTTGAGCGCAGGAGTAATCCTTTAATTGGTTCGATATTAATGTATGCATTACCGAAGATACGCCACATCTTCAGACGGTTGTCGCGGTTGTGGTAAAGCTCACGGAGCGGATTCTGACGATCGCTCATGCCACCTACCGGACCTGAGAAGGTTACCCCGTCCTCTTCATAGACAGGTACGGTGGGCGCCATCTTCAGTGCATTCTCCAGAGGCTGGCAGTCAACCTGGTTAGAATAGGTAATCGTAGCATTCTCGCCAACAGTAATCATCTTGTTCACCTTGTAGCTTGTGTTGATACGTCCTGAGAAACTCTCAAAATCTGTGTATTTGAGAATACCTTCATTTTTCTTGTATCCAAAAGAGAAGAGAGCAGATGATTTTTCAGTAGCATTAGAGATGGACACATCGTAGTGTTGCGCGAAACCTGTTCGTGAAATCTCCTCCAACCAGTCGGTGTCGCTGAAACGCATGGTGCGCTTGGCATTAATATAGCCATCGTATAGTCCGTTCACGGTGAACTGGCGCATCTGTCCTGTAGCGGGATCATAAGCACTGATGGGAGTACCTGCAGCTGCATTCAGGGTAAGACCATAGTTATTGGCATACAGTTCAGGATCCAGTCCGTCGTTCATGGCTGCCTGGGCCATTGAAGTAGCATACTCTTTTGTGTTGGCCAGTTTCATCATGGACTGAGAGTTGTAGAACTGGGCCGTCAGACTGGCTGAGAAGTCAACCTTCACCTTATCGCCCTTCTTACCGCTACGGGTTGTGATAATGATCACACCATTGGCAGCGCGGCTACCGTAGATAGAAGCCGAAGCAGCATCCTTCAACACCTGCATAGACTCAATATCGTTCATGTTGAGTGTGTTGAGGTTGGTTGTTGTGGGCACTCCGTCAATCACGAAGAGAGGATCCTGCGAAGAGTTAAATGAACCGATACCACGAATGCGTACCGTACCGGCGCCTACTGGTGAACCATTGCTTGAAATGGTCATGCCAGGCACCTTTCCCTGCAAAGCTCGCATCGGGTCGGTATCGGATGAGCTCTTCAGGTCCTTTGTCTCCACAACCGACACAGAGCCTGTCAAGTCGGCCTTACGCTGAGTCTGATAACCTACCACCACCACTTCGGCCAGTTCCTTTGCATTGTCTTGCATCGTTACATTCATGCCCTGCTGTGCTGGTAACTCCTCTGTCCTGAATCCGATGTAGGAGAATACAAGTGTTGCACCCTCACTCACCTTCAGTTTGAAGTTTCCGTCAAAATCGGTAATTGTACCGTTCGAGGTTCCCTTCTCCATCACTGTGGCGCCGATTACAGCCTCACCAGTTGCATCGACCACCGTTCCCGTAATCTCTTGCGCGTACATTATAGTACTCGCAAAGATGAGCGTCATGCTCATGAGGAATCTCTTTAGTCTTTCCATTTGCTTTTTTCGTTTTTAGTTAATACTTTGCTAATTGTTGAAATATGTTGCAAAAGTATCAACTAACACGCGTGAGGGCATAAAAATATCGTTCATCCCCTGCAAATAATGTTGCAATGTAACATTTTTGCCACGGAATGAACGATATTTAATATGGCCTTTTTTACACTTTTAGCCCTTCCTCACGTCGCCCGGCACCATGCCGTATTCTTCCTTGAAACATTTGGTAAAGTAGCTGGGGGCGGTGAAGCCTACAGCATAGGCCACCTCGCTGACGCTCATATCAGAGGTGAGCAGCAGCTGGTAAGCACGGTTCAATCGGGCAGTGCGCAACAGTTCAACAGGTGAGGAGCCTGTTATTGCCTTCACCTTGCGGTAAAGTTGTACACGACTTAAGCTCATATCAGCGGCCAATTCCTCCACACCTACATCACTGTCCTCCAAGCGAGCTTCCACCACTTCCTTGAATCGGGTGATGAAAAGAGAGACATTGGCAGGCTCATCCTCTTCCGGCTCCTTCGTTTCTGTAGGCAAGACATCAGCAGCGGGTTCCTCCTTGGTCTCATGACCTATATTAGCATTTTCATGTCTCATGTTCCACAACGTACTTACCACGCGCTCTCTCTGCAGGGCAATCTTGCGGAGATGATAAAGGTAGAAGAGAACGAACAATCCTACTAAGAGGAAGATGAAACCCAAGGCCAGCCAATTCACTACACGTTGCGTCCCAAGCTCTTCCAGATAGCCATCGGCCATTGCGTGTAGCTGATCCAGCTGACTCGTCTGTTTCATCATTTCCTCACTCTGCATAAGCAGCACCTTGGCATTGTCGTGCGTTACAAGGGCCGACATCAACATGGTCTCCTTCTCGTAGGGTTGTCCTTCCAGAATACGTATGGCCAAATCCATGAGCTGGTCGCCATGGGTAGGGTAGATAAACGAAGCATCGAGCAGCGAGTCACGCACCAGCTGAATACCACCGTTCTTGCCAGGCAGACCATCGATGCCGCAGTACAAAGGTTTTTCTCCCAATGCTTCCCGTGCACCCATAGCCGTACGGTCGTTTGCGCCGAACACCAAGTCAACCTGTACTCCTTCATGGGTAGCCAGCCACTGCTTGGAAATCTCGCAAGCCGTTGACTCGGTCCAGTCGCCTTGCAACGAGCCCACAACTTTGATACCGGGTTCGTCCTTGATGGCGTCCATGAAACCATTGTGTCGCTCGATGGAAGGGGAAGAACCTGCAAGACCCTTGATTTCGAGCACGTTTCCCTTGCCATGAAGACGGGAAACGATATATTCGCCCATCACATGTCCCATCTCGTAGTTGTCGGCACTGATAAAGGCGGTATATTTCTGCGAACCTGTCTTGCGCTCGAACACAATCACGGGGATACCCTTGTCGTAAGCCCTGTCGATGGCTGGTGAGATGGTGTTCACCTGGTTGGGAGCCACAATGAGCAAGTCGATACCCTCGTTCATCAGACTGTCGATCTGCTGCACCTGACGCTCATCACTATCATAGGCTGCGGCGAACTTCAGTTCCACATTGTCGTGGAAATAAGCGCCCATCCGCAGCTCTGCGTTCTGTTTCTCGCGCCAGATATCCTCAGAGCACTGCGACACCCCTATCGTATATCGTTTCCCGCCTTGGGAACACGATGACAGGGTTAGCATTAATAGAGCTACAAGCCAGTAATACTTTGTCATAGATTAGTATTTATTGAAGGGCAAAAAGCGAAAGTACGGGAGTACACCATTGTACCCCCGTACCACTGTATGATTACTTAAACAGATGCGGAATAAACTGCTTCAGACCGCGGCGCCAGGTAAGCCACTCATGGGCAGTACCCGTTGACTCATAGTAATGAGCGTTCACACCCAGGTCGTTCAGACTCTTCACCAGTCGCTCGGTTCCGAACATCTTGTCCATACCCTCAGTACCGCTCATCATGAAGAAGTAGTGAATCTTCTTGTTCAGCTCGTCAGCCTTGGTGAACACACCATCGTAGGCTGTCTTCACGTCGAGGTTGAAGATAGCACCGCTGAAGGTTCCCAGGTATGAGAACTTGTCGAGGTTGTTGAACACGATGTCGAAGGTTTGATGACCACCCCATGAAAGTCCGGCCATGGCACGGTTGTCACGATCGGTCTTGGTACGGTAGTTGGCATCGATATAAGGAATCAGGTCGTTCAAAAGAACAGGATAGAACGTGTTACCATAGCTGTCCATTCCTTGTCCACGACCCATCGGAGCCTTGATGTCACCACTCTCCATCACTACAATCATAGGAACGGCCTCACCACTGGCAATGGCGTTGTCCATGATGTGCTGCATGTGCCCCTGCTTGCTCCAGCCTGTCTCATCCTCACCCATACCATGCTGCAGATAGAGCACGGGATAGCGCTTCTTGATGTTCTTCTTGGCATCATAGCCAGCGGGGGTATAGACCATGGCGTGGCGCCATGTCTGCTGCTCATTACTGAAGTAGTAGATGCTGCTCACCTTTCCATGCTCAATACCCTGCTGTGGACGATAGTAGTCGCCTTCCGGTCCTTCAGGAACCTCGAAGCCACCAGCCTCGCGGTTACAGCCGAAGAAGGTCTCTGTGGCAGGATCGATGAAGTTAACACCACCGATATTCATGAAATAATAGTGGAAGCCCTCCACCAGGGGATCAGTAACAGCCATCCAACCACCTTTGCCGTCCGACTGCATGTCGTATTTCTTGTCGCAGATATCAAGCACTACCTTCTGTGCATCAGGAGCACTCAGGTAGAAATAGCCGCGACGCTGAGAGTCGATCTTCGGGAAGTCGTTACCGGGAACGGTGGTCTCGGCAATCTTTGCATCGGCAGGAACAACAATCTTCTTACCTGGCATCTTCGGACGCTTGGGTTCGAAGCCCAGGAAACGGGCAACTGCCTCGCCATAGCGGCAGCCCAGCTCACGGTAGCCTGCAGCATCGAAGTGCAGACGGTCAGGACCGTTGGAGCAGTCGTCTGAGGAGATTACCTGACTGGTATGAATGGTCTGCGGCAACTCATCGATCTGCTTCTTGCAACCAATGCAAACACCCTGTCCGTTGGCCTGCACGATATTACCAGCGAAGAGGGGCACATCCTCGGGCTTCAGCTTCAGGTCGCTGCAAAGGGAATCATACACCTTCTGCACCTTTTTGGCCCAATCGGGATCACCCGTATTCGACTCACCCTGGTGCATCAGGATACCTTTGATTACACCATCCTTCTGTGCCTTCTTGGCCAAGGTAACCAATCGTTCATAGGGGTTGTTACCGTATGCCTCAAGCATTCCCTTCATCCAGCCCGGAGCCTCGGTCTTCACGTAGTTGGCAATCTCGCTGGGCATAAAGCCCTCGATCTTGATACCACCCACAGCCACATGAATGACACCAATCTTGATGTTCTCGGGCAGTGAGGCCACGAGGGTACGACCGAACCAGTCGGCTGGGGTCAGACCCGTGTTAGGACGACAGAGGGGAGCAGAAGCCTCACACCACTCGCCCATCTTACGACCCTTGTCGGGGAAGTCCACAGCGGGCATCAAAAGGAATCGGGGTCCAGGACTCTCAAGATCCACAGCCTCAGGACGTGCATTGCCTTCCATGTTCGACTGTCCGAAACAGAGGAAGATGTAGAAATTAGGATCAACGGCTGCATTCACCTTTGTGAACGACAGCGCCAGTAATGCTGCTACCAGCATCGTTTTCATAGAAAATCTCATATCGTTTTTTGTTTGTAATGAATATCTTTCTGCAAAATTACGAATAAGCGAGGGAAAAACCAAATAATTATTTGAGTTTTTCCGAGCGTGAGTAATTTCGGCGAAGCCAAAGATACGAAAAGTTGAGTGCAAAACAAAATATATGCTTACTTTTCTTTTCATTATTTGATCGCCCTCGGCGAGACATCCAACAAAACCTGATTCAGAATCTAACAAATCTTTGGGTGCGTAAACAGATTGTGTATCCCATCACATGGATACCACACCCATCACTTTTTTCCCAATTTTCTTGGAAATTACAGAATAAATTCATATCTTTGCAACGTCAATCCATGTGATTGGCTATCCGGGTAGAATCCCGAGAGGGCAGGACCATATCGCCACCGCCCATTCAAGTCACCAGTTGTGGTGGCTTTTTTATTTGTTATACAAGAACATGAATTTCTTCACGAAATCCTTATCCATAGCGGCTTTACGCTTCACTTGAATACTTTTTGTGCCTTTGTATACAAGAACCTCGAATGCATCAGGATTGATGTTGAAGTAGGAACTAATATCTTTTGCCAAGAGACGAGCATTATATGTAACAGCGATGTTCAATAACACGTGATTAGTCTGTCCCACAGATTCAAGCAGACGATTCATAACAGACGACTTTCCGTGAATTGTCTTCAAGTCATACATTTTATATACACCTTTGTTCACAAAGATGAAATCCGCTGTCCTAATGCCTTGTGGGTTGGGCAGAATATATACTATATTACCATGAGCAACGGCCTTGCGAGCTGCATCGACCAACATGGGGAAATCATCACGATGACAACCTTCTGCAGCATATATATCTTTCTCGTTTTCAACAGGTTTGAAAATTGATAGAGAAACCAACTGTTTTAGCTGGCGTATGAAGTCGGCTCCCTTCATGATGTGAAGCCGTGCAAGTTCTAAAGCAACATCGTATTCTGGCATGTTTTTCTTATTTCATTTGATTTGCAAAGGTACAACTTTTTTACCTACTAAACAAACGATTTCTCTATTCTTTTCAAGAAACATAAAGAAATTGTAATGAATTGAGTGTTATCCTAATTTGTGAGATCTTTTAATCTGTGTGAAAGGTATCGAGTTTGTATTATTCCCACGTTGGGAACATTTTATTCCCACGTTGGGAACAACTTGTTTTATGGCAGGAAACTCTCTTCATTGTGTTCTGGTGAATTTGTAATTTGGCTCAGCATTTTTCGAGAATTTTCTCGTTTTTCGAAAAACCTAACATCCCAAATACTTAAATGTTTGATTCTATGAAACTTAGAATCAAAAAGGGGGCATAAAGACCTAACATAAACCTAACAAAGACCTAACATAAAGGTAACATGAGACCTAACATGTAGTTGCTTTGTATCTGATTTGGGTCATCAGTTGGATGTTAGGTTTGATGTTAGGTCTTTGTTAGGTTTATGTTAGGTTTATGTTAGGTCTTAGGTTAGGTCTTTTAGCACCTCTTTTGCTTATAAATCATTCTAAATGAGACAATTAACTATTTTCAACGTTAGGTCTTGAGAAAAAGCATATTTTTCCGTTTCTATTTTGTTTCTTCTGTTTGTTCTTATTACTCAAAGGAACCAAGGAATTCTTCTTTTTCTTTGCAAGTAATTAGTCAAAACGGTTGGCGGTTTCGGTAGAAACAACTATCTTTGCACAAGTTTTTGTATAACTTTTAAATTTAAGATTATGATTAACATCATCAAAAAAGAAGATTTGTTGGCATATATTCAAAGCAGAATATATGTGATTCGTGGTCAAAAAATAATGATGGATAGGGACTTGGCTGAACTTTACGGAGTGGAGACCAGGACGTTAAATCAAAAGGTAAAGCGAAATTTAAGGCGTTTCCCGCCTGATTTTATGTTTCAGATGAACAAGGAAGATATAGAAGAATGGAAATCACAAATTGTGATATCCAATTCCATCAAGATGGGTTTAAGAAAACCTCCATACCTCACTAAGTCACTTTGTGACAGGCAATTCTATCGAAAACCATTTTCCCGACGTCGGGAAAATGGTCATAGCTCACAGAGGGACTGTCCCAGTGTGAGGTGGTAACACTACTTCTATGTCAATGGAATCATTGGTTGTTCTGCGCGACTTGAACCATAACTGAAAGCGATTCCTTCCCTTATTAAGACTTATCCCCTTACTCTTCTTTTTTACCAAAGTTTTGCCCGTTGGATCATCAACGAGAATTGAGAACTTCTTCTTTTTTCCATTGCATTTAACGGATAACTGATCTTTATGTAATAGGTATTCTTCCCGTGAATCAACGGCAACATAGATGATATGATGTTCACGGGTCGGCCGATATACTCTACTATCAGAGAGTGCAACATTACTCAACAGGTTCCTTCCCCCATGCTCCACCAGCTGTATCAATTGCCCCGAATTATCCTTCTCTACCACGTCACACATCAGGAAACATGAAGAGAAGCTTGTCGAGAGAATTGTTGTACAGGACAACACAAACAATATATTAGTTATTCTTTTTCTCATACTTATGATAAGAGTCCCCGTGTGAGGTATCGTCTATTCTTTCTTAATGATCATCAGATCCAATGAACCTTTCAACAAACCGTTCTTGTCTGTTAACCGAATGGAAGTTCCATCGGGGACACCTTCTTGGGCAAGACCCATAAAACATGCAGCAAGTGAAAGCAGGCCTTGATTGTTGCCAGCAATAAGGAATTCTTCATCGGATAGGGTTACGGATAGTTCCGAGTCCTTAATCATACTAAATGCCATTTCTCCAGCATTTGTGACATCAGATATTTCGAGAGTTATTTCTATTTCCTTTTCCATCACTTTAGGTATTTAATGGGATCCTGAGTCTTTTCTATAATTATACCAGGAGAGTTTTCATCATCGAATGCATTCCATTCATCAAGATGTATATGATGTCCATCGTAAACGCTTTCTTGAGCAAGGCTAAGACATTGATTGGCCAAGGAGATGAGTCCACTCTTATTAGCCTGAATACATAATGCATCATGATCTATGAATGAGGAGATTTGATACCCCATCTCCCATTCACTTTCTAATCCACCAACAAGAGTTATTGTTTCTCCATCAGCGTTGGTATAATGTTCCACTTTCAACGGATCATACTTGGGAATACGAATTGTAATTTTCATTTGGAAACTATGCTAATCTTATGAATTATTCATTAAATGCGTCATCAGTTGATAATCGTGTTCATTAAAAAAAAGTAACAATGGTTGTTGTTACGATTGCATCTTCTAATGAGATCTGCATATAGCTTCAAATCACTATCGGACATTTGTGAAATATCTTCATGATGGAGCAACAATACATCACATTGTGAAAAATCCCTACCGTAAAGGAATTCCTCAAGATTATCCCACGTTAGAGTATAATGACGTGGTATTCTTAGTATTTTATCAAAACTTATCAATAATTCATCTATATTGTTTACCTTGGGTATCACTAAATCTGAGCAATCCCGCTTAAGAATAGTGTCTGGAACTGTAGATAGGAATACGTTAATGTGATGGGACATATCGACATGTCCAAAAGAAAAGGAGCAGTTCTTAAAGTACATAGTGGGAACCATATAGTTCTCCTGTACAGCTTCTATTGTCAACAGGCCATCAGTCAAGTCCATATCGTAAATCTCTGTCAAAGGACTAAAATTATCTGTTAATGGAAGCAATGATGAAACATGGTTAACACCTTTTTCTATCCAAGTAGCTTCTTCCCAACCCCAAATCGAGAAACAACAAGGTACATAAACTGTTTCCTTTTTCACATAATCCCAGTAGTCATCCAGATACAGTTCCATCCGTCGCTTTGCCGTATCTAAATAAAACGCAGTTATTATATTGTCTACAAAAATAGAGAATATTTCTTGTTTCATATACTTGTATTTGTTATTACCACGTCACAGGGTTCACTTTATCTCCTTATGAGGTAATCCTTACTTCGTAAATCACACGCAAAAATATGAAAAAGTCTAATACCTTCCAAATTATTCGGAAGGTTTTAGTTCGTTGTTATTCGTTGTTTGGGAAAAACTGTCGGGAATCTTCCTCTATAACAGGGCATTACAAAAATTCTCACAAATAAGCGAAAACAAAACCAAATAAAAAATGTTTATCTTTTGGAAGTCTCGCAGATTTGTCGTATTTTTGCAAAAAACAAAATAACCATAAATATGAATCAGCTACGATCAATCATGATGTTGCTCTGCCTGATTACGGCAGGAGCGACAGCCCAGACTTACAAGCAGGTGAATGACATCTCATATACGAAAAAGACGGATGCCTACTCCTTGGAACGACTGAAACTCGACGTGTATTACCCAGAGGACATAAAAGACTGTCCTGTAATGGTTTGGTTCCATGGGGGTGGTCTTGAGGCTGGTAGCAAGGAAATACCCAGACGACTGAAAAACAAAGGGTATGTTGTGGTAGGCGTGAACTACCGTCTGCTACCCAAGGTGACCATCCGAGAGACGCTCGATGATGCTGCAGAGGCAGTGGCATGGGTATTCCGTAATATTACCAACTATGGTGGTGACACGAAGAAAATAGTGGTGACAGGGCATTCGGCCGGTGGATATATCTCGATGCTGTTGTGTCTGAACAAGGCGTGGCTGGGGGCGTATGACGTGGATGCCGACGAGGTGATGATGTATGTGCCGTTCAGCGGTCAAGCCATCACACACTACAATGTTCGTAAGATGCAGGGAATACCACCTTTGCAGCCCACAATTGATGAGTTTGCACCCTTGTATTGGGTCCGTAAGGACTGTCCGCCCCTTGTGTTGATATGTGGCGACAGGGAGCAGGAACTCTACGGACGATATGACGAGAACCAGTATCTGGCACGGATGATGAAGCTGGTGGGTCATGAGAAAACCTACCTGTACGAACTTGACGGTCATGATCATGGTGCCATGGTGGATCCGAGCTTCCATATCCTTGAGACGCATCTGAAACAAATGCTAGGGGAAGCCTACCCCTAACCCCTCCTCAAAGGAGGGGGACACAAAGAGGATGAGTCCATCCTCTTTTGGGTTTGCGCTCGGTTATTCGTACCTTTGGTTGTTCTCACTTATTCGTACCTTTGCGCTTTTTGGTTGCTTATTCGTAACTTTGGCTGAGCTCAACTTATTCGTACCTTTGGCTTCGCCGAAGGTACTTTCACTCGAAAATGAAAAGAAAAGTAAACTTTCCTTTTGCATTTTGCTCGTTTAATCGTACCTTTGCACCCATGAATAAGAAAATCTTTGATCAGGCGTATGCTGAAATCAGCTGTTTTGACAACGGAACAGAGGTTATGGAATACCACGTGATGCTCCATGTAAGCGATGGGTCACTACCCTATCGCGAACAACTGGCAGCTATCGATCAAGCTTACACCAAGCTGCTGCGTGAGGATCTTCCTGGGGCCAAGACCGTTTTCAAACGCTATTTCCTAAGTGATGCATACAACCAGGCTGACGCCATTCTCGCTATGGAGTGCGACTATGCCGACTATGCCTTGTCGATTATCGAGCAGGCTCCACTGGATGGAACGAAGATTGCGGTATGGGCTTATCTACAGACCCATGTGGAGACTCGCGCCTTGCACTGCGGACTGCATGAGGTGACTCATGGCAACTACCGTCATCTGTGGAATGCCAGCGCTCATAACCTGGCTAAAAACTCGGAGTATCAGACCCGTCTGCTGCTCAACGAATACATCATGCAACTGATGCAGGAGGGATGCAGTCTGGCTGACAACTGTATCCGCACGTGGTTCTTCGTGAACGATGTGGATAACAACTATCCTGGTGTGGTGAAGGCCCGCAATACGGTGTTCTTCACGCAGAACCTTACCGACGAGACCCATTTCATTGCCAGTACAGGTATCGGAGGTAGGCAAGCTGACGCCCACGTACTTTCGCAGATGGATAACTATGCCGTTGACGGCATCTGTAAGGAGCAGGTACACTACTTGTATGCTGCCGATCATCTGAACCGCACCAGCGACTACGGGGTGAGCTTCGAGCGCGGCACATATATCAACTACGGCGACCGCCGCCATGTGTTCATCTCGGGTACGGCAAGCATCAACAACAAAGGCGAGATTGTTCACCAAGGTGATGTGGCTGCGCAGACGAAACACATGTGGGAAAATGTGGAGGCGTTACTGAAGGAAGCAGGTTCATCCTATGATGAGGTGATGCAGATGATTGTCTATCTGCGCGATATATCCGACTACCACACGGTAAAGGCGCTCTATGACGAGCGATTCCCCGATAAACCGAAGGTATTCGTACACGGACCCGTTTGTCGTCCAGGCTGGCTCGTAGAGATGGAGTGCATGGCTATCAAGAACGTACAGAATGACGCCTTCGCCCCATTCTGATACCTGATTTTGTCAACTGCATTGAGCATTCGGAAAAGGAGTGCGTGCAATCTGACGGCTTGTGTATTAAAAATCATTAAATCGATGGCAATTCAAAAGTCGATTTTTTCCGATATAGCCAAATTCGCTGTATCTTTGCATCCGCATTATATATAATAAGGTATAAAACCTTATTCTTACACGGACGAATTTATCTTTATTTAAATAATATTATTATGAGAATCGAAAAAGTTCATGCAAGAGAAATCCTCGACTCAAGAGGTAACCCAACTGTTGAATGTGAAGTAACACTGGAGAACGGCGTGATGGGTCGCGCTGCAGTACCGTCAGGTGCTTCTACCGGTGAGAACGAGGCCCTGGAGCTCCGTGATGGCGACAAAGGCCGTTACCTGGGCAAGGGTGTTCAGAAGGCTGTTGACAATGTCAACAATATCATCGCTCCCGCTTTGAAGGGTGACTGCGTATTCAACCAGCGCGGTCTTGACATGAAGATGTTGGAACTCGATGGCACTCCTACCAAGAGCAAGCTCGGTGCCAACGCAATCCTTAGTGTTTCTCTGGCTGCTGCTCAGGCTGCTGCCAAGGCACTCAACATCCCTCTCTACCGTTACATCGGCGGTTGCAACAGCTATACCATGCCTCTCCCAATGATGAACATCGTGAACGGTGGTGCTCACTCTGACGCTCCCATCGCTTTCCAGGAGTTCATGATTGGTCCGGTTGGTGCTACTTCTATCAAGGAAGCTGTTCGTATGGGTGCTGAGGTGTTCCACAACCTCGCCAAGCTGCTGAAGGCTCGCGGCCTCTCTACCGCTGTAGGTGATGAGGGTGGTTTCGCTCCTAACTTCAACGGTATCGAGGATGCTCTCGACACCATCATGGAGGCTATCAAGGCTGCTGGCTATGAGCCGGGTAAGGACGTGAAGATCGCTATGGACTGTGCTGCTTCTGAGTTCGCTGTTTGCGAGGATGGCAAGTGGTTCTACGACTATCGTCAGCTGAAGAACGGTAAGAAGAAGGATCCTAACGGTAAGAAGCTCTCTGCCGACGAGCAGATCGCTTACCTCGAGGAGCTCATCAACAAGTATCCTATCTACTCTATCGAGGATGGTCTCGATGAGAACGACTGGGAGAACTGGGTGAAGCTGACCGAGAAGGTTGGTGACAAGTGCCAGCTGGTTGGTGACGACCTCTTCGTAACCAACGTAAAGTTCCTGCAGAAGGGTATCCAGATGGGCGCTGCTAACAGCATCCTGATCAAGGTGAACCAGATTGGTTCGCTCACCGAGACTCTGGACGCTATCGAGATGGCTCACCGTCATGGCTACACCACCGTTACCTCACACCGTTCTGGTGAGACTGAGGACACCACGATTGCCGACATCGCCGTGGCAACCAACAGTGGTCAGATCAAGACTGGTTCACTCTCTCGTACCGACCGTATGGCTAAGTACAACCAGCTTATCCGTATCGAGGAAGAGCTTGGTAAGACCAGTGCTTACAAGTATGCCAAGCTGAAGTAATCAGACTGACAGTAAAGTACAAAAACTCCTGAGTCCATAAGGATTCAGGAGTTTTTTTATTGTAGTTTGAAAGTGACAGGAACGGTGAACCTGACACGAACAGGTGAACTGTTCTGCTTACCAGGAATCCACTTCGGCATGGCCTTCACCACGCGGGAAGCCTCCTTGTCAAGTGACGGGTCAACAGACTTAGCCACGTGAACGTCGGTGATGGAACCGTCTTTCTCTACCACGAACTGAACGATTACACTACCCTGAACATTGTTCTCTGCTGCGATGGTCGGATACTTCATGTTACTGCCGAGCCACTGCATCAACGCAGCATAGCCACCAGGGAATGAAGGCATCTGCTCCACTACCTCGAACACCTTGTTGTCTTCTTCGTGCTTCGGAGGCTCGGGCTGGGCAATCTCTTCCTTGACCTTGAGCACCTCACCACCCACTTCGTCATTACCTTCAACGGTAAAAGCACCAATGGCTTTGTTACTATTCTCGATTTCATCGAGCTTAATGACTTCCTCTTCATTCACCAATTGGTCTTTCTTGATGACTGGCGCAGTGAATTTAATGGATGACTTGACCTTTTCCACTATTCGCTCGGGTTCTAACTTGATCTCTTCTTTCCGTTCGACCTTAACTTCTTTTTTCTTGTCACCAAGGTTACAGATCTCCACAACCTGGGTGTTTTCAACGGTGCGGTGGGCCTCTACGATGTTCTCTAAGGTAAGACCAAGATAGAGGAGTACTGCCATAAGGACTACAAAGATAGCTGACCAGATGTTTCGCTTGGAGGTTTCTCTGCGAAGTTGATAGGCACCATAATTCTGGTTGCGCCCTTCAAACACGAGGTCGGTCCATTCCAGTGATACTAAATTTAACTTTGCCATAGTTGTTAATGTTTAAAAGATTCGTAATAAAGTGAACTTCTCAATGGCAAAATTAGGATGCAATCAGTAAGGTTGCAAATTTTCGGGGGATTATTTTCAGCGTGTGTTGCAAAGATGGTTTTCTTACAAATAATTGAAAATCAGCGTTTTATTTGTTTATTGAAGCAGATTCAGAATTTGAAATTGCAACAGGTTTGCCAATCTCTTAATGCCTCCTCCTTGCTTTTACTCTTGATTTGATGGAGCGTACAGCAGAGGGACTGATGCAAAGGATTCGAGCGATGTCGTCATCTTGTTTACCCATGTCCTGCAATATCAAATAGGTGTAGAGGCGAGCGGTAAGATGATTGTAGCCAGTTGTCCATTCATGGAAGGTGGCATAGTGGCTTACAGAATAGTATTCGATGAGGCTGTTCTCGTCATCCGCCAACGGAGGTAGTTTTCCACCTGCGATAATATGGTCGAAAACTTCCTTACCACGACCTAAGCGTTCGTTGGTAGAACGGCGTACAGAAGTGATTTTTTCGTTTAGACGGTTGATCTCCTTATCGTGGGCTTCGCTCTCCTGTGACAATACTTCAATACGTCGCTGAGCTCGTTCGATGGTCTGGGCATTGAGGTCAAGGATGCTGTTGTATTGTTCAATACGTCGCCTGTTAAAGAAGAGAATGACGAGCACCATGAGGATTGCCAGAAAGAGCAGTCCGAAGAGGTATGCGAGTATTTGGTAATGGCGGCGGTTCTTGGTTTGTTGTTCGTATTGGTGTTGCAATTCTGTAATCTTTTCCTGTTCGTAAGTGTGGTGAAGCAGTTCTTTTGCTAATGTAATAAACTGTGCCATATTTGTGGCTTTCTCATGGTCGTGGAGCAGTTCATAATTACGTTTCTGGGTGGTAGCGCTCAGGATTTGTGCCACCAAGTAACGTGTTCCCTGACATTTCTGTAGTTCAAGCGTATTATCACTCGCTTCGGCAACAAGCTCCCCTTCCTTCAAAATGAGTTCTGCCTCGGCATAGTGATTCCCCTCACAAAGTTCCATCGCCCTACCGTAATGACTGCTAGCAAGGGGAATGGTTCCTTGTGGTATCTCCTGATGGGTACAGCTAATGATGAGAAGCATCACTACTGTTGCAAATAGAAATCTCCGAAACATAACTCAGGAAAAGATAGTTAAGAAAGAATCCGCATGGCGTTACCATGCGGATTCTTTATAATTATAATGTGTACTCACTCAGGTTTCAACATACATCAAGCCTTTACTACATCATCTTCCTTGATCTTACGTCCCATTACAAGATAAGCAACGGGAGAAGCAATGAAGATAGAAGAGAGTGTACCGAAGATTACACCGAGAATCATGGCGAAGGCGAAGCTGCGGATGCTTGCACCACCAAGGATGAAGATACACAGCAACACGAGCAATGTAGAGATAGAGGTGTTAACGGTACGAGCCAGGGTCTGGTTGATACTCTCGTTGAACAGACTCTGCTTATCCTGCTTCGGATGCAGACCGAGGTTCTCACGGATACGGTCGAATACCACCACCTTATCGTTGATTGAGTAACCAATCACTGTCAAGATAGCACCGATGAAGGTCTGGTCAATCTCCAACGACCAGGGCACGATACCCCAGAGCAGTGAGTAAAGACCGAGCACTACCAATGTATCCACAGCCAGAGCAACGATAGAACCAACAGAGAAGGCTACGTTGCGGAAGCGGAACAGGATATAGAGGAAGATAGCCACCAAGGCAATCAGCACACTGATAATGGCGCCGTAGGTGATGTCCTTAGCTACTGACGGACCTACCTTCGTAGAACTGATGATAGAACCACCTTCACGAACATCGGGGTTCTTGAACGACTCTACGTCAGCCTGAGATACCAGACCGGCTTTCTTCAAAGCGGTATAAAGGATGGTCTCAGCCTCATCATCGGCTGTAGGACTGTTGCTCTCAATCTTATAGTTGGTAGAGATACGGATGGTCTTGTTGTCGGTACCAATAGAGATAGCACCTGTGTTGCAGCCCGGGAAGGCCTGAACGAGCAGACCACGGATCTCCTCCGGCTGAACGGACTTCTCGAAGGTAACCACGTAGTTACGACCACCGGTGAAGTCGATACTCTTGCTCAAACCGCGAACGAAGAAGCTGATAAGGAACACCACGACAGCAGCAGCCACCAGCACGAAGGTCTTCTTGTAGAAGCTCATGAACGGGATGTGGAGGTTCTGCATGAGGTTCTTGGAGAAGCTCGTGTAGAACTTCAGGTTCAGCCACTTGTCCTTCTTATGACGGTTCTCATAGATGATACGTGTGAGGAACACAGCGGTGAAGAACGAGCAGGCGATACCAATGATCCAGGTAGTAGCAAAGCCCTTAACAGGTCCTGTACCGAAGTAGAGCAGGATAATACCTGTGATCAAAGAGGTAAGGTTAGAGTCGAAGATAGCTGAGAAGGCATTGCTGTAACCAGCCTTCAGTGCTTCCTTGATACCCTTGCCGTTTCGCATCTCTTCCTTGATACGCTCATAGATCAGCACGTTCGCGTCAACCGCAGTACCCAACGTCAATACGATACCGGCCAAACCAGACATGGTCAATGCCGCCTGGAACGACGTTAGGATACCCAATGTGAAGAACAGGTTCACAACCAGGGCGAAGTTTGCCATCATACCAGGGATGAAGCCGTACATCAATACCATGTAGATCATCAACAAGATGAAGGCAACGATGAATGACATGATACCCTGCTGGATGGACTGGGCACCCAGTGTAGGACCAACCACTTCTTCCTGTACGATACGGGCAGGAGCAGGCATACGACCAGACTTCAGCGTGTTGGCCAAGTCCTTGGTGGTCTCAACGGTGAAATTACCGGTAATCTGAGAATTACCACCAGAAATCTCACCATTTACACGAGGAGCTGAATAAACAGCGTCGTCAAGAACGATAGCAATAGCCTTACCCACGTTAGCCTTGGTAAGGGTTGCCCAACGACGGGCACCATCGCTGTTCATTGACATGCTTACACAAGGACGACCTGTTACATGATCGAACTCATCCTTGGCGTCAACGATTACGTCACCCTCTAACGGAGCACGACCGTTGGTACCAGTCTTTTTCAAAGCATACAGCTCATATACGTTCTTGCTGTTGACCATATCTGAAGGAGTAGCACCCCAGCAGAGTTTCAGGTCTGACGGGAAGATCTGCTGTGCAAGCTCACTGTAGATATACTTGTTGATCTCAGCTGTATCGCGAACATTGGCATAAGCCACAACGCTCAGACTACCCTGAGGAGCCAGCGACATCATGGCGAGCAGCGGGTGCTGTTTCTTCAGTGCGGCAATCTTTGCCTCGTCAGTAGCAGCATCAACAGTCTTGTTAGCCTTGATATCCAGCTTGGGAGCATCAGCCTTTACTGTATCCTCCTTAGCTACGGCAGCAGAATCAGCGGCAGTCTCAGGATTATTGGCTAGCAGACGCTGGTCGAGCTGAGAGAAGTAAGAAGTAATCTCCTGACTGTTATAAGTCTCCCAGAACTCGAGGTTGGCACTACCCTGGAGCAACTTACGGATACGCTCCGGCTCGCGGATACCTGGCATTTCCACCATGATACGTCCCTGCTGACCTTCCAGTTTCTGGATGTTGGGCTGTACCACACCGAACTTATCGATACGGTTACGCACTACGTTGAAGGAGTTGTCGATGGCGGTCTGCACCTCATCGCGCAGTGCCTTCTCTACCTCTTTGTCAGTGCTCTGAGTAGAAACCTTGCCCTTCAGTTGCTGAGTAGCGAAGATCTCTGCCAGGCGATGACCCGGTGCGTTACGGTGATAAGCGTTGATAAACAACGAAATGAAATCACTCTGACTTGTCTCCTCTTCTTTCTTAGCTTCCTGCATGGACTTAACGAAAGCCTGATCAGTCTTGTGATCAGCCAGTACCTCCACTACATCAGGAACACTGATTTCGAGAATGACGTTCATACCGCCTTTCAGGTCAAGACCCAGACCAATCTGAGTCTCCAAGCACTTCTGATAAGAATAGACGCCCAGATACTTCACAGAGTCCTTGTAGTCCTGCTGTGCAATCGGGTCCTGGATCTTGGCTGCCTGACTGTCAAAGTAGCGTGTAGCTGCTGAGAACGACAGGTAGAAGATGCTTGCCAGTGTCAGTAAGACGGCTGTACAAATTACGATACCTTTGTTTTGCATTTTATTGATGAATTGTTTTTAATTATTATTTCACTGTTTTCAACACCTTTTTTGCCATTCATTTTTCAACGAACGGCATTAAGAGCGTGCAAAGATACATATTTTTTCACATTCAAGAAAAATTTCAGGCCGTTAATTGTTGATTTTTTGCGATTTAGGCCTAATTTTTAGCCAGCAACTCACCGGATGATGGTCGCTAACGTTGATTTTACTGTCCACATGGCACTGATATGGAACAATATCTTTCGAGCATAAAATATGGTCGATACGCACACGGATGCGGTTATGGTTGAATGTCCATCCAGGCCAGTTACCTGTAGCCACAAAGCAGTCGGTCAGTCCTTCGGCAATCGTATGGTGGACATACGACAGCGGGTTGTCGTTGAAATCACCGCAAACAATGATAGGATAATGTGAATGATGACGTATGTATGTTGCCACCTTCCCGGCTTGCGGTGCCCTGATCTTGGAGGCTTCGGCGAGTTTCTCCATCAGCAGTTTCGACTCCTTGCCAGCCAGCTCACGGTCTTGCGAGCCCTCGGCCATTTTCTCAAAGTTCTCTCGATCCTTCAACGAAAGCTGGTTCGACTCCAAGTGACAGTTAACGACAACAACCGTATCATCTTTGATTTTCAGAAAAAAGGCAGCACAGGTATTCATACTTTGCACAAAATGTATATGCTCTTTGTTGATGATAGGGAACTTACTGAACAAGGTAAGACATGAGCCTCCGTGTTCATTCCTGGCGGTATCAGCATACTGATAGATATGTCGCAGACTGGCAGCCTTTTCTCTGGTCATATAGGCTTCCTGCACACAAACCACATCGGCTCCACTGGCACCTATATACTCCAAGGCAGGATAAGTAACTCTTCCCTGTGCATCCGTCTCTTTCTTCATGGAACCATCCACGTTGTAGGTCATCACCTTGATGCACCCCACAGGCTTCTCACTCTTCAAGTTCAGCGGACAGTATGTTCGCACGGGTACATAACTTATAATAATACCAAGAAGGGAGACAAGGGCTCCTTTGGGATAGAAGAGCAGCCAAAAGAACAGGAAAAAGACATTGATGACGAGGAATATAGGGAAAGCCAGACAAGCATTCGACAGGATAGGGAACGATTCAGGATTGAGTCTTCCTGAATAGCCCACCAGTAACATCATGATCACCGTGGCAACATTAGCCCCGATGATCAAGTTCCTCGTAAATGTTTTGATTGTCTTGAGCATGCAATATTATCAGTTCCCACTCTCGAAGAGTTTACGCTTCTCCTCGTCCGTCAGACTGTCATAGCCGCTACGGCGTATCTTGTCGAGGATACGGTCTATCTCTTGTTGGTTGGTTTTCTCTGTTGATGATTCCTCAGTATGACGGGTGGAACGGTCGTCCTGACGACCGTTTCGAGGTGCGTCCGCATTCCTATGACTGCGGTTCTCCCAGTTGGTACGCAGTTTGTCGAAGAACTGCTGACCGTTGCTTCTTCCATATCTGTCGCTCTCGGGATGCTTGCGCCAATAGCGTATCATCAGGAAGCCGAAGAGCATACCGCCAAGATGGGCAAAGTGAGCCACGCTGTCACCAGGAGTAGCCAGCGCCGAGAACAACTCAATAGCGGCATAGATACCTACGAACCATTTCGCCTTAATAGGAATAGGCAGCGGGAAGATGAAGATACGTTCCTCAGGGAAGATCATGCCAAAGGCAAGCAGAATGGCATAGATAGCACCCGAGGCACCCACAGTAGTCCATGCATTCAGTACGGCAGAAGAATTCTGTGCAATCTGCCATAAATCACCGAACCCTGCCCCTGGAATCTGCGAAGTCGCCATAAAGTAAAACGACACAAATTGTACGATTTCTTGAATAACACCAGCTCCGATTCCGCAAGAAATGTAATAAAAAAGGAATTTCTTCGGTCCCCATACACTTTCTACCACACAGCCGAACATCCATAAGGCGAACATATTGAAGAAGATATGCTCAAAGTTCGCATGCATGAACATGTATGTAACGAGCTGATAGAGATGGAAGTCAGACGCCATGAAGAAATGGAGTCCCAACACGTCGTTCAGGTTAATGCCTTTCATCTGGAACACCAAAAGTGCCAGAAACATCAACGCGTTTATAATCAGTAGGTTTTTTGTAATGGTAGGAATACGTCGCATAGCCTTTTTTGTTCTTAACCTTAAATGATGCGGCAAAAATACGAAAAATATCTGTTATTAGGCAGAAAAAAGGGGCTAATAGCACTTTTTTTCATGAAATTCTTCACTTTTTTCACTTTTTTGTTTGTTTTATGAATTGTTTCGCTTATATTTGCGAAAGAATTTTGAATAACGTATTAATTTTTAATCATTTAATAGGTAAAATTATGAACAAGACAGAATTAATTGAGAAGATTGCAGCTGGTGCTGGTCTGACAAAGGCTGATTCAAAGAAGGCTCTCGACGCTACTATTGCAGCTATCAAGGGTGCGCTCGTAGCAGGTGACAAGGTTGCTCTTGTAGGTTTTGGTACATTCAGTGTAAACAAGCGCCCTGCTCGTGAGGGTATCAACCCCGCTACTAAGCAGAAGATTAAGATTGCTGCTAAGAAGGTAGCTAAGTTCAAGGCTGGTGCTGAGTTGGCAGATGCTATCAAGTAATCATTTTGTAAAGATTTTACAAAAACACAATAGAGAGATACCGCGGTATCTCTCTATTTGTTTATCCAGCTTCCTGGAGTTGGGTGACTCGGATTCGAACCGGGAATGACAGAACCAAAACCTGTAGTGTTACCATTACACCATCACCCAATCAAATTCGGCTGCAAAGGTACGAAAAATCTGAGTAAGTGAGAAGAAAAATGCTATTTTTTTCTCGAGCGTGTATATTTTATTACTTCACAGTCAAGAGGAAATAGTTCTTCTTTCCTTTCTGAGCCAGCAGATATTTACCATCGATCAAGTCATCTGAAGTGATGATTCTGTTCTGATCGGTCAGCTTCTCCTTGTTCAGACTTACGCCGCCACCTTGAACCATCTTTCGCATCTCACCCTTTGAAGGGAAGACAGGAGCAGAGGCTGTGAGCAGTTCAATGGCAGCCTGTCCGAGTTGCTCTTTAGTGATCTCATACTGTGGAACGCCATCGAACACGTCGAGGAATGTCTGCTCATCAAGTTTCTGAAGACTCTCCTTCGTACTCTTTCCGAAGAGGATGTTACTTGCTTCAATAGCTGTATCAAGCGCCTCACGAGAGTGAACCATTACGGTTACCTCTTCTGCCAAGCGACGCTGAAGGATTCTACGACCCGGATCCTGCTTGTGTTCTTCCACCAAAGCATCAATCACATCCTTCTCCAAAGAAGTGAAGATCTTGATGTAACGTTCTGCATCATCATCGCTCACGTTCAGCCAGAACTGATAGAACTTATAAGGAGTGGTACGCTTCGGATCGAGCCAGATATTACCACTCTCGGTCTTACCGAACTTCTTACCGTCGCTCTTGGTAATCAACGGACAGGTGAGCGCGAAGGTCTCCACCTCATTACCCAATGTACGACGGATAAGCTCAGTACCGGTGGTCATATTACCCCATTGATCATTACCACCTAACTGCAGTTTCACCCCATAATGCTGGTAGAGATAGAGGAAATCGTATCCCTGCAGGAGCTGATAGGTAAACTCTGTGAACGACAAACCGTCGCGAGCCGTACCATTCAGTCGTTGCTGCACCGATTCCTTGGCCATCATATAATTCACAGTGATGTGCTTACCCACCTCACGAGCAAAGTCGAGGAAGGTGAAGTTCTTCATCCAGTCGTAGTTGTTCACCATGATAGCTGCATTCGGTTCCTTCGACTCGAAATCAAGGAACTTAGCCACTTGTTGTTTGATGCACTCCTGGTTATGACGCAAGGTCTCATCGTTAAGCAGGTTTCGCTCCTGTGATTTTCCTGAAGGGTCGCCAATCATACCTGTGGCACCACCAACAAGGATGATGGGACGGTGGCCACAGCGCTGCAGATGGCGCAACATCATGATACCGCAGAGATGACCAATATGTAATGAATCGGCTGTGGGATCTGTTCCTAAATAGGCTGTTACCATTTCTTTCTGGAGCAGTTCTTCTGTTCCTGGCATAATCTGTGCCAGCATTCCACGCCAGCGAAGTTCTTCTACGAAATTTTTCATTTTATTGTTATTTTAATGGGGTTGATGGGCATTATGGGGTTAATGGGCTTAATGGGTGTTGTGGGTCAAGGAACGGGATCGTAACCGGAGCCTCCCCAGGGGTGGCAGCGCGATATTCTCTTGATGGCCAGCCACAACCCTTTGATGGGTCCATGCTTCAGCAAAGCCTGACGGGCGTATTCCGAACAGGTAGGTGTGAATCGGCACGAAGGCGGTGTGTAAGGTGAAATGGCCTTCTGATAGATCCAGATAGGAAGGAGCAGTATCGTTACCAGCACCCATGATATCCCATGTATGATGGCTTTCAGTACTTTCATCATCGTTCAGATAATCCTTGCAGGAGTTTTACCACCTTGCGTTCCACCACTTCACTGCTACGCAGATGATCATCGAGCCAGATAAAGGCCATCACGAAACACTTTCCACACTGCTTGGGTAGGAGATGCTTGTTCTTCCGATAAGCCTCGCGGATCTGTCGCTTCACCCTGTTGCGTTTCACCGCTTTCTTGAAATAGCGCTTGGATACACTCACCAGGATCTGCGCCTGAGGATGGTCGTCTTCCACTTGCATATAGACAAGTCGGATGGGAAAGGCCACCAATGAACGACTGTTGTTTCCCGTAAAGAGCTCGTCAATCAGTCGCTTGCTTGAAACGCGCTCTTCCTTTGCTAAAGTGAAAGCTGCGGTATCAAGCATGATTAGTCTTCGTCCTGACGCGCCAGATAGGATTTCAATGCACCTGTCATTGAAGGGAACTTCTCTGAAGGAGCTTCTATAACCACATTCAGGCCTGCCTCATGAGCAGACTTGGAAGTAGAGGGTCCGAAGGTTGCCACAGCGATATCATTCTTCGATGTTCCGAAAGTCTTGGTAAAGGCGTTGATGCCTGCAGGACTGAAGAACACACACATATCATAGTCGAAGGCTTTCACCTCCTCCTCCGTGAAATCATTGCTTACCGTGCGATACATGATACACTCGGTGTGCTGCAGTTTCTTCGAGTCGAGCAGCTCCTTCACACTATCGTCATGCACATCGCTCATAGGAATCAAGAACTTCTCTGTCTTATGCTTAACCATCGAAGGAACCAGATCTGCAATCTTTCCCGTCTGACCGAAAAACACCTTTCGTTTGCGATATTGCACATATTTCTGAATATAGAAAGCGATCTGCTCGGTTACGCAGAAGTATTTCATATCCTCAGGAATCTCCAATCGCATCTCCTTAGCCAACTTGAAGAAATTGTCAATCGCATGGCGAGAGGTGAACACAATGGCAGTATGCCCTGTGATGCTCACTTTCTGCTGGCGGAATTCCTTGGATGTCAATCCCTCCACTTTGATGAACGGCCGGAAGATAAGATCTACATCATAGTCCCTTGCGATGTCAAAATATGGAGACTTGTCACTGGTTGGCTGTGGCTGTGAAATGAGAATTTTCTTTATCATTGATGTCCTAAAAATTTATTTTCAAATAATCAACTATCATCACCAAAGAACCCGCCAAGGCGAGCATGGGAATTATTTCGAGCGCACAAAAGTACAAAATTATTTGCAGAACGGCCCCATTTTGCCTGAAAAAGATAACAAAGCACTTGTAAATCGTCAATAATTTCACTAAAATTAAAACAATCGCAGCATAAATGATGGCACTTTGCACAGAAATACCGAAATAACTCTGTAACATAACAATAGGGAACAATACTATTCCTTCCATGGCTGAGAGGTAGAGTATTGACTTCATCCATTGTTCATTTTTTTTCCTGTTAAAGAAGAGAGAATTCAGTATGGGATAAAGCATTCCTTTCAACAAGAAATATACACAGAAGCAACCGAAGAAAATGGCGATGAGCTGATACTGCGATTGCAGGATGAACGTATCTGCCACATTGGCCTGAGTGTAGAAAAAGGCCAGAAGCGCCCAGAGCAGACAGGTGAGTGCCACCATGAAGAACTGGAAGCGGAACTCATCGGAAGTCTCGGTAGAAACCGTCACATTCTCGCTGCGCTGAATATGGAAGAAGCTCTTGGCCTGCTGCAGGATGAAATGATGAAGACGGGAGAAAGAGAACATCATCAACAGGAAACATCCCAACAACAGACCCGTGATCACATCATCGTTCTGGATAGAGTAAGGCATAGGGTCGCCCGCCACGCCATAACGCTCCACATTCAGTTCCGGATGCAACAAAGCGTTATTGGTAAAAAAGCCCTCCCGGTAATAATGAGAGAAGTTGATATCAGTAGTATCCTTTACACTGTCGTTAGCAGATAAGAACAAGGTGTCCTGAGTGCCTAAAGACTTTAATTCAGGCTGAAATACCGACTGGATAGCTGAGTCTTGTTGGGCAGGTGTGGCATTGGGCGGCAGTTGCTGCAGTACCTGATAGGTATGTTTCGGTTTGGGCGTATTCTCCTGTGGAACGGCAACAGTAGTCTCTTCCTCAAGAGAAGCCTCTGAGGTTGTACCTTCCACCGGCTCTGTAACAGGTTGAGCCGATGGGCGTACTTGCTGCAACGTATCCTGCTGCTGGAACCAATCTGTGTGCATCTTTCTGCCTACGGATGGTAAAACGGGAATCTAATCAGCCGAAGAATGCCTTACGGATCTCATCCACCCGGTCGAGCTTCTCCCAAGTAAAGAGCTCCACCTCGATGGTCTTGGTTTCGTGGTAGAAACTGGTGAATGTCTTCTTCACCACCTCGTTCTTGCGACCCATATGTCCATAGGCTGCAGTCTCCAGATACATCGGCTGACGAAGTTTCAGCATGCGCTCGATGGCTTTCGGACGCAGGTCGAACATCTTTCCAATACGGTTGGCTATCTCGCTGTCGGGCATGTTTACATGACTCTTCCCATAAGTGTTCACATAGATGCTTACGGGCTTGGCCACACCAATAGCGTAGCTCAACTGTACCAACATCTCATCGGCCACACCGGCAGCCACCATGTTCTTGGCGATGTAACGGGCGGCATAGGCAGCAGAGCGATCCACCTTTGATGAGTCCTTGCCAGAGAAGGCACCACCACCATGAGCACCCTTACCGCCATAGGTATCAACAATGATCTTACGTCCTGTAAGACCCGTATCCCCATGAGGACCGCCGATGACGAATTTTCCAGTGGGGTTCACCAGGTAGTTGATGTCGAATCCGAAGAGATCGAGCACCTTCTGAGAGTGAATCTGCTGCTTTACCCGGGGAATCAGGATATTGATGACATCATCCTTGATACGTTTGAGCATAGCCTCATCCTCGTCGAACTCATCATGCTGTGTAGAAACAACGATGGTATCGATGCGCTGGGGAACACCCTCGTCAGAGTATTCCACCGTTACCTGACTCTTTGCATCCGGACGAAGGTATGTCATCACCTTCCCCTCCTTGCGGATATCAGCCAAGGTTCGCATAATCAGGTGTGCAAGGTCAAGACTTACAGGCATCAGGTTCTCTGTTTCATTCACGGCATAACCAAACATCATACCCTGGTCGCCAGCACCCTGATCATCAGCATCCGCCTTGTCAACACCCCTGTTGATATCCACGCTCTGCTCATGGATACTGGTAAGGATTCCGCAGGAGTCACCATCAAACTGATATTCACTCTTTGTATATCCGATTTTCTTGATCGTCTTACGGGCGATGGTCTGCAGGTCGATATAGGCATCAGAGTGCACCTCACCCATGATAACCACCTGTCCGGTAGTCACAAACGTCTCGATGGCACAACGCGCCTTATCGTCGTATGCCAGGAACTGATCGAGCAATGCATCGGAAATCTGGTCGGACACCTTGTCGGGATGTCCCTCTGAAACGGATTCTGAAGTAAATAAATAAGCCATACCTTTACACCTTAATAAATATTAGGGTGCAAAGGTACGGCAATTTTGGGGATTCTCAAAAGAAAATCAGAATTATTTATGGATTCTCACTATCTATAGGTATACTACTCCTTCGGCATAATGGTAACTTCTATCTTGTTACCCGGCTTCAGGAACTCCTGCATGAACTGACAGATGCTCTCGGGAGTCTGAGCCTCCACCACTTTCTTGAAGTTGGTATGTAGGTCAACATTGAACATGCGGATGTTATCCAAAATGCTCTTCCAATAGCTATTGGTCTGGGTAGCATCATCGAAGCTCTTCAGCATATACTCCTTCACCTTGGTCAGCATGTCTGCATCACAGCTCTTTGCCAAAGCGGGAACCTCCTCGCTCATAATCTTCAGAGCCACATCTGCCATTTCAGGTTTCATCGGACAAATAGCCTGAATCTGAGCCAGTTTGTCAAACTCGTCACGCTCAAACTGGCCCTGTGCTCCACAAGAATAAGCAGCACTTGCCTCCTCACGAATCTTCTTCAGGTAGATCATATTGAGTATCTGTCCTGCCATGTCGGCCTTGACGATATTCTCCAGGTTATACTCCATATCCTTGTTCGTCCACAGCATAACCGAGAAGGCCTGCGGTGTTTCCATCTTCTGCTTGAAGCTGTTTCTAACGTTACCTTTCGCGATGTCAACCACCTTACGACTCTTCTTCACATTACCGTTTACGGGCAGTGATGCGAGGTATGTTTCAATGAGCGGACGGATAGAATCCTCCTCGAAGTTACCGATGATAGTAAAGGTATAGCCATCGGCATAGCTGAAACGCTCTTTGGCGATCTGCAGGATGCGATCGTAGTTCACCTTCTTCAAGTCCTTCAGTTCAATCGGTGTAGCCCATTTGTTATGATTTTGCACCGTGGTTATAACAGAATCCTGGAACACCTGCATCGGGTCGCTGGCTTTGTTCTTCAGCTGCAGTTCCATGGTGTTCATCAAGTTGTCGAACGACTTCTGGTCTTTCTGTATTTTGGTGAAGTACAGGTAGATCAGCTGGAACATCGTCTCCATATCCGTAGGAGTAGAGCTACCGCTAACCGATTGCTTGCGCTCTCCCAGACTGATGCTGGCACTGGCAATCTTTCCAGCCAAGGCCTTCCTCAGCTCTGTAGAAGAGAAGTTACCCAGTCCGCTGGCGTTGATCGCTTGGTTGAACATGCTCAGGTTAGGAATATCCTTTTCCGTATAGAGTGAGGAACCACCTTCTGATGATCCACTTAGGAGCACCTGGTCCTTCTTATAGTCGGTCTTCTTCAGCACCACCTTCACACCATTTGAGAGAAGCAGTGTCTGATAGTCGAACTTATCACTCTTCTTTGTCTCGAGGATAGCACCACGCTTAGGCAGTGTGGTCATCAGCGGCTCATCCTTTACATTATCAACATATGCGGTAAGCTTTTCGGCTCTTGCTGCATCAACAGCCTTCTTCAGAGAAGCCTCTGTGGGATATACGTTCCCTTCCTTCTCGCTGAGCATGGTAATCACCACCAGGTTCGTATCCGAAGCAGGAACGAGCTCCTTCATATACTGGTTCACCAAATCAAGAGGAATGGCCGGCATAATCTGCTTCATCAGCGTGTAGTGGTCGTCTATCGAGGTGATAGGCGTCTTCATGGTGAAGTTGTTCACATATTCGTTCACAAACTGCGCATTGGTACGCTTGTCCTTGTTGCTGTACGACTTCTCGAGATAGCTCTCATAATCCGACTTCGAGCGCTGGAACTCTGTAGCAGTAAAGCCGAACTCTGCGGCGCGACGTGCTTCTTTGAACGCTGCTGTCAATGCAGCCTCCAGCTTTCCATCCTTCGGATCCACATCAATCTCAAAGGCCTCCTTGGTCTTAGAGAAGATATAATTTCCTTCATATGCCGATGCACTTACAAACGGACAGTCGGGCTGCTGTGAGAGTTCTTCCAGACGACCGTTAAGCATATCCATGGCGCGACCTTTCATATAGTTAGTCAGAATAAAAGCCACGGTATTCTTCAGAGAGTCGGGGAAAGCATCGTGCTTGAAAATAAGGTTGATGCCGTTGGTCTTCTGCTCCTTATCCTTCTCTACAACAAAGATAGGTGTATCATTATCAGGAACCACCTCATCGACCACAGGAGCAGGATTCTCAGGCATCTTTACGCTTCCGAACATCTCCTTGATCTTTGCCTCGATACGGTCAACATTCACGTCGCCCACCACGATAATGGCCTGATTGTCGGGACGATACCATTTCTCATAGTAGTCACGCAGTGTCTGCGGCTTGAAGTTGTCAACCACCTCCATCAAACCAATTGGATAGCGGTGACCATACTTACTACCAGGATAGAGTTTCGGCAGACAGCGTTCCAGCATACGACTCTGTGCGCTGGTACGCAAGCGCCATTCCTCATGAATCACGCCACGCTCTTTGTCGATCTCCTCGGGATCAAGCAGCAGCCCGTCAGACCAGTCGTGTAGGATGAGCAAACAGCTGTCTTGTGCGCTCTCTCGTGCTGTAGGCACATTCGAGATATTGTAAATGGTACGTTCGAAACCGGTAGAGGCATTCAGGTCAACACCAAACTGCACACCAATGCTCTCGCAATAGCGCATCACCTCGTTACCGGGGAAGTTCTGCGTGCCATTGAAGCACATGTGCTCCAGGAAGTGTGCCAGTCCGCGCTGGTCTTCATTCTCCTGAATAGATCCCACCTTCTGTGCGATGTAGAACTCAGCCCGGTTTTCCGGCCAGTTGTTGTAACGGATGTAATAAGTCAGTCCGTTGTCCAGTTTACCAATCCTCACGTCTTTGTCAACTGGAAGTTGTGGCATTTGCTGCGCCGTAGCGCATACGGCGATGAAGAGAAATGCCATCATGAAAAGTTTTCTTAAACGCATAATACTATATTTAATAAATGATTAATATCCGATATTTGAACTCTCTTTATTCGTTAGACTATCCATGATAAGGAAAAACTACACATCCTCATCATTTTCTTCCCTGTACTCCAGAATGTCCCCCGGCTGACAGCCCAGTTCACGACAAATCGTCTCGAGGGTAGAGAAGCGGATGGCCCGGGCCTTCCCTGTTTTCAGGATCGAGAGGTTCGCAGGCGTCAACCCCACTTTCTCGGCCAGTTCGCCCAGTGAGATCTTCCGCTTCGCCATCTCCACGTCCAAGTTTACTATAATCCTACCCATAGCTTCATTAATTCACGGTCTTCCTTTTCAGACAATAATAAGTAAATCGTGTGCAAAAGTAATACGAGGAAATGAAACAACCAAATCATTTTAATAAAGATTTATCGAAAAACAATAATTTAACATTATAAAACAATAAATCACCGCATGTTCCTCGGGTGGTGATTCAGTATTTCCTCGCGCAACGTGTGTGTATCAATATGTGTATAGATCTCGGTGGTTCCAATGGATTCATGACCGAGCATGGCCTGGATAGCACGCAGGTCGGCTCCGCCCTCTAAGAGTGCCGTGGCAAAAGAATGCCGGAGGGTATGTGGCGAGATGGTTTTGTGTATTCCGGCCTCCTCAGCCAGACGTTTAATCATGATCAGGATCATGGTGCGGGTGAGGTGGGCTCCCCTTCGGTTCAGGAACACATAGTCCTCCTCGCCGGGTTTGATGTCCATCCTGCAGCGGTCGTCAAACCAATAGCCCAGTTCCTTGATGGCTCGTGGAGAAATAGGTACCAGGCGTTCCTTCCTTCCCTTTCCCTCTACCCGCAGGAACTCCTCGTCGAGATAGAGGTTCGACAGTTTCAGGTTCACCAGTTCACTCACTCGCAGTCCGCAGGAAAACAGTACTTCGATTATGGCTTTGTTACGATGACCTTCCCATTTCGACAGGTCGATGGCCTTTTCCAGGATGTCCACCTCCTCGGTAGAGAGCACTTCGGGCAGATGTTCGCCTATCTGCGGCGATTCCAACAACTCCGACGGATCACTATCTACCCATCCGTCAACGAACAGGAAACGATAGAACGCCCGCACACCGCTCAGGATGCGGCATTGGGAGCGCGGTGAAATACCAATATCATGCAGCGAGGCCGCAAAGTGCTGCAGGTCCTCCAGCTTCACTTCCACCGGGTCAATACCCTCAGCACGCAGGTAATCCACCAGCTTCTGCAGGTCACGCATGTATGCATCCACGGTATTTGCCGTGAAGTTCCTCTCCAGCTTCAAATACCGCTGGTAGGCTTTTGCCACATCGCGTCCGTTCTGCTTCATCTTGGTCACTGCTTCTTGTTTGGTGACACAAAGTTACAACAAAATACTGAAACCGCCAAAAGGTATTTGAAAAAATGAGAGCGAGTACACGGCCAAGATGCTCACCTCAAAGGCTAAGTTCCGCTCGGTGACCGGGGAAGCTATGCCGGGAGCCGAAGAGGGCGAAGGCGAGAATAACGGATAACCGTTATTCGAGGAGTGTGGAGTGTGGAATGTGGAGTGAGATATGCTTCAAGGCTAGAGAAGCAAGAAGCAGGAGGCAAGAACTTTTGGAGCAGCGAGTGCCACCATGCTTGCATGATTGGCCGAGTCGTGACAAAAGTCAACGAAGTTAAGCAAGAGATATGCTTCGAGTACAAGTTGAAAACTGCATATGATGCCTGTATCTCAGTACTATTCTCACTCCTCACTCCACATTCCACAAACAAAAATGTACTAACCTTAAAAAGAAAGAACCATGAAGAAGGAAACTTGGAAATTCATCATTCAGACAGTAGCAGCCATCTTGACCGCCATCGCCACCAGCCTGGGAGTCACCAGCTGCATTTGCTAAAAGGGAGCCCACCCCTAGCCCCTCCATAAGGGAGGGAAAGCCACCCCTGACCCCTCCATAAGGGAGGGGGACTAAGAAGAAAGGGGGAGCCACCCCTAGCCCCTCCATAAGGGAGGGGAATTGAGAAAGAGGATGAGCATCATCCTCTTTCTTTGTTTCTCTGCGCCTCTGCGTGAGAATGAGTTGCCGGCTCTCTTTTTTCAACATCTTCACGAGTGTGAACAGACAAAATCTAACCCACTGACTTAAAAAATGTTCTCAAATTTGTGAGTAACAGAGTTTATTCTTACCTTTGCAGTCAACTTCGTATATCTTTACGCCCAAAGGGCGTGAATTATTTAGGGAAATGAGTCTGACAGGAATTGTGAAGCATGTCTTCCAGTCGCGACAGAAGGACCTGGAACGACATAAACAAGAACCATTGGTGCTGCAGGATGCCGTGTGGCACTATCTCGTGAAAGAGGCGCGCGATACGGAATTCGGGCGCAAGCACCTCTTTTCTACTTTCAAGAGCTATGACGACTGGGCACAGCATGTACCGGTAAGCAACTACGAGGACCTGAAGGGTAGCATCGACAGAATGCGCCATGGCGAACACGATGTGCTGTGGCCGGGAAAGGTGAAATGGTATGCCAAGTCGTCGGGTACCACCAACGACAAGAGCAAGTTCATCCCCGTGAGTGAGGCAGGACTGAAGAATATCCATTACCGCGGAGGCTTCGACTCGGTGGCCATCTATTTGAAGAACAACCCCAAGAGTCGTCTCTTCGACGGAAGGTCGTTGATTCTCGGTGGCAGTCATTCCCCTAACTATAACTTGAGAAACTCGCTCGTGGGTGACCTCAGTGCCATCCTCATCGAGAACATCAACCCCTTGGCGAACCTGGTGCGCGTGCCGAAGAAGCAGACGGCCCTGCTGAGCGACTTCGAGGTGAAGCGGGAGCGTATTGCCGAGGAGACACTGCATCAGAACGTGACGAACATCAGTGGTGTGCCCTCATGGATGCTGTCGGTGCTGACTCGGGTGATGGAGATCTCGGGAAAGCAGAACCTCCTGGAGGTGTGGCCTAACCTGGAGGTGTTCTTCCACGGTGGCGTGGCCTTTACTCCCTACCGTCATCAGTACGAGCAGCTGATTCCCTCTGAGCAGATGCATTATATGGAGACGTACAATGCCAGCGAGGGTTTCTTCGGCATACAGAACGACCCTGCCGATGCTGCCTTGATGCTGATGCTCGACTATGGGGTGTTCTATGAGTTCATTCCCATGGACATGATTGACAAGGAGAATCCCACCGTGATGCCTTTGGAGGGTGTGGAAATAGGAAAGAACTACGCTATGGTGATTTCCACATCGTGCGGACTGTGGCGCTATATGATTGGCGACACGGTGAAGTTCACACAGAAGAATCCGTATAAGTTCATTATCTCCGGAAGAACCAAGCATTTTATCAATGCCTTCGGTGAGGAGCTGATCGTGGATAATGCCGAGCAAGGCTTGAAGGCTGCCTGTGAGGAAACAGGGGCTGAGGTGCTGGAATATACTGCTGCACCGGTGTTTATGGACGACAAGGCAAAATGCCGTCATCAGTGGCTCATCGAGTTCTCGAAGGAACCAGCCGATCTGGCCGTCTTTGCGGCCATACTCGACAAGAAGCTGCAGGAGATCAACAGCGACTACGAGGCCAAGCGCTACAAGGATATCACCCTGCAGCCGCTGGAAATCGTGAAAGCCCGCAAGGGTTTGTTCAACGACTGGCTGAAGCGGAACGGGAAGCTGGGCGGTCAGCATAAGATACCCCGACTGAGTAACAGCAGGGAGTATATCGAGCAGATGCTGAAGGAATAATTACCCGAAAAAGTGGAATATGACCGGAAGGAATCAACTATATTATATCCTCTTGACAGTAGGTATCTGTCTGCTTGCCTCTTGTGCCAAGATGGGACAGCCCGACGGCGGTTGGTACGATGAGACCCCGCCGCGCATACTCGGGGCCAGTCCTGCCGATAAGGCCACGGAGGTAACCGACCATAAGATATATATCTACTTCAACGAGTACATCAAACTTAGCGATGCTTCGCAGAAAGTAGTGGTGTCGCCGCCGCAGATGGAAGCGCCCGACATCAAGGATGCGGGTAAGCGCATCATTATCGACCTGAAGGACTCGCTGAAGGCGAATACTACCTATACAATTGACTTCAGTGATGCTATCAGCGATAATAACGAGGGGAACCCGTTAGGTAACTACACCTACTCGTTCTCTACAGGCACTGAGATAGATACGATGGAGGTGTCGGGCTATGTGTATGAGGCCGAGAACCTGGAACCCATCAAGGGTATCCTGGTTGGACTTTATGATAACCTCGCCGACTCGGTATTCCGCAAGGAACCCTTCCAGCGCGTGAGTCGTACCGACAGTCGTGGACGTTTCGTCATCAAAGGCATTAAGCCAGGTAACTATCGTGTCTATGCCCTGATGGATGCCGACGGTAACTACCTCTTTAACCAGAAGAGCGAGAAGATCGCATTCAGCAGAGACATCATCGTGCCCAGCTGCAAGCCTGATATCCGTCAGGACACTATCTGGCGCGACTCCCTGCATATCGAAAACATCATGCAGGTGCCCTATACTCATTTCTTTCCCGACGATATCGTACTGCGGGCTTTCACAGAGGTGCAGACCGATCGTTACATGACGAAGAATGAACGCGAGAAGGCGAACCGGTTCACCTTGATGTACAGCTATGGTGATGACGACTTGCCCGTTATCCGCGGACTGAACTTTGATGCGGAGAATGCATTCGTGGTGGAAGCTACCGAGAAGAAAGACACCATTACCTACTGGTTGCGCGACACCTTGTTGGTGAACCAGGACACCCTGCGGATGGAGGTGCAGTATCATGCCACTGATACGGCAGGAATGCTGTACCTGCAAACAGATACACTGACGCTTCTCTCCAAGGAGCCGTATGCCAAGCGGTTGAAGCAGAAGGAAAAGGAGTATAACGACTGGAAGAAGAAACAGGAGAAGGCCGAGAAACGGGGTGATCCCTTCGAGACGGAGATGCCCGCACCCCCTCTGAGCATCGGGATGAACTTTGCCGGTGATATTGATCCTGACAAGAATCCGACGCTAACCTTCGACACTCCGCTTGTGATGGCCGATACGTCCAAGATACACCTTTATTCGAAACACGACACGCTATGGTACCGGTCGCCTTTCCTGGTCAGGGAGAAGGTGAATGTGCCGCGTACCTATGAGGTAATCGGCGAGTGGAGGCCCGATGTTGAATACAGTCTGGAAATCGATTCCGCAGCTTTTGTCGACATCTATGGCAGTGTAAGCGACACGGCCAAGAAAGGCTTCAAGGTGAAGTCGAACGATGCCTACAGCACCATCTTCATGACGCTCGATGGGATGAGGGGTAAGAACGTGGTGGCGCAGTTAGTAAGCTCTACCGATGCGGTGATGAAGGAAGTGCGCACCCAAACGGGTAATGCCGAGTTCTTCTATGTGAACCCTGGCACCTACTACCTCCGCATCTTCGTGGACGAGAATAATAATGGAAAATGGGATACGGGCAACTACGACGAGGGTCGTCAGGCGGAAACCATTTACTACTACCCCTCGAAGATTGAGTGCAAGGAGAAATGGGACTTTACTGAAACGTGGAGTCCGCTCCGTGGTAGTTCCACATCATTGAAGCCCGCTGAGCTGGTGAAGCAGAAGGCCGAAAAGGCTAAGACCATCAAGAACAGGAATCTAGAAAGGGCCAAGAAGCTGGGTATTGAGTTCTTGAAGGAGAATATGCCGTATTAAACGAAATGAAACTCAGGTCATCATATACATAAAACATCATGAAGATCAAAACGAAGAAGATTATGAAGAGAAAAATAACCCTGTTGCTCTTGAGCATATTCATGTTCTCGGCAGCATCCGCACAGTGTACGTTCAAGAACACCGCCTTCAAGGGAGGTGAGTTCCTGTCGTACAACCTTTATTATAACTGGAAGTTTGTATGGGTGAAAGCAGGCACCGCCTCGATGTACACCGTGCAGAGTAACTACAAGGGTAAGCCCGCCTACAGGGCTAGTCTTACCACCCGCGGTAACAACAAGGTGGATGAGATGTTCGTGCTGCGCGACACGCTGCTATGCTATAGCAGTCTCGACATGGCTCCCCTCTATTTCCGTAAGGGAGCACGCGAAGGCGAGCGCTATACGGTGGATGAGGTGTGGTATAACTACAAAGGTGGTAACACCCATCTCACCCAGCGCCGACAGTATAAGGATGGCACCAGCAAGACCGTTAACAACAGTAGGGAGGATTGCGTGTACGACATGCTGAACATCTTCCTCAGGGCGCGTAGCTTCAACCCCGAAGGCTGGACCAAGGGTCATGTGGTGAAGATTCCCATTGCCGACGGCAATAGCATTGATCCCGCCCAGCTGCGCTATCGCGGTAAGTCGACCATCAAGGCTGATAACGGTAAGAAATACCGCTGTCTGGAACTCTCGTATATGGAACTGGAGAAGGGAAAGTACAAGGAGATTGTGCGTTTCTATGTCACTGACGACAGTAACCATATCCCCGTACGCCTGGATATGTTCCTACGTTTCGGCGCTGCCAAGGCCTTCCTCACGAGCATGAAAGGCAATAAGAACCCCGTTACCTGTATCGTACCGTAACATTTGATGGAACAGCAACTGAGTGATTTTGAGATTATGGCCCCCGTAGGCTCCAGGGAGAGTCTTGCGGCTGCCATTCAGTCGGGTGCCGACTCGATCTATTTCGGTATTGAGAAGCTGAATATGCGGGCACATTCTGCCAGCACCTTCACCATTACCGATTTGCAGGAGATTGCCGAAACGTGTAATCAGCACGGCATCAAGTCGTACCTCACGGTGAATACCATCATCTACGACGAGGATATCCCGCTGATGCACGAGATTGTGGATGCGGCCAAGAAGGCGGGCATCTCGGCTGTCATCGCCTCTGATGTGGCGGTGATGACCTATTGCAGAACGGTGGGACAGGAGGTGCATCTGAGTACGCAGCTGAATATCTCCAACATCGAGGCCCTGCGTTTCTATGCCCAGTTTGCCGATGTGGTGGTATTGGCGCGTGAGCTGAATATGGACCAGGTGACAGAGATTCATCGTCAGGCGGTGGAGCAAGGCATCTGCGGACCGTCTGGTAAGCCTATCCGCATCGAGATGTTCTGTCATGGTGCCCTCTGCATGGCCATCTCGGGTAAGTGCTACATGAGTCTGGATGCTGCCAACCGGTCGGCCAACCGTGGCGAGTGCGTGCAGATATGCCGGCGTTCGTATATCCTCACCGATGCCGAAACGGGTCATCAGATAGAGGTGGACAACAAATATTTGATGAGTCCGAAGGACCTCAAGACCGTGCGTTTCATCGATCGTATGATGAAAGCGGGTGTGCGGGTGTTCAAGATTGAGGGACGGGCCCGCGGTCCTGAGTATGTCTATACCGTGGTGAAGTGCTACAAGGAGGCTATCCAGAGCGTGCTCGACGGTACCTTTACCAAGGAGAAGAAAGACGAATGGGACGAGCGTTTGTCGCGTGTCTTCAACCGTGGCTTCTGGGATGGCTACTATCAAGGTCAGCTCATGGGCGAGTGGAACAAGGAATATGGCTCGTGTGCCACCGAACGTAAGGTGTATGTGGGCAAGGGCACAAAGTATTTCTCCAAGCTCGGTGTGGCGGAGTTCGCTGTAGAGGCCACTACGTTCCAGGTAGGCGACAAGCTGTTGATAACGGGTCCTACCACGGGCGTGATCTATGTCACCGCTGAAGAGATACATGATGACAACGGACCTGTACAGGTGGCACAACAAGGCACCCGCGTTTCAGTGGCTGTGCCCGCCAAGGTACGACCGTCGGATAAGTTATTCAAAATATTGAAAGTGGAGAATTGAAAATGACAATTCAAGAGATACAAGACGAGATTATTGAGGAGTTCTCAGAACTCGATGACTGGATGGACCGCTATCAGTTGCTCATTGATATCGGTAGTGAGCAGGAACCATTAGATGAGAAATACAAGACTGAAAGTAACCTCATCGACGGCTGTCAGAGTAGGGTGTGGCTGCAGGCCGACTACCGCGACGGTAAGTTGTGGTTCACGGCCGAGAGCGATGCACTTATCGTGAAAGGTATCGTGTCGTTGCTCATCCGTGTACTCAGCGGTCATACCCCACAGGAGATCCTGGATGCCGACCTCTATTTCATTGAGCGCATCGGACTCCGCGAACATCTTTCACCCACCCGTTCCAACGGTCTGCTGGCCATGGTGAAGCAGATGAGAGCGTACGCTATGGCTTTTCGTTTGAAAAGCGAGGAATAAATTCGAGGAGTGTGGAGTGAGGAGTGTGGAGTGAGATATGTTTCAAGAACAAGTGGTTCTGTATATAAATCCAGTATCTCAGTGCTATTCTCACTCCACATTCCACACTCCTCACTCCACATTATTAATAATATAGATGCGAAAGCTACGGACCATAGAGATGAACCGCTTGTCGGTGGATGCGTTCAAGGAAGCACCGAAGATGCCCTTGATCGTAGTGCTCGATGATGTGCGTTCGATGTATAATATAGGTAGTGTATTCCGCACCAGTGATGCCTTCCGTGTGGAAGCCGTCTATCTCTGCGGTATTACTGCCCGTCCGCCCCATCCTGAGATTCACAAGACCGCCTTAGGCGGCGAGGACAGTGTGACATGGCGTTATTTCGCCACGGCACAAGAGGCTGTGGAAGAGCTGCATCGCAACAACTATCACGTCTTTGCCATCGAACAATGCGAAGGAAGTACTCTTCTTCAAGAATTGAAAATTGAAAATGGAAAATTGAAAATTACCGAGCTCCAAGGTAATCATAAAGTTCAAAGTTCAAAGATCAAAGTTCAAAGTTCCTCGAAATACGCCGTAGTCTTTGGCAACGAAGTAAAGGGTGTTCACCAAGAGGTGGTTGATCAGTGCGACGGGTGTATTGAGATACCGCAATTCGGTACCAAGCACTCCATGAATGTATCTGTTACCGCAGGTATCGTTATCTGGGAATTTGCCCGCCAACTACTCCTTACAACTGACCCGCTTCCACCTGCAGCACCACGCGTTCCGTGAGTCGGTCGATGCCCTCAGGTTCATATTTCTTGGTCAGACTTGCTCCATAGAGCCACGCGAAGGTTTGCCATACACCTGCCCTTACCGGACCTAAGAACGCATTGATGAGTTCATAGCCCGAGCTGTTGCATTCGCGATATACCAGTTTGATAAGCAGTTTTCCTTGCGAGTAGGTCAGCTTTTTCATGCGTGGCGTATAGGTTTTCTTGATATCCTCCTCCACCAGTTTCATGTGAGCATCGCGTGCCTTCTTGTCGGGCAGCGTCTGCAGGTAGTCGCCTGTCTCGATGATGATGCGGTTCACTTCCTTGGCAATGGGCAGCACCTTCTTCACATTATACACCAGTCGGTTATACGCCTGTCGTTGTTTCTCGTTCTTGAACACCGGTTGGGGATACACATACACATTATTCATCTCTATATACTGTATGCTGTCCCCTTCGTGCATCACCTTACTCACCTTAATCAGCGGCACAAACGTAGGACTATCCATGTCCACCGGACGGTCCTCCGGGTTGACATGGCCTTTCTTCGTTGTCTGTCCCCAAGCGTTACTTCCCATCAGTAGCATCATGAGCACGATGAATGATATACAGCGTTTCATGGGGGCAAAGGTACGATTAAGTGAGCGAAAATGCAAATAAAACTTGTTTTAATTTGTTTTGTCGAGCGAAAGTACCTTCGACGAAGTCAAAGGTACGATTAAGTGAGCGAAAATGCAAAACAAATACTTGTTTTTCTTTTCTGTAATATAACGCTTTGGTCAGGCAGATGGGTGGTTGTTTGTTTTCCATCTAAACATTTGGAAGTTTCATAGATTCTTTCTATCTTTGCAACGTGATAAACGTTAAATGACCATATTATGTACAAGAAAGTAGTTTACAAGAGTAAAGAAGAGGCAGTTGAAGCTCTTAAAAAGATGGTTCAGAGAAAACGTGAGTGGGTAGAGCAAGCCGAAAAGGAGTTGAAGGAGATTGCAACAAAACGGAAGCTTGCTGTATAACAAAAAACCACTTAAATCTAATTTTCTATGAACACATTAAACATCGCTCGTATCAACGAGCGGTCACCTTATGAAGTGTGGCAATCATCAGAAGGAGATTATAACTTTCAAACAGAATTCGATGTTCTTTATCGGATAAGTTTCCGTATTGAACAGACTATCTGGGATGATGGTGCTTACGAATTCAGCATCATCAACCAGAATCAGAAGTCATCTCCCAACGACAAGAAAGTAAGAGATACCATATTCATCCTCATAGAGGAATTCTTCGCCTGTAACCCTGACATATTGCTCTATCAATGTGAGACGGGAGATAACCGTCAGGATATGCGCGACAGACTCTTTTTGAGATGGTTTAAGGAATATGGGAACAGAAACAACTATTTCATTAAGGTTTCGACAATCGTTGCTGAGCAAGTAACGAACTACACAGCCATAATCGTTCAGAAAGATAATCCTCAGATAGAGACAATCATTAAAGATTTTGACGATTTCATCGGCTTCTTTCAAGACAAGCCTCAATGAAAGGCGAACGATACCAGAATGTACTGTACCTTTGCCCTCCGAAACAACTTAAATGATAACTATGAAAAAGATAGCATTGACGTTATTCGTCTTATTTCTCCCACTACAATATGTGATGGGACAGTCGTGGCAAGACTATTATGCACAGGTGGTTAGCATGGATGATGTGGAGTCAACAACATGGGAAGAAACCAGTCAGCTACTCAGCGAATTAGAACAGCATCCCCTTAATCTGAATACGATTACAAAGGAACAACTCGAACGACTTCCTTTCCTCACGGAACAGGAGATAGAGGAGATATGTGCCTACGTCTATCGTTATGCGCCTTTGAAGAGCATGGGAGAACTTGCCATGATTGAATCACTGGATGCTACCAAACGTCGATTGCTACAATGCTTTGTCTATTTAGGAGAAGAGCAGACCTCGGCTGATCTCAATCATAAGGATTATGATCGTCATGAGGTCGTTGCCACGGTGAAGATTCCTTTTTACCGACGGGAAGGTGATAAGAACGGCTATCTGGGAGAATGCTACCGCCATCATTTCCGTTATCGCTTCCAGCATGGTAACCACCTGCGGTTAGGACTGGTTGGGGCGCAGGATGCAGGGGAACCCTTTCTGACCAACAAGAATAAGATGGGATACGATTTCTACTCGTATTACCTGATGGTTAATGATTGGAAGAGGGTGAAGTCGGCCATTGTGGGAAAATACAGGATGAACATGGGTATGGGACTGGTTCTCAACAATGATTTCATGCTGGGGAAAACAACGGCACTGGCAAGCATGGGGCGCCAACGACAGGTGTTACAACCCCATTCATCAACATCTCCTGATCACTACCTACAAGGAATTGCCGCCACCCTTCGGCTTTCCCCTCAATGGACATTTACCCCGTTCTTCTCCTACCGATTATTGGATGGAACGGTGAACAAAGACTCCTTGACCATCTCGAGTATCGTAACGGGCAGATATCACCGAACCGTCGGTGAAATGGCGAAAAAAGACAACACGGGGCAGACGACTGCAGGCTCGCAGCTGGTCTATAAACAGGGTACTTTTCATGTAGGATTAGGTGCTGTATATACTCATGTGAGTCGTTCGTTGAATCCCAACAGGAATGTTATCTACCGCTACTATTATCCCCGAGGGAAGGACTTCATGAACATCGGGACAGACTATGGATGGAGAAGTGGAAGATTTGCCCTTAGCGGCGAAACAGCCATCGACCGGAAAGGAGCACTGGCTACCATGAATACAGTTTCCTATAGACTGATGCCGGAACTGAATATGCTGGTGGTGCAGCGGTTTTATGGCATGAAATATGAGGCCTTGCACGCACAAAGCTTCAGCGAGGGCGGACGGGTGCAGAACGAGAGCGGAATCTATTTGGGAATGGAATGGAAGCCCTCTCATCAACTGGTGGTTTCTGCCTATGGCGATTGGGCTTACTTCCCATGGGCACGCTATCAGGTTTCACGTTCGTCCAAAGCGCAGGATTACCAAGCAATGATGACTTACCATTGGCACGACTGGTCGTTTTCTTTACGTTACCGCCTGCGGTTGAAAGAGAAGGACAATGAGGAGAAGACGGCACTGGTGGTGCAGCAAGAACAACGCGCCCGACTCCTTGCCACCTATCATGGAACGAAACTAAGCAGTAGAACGCAAATAGACCTCGCTTCCATAGGTAAGCAGACCGCCTCTTGGGGGTGGTCAATCAGTCAGCAGATGGGTTATCATTTATCAAAGAACACGGAACTGCATGCCGGAGCAGCTTATTTCCATACCGATGATTATAGCAGTCGACTATACCTCTATGAACGGGGCATGCTTTACCAGTTCTCCAATCCAGTATGCTATGGGCACGGTATCCGCTATTCCCTTATGTTCAAAGCACAATTATCCCATCGTCTTCTTGTCAACATCAAAGCAGGTGTCACCGATTATTTCGACAGGTCATCTATCAGTAGCGGTCTTCAACAGATCAACCACTCATCACAAACAGATCTTGATCTTCAGGTGAAATGGCGGTTATGATGAAAAAGTCGGGTAATTTCTTTATTATCTCCTTCCTTTTTAGTACTTTTGCACGGAAACAGTCAAAGGGACTCGGTCAAAGGTAAAAATATAGAATATGGTATACAATGAACTGGGAAAGACGGGGATGAAGCTGTCGAATCTGGGATTCGGCGCTTCCTCGCTGGGTGGTGTGTTCCACGAGATTCGCGAGGCGGAAGGCATTCAGGCCGTACATACCGCCGTTGAGAACGGAATCAACTTCATTGACGTGTCGCCGTATTACGGTCATCTGAAGGCCGAAACGGTTTTGGGCAAGGCGCTGAAGGATATTCCTCGTAACCAATACTACCTCTCCACCAAGGTGGGGCGCTACGGCAAGGATGGGGTGAACCTCTGGGATTACTCCGCACAGCGCGTTACCGACAGTGTGTATGAGAGTATGGAACGACTGAACATCGACTACATCGACCTGATCAATGTGCACGATGTGGAGTTCCAGTCGAACCTCGAAGGCGGTCTGCAGAAGATTGTTGACGAGACGTTACCTGCTTTGGTGAAACTGCGCGAGAAAGGAGTGGTGAAGCATGTGGGTATTACCGACCTGCAGCCGGAGAACCTGAAATGGGTGGTGGAGCATAGTGCTGATGGCACCGTGGAGTCAATACTCTGTTTCTGCCACTATAGTCTGAACGATGAGCTGCTGCTCGACTACCTTGATTTCTTCGAGAACCATGGCATCGGTATCATCAATGCATCACCGTTCTCCATGGGCTTGCTGTCACAGCGGGGCACACCCGACTGGCATCCGGCTCCCGAAGCACTGAAGGAGGCGTGCAGAAAGGCAGCAGCATACTGTGCCTCAAAGAACTATCCCATTGAGAAACTGGCTATTCAATACAGTACGAGTCTGAACCCCCGCATTGCCACCACGTTGTTCAGCTCAGCTAATCCCAAGAATGTACTGAAAAACATCGACTATGTGAATGCGCCCATCGACACACAGCTGGTGAAGGAGGTGCAGGAGATAATCGGTGACCAGATGCGCGTTCGCTGGCATAATACGTAACGAAGTGAAAATTATAGACGCACACAGTCATTTGTGGCTGAAACAGGATACGGAGTGGAACGGTAAGCGTATCTACCCGTTAGAGAACGGCAGGGCCATGTTCCTTGGCGAGGAGGTGCAGATGGTGCCTCCGTTTATGATCGACGGGAAGAACTCGGCCGAGGTGTTCCTCTCGAACATGAACTATGCACAAGTATCGGCAGCTGTGGTGACACAGGAGTTTATCGACGGTATTCAGAACGACTACCTCATGGAGGTGCAGACACGTTATCCTGACCGTTTCTTTGTGTGTGGCATGGCTGACTATTTCCAACCGGGCTTTGCCAAGCAGGCGGAGGAGCTGGTGAACCGTGGCTTCCGCGCCATCAAGATTCCCGCACACCGACTGATTCTCGATGACCGACGGATACTGATGACAACTGACGAGATGATGCGGATGTTCCACATGATGGAACAGCGGGGCATCATCTTCTCGGTGGATCTTGCCGACGGTGATACCCATGTGGGGGAGATGAAGGAGATTATTGCAGAGTGCCCACGACTGAAGATCGCCATCGGTCATTTCGGAATGCCTACCACGCCGAACTGGCAAGAGCAGATCAAGCTGGCAAGGAACGAGAACGTGATGATCGAGTCGGGTGGTATCACCTGGCTCTTCAATAGTGAGTTCTATCCCTTCCCCTCAGCCATCAAGGCGATTCGCGAAGCAATAGACATAGCTGGTATAGAGAAGCTGATGTGGGGGTCTGATTACCCACGTACCATCACTGCCATCACCTATAAGATGTCGTACGACTTCGTGATAAAGAGCGAGGAGTTGTCGGAACGGGAGAAGTCATTGTTCCTGGGTGAGAACGCCCAACGGTTCTATGGCTTCAACCATCTGGTGGAGTTACCGTATATCAAGAACATGTCGGAATAAGTCGGCTTTTGCCCTTTATCTTTTATGGTAATCACACTTGTTACTTATAACTTGTAACTTATAACTTATGATGAAAGCAATTCAGATAACCGCCGAGAAACAGATGGCGGTAGTGGAATTAGAGAAACCGGAAGTGAAGAGCGGTGAAGTGCTCTTGCAAATCGATTATGTGGGGTTCTGCGGCAGTGACCTGAACACGTTCTTAGGCAGGAACCCGATGGTGAAGATGCCCGTGATTCCGGGTCATGAGGTAAGTGCCACCATCGCTGCCATAGGTGATGATGTGCCCGAGAACCTGCAGGTGGGTATGAAGGTGACGGTGGATCCCTACAGCAACTGCGGTCATTGCGCATCTTGTCGCCATGAACGGGCCAATGCCTGTGAGCATAACGAGACCTTAGGTGTTCAGCGCAACGGAGCCATGCGGGAGTATCTAATCATGCCGTGGCAGAAGATTATTCCTGCTGAAGGACTGACCTCAAAGGAGATTGCCCTGATAGAGCCGATGAGCGTGGGCTTTCATGCTGTGAATCGCGCCGAGGCGACAGATATCGACCATGTATTGGTTATTGGCTGCGGTATGATTGGTATCGGGGCAATTGTACGTGCCAGTCTGCGGGGCGCCACAGTGACAGCTGTTGACCTGGATGATGAGAAGTTGACACTGGCCAAGAGGATGGGTGCGGCATATGTCGTCAATTCCAAGACCGATGATCTCCATGCCCGTCTGATGGAGATTACCAACGGATTAGGTCCAGATGTGGTAATCGAAGCCGTGGGGAGTCCGTTCACCCAGAACCAGGCCGTGAACGAGGTAGCCTTCACAGGACGTATCGTTTTCATTGGCTATGCCAAGGCAGAGACGTCTTTCATCACCAAGCTCTTTGTACAGAAGGAACTGGATATCCGCGGCTCACGCAATGCCAAACCAGCCGACTTCCGTGCGGTGATTCATTATATGCAGCAGAATCGTGACTACCCCAAGGAGGAACTGATTTCTGCCGTTGCTACTCCGGAAACAGCACTTGAAGCTATGGAGCAATGGGCGGCAGCACCGGCAAAGGTGTTCAGAATACTGGTACAATTCTCTCACCTCTAATATTCTCACCTCTATAAATATGGAACACGAGGATTTCTTCATCCATAAGCTGGAACATCGGCACATCAAGCCCACGGCCACCCGACTGCTGATTCTGCAGCAGATGTACCGGGGAGATGAGATGGTATCATTGCCTGAACTGGAACGACTGCTTCCCACGGTGGATAAATCAACGATCTCGCGGTCATTGACACTCTTTCTGCTACACGGACTGATTCATGCGGTGGATGATGGGAGTGGCTCGCTGAAATACAATGTTTGTGCAGATGATTGTGATTGCGCTGAGGAGATTGATGATGAGCATACACACTTCTTCTGCGAGCAGTGCCGGAGGACATTCTGTCTGAAGCAAATCCAAGTACCAGTGGTGCCCTTACCTGATGGCTTCAAGCTCAACAGTATTAATTATGTACTGAAAGGATTGTGCCCTGAGTGTGCTGCGAAACAGAAGTGATAAAGAATCATTCGGAAGGGAACAAGGTGGAACGGTTATGGAATAGGAATTATATCAGGGTAATGACAGCGAATTTCTCGCTGTTCTTTGCTTTCTATCTGCTTACACCTCTGCTCCCGCTGTATCTGTCGGAAGTGTTTGGCACCAATAAGGATACCATCGGTATTCTCCTTTCCGGCTATATCATCGCTGCCCTTCTGATTCGTCCTTTCAGCGGCTTCATCGTGGATACCTTCGACAGGAAGAAGGTGTTGATGATTTGCTTCTTCTTTTTCTTTATCTGCTTCGCGGGATATATAGCAGCGGGAACATTGCTGATGTTCGCCATTGTAAGAACGGTGCATGGGGCTCCCTTTGGGGCGCTGACCGTGGCCAATAGTACTGTGGCTATTGATGTGCTACCATCATCAAGGCGCAACGAGGGTATAGGTTACTACGGACTGAGTAACAATCTCGCCATGGCCATCGCACCTTCTATCGGTATCTGGCTCTATCGAGCCTGTAACAGCTTTGATGTCTTGTTCTGGACAGCCTTCCTTGTTGCAGGATTGGGAATGATGGTTGATGCTTCGGTAAGGTTAAGGAAAGCACCACTGAGGGAGAAAGGTACAGGAATGAGTCAGCGTTTACCCCATCTGTCGTTCGACCGCTTTTTCCTTACCCGGGCTTGGCTGATGGCGGTGAATATCGCCCTGTTCAGTTTCTGCTTCGGCGTACTGAGTAACTACCTGGCCATATACAGTAAGCAGGTGCTGCATATTACAACTGGTACGGGAACCTATTTCATGATCCTGTCGATGGGCCTGTTCGTCAGTAGGTTGCAAGGGGCCCGTCAGCTTCGGGAAGGACGACTCACTCAGAATGCAGCAGGGGGAATCGTTCTTTCTTTGGTGGGCTATACCCTCTTTGCACTGACTGCCCATCTCTCTTCCACTACACTGATACCAATATGTTATTATGGATCGGCCATCTTGATCGGATTAGGCAACGGACACATGTATCCTGCTTTCCTGAATATGTTCATTGCAGTGGCCAGAAACGATGAAAGGGGCACGGCTAACTCAAGTATTCTCACAGCATGGGATCTGGGCATGGGCTTTGGTATCTTACTGGGAGGTGTGGTGTCGGAATATATGGGTTATTCGGCCACGTTCTGGATGGTAGCCATTGATAATGCCGTTGGTGTGGCACTCTTTTTCTTTGCTACAAGACGGTTTTTTGAACTCAGAAGAAGAAAGGAACTTTGACTTCGTCGAACTTACTTCCGTTCGGAAAAAACAAAATATATTAAGACCTTCGGTCTTTTTTGTAGCATCTCAACAAATGAAATGCAAGCATTTCTTTGTTTTGCTGCAACAAAAATTTGTTTTTTCGCTCACTTAATCGTAACTTTGCAGCAATGAACGAAGATTTTGACATAAGAAGGGAAATGTCGTCGGCGGAGAAGGATTTTGAGAATGCCCTTCGCCCATTGCGGTTCCATGACTTCAGCGGACAGAAAAAGGTGGTAGAGAACCTGGAGGTGTTCGTGGAGGCAGCGAAATATCGTGGGGAACCACTCGACCATACCTTGCTGCACGGTCCGCCAGGACTCGGAAAGACAACACTCTCGAACATCATCGCCAATGAACTGGGCGTGGGGTTCAAGATTACCAGCGGTCCTGTGTTGGATAAGCCGGGCGACTTAGCTGGTATCCTTACTTCGTTGGAACCTAACGATGTGCTATTCATTGATGAAATACACCGACTGTCGCCTGTGGTAGAGGAATATCTGTATTCGGCCATGGAAGACTACCGTATCGACATCATGATTGACAAGGGTCCGTCGGCAAGAAGCATTCAGATCGACCTGAACCCCTTTACCTTGGTGGGAGCCACTACCCGAAGCGGATTACTTACCGCTCCACTTCGTGCCCGCTTCGGTATCAACATGCACTTGGAATACTATGAGCCCGAAACGCTGCAGAAGATTGTGAAGCGTTCGGCTTATATCCTGAAGGTGCCCATTACCGATGAGGCTTCCATGGAAATAGCCCGCCGTTCACGCGGAACGCCCCGTATTGCCAATGCCCTGTTACGACGTGTTCGCGACTTTGCTCAGGTGAAGGGTAATGGGAATATCGACACTAATATTACCAAGATGTCATTAACAGCGCTGAACATCGATCAGTATGGTCTGGATGAGATCGACAACAAGATCCTGCTCACCATCATTGATAAGTTCAAAGGCGGTCCTGTGGGTGTGGGAACCATTGCCACGGCCATTGGCGAGGATGCAGGAACCGTGGAGGAAGTGTATGAACCGTTCCTGATTATGGAGGGATTCATCAAGCGCACACCTCGAGGACGCATGGCTACCGAGTTGGCATATAAGCACTATGGAAGGAATCCCTACACAGGGAATATCATGGAACCGGAACTGTTTTAGAATTGAAGAATTGAAGTCAACGAAGTAAAGATATGAAGACAGGTGTATTCGTGGGGAGCTTCGACCCCTTTACCATCGGGCATGACCATATCGTTAAACGTGCGTTACCGCTGTTCGACCGAATCATCATCGGTGTAGGCGTGAACGAACGGAAGCAGTATATGCAGAGTGCGGAGATTCGTAAGCAGAAGATCCAGAAACTCTACAAGAACGAGAAGAAGATCACGGTGAAGACCTATTCAGACTTAACCGTTGACTTTGCTCACCGTGAGATGGCGGATTACATCATCAAAGGGGTGCGGTCGGTAAAGGACTTCGAATACGAGCGTGAACAGGCAGATGTGAACCGTAGACTGGGAAACATTGACACCTTGTTATTCTTGGCAGAGCCGGGCATGGAGAGCATCAGCTCATCCCTTGTACGTGAACTCGTTCACTTCGGTAAGGACGTACGAGAATTCCTTCCATGACCTTTGAACTTTGAATTTTGAACTTTATGATTACATATAGTGTAGAAGGCGTGAAGATGCCGAAGATCAAGAGGAGAGAGACCACCGCATGGATTCGTGCCGTGGCAGCCTCTTATGGTAAGAAGGTGGGCGAGGTAGGCTATCTGTTCTGCAACGACGAGAAGATCCTTGAGGTGAATAATGAATACCTGGGGCACGACTACTACACAGATATCATCACCTTCGACTATTGTGAAGGTGATACGCTGAATGGTGATTTGGTGATTTCGCTTGATACGATACGCACCAATGCCGAGAAGTTCGGCAAGGATTATGATGAAGAACTGCACCGCGTCATCATCCATGGCATTCTCCACCTTTGTGGCATCAATGACAAAGGACCAGGAGAACGCGAGATCATGGAAGCGGCAGAAAACAAAGCACTTTCGAAGTTGAGAACTGAGAGGTGAGAACTCTCAGTTCTGAATAACCTCCAACCCTTTCTGCACAATATGGTTTTCCTCGTTCATCACTTGGAAATACTCAGTCATGTCCCAAAGGTCGCGGGCAATCAAAGCCTTCAGCTGCAGGCGCAGGTAGGGTAATGTACGCTTCATCTCCTCCTCATCCTTTGCTTTCACGTTCTGCTTCTCTGCAGCAGCGAGAATGGAGTCGATGAGAGATTGAGGCACCTGGTACTTGCTGTTAAACTCCTGGAAGGAAGGATAGGTCTTCTTGAGAGCGTCACGGTTGTTGTCGATGTAGCGCAGACTTTGATCCGTGATGATGCTCTTGGCAGCCAACTGTCGATGGAATCGCGTATATTGGAGGGTGTCGAGGGGTACGAAAGCATCAGGCATGATACCTCCTCCACCATAAACAGTGCGATGTTGCCGCAGGGTCTGGAACTTCTGTGAATCATCGAAGTGGATACTATCAGGGTTCATCAGCTCCCCATGCTTCAACCGGTTCTCGAAGTCCATCTCATATTCCTTCAGGTCACCTTTCTTATACGGCTTCTGAATACAACGCCCCGAAGGCGTATAGTAATGCGCGATGGTTAAGCGGATCATAGAGCCGTCGGGCAGATCAATGGGGCGCTGAACTAATCCTTTACCAAAGGTGCGTCGTCCTACGACCCATCCGCGATCATGGTCCTGTAAAGCGCCGGAAACAATCTCCGCAGCCGAGGCCGTGAGCTCGTTCACCAATACCACTACCTTACCTGTCAGCATTCTTCCTGTACCCTCAGCATAATAGTTCATCCTGTTTTGCCGCAGTCCTTCGGTATATACAATCAGGTCGGATTTCTGTAGAAACTCATTAGCTATCTGAACAGCAGCCTGTAGGTAGCCGCCCCCATTATCCTGGAGATCGAGAATCAGGTCCTTCATTCCCTGCTCCTTCAGCGTATTCATCGCTTCGATGAGTTCCTGATGGGTGGTAGCCCCGAAGTTATCGATGCGGATAAAGCCGATGGTGGGACGGATCATATAAGAGGCAGTGATGCTCTTCACGGGAATCTTATCACGTGTCACGGTGAAATAAAGCATGTCGCGAACACTGCGACGAACGATGCCCAGCTTCACCTTCGTACCCCGCGGACCGCGCAGTCGTTTCATGATATCCTCCTTCGGCATCTTCACACCAGCAATGGCTGTATCGTTGACCGTTACGATGCGGTCGCCTGCAAGGATTCCCACCTTCTCAGACGGTCCGTTCACCACGGTTTGTATCACCAGCAGGGTATCTTCCACCATGTTGAACTGCACACCGATACCGTCGAAATTCCCCTGTAGCGGCTCGTTCAGTACCTTCACCTCCTTCGGTGTAGCATAGGATGAATGGGGATCCAGTTCCTTGAGCATCCCCCGGATGGCATCTTCCACAAGTTTGGTTTCATCTACAGAATCCACATATAGGTTACTGATGGCCATCTCGGCGATTTGCAGCTTGCGCAGCGGACTGTCGGCTCCCATGTTGATACGGAACTGGGCGCTCATAGAGAGCGTAAGCAGCAAGGCTGCAAGGGTTATGATACTTCTTTTCATTCTTATTTGTTTTCTGTTTTTTGCTAGTTGTACTAGAGATACTAGTGTTACTAGTTAATATATTTCTTCCTCCTCTTCGGGGCGGTCCTCTTCAACCACGAGGTTATCGATGATGAAGTTCTGGCGTTCGGCCGTATTCTTGCCCATGTAATATTCGAGTAGCTTCTGCACCTGATCGTTCTTATGAAGCGTAACCTGCTCGAGGCGCATATCAGGACCGATGAAGTTCACGAACTCATCAGGTGATATCTCGCCAAGACCTTTGAATCGCGTAATCTCAGGCTCTGGTCCTAACTCGCTGATGGCATTCAGTCGTTCCTCCTCGCTATAGCAGTAGCGTGTGATAAAGTCACTTTTCTTGTTCTTTTTCTCATCCGCCTCGGCCAGCACCTTCTTGTTCTTGATCTTCGTTCGTCGGTTACGAACACGGAACAAAGGTGTCTGCAGCACATACACATGTCCTTTCTTGATGAGCTCAGGGAAGAACTGCAGGAAGAATGTAATGATCAGTAATCGGATATGCATGCCGTCCACATCCGCATCGGTGGCCACAATCACCTTATTATATCTAAGCGTGTCAAGACCGTCCTCGATGTCGAGGGCCGCCTGCAGCAGGTTGAATTCCTCGTTCTCGTAAACCACCTTCTTGGTCAGTCCGAATGAGTTCAACGGCTTACCACGCAGGGAGAACACCGCCTGTGTATTCACGTCACGACTCTTGGTGATGGATCCGCTGGCCGAGTCACCCTCGGTAATGAAGATACTACTCTCCTCCTTACGGTCGTTCTTCACATCACTGAAGTGAATACGACAGTCGCGCAGCTTCCTGTTATGCAGGTTCGCCTTCTTAGCCCTTTCACGAGCCAACTTGGTGACACCCGCCATGGCCTTGCGTTCCTTTTCACTCTCGCTCACCTTCTGCAGCATCACCTCAGCCACATCCGTATGCTTATGCAAGTAGTTATCCACCTCGGTCTTGATGAAGTCGCCCACATATTTGTTCACGCTCACCCCATTAGGACTCATGGTCAGAGAGCCCAGCTTGATCTTCGTCTGACTCTCGAACATGGGTTCCTCCACATTCACTGCGATGGCCGCCACGATACCGTTACGGATATCCGTATATTCGAAGTTTTTACCCGAAAACTCCTTGATGGTACGCGCAATATGCTCCTTGAAGGCACTCTGGTGCGTACCGCCCTGCGTGGTATGCTGACCGTTAACGAACGAGTGGTATTCCTCGCCATACTGGTTGGTATGGGTGAAGGCAATCTCGATGTCCTCGCCTTTGAGATGGATGATGGGGTAGATACCCTCAGTGGTCATGTTATCGTTCAGCAGATCCTCCAAGCCGTTACGACTGAGAATACGCCTGCCGTTATACATGATGGTAAGACCCGTGTTCAGATACGTATAGTTGCGGAGCATAATCTCCACGATATCATCATGGAATTGGTAGTTCTTGAACAAGGTGTTGTCAGGCTCGAAGAAGATATAGGTACCGTTCTCGTCCTGTGTATTCTCGGTCTTGTCGCTTTTCATCACACCTCTCTCAAAGGTGACGCTGCGTACCTGTCCTTCGCGGAAGCTCCTAACTTCGAATCGTGCGCTCAGCGCATTCACTGCCTTCACACCCACACCGTTCAGGCCCACACTCTTCTTGAACGCCTTCGAGTCGTATTTACCACCTGTATTGAGTACGCTTACCGCCTCCACCAGCTTTCCCTGAGGGATTCCACGACCATAGTCGCGCACGGTAACACGCAGGTTGTCCTCGATATCGATCTCTATGCGCTTACCCGCATTCATCTTGAACTCGTCGATAGAGTTGTCGATCACCTCCTTCAGCAGCACGTAGATACCATCTTCGGGTAATGAGCCATCGCCCAGACGACCGATATACATACCCGGTCGTGTTCTTACGTGTTCCATATCCGACAGGTGGCGGATATTATCATCGGTATATTGAACCTGTTCGTTTTCTATGATGATGTTCTCTTCCATGTTCACGTTAAAGGGTTATAGGTCTTTTTTGTAACAACGGAGTCGTTTGTTGATATGCGAATCGAAATACTGCCAGTTGCTCAGCACATGGGTATTCGTTTCCATCTGCGGCATGGCTTGCGCCCATTTGAAGCCATAGCGCTGGTATTGTTGCACCAGACAGTTGAAAATCATGGCATTGGCTCCCCGCGAGCGGTATTCGGGCAATACGCCAATCAGCAGCATGTCCACCGTATCGGCACGATGCCATTTAATCGCATCGATCAGGTGCCACCAGCCCAGCGGGAACAGTCGACCGTTATGCGTCTTCTTCATGGCAGCTGAAAGCGATGGGAACGTAATGCCGAATCCCACCATCTTATTGTTATCATTACCGTCAACCACCGTGCAGATCAAGTTCATATCCGCAATCTTGATATACTGATCCACCAGCTGGTCAACCTTCTTATCCGACAGCTGGGCGAAGCCATACAAATCCTTGTAGGTGGCGTTCAGTAAGCGGAACACCTCCCGTCCGAATCCCTCCTTGAGCAGTTCGTGACGCGTGAGCTTGTGCACATGCAGATGGAAGCGCTGTTCGGCCATGCGGGCAATGCGACTGATCTTTTCCGGCACCTGTTCCGGTACCTTTACCATGCACTGCACATAGTCGTTGTCCTTGCGGAAGCCACCCATCTGCTCGATATGCTTGGGGTAGTAGGAATAGTTATAGTGGGCATACATCGTACCGATGGTGTCGAAGCCCTCCACGAGCATTCCCTCACGGTCGGTATCGGCAAAGCCCATCGGACCCACCATCTGCGTCATTCCCCGCTGGCGCCCCCAGTCCTCTACAGCTTGTATCAGCGCCTTACTCACCTCAAGATCATCGATGAAATCGAACCAACCGAACCGCACGATCTTCTTCTGCCAGCGTTCGTTAGCCTTGCGGTTGATGATGGCAGCGATGCGCCCCACCACCTTACCATCCTGCCAAGCCAGGAAATACCCCGCCTCGCAGTCTTCAAACGAGGCATTCCTATCATGCCTCAGCGTGTTCATCTCGTCAAAATGCAGATAAGGCACATCATACGGGTCGTTTCTGTACAGGTCGTACCTGAACTGTATGAAGGTCTCAAGATCTTTCCTCGTCTTTACGCTCTTGATTTCCATAGATGGTTTCGTGCAGACAATTCCTATGCTGTTGTTGATAGTTTCTTGATATAGCAGCGGCGGCGTTTATGCTGTTCTGTTTCCAGATACTGCCACTGACTTTGTACTTTCTCGTTTGTTTCCATCTCCACCTGACTCTCTCCCCAGATGAATCCGTATTTCTGGTACCACGGTATGAGATGAGCGAAGAGCAATGCGTTTGCCCCTTTCATGCGGTATTCGGGTAAGATGCCCACCATCTCCAGATCCACATAATCGGTCTTGTGGAACTTCAGCGCGCGAATCAGGTGCCACCAGCCAAACGGAAGGAGCCTACCCCTGCGGCATTTCTGCACCGCCCGTGAAAGCGACGGCAGCGTGATACCCGCTCCCACTAACTTATGATCGTCTGTGGTCCAGTCTTCTATCACCACAATCAGGTTCAGATCGGCCCATCGCAGGTACATATCAAGGTATTGCTTAATCTGCTTGTCAGAGAGTTCAGAAAAGCCGTAGAGATCCTTGAAGGTCTCGTTGATCAAGTGGAACACCTTCAGTCCGTAGCCCCCCTGTACTTCCTTCATCGACAGTGAGCGGGCATGCAGGTTATAGCGTTTCTCGATCATCTGCGCAATCTTGGCGAACTTCTCAGGAATCTGTTCCGGGATATAGATCTTGAACTCCACGTAGTCGTTATCTTTCTCCCATCCTCCCAGCTTCTCCATGTGCTGCGGATAATAGGGGTAGTTATAGATGGTGGCCATCGTGCCCAGCTGGTCGAAGCCCTCGATGAGCATTCCCTCCGGGTCGAAATCCGTGAAGCCCAGCGGACCGATGATTTCTGTCATACCCTTCTCCTTGGCATAGTCCTCTACAGCTTTGAACAAAGCGCCGCTCACCTCGATGTCATCCACGAAGTCGATCCAGCCGAAGCGAACGCTCTTTCTTTGCCAACGCTCATTGGCCTTATGATTGATGATAGCTGCTACACGACCAACCACCTTTCCCTCCTGGTAAGCCAGGAAATACTCAGCCTCGCAGAAGTCGAAGGCGGCATTTTTCTTTTTGTCCAGCACGAACATATCGTCGCTGAACAGGTTGGGCGCATCATACTCGTTACCTTCGTAGAGGTCGTAGTGTAACTCCACGAATGCCTTCAGATCAGCTCTTGTCTCAACTTTTTTGATTTCTACAGATGCCATTTCCTTGATAATCTGATTTCATTTGGCAAAGATACGAATTTTTTATGAAACGGCCAAATTATAAGGGCTGTAGAGCGCAAAAATCCTTTAACGGAAGCGGGTCCAAATGTTAAAAAACACTGAACGCCGTAGACGCTCCCTGCGTTTGACGTTCCCGCTATCAGAGAATGACGTTCCCACTATCAGCGTTTGAGGCACTTTCAATTGGAAACTGCCATAGTTTCAATCGCAAAGTGCCATAGTTTTTAGCCGTGCTCAGCAAATCATTTCTCCTTCCTCCTTCGTTCCTCCTCCTTCCTCGAAAAACAAAAAACTTACAATCCAACTTTCCAACAATCTTACATTAAGCACCTTCTCACTTTTATCGGTTGCAGATTGTCAAAAATGGAACGTTAAATCAAAGTGATTATAAGTATTATAATTCTATATTAATATATAATATTCATATTATATATATAATATAGGCAATTGGTTTCCGCACTTCAAAAACACCTTAATGTAAGAAAGTTGGAATGTAAGAATGTAAGAAAATGCCCAAACGCTTGTCTTTTGTTTATTTATAGACTATAAAGATGAGAATTCGCACTAGTGTCCGGTTAAATTTTTCCGAACGTTAATTAAGTATTTAAATATCAATGAGATACAGTGATTTTAATTTTTTCCGATTTGATTTTGTATCTTTGTACTGTCTCATATATAAGATAGCACAGGATATGAATGTCGGAAATACTGTATTCTCGCAACTGATGTCTCTCATCCCTGACTACGAACTCAGGAAATGTATTGACAGATATAGAGGGGATTTTCATGCAAGACGGTTCACTTGTCGTGACCAGTTCCTTGTCATGAGTTACGCTCAGTTGACTAGCAGTGCAAGCCTTCGAAGCATAGAGGCTCAGCTGACAGCTTTCAACTCCAAGTTGTATCATGCAGGTCTGAAGGTGATGCCCAAATCCACTCTTGCTGATATGAATGAGAAGAAGGACTGGCGCATCTACCAGGACTATGCAATGGTACTTGTCGAGAGGGCTAAAGCCCTGTATAAAGATGAATACTATCGATTGGGCATTGATAATATGGTGTACGCCTTCGACAGCAGTACCATCAATTTGTGTCTGCAACTCTGTCCTTGGGCGAAGTTCCATCATGACAAAGGTGCTTTCAAGATGCACACTTTGATTGATGTAAAGAACAACATCCCCAACTTCATTATGCTTACTCCTGGTAACGTCCATGATACTCAGGCCATGGATAGTTTGCCTATAGAAGCTGGGGCTTACTACCTGATGGATAAAGGTTATGTGGATTTTGACCGCCTGTTCCGTATCTTCCACCAGCAGAAGGCTTACTTTGTTACCAGAGCAAAGGATAACATGAAGTATACCGTATTTGAGGCAAAAGAGGTTGATAGGCAAACTGGCGTAATCTCCGACGAGTCCATCAGTCTTACAGGTCTCTTTACACCCAAGAAGTATCCAGATCTGTTGCGCTTGATCGTCTATGAGGACTTTGCACAGAACATAGTGTATCGATTTCTGACGAACGACTTCATGCTTGAAGCAATTACCATTGCAGAACTGTACCGAGAGCGATGGACTATCGAGACGTTCTTCAAATGGATCAAGCAGCACCTGCACATTAAGACGTTCTATGGGACGTCCCAGAATGCAGTCTTCACACAGATATGGATTGCCATCTGTAACTACCTGTTGCTTATTATTGCTCTGAAGATTTATCATATCGAACAAAATCTTTACATATTCTCTAATGTCATCGGTCAGGTTCTCTTTGAGAGAACTCCGCTGAATGAACTTTTTGACAAGACAATTATTAATCAAAATCCGGAAGATGATCGCCAACTTTCGCTTTGGTGAAATTTAACCGGACACTAGTGGAGAATTCGTTAATTTAATTGCGGTATGGTTAGTACTGATTATGTCATTGACACACAACCCTCTCGACTGCAAAGATAGTCATTTTTTTATAAAAGATAGTCATTTTTTTATAAAGGTTATCATAATTCTACCGTTTTTTTCGTGTTCGCGCTAACAATGATCATCGCTCTTCTGAATACCAGTAGTGTTGTGGTTTTCCGGAGCAGACTAATTTGCGTAGGTCGCAATCCTGTTCGTTGTCGCAAAGATATGTCCGCAAGATTCGTGTGATCTGTGTTCGTTTGTTTCTCTACAAATTATTCGAATCCTTTTGACTTCGGTCTTCCTCCATCATGACTCAACAAATTGGAGTGCAAGTTGTGGATTGTAACTGTTTTGCGACATGGAATAGGCATTTATTTCGTAAATATCGATATAGACAATATTTCAAGCAGTAACAATTAGCAAAAGGCTAAAATTTTCGGGTTGAAAAAATGGCAAAAAAATGACGCCCTATAGAGCGTCAACTTTTTATTCTTAAAAGTTTACAAAATTTCGACACAGGTTTCAAATCGTAAACACTTTATGTTTTAATAATATCGGAAACGACGAACGAGTGAGGACAATCATTCCTGTGAGATGGTAAAGTGTGAGATAAAAAACCATCGCTGCAGACGATCAGAACAAAAAAAATTGTATATTTGCATGTTCAAAACCCAACCCGATTGGATGTATAGTGTTTAATGATGTAGAATATGGAAGAGAACAAATAAACAAAAAACCTGTTTTTTCAACTTAACTTTTCGTTCTGACTTTCGCTTATATAGCAGATGACACAAGATGAGTTTGAACATATTGCCCCTGCGCTCCGTGAGTTGATGCTTTCAGTTGGCCGCAGTTTCTTCGGTAATGACGATGATGCCGAGGATGTCGCGCAGGAGGGACTGGTGGCTCTATTTAGGTTCATTGACAGAATGGAGTCTGGCGCACAGCATGATGGTCTTGCCATTAGGGTGGCCAAACATTGCTGCATGGATATGGTTAGGAAAAGGAAATCCAGCCCCATTGTATCGGGCAAGTTCATCAAGGAGATTTCCCCACCAGACAAGGATATTGACGCATCGCCTCATGAGGTTTTGGAAGCGAAGGAACTGCATGAAGCCGTGAAAAAAGCGGTGCAACATCTGAAACCGAGTGAGCGACGACTGTTTGAAATGAAACAGGTAGAAGGTCTTGAACTTGATGATATAGCAAAGCAGACCAATATTGCAAAGCCTTCAGTCAAAAGCATCGTTTCTGCAGCGAGAAAGAAAGTGTTTGAAGAAATTAAAAAGTTAAGAACATGACACGTAACGACACCGAATTATTGATTCAGAAATACCTCAACGGCGAGACGACAGCCGAGGAGGAGAGGCTGCTGGCTCTGGAAGTCTCTCATGAAGATGCTCCCGAAGACTGGAAGATTATTGCCGGAATGCTTGGCGAGCTAACCATTGACGAGGCACTCTTCGACCAGATGACAGCAGCGCGCAAACAAAAGCCCCGCATCATCAGGCTATGGCCTTGGTTGGCTGCCGCTTGTGTTGCGGCCTTGCTCATCGTCTTCATCGGCCCACCGAGAGATGATGTTTCTACCCAGCCTCAGACGAAGCAGGTGGCAAAGGTGAAGATTACAAAACCACACTCCGACCCGCCGAAAATAGTGGAACCGAAGGTGGAAGAACCACGGGCTACGATAGAGAGCCCCTACCACCACCGCAAGAAACGAAGCAGCAAAAGCGTTCCTAATGAAATGGCAATAGATGTTTCTGCGCCTGATAACGGCATAAGAGAACTTACAAAAGTGGAGGATTCCGACATCGTTCCATACGAAGACCCGCGAATGCAATTTGAAGAACAGGCAAAAGCACTTCGTGAAAGAGGCAATCGCGTCATTCAGCGAGTTTCAATGAACGGATAACTATCAAATAATAATCAATTAAACGATTTATAAATCATGAAGAGAATAGGAATAATAATATTATCAGTCTGTCTGTCAGTAACTATTTCTGCACAGGATAGGACACCCATGGACAAAATTTGGGAAGACATCGAAAAGATCATATCAAACCGCCAAGATAGTAAAATGAAGGTAAATCATGGCGACGGCCAACTGTTATACGTCCACAACGGCATAGTCGGAAAGGAATTCCTTTGTTCAACCGACTGCGAAGGCGTTACAACTTCTTTTAATAATTTCACACCAGAAGAGATAGAAGCAGTCAACGAAAGAAACCGCAAAGAGGTCTTTGATAAAATATTTGGCTCCATCCGGCACAACCTCGACTCATTAATGGCAATCTCGGAAGAGAGTTATCACTTTGAGTCTCATAGTCATGGTACAGACACCATCACCTATTCGCTTTGCCTGAGGAACGGAGAGTATTCTGTTGCGAGAATCAAGGCAAACGACGGCACCATGTTTTATCCCGGAGCACTCGAAACCGTGTTTTTCAACTATACGGCAAGTCCGAAGCCATGCGGTAAGCACATCAGAGGCTTTGGAACGTTAGGATACAACAAGAGACTTCCCCTGCCCGGCGGAAAGAGTTATTATTTTGACAAGCAGCCATATCTGGACAGAATCACACCCGTTCTCAAACGAAAGGACATCAAAGCTTGGAGTTTCAAGTGGGCGCAAAGCGATGACTATGACATAGATGCCCATCACGACAAGGAATTTGTTTCTGCTGAGAGACCCCATCAGCCTAAAAATGCCGGACAAGCCATAGGAACGATGTATTTTATTCCACGGGAAAAAACAGAACTGGCAGAAGAAATATTCACTGCCATCGACAGCATCACGCTCAACTATACCGAGGTTCATCCAGAGCAGATGTTTAGGTATTCTTATAATGTTAAAGAAGAGGTGATGCAATATACTAACAATATTATTGGACTTTTCGAAGGACATACCGGCAAAGGCCATGTTTCAACGCGCGTTCTCTTTGGCATCACACCCAAAGGCTATTACGTAGCAATCGCTGATGTTGAGAACAATTTCTGTATTCCCAAGGAATGGTCTGTGCTCAATAGTTTCGTCAACGGCGAGAAGAAATACATCAAACAGAAGTAGCATAAAAGGATTCTCGCCGCAGGCGACAAAGAATTCGTCTAATTCGTCTAATCCGTAGAGAAGAAAAACTTGCCTTTAACTCATTTTTCCACCCTTCCTCCCCGTTATCTCAAAAAATATTGCTATATTTGCAAATCAAACCTAAACGTTATCGGAATATGGCAAAAGTATATCAGTTTATGGCAGACGGCTTCGAGGAAATCGAGGCGCTGATACCTGTAGATGTGCTGCGTCGCGGCGGAGTGGATATTCAAACCGTGAGCATCACCGACAGTAATATTGTTGAGTCGGCACACGGCGTGCAAATGGTTACCGACCTGATTTTCGAGGAGGCCGACCTGAGTGATGCAGACTTACTGATGCTACCGGGTGGAATGCCTGGCGCATCGAACCTGAATGAGCACGAAGGACTGAAGAAGGCCTTGGTGGCTCAGGCTGAGGCAGGGAAGATGGTATCGGCCATCTGCGCCGCACCTATGGTTCTGGGCGGATTAGGAATACTCCGCGGAAAGCGTGCCACCTGCTATCCCGGGTTCGAAGAGAAACTGGAGGGGGCTACCTATACGGGCGACCTCTGGACCATCGACGGGAACATCATCACCGGTGAAGGACCTGCTGCTGCCTTCCCATACGCCTACTCCCTGCTGGCGCTCTTGGTGAGCGAGGAGAAAGCTACCGAGGTGGCCGAAGGTATGCGGTATATCCACCTGATGGAGGCGCGAATGTTATAAGGAAGCTATCGCTATGGACTATATCATCATTCTGGCCGGAGGGAAGGGATTACGTATGGGGACTGATATCCCAAAGCAGTTCCTACCCATTGGAGGGTTGCCCGTGCTGATGCACACCGTGAAGCGGTTCCGTGAGTATAGCAAGGAGCTGAACATCATCCTTGTGCTCCCCAAGCAGCAACAGGAATACTGGCAGGCGCTGTGCGATGAATACCAGTTCATGGAAGACTATACCATTGCTGATGGCGGCGAGACGCGCTTCCACTCCATCAAAAACGGATTGAAGCTGATTCCTGATGATGCACAAGGACTGGTGGGTGTGCACGATGGGGTACGACCGTTCCCGTCGGTAGAGGTGATACGCAACTGTTACGAGACAGCCCGCAAAACGGGCTCCGCCATTCCCGTCATCCCTGTGGTAGAAACCATAAGGCATTTGGAAAGGCAAGTTACAAGTGACAAGTTACAAGTGACAAGTTATGTCACTTCGTTCCATGACTTTTGTCACGACTCGGCCAAACGTGCAAGCACGATGGCCCTCGCTGCTCCAAAAGTTCAAAGTTCAAAGTTCAAAGTTCAAAGTTCTACTGTGCCGCGGGATGAGTACCGTTTGGTGCAAACGCCGCAGGTGTTTGATATCCAACTGCATAAGAAAGCATACGCGCAGGACTACCGTGATTCCTTCACCGATGATGCTTCGGTGGTGGAGAGCATGGGGTGTGCGGTGACGCTGGTGGAGGGGAACCGTGAGAACATCAAGATTACCACACCGTTCGATTGTGTCGTTGCCGAAGCCATTCTTTCCTCTCCACACTCCACATTCCACACTCCACATTCCACACTCCACACTCCACACTCCACACTCCACACTCCACACTCATAGATGTACAACATCCTCCAACAAGACATTCAGTATGTGCCAGGGGTCGGTCCGAAGAGAAAGGAGATCCTGAGCAAGGAACTGGGCATCAAGACATTTGGTGACCTGTTGGAGTATTATCCTTATAAATATGTTGACCGCAGTAGGGTGTTCCATATCAATGAGCTCACCAGCGAGATGCCTTTCGTACAGGTGAAAGGGGAGATTCTGAGCTTCGAGGAGTTTGATATGGGACCGCGGAAGAAACGTATAGTGGCGCACATGACCGATGGGACGGGGATTGTTGACCTGGTGTGGTTCATGCACGCCAAGCAGATTACAAAGAACTATCTGGTGAACACCGAGTATATCGTGTTCGGCAAACCCACCATCTATAACGGCCGCTATCAGTTTGCGCATCCTGAGGTGGAGAAGGTGAGCGAGGTTCAGCTCACAGAGATGGGAATGCAGCCTTACTACTCGACCACGGAGCGAATGAAGAAGGCAGGCATTACCTCACGGACCATCGAGAAGATCATGAAGAGCATGCTGGAAAAGCTTACCGACCCGCTGCCCGAGACGCTCCCACCCTTCATTGCCAACCGCTTACGACTCGTTTCGCGCGATACGGCCTTCCGACATATCCACTATCCCAAGACAGCTGAAGAGCTGAGACATGCGCGTGTACGACTGAAGTTCGAGGAACTGTTCTACGTGCAGCTGAACATTGTGCGCTACGCCAGCGACCACCGAAGGAAATACCACGGATATGTGTTCGAGCATGTGGGCAGCATCTTCAACGAGTTCTACCAACGGCACCTGCCCTTCCCGCTGACAAATGCACAGAAAAGGGTGATACGGGAGATTCGCACGGATATGGGAAGCGGACGACAGATGAACCGACTGCTGCAAGGGGATGTGGGATCGGGGAAGACACTGGTGGCGCTGATGTCGATGCTCATTGCCCTTGACAATAACTACCAGGCTTGCATCATGGCTCCTACGGAGATTCTGGCCGAGCAGCACCTGGCCACCATCCGCGCGTTCTTAGGTGATATGCCTGTACGGGTGGAACTGCTCACGGGTATTGTCAAGGGAAAGAAACGAAAGGAGGTTCTGCAGGGTATTGCCGACGGCAGCGTGCAGATTCTCGTGGGTACGCATGCGGTGATAGAGGATACGGTGCAGTTCCTTCACTTAGGGTTCGTGGTGGTGGATGAGCAGCACCGCTTCGGTGTGGCGCAACGGGCCAAGCTATGGAGCAAGAGTGTGAACCCGCCGCATGTACTGGTGATGACGGCCACGCCTATTCCCCGTACGCTGGCCATGACCATCTATGGCGACCTCGACGTTAGTGTGATTGATGAGCTGCCGCCTGGCAGGAAGCCTGTGGTAACACTCCACAAATATGATAATCAGACAACCAGTCTGTACCAGGGCATCCGCCAGCAGATCAACCAGGGACGACAGGTGTATATCGTGTTCCCGCTGATCAAGGAGAGTGAGAACATCGACCTGAAGAATCTCGAGGAGGGGTTCGAGACGCTGCTGCAGGTGTTCCCCGAATTCCAACTCAGTAAGGTGCACGGTAAGATGAAACCTGCTGAAAAGGAAGAGGAGATGCAACGCTTTGTGCGTGGGGAGACACAGATTCTTGTGGCCACCACGGTGATTGAGGTGGGCGTGAATGTGCCCAACGCTTCGGTGATGGTGATCCTGGACGCCCAGCGTTTCGGCTTGTCACAGCTGCACCAGCTGCGCGGCAGGGTGGGAAGAGGTGCCGACCAGTCGTATTGCATCCTCGTAACCAGTCACCAGCTCAGTAAGGAGACGGCCAAACGTATCGATATCATGTGCGACACGAACGACGGGTTCCAGATTGCCGAGGCCGACCTGAAGCTGAGAGGACCGGGCGACTTGGAGGGAACGCAGCAGAGCGGCATGGCGTTTGACTTGAAGATTGCCGATATTGCACGCGACGGTCAGCTCGTGCAGTTAGCACGTGACGAGGCACAGAAGATTATTGATGATGATCCCGACTGCAAGAAAACAGAAAACGAGATGCTGTGGAACCGATTGGCCGAATTGCGGAAAACGAACGTAAACTGGTCGGCCATCTCATAAAACCATGAAATGCATGATGATACGCAAAATCGTTAATTATTGGATGTGAACGTGCACAAAACACATGAAATGTGCATATAAATAGTTAAATAGGGCACAAAAACTGTTAATATCACACTCATATCCAATTATTTTTCCTATCTTTGCAACGATTTTTGGTAAAACCGATGGTTGTTTATCTTTTATCGGCTTTCCGCTGAACACTATTAACTGCCTACTTTTCAGGCGAAATAATTGATTATGCATTTACAAAAAAGAATAAGAACATTTGCAATGACTGTCGTATTGGCTCTGGCCGCAACACCAGTAATGGGACAAGACCTGCTGGCTCGCCAGGCACCGATCGACCGGAAAATGAAAGCAGTAGATACAGTAGCCCTCCGCAACATCTTACAGCGCGAACAGGCTCAATCATTATCATCACAACTTTATTCAGAATGGAGCAATAAGTATGCACACCGTGCTACTGAATTGCCTGATTCCTTCAGGATCGACCTCCGTGGCTACCATATGCCTACACCCAGCAGGGTTGTAACCAGTAACTACGGTCGCCGTTGGGGACGTATGCACAAGGGTATTGACGTGAAGGTTTATATCGGTGATACCATCCGTGCTGCCTTCGATGGAAAGATTCGTGTGGCCAACTACGAGGCTGCCGGCTACGGTAACTATGTGGTGATTCGCCACCATAATGGCTTGGAGACCATCTATGGACATATGTCCAAACGACTGGTGAACGAGAACCAGAACGTGAAGGCTGGTGATCCTATCGGTCTGGGTGGTAATACAGGACGAAGCACGGGTTCTCACCTGCATTTCGAGACTCGTTTGTGCGGCGTGGCCCTTGATCCTGCCTTGATGTTCGACTTCAAGAACCAGGATGTGACAGGCGACTACTATATGTTCCGCAACAGTAATGCCAGGAAGCAGAAGCAGACCATCGCCAAGAATGTGCAGCCGAAGACTGAGGTACAGAATGTTCCCGTTATTGGCGAGCCCAACGACCAGACATCAGCTAAGCCTGCTACCAGCGTGAACAGGGCTGCTGCAGCACACAAGAGCACCGCTGCGCCGAAGACTACTGCTACCCACAAGGTGCAGAAGGGTGAGACGCTCTACTCTATAGCCAAGAGCCGCGGACTCACTGTTGACCAACTGCGCAAGATCAACCGTCTGGGTAAGAGCACCAACATCAAGGTGGGACAGGTGCTGAAATTCTCTTAAGAAAAAGGTGATACTTTATATATGAGAAAAGAAGGGATTCGCTACGGCGAGTCCCTTTTTCATTTGATGAGCTGTCTGAAGACAAACCAGACGTGCATGATCACCGTGGTGAACAGACCGTAGTGGCGGCGCATCACGTCGAACCGCTCCTTCAGCGAGTCGCGGTGATGAATGGAGGTCTGACCTTCTTCCTGATAGTCGGCCAAGATAGCCTGTGTGTTCACCAGCGGAAGCTGACGTTTCTGCGCCTCTTTCATCACCCTGATACACCAGTCAACATCGGCTGAATAACGGTAACGCGGGTCGTAAGGAAGATTCTTCGCGATATCGGTCAGGGCGTAGAAAGCCTGATGACATACGAGCATTCCCTGACGGAACGATTTCCACGAGAGCTTCTTGGGGGGACGCAGTCGGCGCAGGTGAAGGAAGTTTCCTTGTTCGTCGGTGATGGCTGTATCGCCATAGATTACACCTGGCATGCTACCGTCGGTTGTTTGTGCCTGGCACTTTGCAATAGTTTCGAGGATATCGGCGGCATGGAGCGTGTCACCTGCATTCAGGAACACCAGATAGTCGCCCGTTGCCAACCGCAAACCTTTGTTCATGGCATCATAGAGTCCTTTGTCAGGCTCTGACAGGATCACCACCTCGTACGGGCATTGTGCCTTGTAGGTCTCAGCCATACTGATAGTTTCATCCTTCGAGGCCCCATCAATGATCAGGTGCTCTATCTGCTGCCACGACTGTGCTTTCACGCTGTTGAGGGTGCGCTTCAGGACGCTGGCGGCGTTGTAGGTAACGGTGATAATGGATATCTTCATGATGATCTTTCTTTAATTCAGGGGAAGAACCAACGACTCATATAGGTCCATATACCGCTTGGCGACACTCTGCTGCGAATAGTTACGGGCCACCTTCATCAGACAGGCTTTCTTCACTTCTTCACGGTCGGCCTCATCCAGTGCCCAACGTATTCCTTTGGCCAGATCAGCAGCATCCTTGTAGTTGGCTACATACCCGTTCTGACAATGGTCTATCTCCTCAGGGATTCCTCCAACACGGAAGCCTACGCTGGGAATACCACAAGCCATTGCCTCCATGATGGTATTGGGAAGGTTCTCTGAGAGTGAGGGCAGCACAAACACATCGGCAGCATTATACACCTTCACCACCTGATGCTCATCGTTGATATAACCCAAGGCATGGGTGGGGAACGGCAGCTTATCGGTCAGCTCCTCCGCATGACCGCCCAAGATGGCCACAGAAGTGTTTGCTACCATGTCGGGATACTGTTGCGCAAGAAGATGACAGGCTTCTATCAGGTACTGCATACCCTTGTAGGGATTCGTAGCCCTTTGCGACACGAACAAGATGATACGGCCTTCCTGCGGAAGACCTAATGCCTGACGGGCTTTCAGACGGTCTGCAGGACAATAGATGCGGGTGTCAATGGGGTTGGGAATACTCGTGACCGACTGTCCTTGCAGCAGACCGCTTATCTGGGCTTCGCCAGCCAGCCACTTACTGCAAGCGACAAACGAGATATGCTGACCTTCGAGCATTTTCTTTTTCTTACGCCAGACACGGGCAGAGAGGTCGTTCTTGGAGCCTCCTCCCGGTAGGAGTCGGCAACGAGCGCACTGCCCTTCAAACTGTCTGCAGTCGAGAGTGAGATGACAGATGGCTGTGGCCGGCCATATATCATGCATGGTCCACACCACCGGCTTCCCGCTTTCAAGGATTCTGCGGATACCCTTCAACGACAACATACCTTGGTTGATCCAATGCAGATGGATGATATCAGCCTCCTGAAACTCACGGGTCTTGGTGATATCTGCACCTGTATTGGCTATATCGACATCAAACAAATGCTTTCTGCGGAAGTGGAGACGCCAGAACACACACCAGCGTTCCCAAAGAAAAGACCACCTGAGGCGCCACTGTTGCGACAAGGCCGCCACGCTGATCTGGTCGGTCTCCTTGTCACGTACCAGCATCATTGCCTTCGCGCCATTGTTCTTCAGTGCCTCCATCAGACGGTTGGCAGCCAGTGCTGCCCCACCAGTCTTCTCACTCGTATTCACAATCAGTACTCTCATAATGCAAAGTTACGAATAAGCGAGTGAAAAACCAAAAATATTTTGGTTTTTCCGAACCGATGGAGCAGCGAGAGCCATCGTGCTTGCACGAATGGCCGAGTCGTGACAGAGGAAAACGTAGTTAACGTGAGTAAGTTCGGCGAAGCCAAAGTTACGAAAAATAATTCATACAATGGAATAAAACGAATAGAAAAAAAATACGTTACAACTCACCACGAGCTGCAACGTATCAACTATGTTTAACTAAAAATCCTTTTCTGAATCAAATGGGAACCTCACGGTTACCATTGTCATCCATTTCAACAATCATGAAAACTTACCTTAATCTAATAACTAAAAACCTAAATCTATTACTACTAACCTAAACAATCTATTAACCTTTTGACGATGCAAAGGTACAACGATTTTGCAAATCCGCAATGGATTCTACTTATATTTTGGCAAAAAATAACGTTTTTCTTGATGCAAATCAAGTGTTGTGTGCGATAACACCTGCAAAATGATAAGAAAAACGCCGTATTTAGTCCTCTTTGGTAATCAGTACGGTGGCATAGGCACTCATTCCTTCCTCACGACCGGTAAAACCTAACTTTTCGGTGGTGGTAGCCTTGATGGAGATATTGTCCTCGTCAGTACCGATAATCTCGGCCAGGCACTTTTTCATGGCCGGCACATGAGGATTGATCTTCGGTCGTTCGGCACATACGGTAGCGTCGAGATTCCCGAACACATAGCCTTTGCTCTTGATCAGCTCCATGGTCTTCTGCAGAATCACCTTACTGTCCATGTCCAGCGTTTCATCAGAAGTGTCGGGGAAATGGTAGCCTATATCGCGCATATTGGCAGCTCCCAACAGCGCATCGCAGATAGCATGAATCAGCACATCCGCATCACTGTGTCCCAGCAGTCCTAACGAATGCTCTATCTTAATGCCGCCTAACCACAAATCACGACCTTCCACCAAACGGTGGACGTCAAAGCCCATTCCAACTCTTACCTTCATAACTCTCAACTATCAACTATCAACTATGAACTATCAACTATCTAAACAGGTCCTTGATACCATCCATGTCGAATGCCAATGTAAAGCGGAGGGTCTGGTCAAGCGGATTACTCTTGGCCGTGGCAATCACGTAGCCCACATCCAGTGAGAACACGTTCATGCGGAAACCAGCACCTAAGGTGAAGTACTTACGGTTACCTTTGTTCTCACTCTCATGGTGATAACCACCGCGCAGCGTGAACTGATCGTGGTACACATACTCAGCACCTACGCTCCAGCTGATCTCCTCCAGCTCTTCCTTGAAGCCGCCCGGGGCATCATTGAAGCTCTTGAAGATACCGCTGATGCTACTCACATTATAATAATGGTCCTCTGCATAGGCCTCACTGTAGTTTCCGTCCTCATCCTTCGGATAGGTAGGTACCAGCAGTTTGTTCGCATCAGCAGCAATGCTGAAACGGTTATACTCATCCACAGGCACCATCAACGAAGCACCCAGTCGCATATTGGTAGGGATGAACTCACTATGGTCATCACCTCCGAAAGAGATCTTACTACCGATGTTACTGACATTCAAACCCAGTCCTAACTGACACTCACGCTGACCGATATTCACATAGTTATTATAGTAGCAAGCGATATCGGCTGCAAACGCACTACCTGGCGACACATCATCGGTATAGTCGTAGGTAAGGTCGGAATAGATCCACCTCACACCCGCAGCAATAGAGAATTTCTCACTGAGCATCAGCGAGTAGGCCACGTCGAGCGACATCTCGTACGGGTTGATGGTCATGGCATCATCGTCCATACTGGTGAACACCTCACCCAGAGAGAAATAACGCAACGAACCACTCACCGCGCTGTAGTCGCCAATACGGTAGTAGCCAGCCAGATAAGCCAGGTCCATATCGTTCACCAGCTGACGGAGCCAGGGGGTGTAGTTCAGAGCCACACCCGCACGACTGATCGTGAAGGGATACTTAGCCGGGTTCCAGTACTGTGAGTTCACATCAGGATCGGTGGCAGCACCCACATCACCCATACCCGCTGCACGAGCATCGGGAGCAATGGTCTGTGAAGTCACAGAAGCATGTACCGGATTGAACATATCCTCCTTGTCCTGTGCCATCATGGTACTTGGCAGGAAGAGGAACACGAGAAGGAACAACAGCTTACCTGTCCTTCTGATCATCTGCTTATTGTCATTTCTTTCCATATTCTATTGTTACGTTTATTCATTGATAATCACCAGTTTCTTGGCTTTCGACACCTTACTGCTTCCATCGCATCCCAGCTGTACGCGGTACAGATAGACACCCGTCTGCAGTTTCCCGTTACCCGTGGTCAGGTCCCACTCAGTGGTAAAGGCACCATCGGTAACCACACCTGTGTTCTCAATCTTCCACAGTCGGCGTCCGCTGATGTCGTAGATCTCTATCTCCACATCCACCGGACTGCCTATGCGGTCGTGGTTCACGATGAAGGTGGTACTCGTACGAGCAGGGTTCTGGGTGACATTCACGTCCAGACTGCCTGGTTTCAGTGAGCGCACCACGTTGAATGTGAGCTCGGTGGTGGTGGAGTTGTTCAGGATATCCCAGGCACGGAACTTCAGTTTGTGCTTACCTGTGCTCAGCGCGGGAATACTATAATAGGTGGTTCCTTGTGTATAGGAGCCGAAGTCGTAACGGAAATGATCGTTCAGGTTATAGGTTCTCGACATCTCACCGTCGATGACCAGTTCCAGGTCATGACCGATACCATTACCTGTGGTATTCAGTCCGTCCTTGTCGGTAATCTCTGCCACGAAATACGGAGTGGTATTCACGTCGCCCCCATCCACGAAGTCGGGAGAGTTCAGGTAACAGAACACCGACGGTCCGATGGAGTCGTTTGCAGCCAGTGCAGATCCACCCACCAGGAAATGGTCACTGTATCCGTTGGCCGCCTCCGAGAGATCCTCTTTCAGGGCATAGATATTGATCAGTCCGCTCTCTCCACTATAGTTAATGTCTTTGGGAATGGCGAACGAGAACGTGAATTCACCGTTGCTCACACTACTGCTACCGTTGAACAGCACCTTGGTACGGTCTTCATATTGGAAAGCCTTTGTAGCTCCGTCGATGGAAGTATCGTTCAGCTGACAGGTGATGGTTTCCTTCGCATCCCTCACCGTGGCATTTACGGTTCCCTTGAAGCTACTGTCCTTGATGCCATTCCGTTCAATATGACCTCTTACCGTAGCGATGGAACCAGCTTTCAGTTCGGGTAACGCTTCGGCATCATTGACCGACTGACCGTTGATATCATCGATCACTGCCTGTAGGGTAGGGATATTGAGGATCAGCGCAGGGTCGCCCAGCAGTGAATACTGTAATTTGTTTACCGTATGGTCATAACTGTATTTGGGATTACCATCCTTGTCGTAGCCTATCAACGTGCTCGACAGGATCCTGTTCTTTGCCAGTCGTTGTGCTTCACCAATGGAGTTGAACTTTCCGCTGCTGTTCCGTTCGAACAGAGCTTTCAGGTACTGCGTATTGATGAGCATATTATAGTTGGTATATACCGTTCTCGTAGTACCGAAGAAAGCTACGGCTCCGCCTTTACTATTAAAGATAGCAGTCTCACCGATATTGTCTGTCTGACCATCAAAGGGCATGATATCACACGAGGCAGTAATCCATAGCGGCAGGTTGGTATTCACGAAATTCTCGAAGTCAGCCAATCCTAGTACACGTTCATGTGAAAGGCTCACCGCGCTGCCATGACCGCAGTAGTCCATAATCAGGGCTCCGTTGGCCTGCTGTTGTTTCACTAGTGCTGTCACATCAGGATAGGTGTTACCAGTAGAAGATGATGTGCGGTTATAAGCATCCCACATCACCCGTTTGACATAGATAGCGGGATTGCCTTCTGTAATCAGGTTGGCTGCAGAAATAGCATCGTTCATGTGAACATTACCATTTCCGTCATCACCCATCACCATCACAGTATTCTGCCAAGGTCCTGCATTTTTGTTCTCGACATAGCTAATGGTCTTGTCAACCATGATCTTGGCCTCAGCGACCGTACGTGCAGGGAAGCGTCCTACAGCCACATCTGCCCTGTCACTTCTCTGAGGATTTCCTCCCTCCCCGTCGTCAAGATAGCAGAAGTAATTCTCGTCAACGTAGCAGTTCACTTTGTTGAAAGAGTTCTCGCTCTCGTAACAAAGCAGGAAATCATCTGGCTGATAGTTCTTCCACGAGCGGGTATTCATACGATTATCCCAGGCACAGTCGCCGAAGAGCAGGAGGTAGCGTGGCATCTCACTGTCGTTCTCCGCCTTGTCGTACAGCATCTTCATATACCTTCTATAAGCGTTGGCATCAGGTGTGCCGCTGGAGAACTCATTAAACAATTCATCAGCAGGTACGATTCTGGTCTTCAAACCATCGTGCTTCTCATGGAAGTCCTTTAGTCGTTCTGCCTGTTGCAGGAATATTTGCGATGCGGGAATGATGATCACCATCTGATAACCTTGGTCGGCATGCAGGTCTTGATTGGTGATGTTATACACATATTCGGGCTCGGCAAACTGATCTGTGCTAAGATTCTCCACGGGACGGTAGGTGCCTGTCATGGCTACGATATAGTCAGGACGGATAATATTCCCTCCCGTATTGGTAATCTTCACCGTGTTTACATCCTTGAAACTGTCAACATAGAAGTTGCCGCCAGCCATGGTACCCGTATCATAGCTGGAATCGTAGAGTGACAACGACATAGTGCCCATTGGTGATCCATTCATCTCCACAGACAAGGTTGTCGCTTTGTTGGTTGATACCGACACATACAGACACGCATCCTCATCCCAACCCTCACTGGGAGGCCCCGGAGCATTAAACGTGTAAGTCCTGGATTGGCCCTCCTCAAGAGGATCATCCTCAAAGAGATTCCTTCCGCCCTCGAACCAGGCATAGTTATCCACTTCGCGAATCACATGGTTATAGTCGCCTGACGGATAGAAGGAACTCACAAAAGCAGCACTGTCAACTGTCAGCGCCTCGTCATCATTTTCTGTCAGGAAATAGTAACCGTAATCAGAGTAGGGATTACGGGTTCGTTGTGGATAATAAGTATTCCAAGATACGGGTCCCTGAGCATGGAACAGTCGTCGTCCATTCACGATACACGTAGGAACCTCCTTCAGATCATCCGTTTCCGTGAGATAACTACCTGTTAGTCGCTCTGGCTGCAAGGCGCCACCATAGCCATAGACCTTCACCTTGTTTAAATTAGAGAAGCCCGCCTTCTTGATGAGCGCATCAGTAAGCTGGTAGATACCTGATTCAGGAACACGGATCTTCGCCCATTTGCCGCTTGCCAGCACGGAATGCTCCGCATAGCGCGATGCGACTGTTGTGGCACGTGTCTCCACGTTTTGCGCATTTGCTGCTGTTGCATTTGCCTCGATGTTGAGCATGAAACTCACCATCTTCATCCATTTCCCTTCGCGCACCACTACGGGCGAGAACATGATATGCATAACGCCGCATTTCCTGTCAACCACCTGTTCCGTAACGATTACAGGTAGCTCGGGTGGCTCATGTTCGCACAATTCCTTGCAGCGTTTCGCATCTTCGTTGCTCATGGTGATGAACTCAGGGTATTTGATGCTTACCGTGTAGGTGGAATCGCCGTAGTTCTTTCCCAGATCCATCGTATGTACGAATACGGGCAGCGTCTCCCCTATCCTCACCTCCTCGGCGGTAAGGTTAAAGAACAACTGCCGTTGTGCCTGCAAACACAGTGCGCACAACAGCATAAGCGTACTTACTATCGGTTTGAGTATTCTCAAGTCTATCAATTATTTCACGTTCATCTCCAGCACCTTCCGTTCTTCCAACCATCCTTCCAGATAATCATTGATGCTGACGGGTCCTACTCCTGCAGGGGTTCCCGTATAAAGAATGTCGCCTGTCTTCAGTGTAAACCACCTGCTGATATAGCTGATCAGTTCATCCACCTTGTAGAGCATATCGCTGGAACAGCCTTCCTGAACGGTCTTGCCGTTGATGTCCAGGTGGAAATGAATGGCCTGGATGTCGCGGAACTTCTCCACGGGCACCCACTCTCCGATGGCTGCTGCACCGTCGAACCCCTTGCAGAGGTCCCAGGGCTGTCCTGCCTCGCACAGCTTCCGCTGCAGGTCGCGTGCCGTAAAGTCTATTCCCACCGTCACCGCATCATAGTACCGATGGGCGAAACGTTGGGAAATACCCTTTCCTAAGCGACAAATGCGTACTACCAGCTCTGTTTCGTAGTCAATCCTTCCCAGTTCCTCAGGCAGGAACAACGGCTTCTTGTCTTTCAGCAACGACGAGTCGGCCTTGGTGAAGATAACTGGAGCATCTGGTTTATATAACGCGCCATGTAGCTCTTTATTGTGTTGGAGGTAATTCATTCCTACGGCAAATATCTTCATATCTTGTACTATTTTGTTTGTATCTCTACTTACGAAACCTGTCTTCTATTATATTTATAATGTGCAAAGGTAGTATAAACAAAGCGAAAAGCAAAGAAAAACGGTATTTTCTTTGCTTTTCCAAGGTGTAGTCCACTGATAGTCATTCTTCTATTGCCAGTGCTTCAACATCGAGAGATGCGAGTCGTAGAGTCGGCGGCGTTCGATTTCCGACTGATTGTCGGGATTGGGCATATGACTGACCAGGAAGTCGAGCAAGGATTCTTTGTCCTTGTATGTGAAGTTACCATCTGCATAGCACCATTTACAATAGTCTTCGTTGAAACTTCCATCCTGCTCACGACTAATCATGGTGTCATCCGACAACGGCATTCCGCAACATTGGCAGTACAAGGTCTGAGGTGAGCCGAGCAGTGTATTGATAGATACACCAAACACTCTCGACAGAGTCTTCAACTGCTCAGTATCCGGCAGTGTCTCACCGTTTTCCCATCTGCTTACTGCCTGACGGGTTACATGAATCCGTTCCGCAAACTGCTCTTGCGTCAGGTTGTTTTTCTCTCGAATGCTTCTGATTATTTCTTTTGTCTCCATATGAATTATTACTTGATGATTTGACGGTGCAAAGATAGTGCAAAAACCAGTACGTGTCAAGAAACACGAAGTTGCTTATTCTTAATTCATGTTAAGCAAAGATGTCGCATACAGACAAAAAAACGGCACGGCGGATCCAATGCCGGTTTTTTTATTGGTTTATTGCGCAACATACACGGGAAACGCTGGAAACGCCTTTATATACGAGGAAAATGGGTGTTTTCAACATACACGCAACATACACCAACGTTCACTATAGCCCCTATAACATACACGCAACATACACTGCTAAGTAGGCTACTTGAGCATAGAAACTATGGCACTTTCTCATAGTAACTAGGCTGATTACCACCTCAAACTTGGCCACTTACTTATAGCAACGAGGCTTCTTACTCGACATTCCCACGTTGGGAACATTTTATTCCCACGTTGGGAACATTTTCGTTAAGCCAGATGAGCAAAGCGAAACTCGTTTCGTCTTTGCCATGGCGAGAAAAGGTCGGATAAATCCAACATTTTATTCCCATGTTGGGAACAATAACTCGTTTGTGAATCTCGCGTGTATGTTGCGTGTATGTTGAAGCCCGTATAGTGTATGTTTGTGTACCCTTAGTGTATGTTGAAACTGATAGAATTCCCTTTGTTTATCGGCATTTCCAGTATTTTTCGTGTATGTTGCGCCAGTTTTATGAATTCATAAAAGTCAGCGGCCAATGCTGCGGAACGCCGTTGTCGGATGACGCGATGATTAGCCTTTCCCCGCGGCGGCGATTTTCAGTTTTCGCCCTAAGGACGACTAACAATTCATTGCTCGGATAAGACGGATAATCCAAAGAATAATCCGCAGAATCCGGTTCATCCACGGTCGAATAAAGTCATGCGGATCTGACAGATAAGGCGGAATTCTTTTTATTCAGAAAGACTTTAATAAGCTCAGAACATATAGGCAAGTTGGAACGTGAAAGTACGGTTTCGATAATTGTACGATGGTGAGGGCACGATATCGCGCATACCCCACTCATAGCCAATCGACATCTGATAGTGCTTTGCCAATTCAAAGCCTGTGCCAAAACCTAAGCCCCAATCAACACGATGATCACTGCCAACATAAGAGAAATAGTTTAAGGAGACGGATCGCAACTTCTTCTGGTGTTCATCCATGATGGTATTCTTTACCTTCCCAAACAATCCTACATTCAGATACGGCCCGGCATTCACGAAGAACTTGGCATTCTGTCCACAGTTCCATTTATATCCCACATGCAGGGGAATGTTCAAATAATATGGCGTAGCCTTGTCTTGTGTGACGATTCCCGTATTTGGATTATATCGTTTTACTGTCTGCCACGGTATAGAAGAGAGAGCCAGTCCGAAGTCAGCATAAAGACCGCCTACCTGCTTCGGCAATGCCAATTCGCCCTTGACACCCACACGGAAGCCAAGGCCAGATTCCAAGTCACTCGGCACATTGAGATTCAACCCAGCCACAGCACCAATCTTAAACTCCTGAGCTACAATAGGGAGTGCCATCAGCAATCCTGCACAGATAATGATAATTCTTCTTTTCATAAGATATTTGCATTTAAAATTTTGGCAAAAATATGAGTGATATAATTAACGTCCAAAGAAAGGAATCACTTTCTGTTCATCAAAATTGAGAAGATGCGAGCAATATAACCTTGTAAAATACCGAGAACCACTTGATTATGTATTTTGTTCATCAAAATACATCAAGACCTTCGAAGACTTTGGATTAGGTTGTTTTTCAGTGGATAGGCTTCCTTTTTCCCAAAGAGTTTATAGTTCGCTCGGGCCTTTGCATTCGATACTGTAGAAGTTGAAGTATCTGCCATGATTGATATAACATACTCTGGGATGTCAAGGATAAGTAACATACAAATCCGCTGTTCTAATTGTGACAAAGGCTTACTATCTCCAAATGACTTAAAGGTGGCGGGAAGATCCTTGCTGAATTGTGATACCATCATCTTCCATTCCGCTTCTGTGGGTTTAGTCCTTTCCGTTTTTCCTGTTGCTTTCTTAACAAACAACAGAGCTATAGTACTATTTAGAAAGTCCTCAAGATGATCCTTATCCTTATTGAGAGTAGTACCTTTGTAAGTCCGATTCTCTTCTGCTAGCCTTTTGATGGTTGCAGTGAGTTCTGTTACTTTCTTTTCCTTCGTGGCAATCACATTTTCATAATCCTTCGCCTTGAGCTGTCCTAATTCATTTTGTAGTTCATTACGGGTGGTTATTGCAGAATTCAAATCTTTCTCAAGCTTGATAATACTGTCCTTTCTCCTTTTCTGCTTCCTGTTGTAAGTCCATGTAGTACCTCCTATCAGTGATAAAGCAACTATTATAATACTTATTGCGACAATCCTTGCTTTTCGTACTTTTCTTTTCTCTTCCTCCAGTTTTTTCAGATTTCTGTTGTAATTGTATAAAACAGACATTTGATGAATTGCATCTGTCCGCATTTTATCATGCAGAGTATCTTGTGCCGCTTCATACAATTGTGAAAAGAGAACAACAGAATCCATGTTGTTCTTCTCTCTATATAGACGAAGTAACCCTCTATACCCCTCTGAAAGATAGCCATATTTGATAGCCTTACGGAAGTAGGTCTCTGCAGATTCCAAATCTTTTACCGCCAGATCATAAAAGCCCTTAATCCAATAATATCCCTCACGTCCTTTTCCGATATTCCCCTCATGATCAAATAGGCCTGATTTCTGTTCATATAGGTTCATGACTTCCTTGGCCTTGGCTAGTTGGTTGCGTTCTATATAGATGTATATTGAGGAAACTAAACATGCTGCTGCCCTTTGCTCTTTTCCTAAATGCATCAAAGAGTGGAATGACCTATCGATGATTTGAAGAATGGAGTCTTTCTCACCAAGGAGATAATATGGTTTTATCAATTGACTTTTGGCAATAATACTCTCTTCTTCGCTATCTGTATGTTTGACACAGTCAATATAATGATTCAAGGCCCATATTTCATCGCGAGGAAGATTCTGCTTGTGAAAAATCTGCGACATCTGGCCATAGATAACCTTTAATATAGCATAATCAAAAAACTCTTTGGGTGCTCCAACAATATCAATGGCATCATAATATGCCTGAAGTGCCTCCGGTGCTTGACCTATATCACTCAATGAACAGCCGTACAAATAATAGGCCCACACCTTTTCGTCTTTGGTTCCTTTACTGTTGAAATACTCAACCATCAATTCGGTCAGTGAATCATTCGTAAATATATCACCTGTCTTGGCCTGTGCCTTTGTCAAATGCAACAGGTACTGCATGCGGAAGTGGCGGGTGAACTCACTCTCGTGCTGTCCAAGACTGTCGAGGATCAGCAGGGCAGAATCGGGATGTTCGTCCATAGCTGTTTCTGCCCGCAACAGGGCATCTTTATACTCCCGTCTTGTTCCGCAGGAAACAAGGAGGAAAAGGATTAAAGCGAAGAAAGCAATTCTTTTCATCTCCATTCTTTTTGTCTGTGAGTGTAAAGATATACAATTCTTCGCAAACCACCAAAATAATAAGTACACAAAAGTTCACAAAGAAATGAATGACAAACTATTTGTAATGATAAGTAAAGCGGACGGATCGTTTGAAGTTCGGGATTAGGCATGTGACTGACAAAAAATCGGCACTGCGGATGCAATGCCGATTCTCCATGTTGTATAGTAAGATGTATTACTCTGCTACGAGAGTGAAGCGCTTGAAGTCAACGATCTTCAGCTCCTTGTCCTGAGTAGCGAGCCACTGAGAAACAGTAGCCTTGTCGCCATCACCGAACTGGAACTCCTGGTCAACCAGGCAGTTCTCCTTCAGGAACTTCTGAACACGACCCTTAGCGATGTTCTCGATCATCTGAGCGGGCAGGTTAGCAGCCTTCTCGGCAGCAGCCTTCTCCTTCAGCTCGCGAGCCTTCTGAGCCTCCTCTTCTGTGAGCCAGCCCTTCTTGATGTTGCTCTCGATATGATCCTCGCTATCCACCAGGTTCGGGTTGATACCGTTCTTCTTCAGAACAGAGTCAACATACTTCTCTACCTGCTCCAGCTTGGTCTTCTCCACAGCAGTCTTGTACTCCTCATCGAGTACAGCCTGAGGAACGCTCTGAGCGTCGAGAGCCACCGGCTTCATGGCAGCTACCTGCATAGCCAGCTTGTGACCAGCCTCAGTAGCAGTCTTGTTGGTCTGAACCATGGTAGCAAGTGTGTGCTTACCCATGTGGTCGTACACCTCGATGTTCTCGCCAGCGAGTGTGAGGTAACCATCCAGTTCCATCTTCTCACCAGTGATACCTGAACGCTGAGTAACAGCGTCGGCCACCTTCTGACCGTCGGCCAGTGTGAGTTCCTTCACCTCGTCGAGGCTCTGGCACTTGTTAGCCACGGCAGCATCGAGGATGCTCTGTGTGAGTGCGATGAAGTCAGCACCGTTAGCAACGAAGTCGGTCTCGCACTTCAAGGCGATAGTAGCGGCAAAGCCGTTCTCAGCCTTTACGAGAACACAACCATTGGAAGTCTCGCGGTCGCTGCGCTTAGCGGCGATAGCCAGACCGCGCTCGCGGAGCAGCTCCTTGGCATGGTCGAAATCACCCTCAGCCTCTGTCAGAGCCTTCTTGACATCAGCCAATCCGGCACCTGTCATGGCGCGAAGCTTCTTAATATCATCAATTGAAATTGCCATAATAACTTTAATTCTTCAATTTATAATTCTTCAATTCTTTAATTACTCAGCAGCAGGTGCTTCCTCAGCGGGAGCCTCAGCAGCAGCTTCCTCAGCGGCAGGTGCCTCCTCAACGGGAGCCTCAGCAGCGGGAGCCTCTTTACGGGCACGACGCGCACGGGGCTTTGCCTCAGCAACTTCCTCAGCCTGCTCCTTGGCAGCCTTCTCGTCAGCGCGCTCAGCCTTGCGCTCCTCGAGACCTTCAGCGATAGCTGTGCAGCAAGCGTTCAGGATTACCTCGATAGAGTCCTTAGCATCGTCGTTAGCGGGAATCATGAAGTCGATGTCGTTGGGGTTGCTATTGGTGTCAACGATAGCGAACACGGGGATACCCAGACGCTTAGCCTCTTTCACAGCAATGTGCTCCTTCATCACGTCGATCACGAACAGGGCAGAGGGCAGACGGGTCAGGTCGGCGATGGAACCGAGGTTCTTCTCCAACTTGGCGCGCTGACGGCTCACCTGCAGGATCTCACGTTTAGAGAGGTTTCCATAAGTACCGTCGCTCATGAGCTTGTCGATGGTAGCCATCTTCTTCACAGCCTTGCGGATGGTGGGGAAGTTGGTGAGCATACCGCCCGGCCAACGCTCGATAACGTAAGGCATATTCACAGCAGTAGCCTTCTCGGCTACGATGTCCTTAGCCTGCTTCTTCGTAGCAACGAAGAGTACCTTCTTACCAGACTTAGCAATCTGCTTCAAGGCCTCAGCAGCCTCGTCAATCTTTGCAACAGTCTTGTGCAGGTCGATGATATGAATACCGTTGCGCTCCATGAAAATGTAGGGAGCCATAGCGGGGTTCCACTTGCGCTTGAGGTGACCGAAGTGACATCCGGCCTCGAGCAACATGTCAAAATTTGTTCTTGCCATTTTTTTTCTTAATGTTTAATTGTTTACTTTCTTTTTAATTCTTGTTAGAACCAACCAATGGGTAGTCTAGTTGTACTAGTCTTACTAGTAGTACTAGCCAGAGTCTCATTGGTTTAGATGCTAAACTGTTCAGTTCAAGATTAACGCTTACTGAACTGGAAGCGACGACGAGCCTTCGGCTGTCCCGGCTTCTTACGCTCAACCTCACGACTGTCGCGTGTCAGGAAGCCCTGATCCTTCAGCTTCTTCTTATCTTCGGCGTTGATCTTTACCAGTGCACGGGCAATGGCGAGACGCAGAGCCTGACTCTGACCTGTGAAACCACCACCGTCGAGATTCACCTTTATGTCGTACTTCTCAGCAACGTCCAGCAGGTTCAGCGGCTGCTTCACCACATACTGCAGGATGGCAGAAGGGAAATACTCGGTAATATCTTTCTTATTGATTGTAATCTTGCCTGTTCCTTCACTGACGTAAATACGTGCAATAGCACTCTTACGGCGACCTAATGCATTAATTACTTCCATCTTGTCTTATTATTTTAACAGGTTAATATCAATTGCCTTGGGCTTCTGAGCCTCATGGGGATGCTCTGTGCCATTGTATACATAGAGGTTGTCGAGCAGCTGACGGCCCAGACGACCTTTAGGAAGCATGCCTTTAACAGCATGACGCAGGATACGGTCCATACCGAACTCACGAGTGCGGAGCTGTGCCGGTGTGGTGAAACGCTGACCACCAGGATAACCTGTGTAGCGAGTGTAAACCTTGTCGGTCTCCTTCTTGCCAGTGAAATAAGCCTTCTTGGCATTGATGATGATCACATTGTCGCCGCAATCAACATGCGGGGTAAATGTGGGCTTGTACTTACCGCGAATCAACTTCGCTACCTTAGAAGCGAGACGGCCCACTACCTGGTCGGTAGCATCAACAACCACCCACTCCTTCTGTGCTGTTTCCTTGTTAACGGAAATAGTCTTGTAACTTAAAGTGTCCATTGATAATGAATAAAATATAAAAACGTTTCTAATACGGATATGTCGCCATCCGACCGCGCCTGGCTTCACGCACCTGGAAGCGAGCAGACTCTCCGCCTGCCAGTGAGCAGCGATTCACAAACCACAACGACGGCATTCCTGCCAAGGCTGCTATTTACACGCTACCCTCGGGGGTTCATACGGCCCCACGTAGAATCGGGTTGCAAAGGTACTGATTTTCTTGGGAATACGTATGACTGCGACTGAGTGCATGTAAAAAATTATAATTATTTAACTTACCAACAGACTAAAATCACTTTGTTGGGTTGCAGGATCCGTTGAAAAGCCTTACCTTTGCAACAATGATGCAGAAATAACAAAACTATGCAAGCAATCATCCTCGCGGCGGGAATGGGCCGCAGACTCGGCGAATATACTAAGGACAACACCAAGTGCATGGTCCAGGTAAACGGCGTAAGACTCATTGACCGACTGCTCCATCAGCTGAGCAACCTGGAATTGAGTCGGGTGGTCATCGTGGTGGGTTATCAGGCAGAGAACCTGAAGAGCTACATTGGTACACGCTATGCCAACCAGCTGACCATTGAATACGTGGAGAACCCAGTATATGACAAGACCAATAACATCTACTCGCTCTGGCTGGCCAAGGAACAGTTGCAGGAAGATGACACGCTGCTCATCGAGAGCGACCTAATCTTCTCCGACCGTCTGTTCCCCATGATCCTAGAGAACCCTTATCCCAACCTTGCCCTCGTGGCAAAGTATGAGAGCTGGATGGACGGTACGATGGTGCGCATCGACACTGACAACAACGTCGTGAACTTCATACCCAAGCAAGCCTTCGACTATAGTCAAGTGGATTCTTATTATAAAACGGTGAACATCTATAAGTTCAATCAGGAATTCCTAAGAAACAGCTACGTACCCTTCCTGGATGCTTACACCAAGGCAGTGGGCGATAATGAGTATTACGAGAACGTACTGCGCATCATTACCCTGCTTGACAACAGTAACCTGAAAGCGCTGGATATTGGTAGGGAGAGATGGTATGAGATAGACGACAAGCAGGACCTGGACATCGCAGAGGCTTTGTTTGCTGATGACCAGGACGTGCTGCGCAAATATTACGGCAGGTTCGGCGGTTTCTGGCGGTTCCCGCAGATGCTCGACTACTGCTACCTGGTAAACCCCTACTTCCCCAGTAGGCGTTTGAAGGATGAGCTGCGCAGTAACTTCGACACCCTACTCACGGAATATCCCTCAGGCATGAAGGTGAACACACTCATTGCCAGCAAGAGTTTTGGCGTGAGCGAACCCTATATCGTACCAGGCAACGGAGCCGCAGAGCTCATCAAGGTACTGATGGAGACTCTCCCGGGAGCAAGGACAGGCTTTATCCGGCCTACGTTCGAGGAGTATCCTAATAGATATAACAAGGATCATCAAGTAACTTTCTTTCCCCAAAACGAGGACTACCGTTACACGGCCGATGACCTGATGACATTCTTTGCCGACAAGGATATTCAGACACTGATGCTCATCAATCCTGATAACCCCACGGGAAACTTCATCCCCAAGAAGGATGTGCTGAGACTGGCGGCATGGTGCGAGGAGCGAACCATCCGTCTGGTGGTTGACGAGAGCTTTGTGGATTTCAGTAAGGACTACGCCACCAACTCCCTGCTCAGTGACGCTATCCTTGAGACCTATCCCCATATGGCGGTCATGAAGAGTATCTCCAAAAGCTATGGCGTTCCCGGACTGCGCTTAGGTATTCTTGCCTCTGCCGACAAAGAGCTCATCGCACATATCAAGAAAGAGGTGTCGATATGGAACCTTAACTCGTTTGCCGAGTTCTTCATGCAGATCTACAACAAGCACGAGAAGGATTACCTGAAAGCTTGCGAAAAGTTCGTTGCGGAACGGGATGAGTTTGAAAGCCGACTGCGAACGGTTCCTTTCTTCCGCGTGATGCCCTCACAGGCCAACTATTTCCTGTGCGAGGTACTATCTCCCTTTACGGCAAAGGAGATTGTGATCTATATGCTGAGACAACACAATATCCTGACACGCGACTGTAGTGGAAAGCCTGGTCTTGACCCGAAGAAGCAGTATATGCGTATTGCGGTACGTAACCATGAGGACAACACCCGTCTGGTAGATGCCCTCCTACAATTCCCGAGCCGATGAAATACAAGGTTTGCATCTGCGGTGGAGGAAACTTAGGACATGTGGTGGCAGGATTCCTGGCAGCCCACGACAACTGTGAGGTAAACCTGCTGACACGACAACCGAAACGCTGGCAGCGGCAACTGGAGATCACAACTCCCGAGGGGGAGGTGCTGAAAGGACGACTGCAAACGGTTTCTTCAGAACCTGCCGAGGTGGTAAGGGGAGCTGACATCGCTCTGCTCTGTCTGCCGGGATTCTCCATCGCCAGCGTGCTCCGTCAGATTGCCCCAGCTCTCTCACCGCAAACCACTGTGGGTAGCATCGTTTCAAGCACGGGGTTCTTCGAGGAAGCCCTGCACATCCTACCCGAGGGAACACCTCTGTTCGGTTTCCAGCGCGTTCCTTTCATCTCACGACTGGAGGAATACGGTCACTCGGCGCACTTGCTGGGACGACGGCCGCTGATGCGCATCGGGATGGAACGGGTTGTGGATAGGGAACGACTGAAGGAGCAGTTGGAGGAACTATTCCACATTCCTGTGGAGGTGCTGGGCAGCTACTATGAGGCAAGCATCAGCAACAGCAATCCTATTTTGCACCCGGCACGTCTCTATACGATGTGGAAAGACTGGCTGCCGGGTATCACCTACCCGCGAAACTGTGCGTTCTATGGGGAATGGACCAATGAGGCCTCGGCCATCTATATCGAGATGGACAAGGAACTGCACGACCTCCTGAAGGAGTTGCCGGTATCTTCCGACTGTCTGCCAACGGTGCTCGACTACTATGAGAGTCATGATGCGCCCTCTCTTACCCGTAAGCTACGGTCGATCAAGGCGTTCCAGGGTATCCTGTCGCCGATGAAGGAGACTGCCGAGGGCTTCGTGCCCGACCTCCGCAGCAGGTATTTCACGGAGGACTTCCCCTACGGACTTGACCTCCTGCGACAGTTAGCTAAAGAAAAGAATGTGAATACCCCTACCATGGATGAGGTGCAACGGTGGGGACAACAAATGATACGATATGCAGACAACAACGATTGACCATCAGGCACTGCGCCAACGCTTCAACCCCGACGGCTCCCAGCTGCGGAAGCACCAGCTTCGCATGCTGGAGATTCTGGTGGTGATCGACAAGATCTGCCGCAAGCATCAGATACCTTACTGGCTCAGTAGCGGTACGCTGATCGGGGCTGTACGTCATAACGGCTTCATTCCCTGGGATGATGACCTTGACATTGAGATGATGAGAAACGACTACCTCCATCTGCTGGAAGTGCTGACCAAGGAACTGCCCGACTGGCTTGCCCTGCAGACCGACGAGACTGATCCGAACTATTTCTTCTTCTATGCCAAAGTGCGCGACCGTCGTTCGCTGCTGAACGAAGGGAACAACTACGACCGGATGTGGAAGGAGAAAGGTATATATATCGATATCTTCCCCATGGAAGAGCATCCCATCTGGCTGCACAAACTCACGGAGCTTTCTGTAGGTCATATGTACAAGGTGTGGCGAAAGAGTAAGGATGATGCCAAGGCCATCAAGCGGGTAAGACGCATCTTCAACTTCAACAACCGCTATGTCTTCCCTTTCCTCCGCAGATTTCTTCCTTCGCATGATTCCTCGACGCAAAGTCCCCCTCCCTATGGAGGGGCTAAGGGTGGCTCCTCACTCCACACTCCACCCTCCACCCTCCTCACTTCAGGCATGGGCATTCCCTACCACAATCCGCGCTTTGCCGAAGACATCTTCCCGCTGGCCGAGCATGTGTTTGAAGGGTATCAGTTCCCTGTGCCACATGATTATGATCACCATCTGCGCTGCATCTATGGTGACTACACGCAACTGCCTGATCTTGATGCTATCCATCCGCATGTCAATCATATAGAAATCTATGACTAACGATACTGAATCACTGAAAGAGAAAACTGCCAAAGGACTGTTCTGGGGCGGTATGAACAATGGCGTGCAACAGCTCATCGGACTGGTGTTCGGCATTATTCTCGGACGACTGCTGTCGCCTGATGATTTCGGTATGATTGCCATGATTACTATCTTTACCGTCATAGCTGTCGAGCTGCAGAGCAGTGGTTTCAAGACCGCCTTAGCCAATATGGAGCATCCTACCGACAATGACTATAACTCGGTGTTCTGGTTCAATATCGCCGTGAGCCTCTGCATCTATGTCATCCTGTTCTTCTGTGCACCGCTCATCGCCAGCTATTATCACCAACCCGCACTCACCCCTCTTTGTCGTTATGTCTTCCTGAGCTTCGTGTTCTCCAGCTTCGGACTGGCGCAGTCGGCCTACCTCTACAAGAACCTGCGCACCAAGCAGCAGGCAAAGAGCGGTATGACCGCCATCATCATTTCGAACATTATCGGTGCTGTGATGGCGTGGAAAGGATTCTCCTATTGGTCATTGGCCACACAGAGTATTGTCTATGTATTGGTCATCACCCTGATGTACTGGCATTATTCCGACTGGCGACCGAGATGGCACTTTGATCCGGAGCCCATCAAGCGTATGTTCCCCTTCAGCTGTAAGATCATGTTCTCGGCCATCTTCACACAGGTGAACAACCAAATCCTCAATATCCTGCTCGGACGGTTCTTTACGCCCAAGGATGCAGGAAACTACAACCAGGCCTACCAGTGGGACTACAAGTGCTTCAACCTCTTACAGGGAATGGTGCAGACCGTGGCGCAACCGGTATTTGTTGATTTGAAGAGTGATGGGGAACGACAGCTCAGGGCTATGCGTAAACTCATCCGCTTCACGGCCTTCCTCTCCTTCCCCCTGCTGTTCGGCTTCGGCATGGTGTCGCATGAGTTCATCATCACCGCCATTGGCACGAAATGGAGCACCAGCGCCTCCTATCTGCAACTGCTCTGCATTGCGGGAGCCTTCATGCCCATCAATACCTTATTATACAACATGATTATCAGTAAGGGAAAGTCGGACACCTATATGTGGAACACCCTGGCATTAGGCATCTGTCAGCTCATACTCATGCTCGTGCTCTATCCCTATGGGGTTCGCACCATGATCATCGGATACGTCATCCTGAATATCTGCTGGTTGTTTGTGTGGCACCACTTCGTACAACAGCTCACCGGCTACCGTCGGCTCTCCTTACTCAAAGATATTGCTCCCTTTGCCCTGTGTGCCTTGGGAACTATGTTGCTTACCGCCTTCATCACCCAAGGAATACAGAACCTCGTCCTCCTGCTGATTGTCAGGGTTATCCTGGCTGTCATCATCTATTACCTCGTCATGCGCATTGCCGGAGCCCAGATCCTGAAAGACTGTATGCAGTTCATCCTGTCGAAAACCAAAAAACAAGCACCATGAAACACCCTGCTAACATCGATGTAGCCGTATTGATCCTGTTCTTCAACCGTCCCGAACACCTCAAAGAAGTGTTCAATGAAGTAAGAAAGGCACGACCCACGAAGCTGTTCCTCTACCAGGACGGTCCGCGTGGAGAGCGTGACATGACTGGTATTGAAGCCTGTCGGAAGGTGGTGGAGGACATCGACTGGGAGTGTGAGGTGCACCGCAAGTATCAGGAGCGCAACTATGGTTGCGACCCCTCGGAATACCTGTCGCAGAAATGGGCTTTCTCTGTTGTTGACAAATGCATCGTTCTGGAAGATGACGATGTGCCGTCACAGTCGTTCTTCCCTTTCTGTAAGGAACTACTCGACCGTTATGAAGATGATGAGCGCATCTGGATGATCTCGGGGTTCAACATCGATGAGGTAACCCCCGACACCCCTTACGACTATTTCTTCACGCAGACATGCAGCATCTGGGGATGGGCTTCGTGGCGGCGAGTCATCGACCAATGGGACGGAAAGTATTCGTTCCTCGACGACGATTATGCCATGCAACGTCTTCGTGGGGTTGTTCATGCGCGGAAATACAGGAACGAGTTCATCAAGATGTGCTATGATCACCGTGCCACTGGGAAGGAATACTACGAGAGCATCTTCTGGTCGAGCATGATCCTGAACAATGCAATGGCCATCATGCCTACCCGTAACCTGATCAACAACAGAGGACTTACCACCGACAGCACCCATTTCACGGGAAGCATCTACACCACCCCTCGGGCTTTCCGCCGTATCTTCACCATGAAACGCCATGAGCTCCAGTTCCCCCTCCGTCATCCTCAATACGTTATCGAAGATACCAGCTACAAGGACCGTCTCTACCGCATCAATGCCTGGGGACATCCCTGGTTGAAGACTTGCCGTTCCCTTGAGGAACTATGGCTGAATCTCCGTCATGGTAACTTCAAGCAAATCGGACAAGCCATCAGTAACCGTTTCCGTAAATGGACGAGGAAGAAAAAACACTTTTGATTATTTGGCAAGAAGAGGCCATGTCAGATAATGATGGAGCCAATAGCCATGATAGAGCAGTAGATAGACCGTAATGGCAGCTATCAGTACCAGCACAACCAGGCGCACCCACCGGTGATTCACCTTCAACAGCCACGCCATGGTAAGCGGAACCACAAAAAGCCAATGGCCAGCCATGATATACACCTCGTTAATGGCAAAACCCAGAAAGACATGCAGTACGAGGTTGAAAGCCAGAATACTCATCAGCAGCCACAGATACCGTTCTTTACGTCCCAGCCAAGTTCCCAGCAGGAACAGGATGATGATGATGGCCTCCACGACATACTGAACGGGCCATGTATAACGAACAATAACAGGACGTTTCATCAAGATATCTCCTAACAGATGCTCCCGGTGCAGCTGAATGGACTCACCAAACACATTCTCCACCAGGATATCCAGGCGCGACACATCCGTACCCACCCATTCCATCTGTTCCCCAATGGGGTTTTCTTTCTCCGACGGCACCTTGTCGGTGGTGAGGTTCAGCAGGAAGGCAAAGGTCAGCATACAAAAAGAAGGTATCACTACTGCCTTCAGGAAAAACGCTTTCTGGAAGAAACCACGGCCGTTAACGAATAGTACACAGAGGAAAACGATAGCTCCATTACTGAGTGTCACACCTGCCACCACAACAAACGAGCAGATAGTCTCCCAGATACTGAAGCACTCCCCTTTCCGCAGTTTTACACCCGACCTATATAGTATATATATAATAAGGAATAACGACAGGCAGAAATGGTCGGCTACAAGAACCGTCAGCCAGATATACGCGCAACTGAAGAAGAAAGCGGCAAGGAGGAAAGCAGCAAGACGGTCAACCCCCACCACCTCTCGCAGAATCCTGTGCATGAACAGAAAGGTGTAAAAGGCGCAGAACACCAGTAAGGCACCCATCACAAATTGTGCACAGTTCACGGTGGTAAGCTGTTCCAGGAGTCCGTTCAGTAAGGAGAAAGGATACATCAGGAAGGCCAGCAACGGGTGTCTCACCACATCATATCCCTGATGCCATTCCGACAGCACCGCATAGCTGATGGGATCGAAGCCCGACATGTGGTAGTTTCTCATGAACGTGTTCCAGCTTTGTTCACTGTAGTCGGCAAACAAACCAAAGAACTTCTTGATCATCAGATACTGAAACGACAGGATGAACACCAGCGCATACACCGCCGGCCACCGTTCTTCCTTGGAAACACACAAGTCCTTCATCATGTCAGCATATATTGAGTCAGCAAGTAACCGTTATGAATCCACAGATACACCGCCAGCAGCAGTACAAGCGTGCGCACCGACAACCTCATCACCTTCGTCTTCGTTTTCAGCAGATAAGCCATGGCAATGGGAATAGCATACAAGTAATGCGGCGACATGATATAGATCTCGTTGATGCCGAAGCCCAATCCCATGTGCAAGGCCATATCAACAGCCATGAACGAAAGGGTGAGCCAGAGGAACCGTGAACGCCTTCCACACCAGATACCCACCAGGAACAGCAGTACGGCAACAGCCTCAACCCCATAGTTCCACCAGTGGTCATACCTCACGATGATAGGTCTTCGGCGGAACACATCCCCCAAGAGATGCTGCTCGTGCAACTGCAACGACTCCCCAAAGAGGTTCTCCACCGTAGTCTCCCAACGCGAGGTGGTGATATCCGTCCATCGCATAAACTCCCCCTTACCAATGGGCTTACCAGTATAAACGCGTTTCTTCACAGCAGGCTTCACAGGAGCTGCCGCCGTCATGGTATCCCCTTGCGCCTTACGGATGGAATCCTTTCGGGCAGTCTCCAACCGAAGCACCCTCTCCTTTTCCCTCTTCTCTTCCCGCTCCTGTTTCTTCTGCGCATGGCGTGCCTTTTCCTTCTCCACTACAAAGGTCTTGTACTCCCACCGACAGAACAGCCACATCAGAAGGGCAGGCACTGCCACGGTCAGGATAAGGTTCTGCGGACGGAAGAAACGCTTCCCGTTCACAAACAGGTTCGCCAGGAACACCTTGATACCGTTGTTCAGCGAGATACCTGCGGTGAAGATGAAGAGCCAGATGGTTTGTGAACGCTTCATCTGTCGCCCCTCCTTCATCTGTCGTCCTGCTAAAAGAAGAGTCAGCAGGAGCATCATCATCGAAAGGACAAAATGATCAGGCACCATCGTGGCCACCATGATATAGGCAAACGAGAAATACAATGTAGAGAGAAGAAGAGCGTCTGTCTTGCTCAAACCTACGATTTCACGGAAGATACGATGCAGGAACAGGAACGAATACAAGGAGGCCGCTACCAGGATCAGGGCTGTCACCACTTGCACCCCGTTCAGGCCCGTCAGCGCCATTACCCCTTGGTTCAGCAGATAAGGCAGGTACATGAAAAAGGCGAGCAGCGGATGGCGATACACATTATAGCGTGTCTCCCAATCAGACAGCACGTAATAGGTGATGGGATCATAGCCCGACACACGGAACCTCCCGATGAACAGTTTCCAGTAGTCATCAGCAGGACGCATAAACAGGTCGCCATACTTATAGATGGTCAGCGCGTTCAGCAAGGCAAACACCAGCACCACCGCCAGAGCTAGCCACCGTTCCTCACGACGGATCTTGAACATGCGCAATATCTCTCTCATCGTTTCAAAAAGAATCTAACCAACAGGAAATTCACGGGCACGCAGATACAGAACATCGGGATGGGCGCCCACGGCTTACTCACACCTAACCAGAGGAAGAAGTTCAGCAGGACCATCTGTAATAACCAATTCACCACATGCGACAAGGCGAAGCCTGCCCCTCGGCGTGCATTGGCCTTCACGCGGAAGGTGTAATGCGTAGAGGCAATGAAGTTGAACACGAAGCTGATCAGATAGCCTATGGTCATTGCCACACTGGGATTCAGCCAGTGGATGAGCACCCAATAGACTGCATACTGAATAAACGTGGCAAGCACGCCCACCACGCCGAAACGGATAATCTCACCCAGCTTGTCCTTATCTAAACGGTTTATAATACCCTTCATTTGCATAGTCCAGCATCTCTTTGTCACCCCGACTGTCACCATATGCCGTGAGCACCATCTCCTTACGATCAGGATACAGTTCCTGCAGTCGTACCACCTTCTGCTTCCCGAAGCAGTTCTTGGTAAGGAACCTTCCCGTCAACCTACCTTCCTTCACCTCCACCTTGGTGCAGAGGAACTTCATCGACGAAGCCAGCTCACCAAAGAACGGGCGCACCCAGTCCTCCACGCTGGCGCTCACCACCACCACCTCCGTGTCGGCCTCTTTCAGTAACGTGCGAATCTTCTCCAGTCCTGCAGTACGCATGATACTCGTCTTTGCTGGGGCAAACTGCGTGCAGTAAGCCTCAAACACCGCCTCGGTCATCCCCCCAAAGCAATGGTTGAACACCTGTCGTTTCACCTTCCAGTTGGGATACAGTCCCACCTTCATCGCCATCAGCTGGAGCGAATAGCGCAGGAAGCACTTCAGGAATTCCTTATCGCCTTTGACAAAACGGATGAACTCCACGAAAGAGTCGCGCCGTGTCAGCGTACCGTCGAAATCAAATGCATACACTTTCATTGGGGACAAAGGTACAAATAAGCGGGAACAAAAGCAAATTATCTCCAAAATATTTGTTGGTGTCGAAAATAATCCCTAACTTTGCCACGGATAATTAAAGATTAGACAAGGTAAGGGATTCCGACTCTGGTAAAGGAAGTCGGAATTCTTTCTATTTTGCTTACTTTTTGAAAACAACTAAAAATAAATAGATTATGGCTTATATGTCACAAGAAGGCTACGACAAACTGGTAGCCGAACTGAAACGATTGGAGAGCATCGAGCGCCCGAAGGCTTCTGCAGCCATTGCCGAGGCCCGCGACAAGGGCGACTTGAGCGAGAATAGCGAGTATGATGCTGCCAAGGAGGCACAGGCAAACCTCGAGGATAAGATCAACCGTCTGAAGGTGCAGATCTCCGAAGCGAAGGTGGTGGATGTGTCGCGCTTGAGTACCGATGCTGTTCAGATTCTCTCAAAGGTGGAGATGACCAATCTGGCCAACAAGGCGAAGATGGTCTATACCATCGTGAGCGAGAGCGAGGCAAACCTGCGCGAAGGAAAGATTTCCATTACCACCCCCATTGCACAAGGTCTGCTCAACCACAAGGTGGGCGACGAGGTAGAGATCAAGATCCCCCGCGGCACCATTAAGTTGCGTATTGATAAAATTACAGTAGGTTAAGGCCTACTGTAATTTCTTCTGGAAATTCTCCAAGATTTTTCCTGCGATTTCCTTGAATTCCTCTTCCGTGAGCTGAAGTTTTTCACGACGGAAATCAACATCTTTCTCTGATTGCATAGGAATTAGATGGATGTGGGCATGAGGCACTTCCAATCCTAATACCACCTGAGCTACCTTCTTGCAAGGAAAGGCGGCCTTGATGGCCTTTGCCACTTGCTTGGCAAATACCTGAAAGCGGGCTATCTCATCATCATCCATGTCGAAGATGTAATCTACTTCCCTACGAGGGATTACAAGCGTATGCCCTTTCACCATCGGATTGATATCAAGGAAAGCATAGAACTCCTCGTTCTCTGCACACTTATAGCTGGGAATCTCACCAGCAGCAATCTTACTGAATATATCCATAATTTAATCTTTAATGTTTAATCTTTAATCTATCAAACAAAGTCGTCTCCATATTTAATCTGCGCCTCACTGATGTATTTACGCACCAATGCAGATGAGTCTTCCTTCTTACAGATCAGTAATACGTTATCTTGTTCCGCCACGATGAACCCCTCCAGACCGTGGATAATACCCAAATGGTCTTTGGGGAGCTTGATGATATTGTCACGACTGTTCTCGATGATGATCCTATCGGTAATCACCACATTATCATCATCACTCTTCTTCATGCTCTCGTAGATGGAATGCCACATACCCAAGTCGGCCCAGCCGAAGTCGCAGTTCATCACATACACCTCATCATTACCGTCGAGCAGTCCTGAGTCGATAGACACATTGGGGTACGACGGGAATTTCTCCTCGATATACAGAAGCTCCTCATCCAGCGTAACCTGTTTGCTGTCCTCAATCTGCAACAGCACCTTGGGGAAGATATGGTGAAGGCAGTCACGCATGTGCTTCACGTTCGACAGGTAGATACCCGTATTCCATAGAAACTCCCCACTCTCCATGAACATCTGCGCAAACTGACGGTCGGGTTTCTCTGTAACTGATTTCACCTCGAACACCTGCTCATTATCCGTTGTGTTTCCTTTCTGGATATAGCCGTAGCCAGGTTCCGGTCGGGTGGGCTTCACCCCCATTGTCAGCACAATATCCTTTGCGGCCACCAGGTCGAGTCCTTCACTGATATTCTCTAAGAACATCTCCTCCTTGAACACAGCCTGGTCGGAGGGAACAATCGTTATGCGGGCATTGTTATTCCTTCGCCAGATGCGATAGGTTGCCCACGCCACGCTGGGTGCCGTATTACGGTGAATCGGTTCGCTCAACACATTCTCAGGTGGAAGGTCGGGCAGCTGCTCCAACACGTAATGCGCATATTCGTGGTTCGTACTTACAAAAATGTTGTCTATGGAAATCAGCTTGGAAATCCTGCTGAAGGTGCTTTGTAATAAAGTCTGACCCGTTGAAAAGAAATCAACAAACTGCTTTGGTTTTTTCGAACGACTGCAGGGCCACAATCGGCGACCTTTTCCGCCGGCCAGAATCACACAGTAATTGTCCTTGTTATATGTTGTCATGATAATGATAGGTTACTCTACGTTTATAACGGCACTAAGATATACATTTATTGTGTAGTAGGCAAATAAATAGTATGTTTTTTAGAAAAATTGTGATTTTGATTTGGTATTTTCCTCGTTTATTGAATAAAATCTTCACGTTCGAGAAAAAAATAGCTTTTTTTCTTCTCACTTACTCAGATTTTTCGTACTTTGGCTGCGCCGAAAGTACTCCCGTTCGAAAGAAAAAATAAAAAACTCTTATTTTTATTTTGTTCTTTGCTCACTTATTCGTACCTTTGCACCCGCATTGAAGCCCAGATGGCGGAATCGGTAGACGCGCTGGTCTCAAACACCAGTGGGGCAACCCGTGCCGGTTCGACCCCGGCTCTGGGTACAAGGCTTAAAAAGCAATCCTCTGTAAATCAACAGATTACAGGGGATTTTTCTTTTTCAAGGTGTACTAAAAGTGTACTATGCAACAAAAAGTGTACTTTTAGGGCTGTTTATCCATTCAAAAAAGGGTGCATATTATCCCCTTTGTTATGTTCGCTTTGTTATGTTCGCTGCATGGTATCACAAAAAGGGTGCAAGTGCATCACTGCACCCACACCCAGAAACCAAAGATAAGTAGTTATAACTTATCGTGCTGCAAAGGTAGTGTTTTATATCCAAAAACAACCACCTTAAATGAAGATCTTTGTATTTTACCCTGTTTTCTGATACCATATTACCCTGTTACCGCTACGCCTGTTCTCGAAGTTCCCTCTCAGTTCCCTCTCAGTTCCTTCTGGGTTCTAACATATTATTTTCCACGCGCGCGTATAGGAGAGTCGGAAAACTCGGTTTTTCCGTTGCCAAACGCACATTGGCAGACGGCAAGAATGAATTACCATGTCCACTTTTCCATGATCCTTTCTATTTCCTTATCCCATTTTTCCATGATCCTTTCTATTTCTTTATCCCACTTTATATCATCCCACTTTATATTAAACAATGGATCTTCTTTATCCCACTCTATATCATCCCACCGATCCAGAATGTCAGAAAGGGGCTTTTTCCTTTTCTTACTCATCTCTGCTGTATTTATTTTAGATAAACAATATGTTTCTTAACCATTGCCAACCCCAAACCGACTATACGGGAAAGTAACCCCTTTGCTTGTTTGGGGAAAGTATGGAAACGGCCACACAAGCAAGTAAGCATGGCACATTCATAACTCTCTGCCTTGCCAAAATGGTCTTTGAACCATTGGCAGAAATCTATCAAATCTTGATCTAATATTTCCTTTTCCATCTCACTTAACAATCACTTATAAACAACTCAATAATTATTGCACACTCATTTACTGATGTACCCAATTTTTGGTAATAAAATACACCTTACTATAAGACAAAATGCCATTTCTGGCATTGCACACTTAGGGATAAGCACCACAATTTTTTATCTCATCATCCAGCTCTTTAATGAGATCATCGGCAACTGTTATGTTGGCTTTTGTGGATACCTCCTGGATCTTCTTTTTCAGTCGGCTATAGTTCTTTCTATCTTCAAAAACTCCTGCCCGTTTCAACTCATCCAGAAAGCCCCCTATCTGGCTCTGATCTGTCTGGTTTATCAATCGTGCAACAAGCACATTGAAAGCATCTGTAGGTGTCTTTATTTCACTCATAACATCGGTTTTAATCTGGTTAAACTTGGATATTGAAAAGTATCTATCTTGGTAGCGTTTTATCATATTCCTGTAGAAATCATCATTTGTCAGCGTTGAGGCTGTAACCTCTGGCACTCCTAATTGGTGGGGCAACCTGCCATTATAGCGTATCTCATACCTTAACAGGTTTTTATCTTTCATGTCCTCTGGGTAATCCATTCCCTTGCTGTCTGCATCCGATAATTTGTCATAGAAAGCAACTACCTTGGGGTGTCGCTTTCCTGTACCCTCATATCGTATAGAGGTGGGTGTTGCTTGCATCCTTTCTGCTCTTGGCATCGTACCCAATCTTGATATGTAATCCACTACAGGGTGTTTCATCATAAAGTTTGTGCCAAATTCTATTCCTGTAACACTTGCCTCATCTACCTGTAGGTGCAAAGCATCACTCAACTTTTCTATTGCTTGGGCTGTTGTATGCCGATCCAGAGGGTAAACATTACTCCCACCATTAAGGTATTTGCACAGGCTACCCACCACCGACAAACCACCTGCAAAGATAGAAACTTTCATACCCTCCAAACAACCAAAGGTAATAACCTCTCCCGTCTGGTGGCTTGTCTTGGTGTAGGCCTCATCCAGATAGTTAGCTATAGTGGGGAACTGATCCCCAACTATAACCCTATCAAACCATAGTTTTACCTTGTCATACATGGTACTACCTGTTACCAATTTTTGGGAACAAATTACATATTAAAGCGTGTTCTGTGCCTGTTTCCTCAACGCCTCCAATGCATCATCAAAACCGCCCATAACCAATTGCTTGCAATAGGCACTTATCAGCACCTTTGCACCCTCCAACACTATCAACTCAATAGATACAGGAACAAGGTTATTTTTGTCTTTATCATCTGTGTGTATGATAAACAAAAAACCATCTTCTTTATACTCATAGAAAGGGTTTCTTTTCCCATCCTTGCTATAGGTGGGCTTATCCAGAGGGTAGCCGTAGGCATAGCCACTGATCTTGCCATCTACAAAGTACTCTTTCATTCCTGTAAAGTTGAGGCTGTTTTTGGCTTGCAATCTCATTGAGGGTACATTATCCCCCTCCTTTAGTTTCTCCATTAAATTCATTGAAATTTGCCCGTCACGCCCCTTTAATTGTTCCATTGGGGGGTAATAACCTGCCTGTGCAGAAATCGTGAATTTGGGCGTTTTCTTGCCTTTCTGTGTGGTGTTTACCAACAAAGCATAATAACGTATGTTAGGGGTGTTCATTTCCTGCCTCCTTTCCTCGCTATCTTCTGGGCTTGGCGTTCCAACTCATCATCGGTCTGCACCCTGTTACTCTGCATCCACGCCTCAACCTCTTGGCGGTTGAAATAACACATTTTCCCATTTGGCTTGTAGTGGGGTATCTTTCTTTTCATAGTCAACTTATACAAGTAAGATTTTGATACACCCAAGTATCTTGCAGCCTCATCACTTGTCAGCACCTCTTTGGTGCAAAAGATCGTATTTGCCGTTATTAGGTCGGCCACCTGCTGTAATTCCTCTGCCATAATTCTTTTTTTCTTAGAGGTTCTGGCTTTCCAGAGGCGTGTACAAGTCCGCCCCTATCCTTGCCACTGATCTCTCTCGTTTGGGGCTTGTACTCCACCCATCAGTTAGAAATCTGATGCAAAGATAGAGGGAAAAAGAAACAAAAAACCACACCGATGTAATACCGATGTGGTGGGTGTGTCTGGGTGTGTTGTGATGTATTATCTCTCTGGTTCAAATATCTTTGCAACCCCCTCAAATCCCGTTGGTTCAAACCTTGTGTTAAGCCTCATCCAATTCTGCTTTGCAGTCTTTAAACTACCTTTCTTAAACCCAAATAATATCTCAAAGGGTTTCCAACTTGTAGTAATATTCCCCTCCTTATCCATTGTATCTGAGAGGTTGAGGCTGTGGCTTGCTCTATCGGCAAAATAGGCACATAAAACTGTTGTACTTGTCCATATATAAGCCCCTTTCTCAATTTTGATATAGCCAGCCTTATAAAGCCTATCCAGAAGCTCTTTAGCATCTTCGGTATTAAGTTCTTCTGGCATTGCTCGTTGAGGCTCTGGCTCTGTCTGCACCTCTTCCAGATAGTCTTTATATAGCGTTTCTCGCTCTCTTTTTAGCTGTTCTCGCTCTTTCCATTGCAAATGCTGTGAAAGCCCCTTACCGCTTAGTTTGTCATTGATCTGCTTTATACTCAAAAGCAAATCCCTAACCTTATCACATTTTGCTTTTTCATCGTTGAGGCTTTCCCCCTCTGCCACTCCATAAAGATAACGGTCATCTTTGGTTACTTTATAGTATCGCTCTGGGTTGAGGCTATCGCTACCAAACCTCTCAACTCTCCACTTATCAAGCCACTCTGATAACTCCCTAATATTCTTATTAAAATCTTTTGGTAGTATTTCCATATTATGCAGCAATTATTCTACTCCATCCACAAAATAAACCTTTTCTATAGCCTCAATTTTCAGAGATACAGGCGTTATTTGGGGGTTATAATAAACCATCCTTAATGTACCTGTAATTTCATCTATACCCACAATCTCTTTAACGGAAAAGTATCGCTTTCCCCCTGTCACATATTGGATTGCACACACTTTTCCCCTCACTTTCTCAATATCAGCATAGGGGTTAAATACTCCATCGTACTCATGCACCCTTAGCCTCTGGCCGTTCTTGATCCTAATGGGTGCTGATGGTGCATCCATGCAGTCCCCATCAGCCCAAAAACGTAACTCATACCTGCTTAAATCCAGATCCTTTGAGTAATCAACCTGTTTCCTGCTTTCCATGTTCCTACCCCTCCATCATTCTGCTAAGTTCTGCCATTGCCTGTTTCTTCTGTTCATCCACAACCCTTGTATAGCGTTCTGTATATTTGAGGCTGCTATGCCCCATCATTTCCTGCACCACCCTAACGCTAAAGCCTTTCTGGGCTGCTGTAGCTGCCATATTAGTACCAAAAGAGTGCCTTGCACAATGCCAAGTAATATGCTTGTCAATCCCTGCCCTCTTAGTCCATCTCCTAAGGGCTTTAAGGCACATTGTATGGCTTGGTAGGGCAAACACTAAGGCATCTTTGCTCTGGCTCTCCGGCTGTTCTCCCATTAGATCCAACATGGCATCGGTAACAGGTAAAGTAACACAGCTGTGCTTGCTATGTCCTTTGGTCTTGTTCTGCTCATAGGTTAATAACCTGTTGGCAAAGTCAAAGTTTCCAAAGGTCAAATCTTTTACATCGCAAAACCTCATACCTGTGTAGAGGCAGAAAACAAAAGCGTTTCTTATCTCTGGGTTTTCTCCTGTGTAGTGGGTGGCCATCAGTTGTTTTTCTTCTTCTGGGCTTAAGAAATCCTTAACTAATGCACCCTCATCAATAGTTATTGTAATGCTCTTGCCCTCATTATTCACAAAAGGTCTTTGGTAATTGATGTTACACTTGATAGCACAAGCCTTATACACTTTCTTAAATCTCTGGTAAATACTCTTTGCCCCCTCTCCTATACTCCTTGTTTGCAAATACTCTGTGAAAGCCTCAACCATCTCACTATTTATCTGCTCTGGTCTTATCTCCGTCTTGTATTTGCTATACTCTGGGGTTTCCTGCAAGAAATCTTTGAAACGCTGCAAGGCGGTCTGTATCATCCTAACATCTTTCTTGGTGTAGTTATCAATGTACTCTTGGAAATACTCCAGAAAGTTTACTTTGGCTTTCTTGGTCTGCAACCTGTAGCCCTTTTCTTGATTAAGAAAGGCTTGGGCTTTCTCATACCTTATCCTTTCCGCCAATAACAGGGTTTCTTTGTTGTGGTTTCTTTCAATTGGAGTTCTGGGCTTGGCTATCAGATACAGGTTTAAGTTTTCCTTTTTTCTGATATGCCTTACCTTTAGCTTGGGTTTCCCTGCCATTAAGCCACGCTCATACAATACAGGTTCTCCAAACTCATCTAATACAGGCTCGCTTTCTCTGCCTAAATAATACTCCAGATAGAGGCTAATTTGCCCGTCTGTTAACAACCTTTGTTCTAATTTGGGGTTGTCTTTGGTCTTGTTTTCTAACTTTGCCATAACTACTAATTTTCTTTTGGTTTCTTTTGATAGTGCAAAGATAATAATTAGTTCTTTAACTACCAAATTTGAGGTGTACTAAAAGTGTACTAATTAGCAAAAATAGTACACCTTGAAGAAATCAAGAGAAAACACCCAAAATATAAAGTACTGAAAATCAGTGCTTTTTGTTTCTCTTATTTTCCTATATTTTGGGGGTTGTGTATCGGCTCTGGGTACTTCTAAATCTCGCAAGAAGCTAAGAACAAGCAACTTGCGAGATTTTTCTTATACCCAACAAAAGAACCAAACCGTGGATTTTCGCAAAACATCGGCTAATGCATTGATCGTCCCAAGACTTTGGTCAACGATATCGGCGCAGAAGGCATAGTGCACTTCGGCCTCTTGCCATATGTGTGTTTTTTAAGGGTAATAATTAAGATTATTGTTTTTACTTAGCCTCCGTTGTGTTCAAATCTTTCAAGTCTGCGCACTACTTGTTGTTTTTCCACTTCTTCGACTTTTGCTATGCAAAGGTACAAACTTTGTCTGACATGACAAATTTTTGTCAATTATTTTCACTTCATGCTGCACTTTTTTGACAAATCACACAAACTGCCATAGTTTGCACCGTAAAGTGCCATAGTTTGCACCGTAAAGTACCATAGATCATGGGGGGCATTACAGCCCCCTGGAATGGTTGACACCAATGGATAATATGGTTTCATGATAACACCCTATTTAAGCCCCACTTATATTCCTCCACCATATTAGTGTAATTACATGATTACCAAAAGAATAAGGGCGGAGGAATTTAATGGGATGATGAGTGAAACCGAGATTATCAGTGAATTAGGTAAGTATTCAAGGAAGACGATGAATGGTGTGAATTGCTCCGCTAACAACCTGTTGATCATAAGACAATTAGGCGTATTAGCGGAGCTTTCTTTTATTACATCCTTCACACCTCCACCACGTTAGTTTTACTTCGAATTCCTACAAGCCTTATAACGCCCTTCAACTAGGCTTATAACTATGCCTAACCAGCCTTGTAACTATGCCTAACCAGCCTTGTAACTGGGCTTATGCAGACATGAAGCGAATGAGGTCACGGAACAGGGGATTGATGGCGAGGATGCGGGGGTTGCCCGTGATGATGAGCTGCTTGCGGGCACGGGTGAGAACCACGTTCAGCTTACGGTCGATGAGACGGGTGCTGCCGTCGGCATCAGTCTCCATAAAGCAGTTGGCCGTGAGGAACTCCAGCTGGTAGGGGTTCTGAATGGTGAACGAGAAGATGATGACATCGCGCTGACTACCCTGATAGCGCTCCACGGTATCAATGGATATCTCCAGAAGCGCAGGGATGTTCAGCTTTTCTATCTCCCTGCGGATGACGGCAATCTGATTTCGATAGGGAACAATCACCCCAACGGTGGTGTTGGGATTGAAGGATTCATGGTATTCCTCGTAGATGCGTTTCAACTGTTCGGCCACAATCCGCGCCTCATCGGTATTCACCTTGTCAGACAGTCCTGCATTCTTACAGAACTGCGAGGGGATGAACAGAAGGTTGGCGTGGGCAGGTTCCTGCTGATGGGGCAAGGGAACGGGTTCCAGATGCTCGTTGGGGTAGAACATCCTACAGGGGAAATCGGCTATGGCAGGATGCATACGTCCTTGCTTATGAAGCACACCCTTGACGTTGGCAGGAGCCATGCGAAGCAACCGTTCGAAAAGAGATTGCCGACAGTCGGTGAGTCCGATGCCATGCAGCAGCGGATTGTCTGTACGACTATCCCTTTCTTCCTGCTGCACCACTGCCGGCAGCTGCTTATGGTCGCCAATGAGGATGAAGCGGTTGATACAGCGTTGACCGTTGACATGCGCGGCAAGGAGTCCGATGATGTCGGGCTCGAGTATCTGACTGGCCTCATCGATGACAGCCAGCGAGAAAGACCGCAAGTTGAAGATTTCCGGATGACCCAGTAATGTGGCCGTTGTTCCCACGATGATAGGTGTTTGAAGGATGCGCCCGCTGATGGCCTCCAGGCGCGGATTCTGCTCAATGATATTAGCAATGAGGTTACCATGGAACCGTGGATCGCAACGATGGGCACTACCGATGCGGATGAAGTCGTGATGACTGTCGGCCAACATTGAACAGATCTCATCGACGGCACGGTTGGTATAGGCCATGAGAAGGATGGAAGCCCGCGGATCGGTAAGCTCCTCCTCCACCAGAAAGCGAAGGGCCATACTGGTCTTACCCGTCCCTGGAGGACCGGTTATCAGGAAATAATCCTGAGCCTGCTTGGCACGAAGCAACACCTCATCATAGTGAGGATGATAAGAATGCGACAGGGTGCGGGTGGTATCGGTTTGAGGCTCCCGCTGTCCCAACAGCAAGTCGCGCAGTTCCTGAGGGGCAGAGATAAAGGTATGTAGGGAGCGGATGGCCGAACCCGACATATCCGAGGAAGCATGCTCAATGGCGTAAAGTGTGGAGTGTGGAGTGTGGAATGTGGAATGTGGAGTGAGGAGTGTGGAGGAGAAGATGTCGGGGTTCTGCTGTCCGTCGGCAAGGATTACCGTGACTGCATCGCTCTGGATATACTGCAGTGTTCCCTTGAATAGGATGCTTTTGCGCACATCTGGCTCCGTTCCCTCGGGATAGGCATAAAGGTAAACCATGTCGCCTGGACGGAAATTCGGAAGGAAGTCATCACCCAGATCGGGCACACTGAGTGTAAGCGTGTCGAAACCATTGTATTCAGCACTCTTCTCCTTCTTCAGCAGCTGCAGACCAACGAAGATATCCCCCACTTCCCTCTTCTCGTGCAGCGGCATGTTCCAGAGGTCGGCTCCGCACCTGCTGATACCTTCCTGCGCACCCAGCTTACTGACTCGCTGCTCACGATATACGAAGGTCATCATGGTGCAATAATAGGCTCGTTCAAGAGGGGACAAGCTAAGAAACGGGGCACAGATGCGCTGCAACGTAGGCAGTTTCCAACGCTTATAGAATTCGTTGTTGAGCTGCTTGACATTCACCGTTTCAGGACGGATCAGATCAATGACCGACTCGAAGCCGTAGCGGGCGATATATAAGTCCCATGCCACAATGAGGTTGCGCAGCTGGATGGCCTCGTGGAACAGCTTCTGAAAGAAGTTCACCACTACCAAGCCATGACGGGCAGGATATTTGGAATAAAGCAACCGGATATCGGTCTGGTCGGTACCCAGATGGAAGTTCTGTCGTAACACACCAAAATATAACAACAGCTGCACATAGTTGGGCTCCAGCATCATGCTGCCATGCTCGTCGGGATGTCCCGTCTCGATGAAGAAGTTCTTGCCCGATTTCTGTTCCACCAGCAGCTTCCCGTCGGTGGTCATCAGGTCAACACGTCCCGTAATGCCCAACCGTTCGCACACAAACGAAGGTTCCAGGATGGCCTTATCCCTGTTGTTCTCCTCAAAGAGCGTTTTCACTGCCTCCTGGATATTGGCAGTCTGGTGCTTGGCATCTTCCAGGAACTGCTCGGAATTGAAGTCGGGACAGGTGCAGAAATCCAAGGCTTTCTGCTTGAAGCACTTCATAATGGTGGTGTTCATACTGCAGTCTTCATCGTTGATGGTATCGTCGAGCGACTTACTGGCGAAGTGGCCCAGAAGGATGGCCTGAGAGACTGCCGAGGGCGCCATGCGGTTCAGCGTGTACATGAGCGGATGATGCCCAAATTTCTCGAAGCAACGGGCAATGCTGCTGATATCGATGAGGAAGTCGGGCTCGACAACGATGAGAGAAGGAATCAACCGCTCTTCTTCTTTCCTCACCTCCAGCAGATTCAACTGCATGCCTTCGTGCAGCACATCCTTCAGGTAGTTCAGATGCTCAGCGGTATAGTCGATCAGTACCACATCGGTGGTCTCTTCCTGTCCGGTGGTGGCCGTAATCACCTCTTCGTTCCACTCCTGAACAATACAGCGAAGATAATCGTAACGTTTCTCGCTCTTCGTGTCAGGAATCCTGTTCGTGGCATGTATGCGAGTAACGATTTCGTGAGGGATGGATACCTGGAAGACAGCAGAGATGAAGAGACAGAGCGCACGGATGTCGTACATCAGGTCTTCATACGACAAGGGCTCATGGCGATTGCTATGTCGGCGCATGGTTTGAATGGCAATCCTGTCGCTGATGGGTACATGATGCTTCTTACAAAGATAATCCACCTGCGAGAACAGGTTTCCATAGGCTTGGTTGGTGTTGCGTATCGCCTCATGACAGGCAAGGACGAGGAGACGGTGAATCTCGAGGAGTGTGGAGTGTGGAATGTGGAATGTGGAATGTGGAGTGTGGAGGGAGGTTTGCTTCAAGGAGTGAGGAGGGATTTGGGCCAACAACTCCTTGATCTGCGCAAACAAATCGTTGGCAGATATTCTGTATGGCTCATTCTCCATGTGGTTCATTCTTTTTCTCTACGAATTAGACTAATTAGACGAATTATCGGAGCAGTGAGTGCCAAAGATACTTGTATCAATTTGGCCGAGTCGTGACGATAATCGCTGAAGGCAATTAAACGAATCATTTCTCACTCCACATTCCACACTCCTCACTCCACACTCCTCACTCCACACTCCCCAATCGCTCAAAGAACGTGATGATTTCTTCCCACGTCTTGAAGGTATCACTGCCGAAGGCGATGCGTGTTCCCAGGAAATCCTCCGACCGGTTGTTCGAGGTGTTGTCAATGAGGTAATCGCCATAGAGAAGATCCTTCCTGTGAGTAAAGACCAAGTGCTTGTAGGCAGGAACATTCACGTTTTCCTGTACCCACTGACAGATATCCTGCATGGGGGAAAGATCACGGCAGGGCGCCTCTGCCACGACGAATACATTATAAGTCTCAATGAGATAGCGGAAGGCCTTCATGGCCGATGAGCGCTGCATGCCCCTGTTGTCACGCAGCGTATCAACGGTGATGTAGATGATCTGCCGTTCCCTTCCTTCCTGCTTATCGTCTATCCAACGAATCAGCGGCATCACACTGTCGTGGAACACCTTGTCGTTGGTGCGGTGCTCCCCATGGAACGAGATGCCTTGCGTGTAGTGATGCATATAGAGGTCGTAGGTGTCCACCAGCTCGTCTTTGTCGCCAAAGAGCGCCCACACACGATGACGTTCTGCCACTCGCTCCTCGTCAGGAAGTTGCTCAAGATACTTGAAACACTGCTCCTGCATCTCATGGTATTCCTTCACGATGGCTTTCGTAACCATGAATTCCTGAATACCATCCTTACGCGGGTTCTGGAACACCTGCTTACCCGTCATACCGTGAGCGCCCATGGTATCGGCAATCTCGAAAGCCGGATTGATGAGGATGCGGTCATAGCCATAGAGCATCTCTGTGTACATGCCTCCCATCGATGTACCGATAATCAGATCGGGCTTCTCCCTTTCAGTCATCGCCTTCAGCATGGCCATTCCTTCAGCAGGATGTATAGGGATATCCTCGGCCACCACGGTGGCGTTGGGCAACATCTCTTGAATGCGTTTCACCGTGCCTGTCTGACCCGATGAGCCGAAACCATGCACATACATTATCTTCTTCCCTTTCATGATGTCAGGGAATTGTTTGATATAACTGTTTGTTTCCATATTGCTCTACAAAGATACGCTTTTTTTGCTACTTCATTCCCGTTCTATACAAAAAATTGCAAAAACATTGACAAAACATGTGATGATTCGTTTTTTTTTGTATCTTTGTAGCAGATTACTAACCATTATCAATTCATGAGGAGGAAGAGTATGAGGTTTTGGATATATATCATATTAGGATTCATCGGGATTTCTCCCGCCATGGGACAGGCGATGCTGACTCCCAAGGAAGATCCGACAGTCATGTTGGGTGTACGTGAAGAAGAGAAAGACACAGCCAAGCTAACGTATGTGATTACTGGTGAGGTGCGCGATGCCTCAACAGGTAAGCCGCTGCAGTATGCAACGGTAATGGTTACCGGTAAGCGGTATGGAACGGTAACGAATACCGATGGTGGTTTCATCATCAAGGCACCGAAACGTCCCCGTTCCCTGACGTTCTCACTGATTGGCTATGATACCCAGCAGGTATTAGTAACAGATGACAACACCGCGAACATGCAGGTGAAACTGAAACCGAACACGATTATGCTGGATGAAGTGATTGTGCGCACAGGCAATCCTGAGGATATTGTGAACGAAGCCATCAGCAGGATTCCCGAAAACTACAGTCGTGAGCCTTCTCTCTACCAGTGTTTCTATCGTGAGGTGGCTCAGAAACGGAAGAACTACATCTACATCGCCGAAGCCGTTACGGATATGTACAAATCGTCTTACCGCAACGGACCAGGGGCTGATCGGGTAGCTATTACCAAGGGGCGCCGATTGGTGAGTCCCCGCAAGAGTGATACGCTGACAGTGAAGGTAATCGGCGGTCCGGTACAGGCTGTCATGCTCGACTTGGTGAAGAACCTCGACTTCCTGCTCAACAAGGAGGACCTGGATATGTATGAGATGAAGATGGAGGAGCCGGTTATGATAGCCGACCGCCAGCAATATGCCATCAGCATCAAGCCACGGACCGTGGCAAACTATGCCTTGTTCTATGGGACTTTCTATATTGACTGGGAAACGCTGGCTTTTACCAGGATAGAGCTGTCACTGGATATGAGCGACCGTGAAAAGGCCACAAGGGTGATGCTGGTGAACAAACCTGCAGGCGTGCGTTTCCGTCCACGCGAACTCACCTTCCTCATCAACTACAATTACGATGGTAAGCTTTCACACATCAGTTATGTGCGCTCGGTGTTCCGCTTCAACTGCGACTGGAAGAAACGACTGCTGGCCACTAACTTCACGGCAATCAACGAGATGGTGATTACCGACCGTACCGACCAGGACGTTCATCCCATTCCCCGTCGTGACTCCTTCGGAGAAAGGGAGTCACTGTACGATCATGCACAGTTCTTCGAAGAGTCTGATTTCTGGAAAGGCTACAACATCATCAAGCCCACCGAGAGCTTGGAAGATGCAGTGGATAAGTTAAAGAAGAGGACGAAATAAGAGGCAAGAAGCAGGAAGCAAGAAGCAAGAGGCAGGAAGCAAGAGGCAAGAAGCAGGAAGCAAGAGATATGTAATAAGATATAGGTGAATATATCCAATGCCTATATAATAATTCTATTCTCTTGCTTCCTGCTTCTTGCCTCTTGCTTCCTGCCTCTTGCTTCTTGCTTCCTGCTTCCTGCTTCTAATTATCTAATAAACAACAGTTCGCGGTATTTCGGCAAGGTCCAGAGTTCATCGGCCACTGTGAGCTCCAGTTTGTCGATGTGGTAACGTATTTCGTCCATCTTAGGCTCCACGGTATCGTGGTAGGCAATGGCCTTCTTGCGTTCGTTCTCAATGCGATTGGCAACCTTCCTGGCATTCACCAGCTCCTCCACCATGGTCTCGATGGTTTGCGTGCGCTCTGCTATCTCCTTGATAATCTTGATGTTCCGCGCACATAGTTTCTCTGCCTCTTCGGGAGAGAAGATCTCACGCATACTTCCCACGTTCTTCGCCAGACGAGTCTGATAATGCGTAGCCACGGGAATGATATGGTTCATGGTGAGGTCGCCCAGCACACGGGCCTCAATCTGTATCTTCTTCGTGTAAGTCTCCCACTTCACCTCGTTACGAGCCTCCAGCTCCTTTCGGTTCATGATGTTCAGACTCTCGAACATATCGATGCTCTCCTTGTCGAGATAGCGGTCGAAGATCACCGGACAGCTCTTCTCCACGTCAAGACCACGCTTGGTAGCCTCAACCACCCACTCGTCGCTATAGCCGTTACCGTCGAAATGAATGGGTTTGATGGTGCGGATATCCTCGCGGATGATATCGATGATGGCGCTTGTCTTATCCTGTCCTTTGGCAATGAGTGCATCCACGCGTTTCTTGAAATCCACCAAGGCCTCAGCCACGGCAGCATTCAAGGCAATCATCGCACTGGCGCAGTTGGCCTCGGAACCTACGGCACGGAACTCAAAACGGTTACCTGTAAAGGCGAAGGGAGAAGTGCGGTTACGGTCGGTATTGTCGATGAGCAGTTCAGGAATCTCAGGGATATCAAGTTCCATCTTCTTCTTACCTGCCACCACAAACAAGTCGTCTTTATCCGCCTTTTCAATATGCTCCAGCAACTCACTGACCTGCTTGCCGAGGAATGAGGAGATGATGGCTGGAGGTGCCTCGTTGGCTCCTAATCGGTGGGCATTGGTAGCCGACATGATGGAAGCCTTGAGGAGTCCGTTGTGGCGATAAACGCCCATCAAGGTCTCCACGATGAAGGTCACGAAACGCAGGTTCTGCTCGGGTGTCTTACCCGGTGCATGCAATAGAATACCATTGTCGGTACTCAGACTCCAGTTGTTATGCTTACCCGAACCATTGATGCCATCGAAGGGTTTCTCATGCAGCAGCACGCGGAACCCATGCTTCCGTGCCACCTTCTTCATCAATGACATCAGCAGCATGTTGTGGTCAACGGCGAGATTCGTCTCCTCATAGATCGGTGCTATCTCGAACTGGTTCGGAGCCACCTCGTTATGACGGGTCTTACAGGGAATGGCCAACTCTAAGGCCTGAATCTCCAGATCCTTCATGAAAGCCTGCACACGATCAGGTATCGTACCGAAATAGTGGTCGTCCATCTGCTGGTTCTTGGCACTATCATGACCCATCAAGGTCCTTCCCGTAAGCATCAAATCAGGCCGGGCGGAATAAAGTCCTTCATCCACCAGGAAATACTCCTGCTCCCACCCAAGGTTCGAGATCACCTTCTTCACCGTGGGGTCGAAATAATGAATCACACCCAAGGCAGCCTCGCCTACAGCACGAAGCGCACGCTTCAACGGTGCTTTATAGTCGAGCGCCTCACCTGTATAAGAGATGAAGATAGTGGGGATACACAGCGTATCATCGATGATGAATACAGGCGATGTGGGATCCCAGGCAGAGTAACCGCGAGCCTCGAAGGTAGCCCTGATGCCACCACTTGGGAAAGACGAAGCATCGGGTTCCTGCTGCACGAGCAGCTTTCCGGAGAACTCCTCGATCATTCCACCCTTACCATCATGCTCGATAAATGCATCATGTTTCTCGGCTGTTCCCTCCGTAAGCGGCTGGAACCAGTGGGTATAGTGTGTCACACCATTCTCTTCAGCCCATTGCTTCATGCCCTTTGCCACGGCATTGGCAATACTTCTGTCGAGCGGTGCGCCATTGTCAATCACGTCGATGAGTTTCTCATAGACATCACGCTGCAGGTATTTGTACATCTTGGCGCGGTTGAATACATACTTGCCAAAGTACTCTGATGGGCGCTCCTCTGGTGCTGCCACATCAAGGGGCCTCTTCGAAAAAGCCTCCTCTACTACCTGAAATCTCAAATTTGCCATTTTCTTATACCTTATAATTGGGTGCAAAGGTACGATTAAGTGAGCGAAAAACCAAATTTATTTGGGTTTTTCCGAGTGCGAGTACCTTCGGCATCAGCCTATGTGTGCATATATCTGTGCCGCAATATCCGTTGCCAATCCGCCATCGTAGCCCACTCCTAATTGTATGGTGGGGCGTTGCGGGTTCTTGGTGGTGATCATGACGACATATTCGTCAATCGTATAAGGCGTAGCCATATTCTTCGGCATCACACTCGTCATGTCGCTGATCCTTAGTTCTTCGCCTGCTGCTATCATCACGTCTTGAGCCGAATAGAACAGAACGAGACAGGGCAATTCGTTGGCTCTTGAGGCATCCAGCACCACCACATCATCAGGTTCTCCGTATTTCGATTCCACGTCCTCTATGGTAGCATACATCACCTTTGGCGGTTCTCTCTTTTCCTTAAACTTAATGGTATAATATGCGAAAGGAAAAACGAGTAACAGGAGAATCAAGCCTACGCCAGCAAAGCATGCCAACAAAAGAATGGCGATGACAACAATTATGGTGATTCGTTTCATTCCTACACCGTTTCTGAACTACTTCTTGTAACCGATGGGATGGTTCAGTTCCACGATGACACCCTCAGCAAGGTTCAGCTTGGTGCGGACGGCATCTTTGTTCATCATGGCGCGGGCCACTGTACTCAGACCCATAGCTTGGCAGGCCAGATAGATATTCTGGGACACGTAGCCTGCATCCATAGCGCCATACTGGTCGTTTCTGCGACGGTTACTCTGATCGCTCACCAACAACAAGGCGACGGGAGCATCCAGCATGAAATTCTGACCGGCTGCAAGATCTTGTCTGATGTCCTCATTCAGCACGAGGGTGAGGGTGTTGTCTTTAGGATTGAAGAGTCTGACATCCTTCTTGGTACATACATAGACCTTGATGTCCTGCATGTTCACGGCTGAAGGGGCAGTAATCTTCCCTGATGCGGGATCGCTGATGCCACAGGCAGCCCAGAGCAATGTTGACAGTGTCTGCTGGTCAACCTGCTTATCTTGATACTCGCGTACAGAACGACGCTCCTGAAGGATTTTTCCCAATGACATTCCCAGCTTACCGATTTCCGGTTGCGGTAACTGAATGGTTTCCTGTGCCTCACAGCCCATGCAGAGGGTCAGTACGAAGGCAAATAAAAGTATTCTTTTCATCTTGTTTGTTTTATAAGTGAATAATATCTTTTGGCTTTCTGTCTGCAAATATACGATTATTTCTGTAAAAGAAAAAGAAAAAAATCAACTTTTTCCTTTGCTTTTGTTCTCGCTAAGTATTATCTTTGGCTGCGCTGAATATACTTTCGCTCGGAAAATTTGCATTTTCGCTCACTTAATCGTACATTTGCAAGGCAATAATAAAATGATATGCTATCCACAGAAGAGAAGAATGCAATTATAGCATTGATTCACCAAGAGGTGATTCCCGCCATAGGTTGTACGGAACCGATGGCAGTGGCCTTGTGTGTGGCCAAGGCAACAGAGATACTTGGTAGGAAACCCGAGCAGATTGATCTGCGACTCAGCGCCAATATCCTGAAGAATGCCATGGGGGTGGGCATCCCGGGAACGGGAATGATCGGACTGCCCATTGCCATTGCCTTGGGTGCGCTTATCGGCAGGTCGGAACTGGAGCTGGAAGTGCTGCACGACTGCAACAAGGAGGCTGTAGAAGAGGGGAAACGCTTTATCGATGAGAATAGGATAGACATCAAGCTGGAGGAGGAAGACCCCGACAAACTCTTCATCAACGTGGTATGCATGACCGACGGTCATAAGGCGGAGGCACGCATCAAGACACATCATACCAACTTTGTCTATCTGGCTAAGGACGGACAAGAGATAAAGGGTGAAGAGACAACTTCCAACGTTGCGCTGACCTCTGGTGACGCCACGGTGGGACATGCAGTAGAAGAACAAGAGCCTGTATTGACACTGAGCAAGGTTTATGAGTTTGCCACCGAGACCGATGTGGAAGAGCTGCGCTTCATCCTGGAGGCGAAACGACTGAATGAGGAGGCTGCCGCCAGCGGACTGCGTGACAACTATGGTCATCAGTTGGGTAAGACCATGTGTTCGCCCTTGGGACGTGGCATCATGGGAAACAGCATCTTCTCGAAGGTGCTCAGCGTTACCAGCTGTGCCTGTGACGCCCGTATGGCAGGTGCAATGATTCCTGTGATGAGCAACAGCGGAAGCGGTAATCAGGGCATCTGTGCCACCTTACCCGTGGTGGTGTTTGCCGAAGAGAACCACAATACCGAGGAGGAGCTGATACGTGCCCTCATTATCAGTAACCTCACGGCCATCTATATCAAGCAGAACCTCGGTTCGCTGAGCGCCCTCTGCGGCTGCGTGGTGGCCAGTACGGGCAGCAGTTGCGGCATTACCTATCTGATGGGTGGTACGTTCGAGCAGATATGCTATTCGGTGAAGAACATGATTGCCAACCTCACGGGAATGATCTGCGACGGGGCAAAACCTTCGTGCGCACTGAAGCTGACTACCGGTGTGGGAACAGCGGTGATGAGTGCCATGCTGGCCATACAACATAAGTATGTCACCTCGGCCGAAGGGATTATAGAGGATGATGTGGACCGCAGTATCCGAAACCTTACAGCCATTGGCAGTAAGGGGATGGACGAGACCGACCGTTTCGTGCTCGACATCATGACACATAAATGTTAAGTAAAAGGATTAATACGATAAATAAGAGAATATGAGAACGATCCGAACATTACTGTCGTTACTGCTGACAGTTGTTGCCGTTTCCTTGCACGCACAGAACCCTGTGCAGTTCACGGTGAGTCAGAAACAGGTGTCGCCCACCGAAGTGGATGTGGTGTTCACTGGAAAGATGGCACCTGGATGGCATGTGTATTCCATCGGACTGCCTGACGGAGGACCGATAACTGCCTCGCTGACCACTGAGGTGTGTGAGGGTGCCAAGGAGCAGGGCAAGCTGAAGGCGCAAGGTAAGGAGATCAGTAACTACGACAAGATGTTCGATATGAACGTGCGTTATTTCGAGAACGCAGTGACCTTCGTGCAGCGCTATCAGATTACGGGTAAGACCTATCATATCAAGGGGTTCCTGGAGTATGGGGCTTGTAACGACCAGAGCTGTCTGCCGCCCACGGAAGTGGAGTTCGACTACCAGGGAGAGGGAAAGGAGATGAAAGAGGAAAAAGGAGAGATGAAAGAGGAGAAAGGAGAGGTGGAAGAGGATGAAGGAGAAGAGGTGAAAGCGGATAGTGTGGCCATTGTCCCTGCAATGGTACCGCTCGACTCTGCTGAAGTAAACAACCTCTGGAAGCCTGTCATCAAGGAACTGCAGACTTTTGGTGGCAATCAGCACCAGAGTCGTTCGTGGCTCTACATCTTCCTGATGGGCTTTCTCGGTGGCTTGATTGCCTTGTTCACTCCTTGTGTGTGGCCGATTATCCCCATGACCGTGAGTTTCTTCCTGAAAAGGGCTAAGGATGATAAGAAGAAAGGGATCAAGGATGCCATTACCTATGGTATCTCCATCGTGGTGATCTACCTGACCTTAGGACTGGCCATCACGGCTCTCTTCGGCGCCAGCGCGTTGAATGCCCTCTCCACGAATGCCGTATTCAACATCTTCTTCTGCCTGCTGCTTATCGTGTTCGCCCTAAGCTTCTTCGGTTGGTTCGAGATCACCCTGCCGTCATCGTGGACGAACAAGGTGGACAGTAAGGCCAGCAGTACCAGCGGACTCCTTTCCATCTTCCTTATGGCCTTTACGTTGGTGTTGGTGAGCTTCTCGTGTACGGGTCCTATTATCGGTTTCCTGTTGGTGGAGCTTACCACAGCCAGTAATATTCTCGGTCCTGCCATCGGGATGTTCGGCTTCGCCCTTGCTCTGGCATTACCCTTCACCCTTTTCGCCCTCTTCCCTACTTGGCTGAAGAAAGCACCGAAGTCGGGCGGCTGGATGAATATCATCAAGGTGACATTGGGCTTCATCGAGCTGGCCTTCGCCCTGAAGTTCTTCTCCGTGGCTGATCTGGCCTACGGATGGCGATTACTTGACAGGGAAGTGTTCCTTTGTCTGTGGATTGTCATCTTCGGAGCGCTGGGCCTCTATCTGATCGGTAAGCTGAAGTTCCAGAGTGATTGGGAAGGTGGGGATATTAACAAGCCCATGCCCGTGGTGTGTATCATGCTCGGATTGGTGTCGTTAGCCTTTGCCCTCTATATGGTACCCGGCTTATGGGGCGCCCCCTGCAAGGCGGTCAGCGCCTTTGCTCCTCCCATGAGCACACAGGATTTCAATCTCTATCAGGCTCATGAGGTACGGGCAAAGTATCTGAACTACGAGGAAGGTATGACTGCCGCTAAGGCACAAGGAAAGCCCGTGCTGATTGATTTCACGGGCTATGGCTGCGTGAACTGCAGAAAGATGGAAGCAGCGGTATGGACCGATCCTGATGTGGCCCGTATATTGAACAACGACTACATCCTGATCTCCCTCTTTGTGGATGATAAGACCCCGTTACCGGAGCATATACAGGTGACTGAAGAGAATGGACAACAGCGCACATTGCGTACCGTTGGTGACAAGTGGAGCTATCTGCAACGCTCGAAGTTCGGTACCAATGCGCAGCCGTTCTATGTGGCCGTCAATCCGGAGGGTTATCCGCTGACTGCCCCCGCCGTCTATGACGAGAATATTTCAAAGTATCTGGATTTCCTGAAGGAAGGGTTAAAGAATTACAATTCCGCAAACGCGGCTGCTTCTGCGGCAGCGATGATATCCTCGCGCGACTGAGCGGCGGCGGAGATAACCGAGAGGTCGAACTCATCGGCAGACACCTTCGACTGCTTCTGCGATTTCTCCTCCTGTTCCTTTTCTACAGGTACCACCTCGTCAGACCCGTCAAAGCGCTCCAAGCGCTCCACCTCCTGACCTTTCCTCCCTTCCTCTGAAGGGAACGGTACCTCTTCCTTGGTCTCAGGCACAGCGGTGGTAGGCATCTCTTCCATCTTGGTGCGCGAAGCCTTGGCAGCAAACACCGCATCGATGAACTGCGGCTCCTTGCGCAGACGCTGCAAGGTGAGCTTACTGGCCATCTGCTGCGATTCCTTCTTGCTATAGCCCTCGCCCTTCTCACCATCAAGACCTTCGATGGCTACCTGGTAGATGAATTTCGAATTACCCTTCTGATCCTTCTCCTCAGACACCAACTTGAAGTCGATCTTCACGCGGTTCTTCTGACTCCATTCAATGAGTTTCGACTTGAAGTTCACTTCCTTGTAGGCCACCTTGTCCAGGTTCAGCAGTTCCTTCAGGATACGCTTCTCCATGAACCGCATGCAGGCACCATATCCCCTGTCGAGATAGATGGCGCCCACCAGGGCCTCGAACGCATTTCCTCCCATATAGCTGTTATGAGAGGAAGAGTGTCCATTGGACTTAATCAAGTTGATGATACCCATCTCCTGAGCCAACCGTCCCAGCGTTTCACGCTGCACGATCTTTGAGCGCGTATTCGTGAGGAAGCCCTCACGCTTGCCTTCGAAATGGCGATAGACAATATCACCCACCACGGCATCGAGCACAGCATCACCCAGGAACTCCAACCGTTCGTTGTTCATGGGCTTGCCCTTCTCGTTACGCTTGGCCATGCTCTTGTGAAGCAAGGCCTGCTTGTAGTAAGAGATGTTACGGGGGTAGAATCCGATGATTTCGTATAAAGACGAATAAAGCTCCTTCTCCTTGCGGAAAGGGAGCTTTATTCTATCTATCAAGTCATTAATCTGCATATTTCTTGAAGATTACGCAAGCATTATGTCCACCGAAACCGAACGTATTGCTCATGGCGGCACGCACCTCCCGCTTCTGCGCCTTGTTGAAGGTGAAGTTCAAGTTATAGTCGATCTCCTCGTCCTGATCGTCATCAGCGTGGTTGATGGTGGGTGGAACGATGTCGTTCTGCACACTGAGAACGGCAATCATAGCCTCCACTGCACCTGCTGCACCCAGCAAATGACCGGTCATCGACTTGGTTGAAGAGATGTTCAACTTGTAGGCAGCATCGCCGAATACCTCCTTGATGGCCTTGGCCTCAGAGATATCACCCACATGGGTGGAAGTGCCATGTACATTGATATAGTCGATATCCTCAGGTTTCATCTGAGCATCCTCCAGGGCAGCCTTCATCACGAGCTTGGCACCCAGACCTTCAGGATGAGAGGCGGTGATATGATAAGCATCAGCGCTCATACCCTCACCGATCATCTCGGCATAGATCTTTGCACCGCGGGCCTTGGCATGCTCCAGCTCTTCGAGAATCAAGCATCCGGCACCCTCAGCCATGACGAAGCCGTCACGACTGGCGCTGAAGGGACGACTGGCCTTTTCGGGCTCGTCATTACGAGTTGACAGGGCTTTCATGGCATTGAAGCCACCTACACCGCACATACAAATTGCGCTCTCTGCACCACCTGCCACGATGACGTTAGCCTTACCAAGACGAATCTGGTTGAAGGCGTCGGCCAGCGCATTGCTGGATGAAGCACAGGCACTTGTCGTGGTGTAGTTAGGACCATGGAAGCCGAAATGAATACTGATATGTCCTGCAGCGATGTCGCTGATCATCTTCGGAATGAAGAACGGACTGAATTTCGGTCCTTGGTCGATATGCTGACCGTAATATACCACTTCATCCTCGAATGTGCGGATACCACCAATACCTACGCCATAGATCACGCCGATACGGTTCTTATCCTCTGTTTCCAGATCCAAGCCACTGTCCTTTACACCCTGAATGGCACTGATCATGGCCAGCTGCGTGTAACGGTCGAGCTTGCGGGCTTCCTTGCGGTCGATATACTCGTTGATATCCAGGTCCTTTACCTCACAGGCAAAATGTGTCTTGCACAAAGAGGTATCGAACTGCGTAATAGGGGCAGCACCGCTCACACCAGCCAACAGGTTCTTCCAAGTCTCCTCGGGAGAATGACCTACAGGTGTAACGGCACCGAGTCCTGTTACAACTACTCTTTTTAATTCCATAATAATAAGGGTATGTGAAAAGTGAAAAGTGAAAAATTTGCTACCGCTCACCTAAGTGAAAACATACGGATTCAGCAAATTCTTCACTCTTCACTTTTACTTTTTACTTTATTTTGCGGCCTCCTCGATATACTTGATGGCGTCGCCAACAGTACCGATGGTCTCAGCTTTATCGTCGGGGATGGAAATGTTGAACTCCTTCTCAAACTCCATGATCAGCTCAACGGTATCCAAAGAATCTGCGCCCAGATCGTTAGTGAAACTTGCCTCCGGCTTTACCTCTGCCTCATCAACACCAAGTTTATCAACGATAATAGCCTTTACTTTGCTTTCAATTTCTGACATAATTGTACTTTTTTAATTGTTAATAAAATCTTTCTTCTTTGAAAATTCGGGTGCAAAGGAACAAATTTTTATTCATGTATGCAAATATTTTACCGAAAAAAGCACCTTTGTTTGCACACAACACTATCATTTGTGCAAAAAACCAGTCGTATTTTTACGTTTTTTAGCATTTGGTAACGCTCACACCACCATTTTTGTCACCAAAACCAAGTGTCTATCTTCCTCTGTAGTAGTGCCGAAAAGATAAATATCGCCCCCATCGGCAAGCTTCAATCGTTTACGTAACTCATCTGCCTTGAGCGGGAAATTCCTGACCGCCACATTGGCCTTTTTGATGTCCTGAAGAACGGTTTTCAGTTCCCGTTTATTCATAGCCGAGACAGCCTTGATGCGGAATATCCTGCCGGGGAATTGTTCGATGAGGGTATCGCTCACAAACAAATGACTGTTCCTTGCTATGGCCTGCACCTCATACCGGGCAGCACAAGCACCAAAGCAACCTACCTTCATCATCGAGGCGTTCGGCTCATAGAGAAACATCCCTTGCTTTATCCGTTCCGCTATGCGCACACCCTCGTTCATCTCATCCATACTGCAAGTGAATACTTGCTCATCGTTTACACAGTAGATGGTTAACGGACGTTCTTCAGGATGCTCATGACCATTTCCTTCCATTACCAGCAGCAGCTCCTTGCATTCGTTTCCCACAGAGACGACATGTACCTCAGTAACCTTCTGCAAATCATTCACCGCCTTGTGCCAGTCGAGCATGGGCGACAACTTCACCACCACCCAGCGCGCCTTTTGCAACAGTTCCTCCTTGATCTCCAGGAGATTCGGTGTACAGTCGGTTATATCATAGGTACGTGCCCCATGGGCATCCCTTCTTGCAGGATCCAAGTAGATCAAGTCCGCCTGTCCCATGCGTTGCAGATAGGCCACACCGTCGTCATGAACCACTTCCGACTGTCCAAGCCCTAACCTGTTGATATTCTCTTGTGCGATCTTACATAAATGTTCCTGCTGCTCCACATACACAGCCTCATCGAAGAGAGGAGAGAGAAAGGAGAAGTCAACCCCGAAGCCGCCTGTCAGATCAACCATGTTACCGCCCTGCTCCCCTTTCAGCAACCGCTGCACCAGCGCCGCCTTATACCTGGCCGTCTGCTCACTTGAGCACTGCTCCATCGACAGACGGGGCGGGTAGATCATCCCCTCAATGGCAGTCCACGAAGGAATCTTCTTCCTGGCCGTCTGCCACCCCGCAATCTGGTCGAGCGCATAAGGCAGGTCGACCTGCGGAAAGCGAGTCCCTTGCAGCGCCAGCTTTCGCACATCCTCCTCGCGGTACTTATGGATAAATTCTTGGGTGGTCATCAGATGACGGTCTATTTACACTTCATTCCCAAGTGGTACATGATAAAGCCGTAGATGTCGGCCTGCTCCTCGATCACCTTGCTCATCGGCTTTCCACCGCCATGACCAGCCTTACTGTCGATGCGTATCAACACCGGGTTGTCACCTTGATGACACTCCTGTAGGGTGGCAGCGAACTTAAACGAGTGGGCAGGTACAACACGATCGTCATGATCAGCCGTAGTGACCAACGTGGCAGGATAGGCAGTGCCTGGTTTCAGGTTATGCAGCGGCGAGTAGGCCCGCAGGTACTCGAACATCTCACGGGAATCTTCCGAAGTGCCATAATCACTTGCCCAGTTCCAGCCAATGGTGAACTTATGATAGCGGAGCATATCCATAACACCCACCTGCGGAATGGCTACACGGAAGAGGTCGGGCCGTTGTGTCATACAGGCACCCACAAGCAGTCCGCCATTGGAACCACCCACGATGGCGATCTTCTCTTTTGAAGTGTATTTCTCGGCAATGAGGTATTCGGCAGCACCGATGAAATCGTCGAAAACGTTCTGTTTCTGCATCTTCGTTCCTGCCAGATGCCACTCCTCACCATATTCACTTCCACCACGCAGGTTCACCTGTACATAGATACCACCGTTTTCCAGGAAGGGAATGCGCATGGATGAGAAGCTGGGCGGCAGGGAGATATTAAAGCCGCCGTAGCCATAGAGATACACGGGGTTCTTACCGTTGCGTTTCAGTCCTTTCTTATAGGTCAGGAACATCGGGATGCGCGTGCCGTCCTTGCTCTTGAAGAACAACTGATGACTCTCGTAAGCATCCAGGTTGAAGTTCACCTTCGGGGCCTTGTACAACGTACTCTCGTTCTTGTCTATATCATACTGATAGATCGTTCCAGGAACAGTGAAAGAGGTGAAGGTATAGAAACACTCCTTCAGCTCCTTCCTGCCGCTGAAGCCCACACTACCTACCGAAGGGAGCGTGATCTCATGGAGCTGCTTACCGTCAAGGTTGTAAACAAAGGCATGGTTGGAAGCATCCATGCTGTAGGTAAGCACCATTTTCCCGTTTACCATAGTAACATCTTCCAGCACATTCTCCTGCTCAGGCACCAGCTCTTTCCAGTCGTTCAGTCCCGGATTACCTATCTCTGCCACCATGATACGGTTTTTCGGTGCTCCGTAATTGGTGTGCAGGTAAATCTTATTACCGATAACATCTATTGGAGAATACTGGTAATCCATATTTGAGGTCATCTGGATGAACTGGGAGTTAGGAATGCGGAGATCGCGAACATACAAGTTATTACCTGCTCCTGCCCCACTCTCATAGAGGAACATCACGGTCTCTTCGCGGTTGACGCTCACGCTGTAGAACTGTTTAGGAAAGACGGGATTCTGGTAGAACAGCACATCCTCGCTCTGTGGGGTGCCCATCTTGTGATAGTAGATCTTCTGCGCCTCGTTGACGTTGGAGAACTCCTTTCCTTGGGTAGGAGCATCATAGGCACTATAGTAGAATCCGTCACCCTGCCAGGCAGCACCTGAGAACTTCGCCCATTCAATATGGTCGGGCAACAGCTCCCCTGTCTTGGCATCCAAGACAAAGAACTCCTGCCAGTCGCTGCCGCTGCGTGAGATGGCGTAAGCAGCATATTTGCCGTTATTTGAGAAATACACTCCCTTCAGTGCCACGGTACCGTCGCTGCTGAGCTTGTTGGGATCCAGGAACACCCTGGGAGTACCGCCCAGCTCGTCCATGACATAGATCACACTTTGGTTCTGTAAGCCGTCATTCTTGGAGAAATACCATTTCCCCTTATGTTCCGACGGCGCACTGATCTTCTCATAGTTAGCCGCAGCCTTCAGTCTTTCCTTCAGCTTGACACGCTGGGGAATCTTGTTCAGGTAGGCGGAAGTAACCTTGTTCTCTGCCTCCACCCATGCAGCCGTCTCCGCACTGGTATCGTTTTCCAGCCATCGGTACGGATCAGCCACCTTCACGCCAAAATAGTCATCTACCGTACCGTCCTTCATGGTTTTCGGGTACGTAATCTTCTGGGCATTCATACTCGCGGATATAGTCATTGCCATTAATAAAATACTGATTCTTCTCATCGCTTACTGCAAATTTTGGTTTCGTGTAATATCTATTTACATGCTGCAAAATTACAAAAAGATGCGTGCAAAACAAAACAAATACCGTCAAAACGTACCGCAGTATGCTTTTTTTTACGCTTTTTTTCTTTGTTTTGTTCTTGCTAATTTGTATCTTTGTCCCCGGAAATCATTACCGAATGATTACTTAACCGTTTAAAAGGGAAGATGAAAGAGTATATCAAAAAGCTTCAGGAATTGCTGAAGCAGGTCAACAAAAAGCATTTAATTGCTGCAGCTGCAGCAGTGGTGATATTCATCCTGGGCTTCATCTCAGGATGTAGCTGCTCGGGAAGAGGTGGGGCGTTTGGAGGAAAGAACTTAGGCGTTACTGAAGCGCTCGACAGCTTTGCGCAGGTGATACCCGAAGGCTCGCAGATTGTGGCACGCTTCACCGATAACCGCCACTCTTTGTTCTACCTGAACAGCGGTCGTTTGATGCGTTTCAATGCCAAGTCGAAGATGCTCGAGGAGGTGATTCCTTACGAGATCAACAAGGAGGCCCGCGTATATTATAATGAAAAAGATGATGTGCAGGGTATCCTGAGTGCACAGCTGTCAGACGATGAGCAGTTTATCATCATCACGGCAGTAACCGACAAGAAGGAGGATGACGACGAAGAGGTGCAAACGGCCACGTATAAGCTGAACACCTCGAGTATGAACCTGCTGCCCTTCACCCCACCGCCAGCAAAGGCTGCGCCTGTGAAGAAGGACTCGGTACGAAGAAGTGCTGCACCTGTAAAGCAGCAGCAAGCCATTCCTATGGAGGATCTGCCCGAGGTGGGCGATATTGTCCAACCAGAGGACAATACCCCCAAGCCTGCTGCAGAACCTAAGCCGACGCCCGCTCCTCAGCCCGAGGAGAAACCTGCTCCCCGCGGACAGGAAACAGTCATCGTGCCAGCGCAATAGTTTAGAGTGTGGAATCTCACTCCACATTCCACAATTATTTATTCGCTAGCGAATAAATTTTCCTCATATCCGCTTCCTGGAGCACCTTGAAGCCGCCAATGGTTATAGTTCCTCCCTTGCTGCACTGACTGGCCAGCTGGTCGAGTTCGGCATCAGTGAGGGTTCTGCCCAACAGTTCAGAAAGACAGGTAGGCATTCCTATGGCGCGATAGAACCGTTCCATGGCCTCTATACCCCGCAGGGCTGTTCCCTCTGCATCGGTATAGTCGTTCGCCACGCCCATCACGTTTACGGCAAAGCGAACGAAACGCGACACATTCTCATTCATCACATAACGAGCCCATGAGCCCCAGATGGCAGCCAAGCCAGCACCGTGGGCCACATCGAACAACGCACTGATCTCATGCTCCAGCTTGTGTGAGGCAAAGTCGCGCCGGGTGCCGCAGCCGGTAAGATCATTGTGCGACAGACTCCCTGCCCACATAATCTGCGCACGATGACGGTAGTCGTTCGGGTTCTTCAGCACATAGAACACACTATCCTTCACATTACGCATCAGCGCCTCAGCAATCTCATCCGTCAGCGTCATATCCACATCCTTCGAGAAATAGCGCTCCATGGTGTGCATCATGATATCGGTCGCTCCGCAAGCAGTCTGATACGGTGGTAAGGTATAGGTACGCTCAGGATTCATCACGGCGAACTTACACCTTACTGTATTATTGTTCACGCCCCGTTTCAATCCCTTCTCATCGTCGCTGATCACACAGCTGTCGCTCATCTCACTGCCCGCTGCGGGAATGGTCACCACGGCGCCCACCGGATAGCATGCCTTCGGCACCGCTGTTCCCTCGAAGAAATCCCACACATCCCCCTCGTACGGCAGTCCGTAGCCAATGGCCTTAGCCGAATCAATCACACTACCGCCGCCCACGGCCAGGATAAAGTCAACCCCCTCCTGTCGGCAGAGTTCAATACCCTTACGCACCAGCGACACGCGGGGATTAGGCACCACGCCGCCTAACTGCACAAAGGGGATCCCCTCCGCCTGCAGCAGGCTGCACACCTTGTCAATCAGTCCCGACCGCACGGCGCTCTTACCGCCATAATGCACCAGCACTTTCGTGCCACCATATTTCTTCACCAATTGGGCTATCTGCTCCTCCGCATTCTTTCCGAATGCCACCTCAGTAGGTGTGTAGTATGTGAAATCGACCATAACAAAAAGATTAGCTGTTTAACGTGCAATATTATATTCTTGGACAAAGATACAATTTATATTCTATTATTTAAAGAAATATATCGAAAATTATTACTATATCTCAAAATATAATATGCAAGCCATCATAGGATTGTGACAGAGCAGTCCCCTTGGTACTTTTCTATCTCATTACAACCTTAACACTCTTATTGCCAATCTTCACAATAGTTACTGTGCCTGCAGAGACATTCGTGTTAATTGTTGCCACACCGTTTCTGCTGACAGCGGAGCCAAGTTGTACGCCTTCCAATGTGTAGGCAGTAACAGAGGTATTATCTTCTGCGCCCTCTATTGTCAGTTGTCCACCATTTGCCTTTATCAAGACTGCTACTGATGCAATCTGATTCACATCGGTGGTTATTCCCTCATTTTGTGGGTTAACTTCAATCCAACACAAAGTTGCTGTTGCCATATCTGAGTCAAAATAGCCATCCTTAGTTGCATAAACGCTTATGTTGTATGTCACTGTAAGGTCTATCTCGTTGCCATCAAACGACTTGATATCCTCATTTGTGATGGTTGTATGACAGATAGCTCCCTCCGTTTCACAGTTATAAGATAGTTTGCCATTCTTATAGCTGATTGTAGGAGTAGCACACATATTACTACTGTTCAATTCTTCAATATGCAAGAATTTGTTCCAACTTTCTGTCGCTTGATACTTGTCAATAGTTCCCTGAGGTACATAAAGAGTAGTGTTTTCAAACACCTCATTTGAGAAGCACTCGTTATCAATATTACATGGATTAACCATTTTTGAAACTATGGATGTCAGGCCGCTGCAACCTAAGAAAGCACTTTCTCCGATGGATGTCACGCTATTGGAGATGGTGATAGATGTCAGGCCGATGCACTCCCAGAAAGCCCAAGAGCCGATGGATGTCACGCTGTTGGGGATGACAGTGTTCTTACAACCTGAAATAAGCGTGTTAGTCGCCGTTTCAATGATGGCATTACAGTTGTTCCTTGAATCATAAACAGTGTTACCACTTTCCACTTCGATGGAAGTCAGGCCACTGCAATTAGAGAAAGCCCTAGAGCCGATGGATGTCACATTGCTGGGGATGGTGATGGAAGTCAGTCTGCTGCAACCAGAGAAAGCTATTTCACCGATGGTCGTCACGCTGCTGGGGATAGTGACGGAGGTCATGTTGCAACCACCGAAAGCCCCAAGTCCTATGGATGTCACGCCGTTGGGGATAGTTATGGATGTCACGCTGTTGCAAGCTAAGAAAGTACCTTCACCGATGGTTGTTACGCCGTTGGGGATAGTTATGGTTGTTATGCTGCAACCATAGAAAGCATAATTACCAATAGATGTAACACTGTTGGGTATGGTGATAGATGTCAGACGCATGCATTGACGGAAAGCATTATCTCCGATTGATGTCACGCTGTTGGGTATGGTGACGGAGGTCAGGCCACTGCAGTAAGCGAAAGCAAAATCTCCGATTGATGTCACACTGTTGGGTATGGTGATGGATGTCAGTCTCCTGCAACCAGAGAAAGCAGAATTGCTGATGGAGGTCACACTGTTGGGTATGGTGATGGATGTCAGGCCGCTGCAATAAGAGAAAGCATAACTATCAATTGATGTCACACTGTTGGGTATGGTGATGGATGTCAGGCCGCTGCAATAAGAGAAAGCATAACTATCAATTGATGTCACACTGTTGGGTATGGTGATGGATGTCAGGCCGCTGCAACCATAGAAAGCCTCAGAGCCTATAGATGTCACGCTGTTGGGGATGGTCGTGTTTTTGTAACCACAAATGAGTTTGTTCGTTGAGGATTCTATAATGGCATTGCAGTTGTTCCTTGAATCATATTTCGTGTTACCACTTTCCACTTTGAGAGAGGTCAGGCCACTGCAATAAGAGAAAGCTCCAGATTCGATGGAAGTCACACTGTTGGGAATGGTTATAGAAATCAAGCCACTACATTCACAGAAAGCATGCTCGCCGATAGATGTCACGCTGTTAGGAATGGTGATGGAGGTCAGTCCACTGCAACCATAGAAAGCATAAGAGCCTATAGATGTCACGCTGTTGGGGATGGTCGTGTTTTTGCAACCACAAATGAGTTTGTTCGTTGAGGATTCTATAATGGCATTGCAGTTGTTCCTTGAATCATATTTCGTGTTACCACTTTCCACTTTGAGAGAGGTCAGGCCACTGCAATAAGAGAAAGCATAATCACCTATTGATGTCACGCTGTTGGGGATGGTGACGGAGGTCAGACCGCTAAAATAGAAAGCATAAGAGCCGATGGATGTCACACTGTTGGGGATGGTGATGGATGTCAGATTACTGCAACCACAAAAAGCATAACCATCAATGGATGTCACAGGATACCCATTGATAGTTGTCGGTATCACTAAAGATCCTGTTGCCCATTTGTTTTCTCCAATGGTGGCACTATTGTCACTTACAGTATAAGACCATGTATAACCCGTTTCTGGATCTGTCCATTGTTCTGCCATTGTTGTAATGCAACAAATCATGCAGATCAGTAAAAACGATAATCTTTTCATATGACTTTTGTTTATTTATAGACTATAAAGATGAGAATTCGTTAATTTAATTGCGGTATGGTTAGTACTGATTATGTCATTGACACACAACCCTCTCGACTGCAAAGATAGTCATTTTTTTATAAAGGTTATCATAATTCTACCGTTTTTTTCGTGTTCGCGCTAACAATGGACTATTTCTCCTTCTCAAAAGTGATGCCGTCGTAGAGTTCCTGGGTGCCGGCTTCGCTCTGGGGGAGGAAATGGAGGCGGACTCCGCGGATGTGTTTCTTGGCACGGAAGGTTTGGGGATCGTCAACCTTCTCGCTCTCGATTTCGAGCTTCATCATTCCCCAGTCGGGCAGTCGCACCTTGTCGCCTGCACGAAGATGGCTGTTTACCACCGCGGCCATGCTGAGAAGGACGCCATAGACGTTGGCGCTATCGGTTCCCATACGCTGGGCCGTCTCCTTTACCAGTTGTCTGCTGTCGATGGTCTGATGATGTACTGCCACTGCCTTGTATTTACCAAAGGTGGGAAGCGTGGGTTTTGTTTCTTTCTTGATTCTGTATTTCATAATGCATTAGGTGTTATTTTCTGCAAAAATAGTAATTTTCTCGAGAATTTCCAAAATTGTCGGGAAATCATTTCTTTTGAGACTACAATTTGCGAATTTTTCGATGGAAAATCATCAAACTACCTACATACCTACATAAATTGCTTGAAACATATATAAACACTGATGTTTTGCGTTTTCTCTACCTACATTCAAACTACATATAACTACATACTACCTACATGTTTTGATGGGATTGAAGGCTGATTGGAGGTAGATACCATGCTGCTTACTGATTTTAAGAAGGCTTCTTTCTTGGAAATTCTCTAGAGAATTTTGTGGTTTGAAGGCTTCTTAGTCATAGTTTCTATGCTGTTTTCTCACTTCAAAAGCCTTGTTTTTCATCAAAAACTGGTAAATTTATGTAGGTAGTATGTAGTTTGCATGTAGTTTTATGTAATTTGCATGTATGTTAAAGGACTGTTAAAGCCCTTTACACGTCGGCGTTTCAGGCGTTTTTATGTAGGTATGTAGGTAAAATGCGCATTTGCTTCAAATAAATTTGGCATTTCACTCGACTTTTCGTAACTCTGCGAATGAATTCGCAAACTTACAATGCACTCGGCATAAAAAAAGAATGTATTCTTTTTGTTCTGCGCTCGTTTTTTCGTAACTTTGCAGTCCTTTTCTAATCATTAAAAAACAAAAAAGTGCTATGAACATTACACTCTTCAAAAAATCTGGGAGTAAAGAAGTGATTAACCGTATTGGTCTGGAAGAACTGGCTTCGGCCATTAAGTTCGGACTGGTGGAGAAGACGGTAAGGAAAACGCGGCAGGTGTATCATCTGATGAATCCGCAGCGGATGGAAGACGGGCAGATAACGACGCAGCTGGAAGGCGGCATTTTGTTACCGAGAATCTGCTTTGCAGCCGACTACATCAACCGCAAAGGCAGCAGGTGTATGGTAGCCTATAACGGTCTGGTGGTTCTGGAAGTGAACGGCTTACCGAGCTACGAAAAGGCCGTGGAAATAAGGAACCTGGCTATGAAACTGCCGGAAACCATGATGTGTTTTCTAGGTGGATCGGGCAAAAGCGTGAAGATTGTCTGTCGGGGCGAGTTGTATAAATATAAAGAAGTGCGACTGCCGAAGGAGGAAGAGGAGATTCGGCAGTTTCATAGGAATCTGTATGAAACAGCACGCAGGGCTTATCAGAACCAGTTCGGCTTCGACATCGAGTTCCTGGAGCCCCGTCTCGACCGCACAGTCTATATGAGTGCCGATCCGGAGATGTGGTTCAACGCTGAGGCCCGTCCTTTCTATGCCGACTCTGAGAACCACGAGCAACCGCAGTCGGTGGTGATCAGCAACGAGGAAGACCATCTGATGCCAGGTCGTACGATAACACGGACGTACCAGCTCAATTGGACCTTTATCGTGGAGAGCGTACTGGGTCACTATTTCGAGTTGCCCGATGAGGACAAGGAGGCCACATTGCTGATGCAGATTGCCTCCATGTGTCTGGAGCAAGGCATTCCCCTGTCGCATGCCCAAAGACTGACCTTGCTGCACCCTGTACTGAATCGCGACAAGATGCTCTTGGAGAAGATTTTCCAGACAGTGTATAGTGTGGCAGAGCAGGAAGACTATCTGAAGAAACACAAGATCCGTCATCTGAAGAGTGTGCCGGAAGACACCATACAGATGATGAAGACCGAAATCTTCCTTGGCTCAAACTACGAGATGCGGAAGAACCTGCTGACGGGTGTGGCCGAATATCGGGAGAAGTTCTCGAACGACCAGCGTTTCAAGCCGCTGACGGAAGAGGTGCGCAACGATATGACCATGAAGGCAACGGAACTGGGATTAAAATCGTGGGACAGGGACGTGAACCGATTCATCGACTCCACTCGCATTGAGCAGTACGACCCCGTGAACACATGGCTCGATAAACTACCCCAGTGGGACGGTCATGACTATATAGCCGACCTAGCCAAGCGGGTTCCTACTGAGCAGCCTCACTGGGAGAAATACTTGAGGATGTGGCTGGTGGGAACGGTGGCACAATGGCGCGAGAGCGACAAGCAGCTCACGGGCAATGCCTTGACTCCCCTGCTGATAGGACGGCAGGGCTGTGGAAAGACGCGATTCTGCAAGATTCTTCTTCCAAGGGAATTACGCGATTACTACAACGACAAGATCAACTTCAAGAACGAGTTCGACCTGAACATCGCCTTGACTTCGTTTGCGCTTATCAACATCGACGAGTTCGACAAGACAACAAACTCACAGCAGATCGTGCTGAAATACCTGCTTTCATCGAGTGATGTGAAGTTCCGTCCGCCATATGGCAAGACCATCAAACAGTATCGCCGCTATACTTCTTTCATCGGGACGACTAATCAGCTGAAGCCACTGGTGGATACAACAGGTTCACGTCGTTTTGTTTGTGTGGGTGTAACCGGAAACATCAACTTCGAAGACAATATCAACCACCAGCAGCTCTATGCCCAGGCTCTCCACCTGTTCAATAGCGGAGAGCGGTTCTGGCTGAACGACAGCGAGATAAAGACGCTGATGACAGAGAATGAGCCGTTCCAGAAGCTGAACGATCTGGTGGAGATGATCGGTGAGACATTCCGTTGTCCGAAGGACAATGAACAGGGTAAATGGTGGAGCTTGGGGGACATCAGTGCTTTATTAGCATCGCGCTACCCCAGTTTCAATCCCGAAACATCTTTCAAGAAGATTGGAAATGCCCTGAATGATGTGCAGTTCAACTTCAAGAACAAGCGCACCATGAAACACATGGAGTACTGGTTGATGGAGAAATAAGATACAGGTAGAGGATTATTCCAGCGTGATATTCTCCACCTCTTCCACATCCTCGTGGAGGAAGAGCTGGGCATGCTTGCGGAAGGCATCGGGGTTCTCGGTGGTGAGATAGCGGCAGGTGGCGTTCTGCGAACAGCGTGCTTCGAGCTCGGGATGGCGCTGCAGATAGTCCTTCAAGCTGTTGGCCACATACTCACCCTGCGGGATGATTCGGATGCCTGGGTCGGTGTATTTGATGATCTTGGGCATGAGCAACGGATAATGGGTGCAGCCCAAGATGATGGCATCGATCTGGGGATCAAGACGCATCAGCTGATCGATGCGCTTCTTCACGAAATAATCGGCCCCGGGACTGTCTGCCTCGTTGGCCTCGACGATGGCTGCCCAAAGCGGACAGGCAACGCCTGATACCTGGATATCGGGAAAAAGCTTTTGGATTTCGAGATTATAGCTCTCGCTGCGGATGGTTCCCTCGGTGGCAAGGATGCCTACATGACGAGAACGCGTGAGGTTGCCAATGACCTCGGCCGTGGGACGGATAATACCCAGTACACGACGGTCGGAGCCTACCAACGGCAGGTCTTTCTGCTGAATGGTGCGCAGGGCCTTGGCAGAAGCGGTGTTACAGCCTAAGATGACCAGTTGGCAGCCTTGCTCGAAGAGTTTCATTACTGCCTGACGGGTGAACTCATACACCACATCGAACGACCTGGAGCCATAGGGTGCACGGGCATTGTCGCCTAAGTACAGATAGTCGTACTGGGGCAATAGCTGGCGTACCTGATGAAGAATGGTAAGGCCGCCATAACCGCTATCGAAAATGCCAATGGGAGTCACTTTAGAATTTCCTTCAAGAGAGGGGTAACATCCTCGCTGGTGGCAGGATCGAGATACGGGCACGCATCGTTGTCGGTGTTCAGTATCAGGGCATAGCCACGCTCTGCTCCCAACGTCTTCACTGCCGTTGTGAGTTTCTCTTTCAAGGGCAGGTAGGCATCGCGGCGTGCCGCTTCGAGCAGCCGCTGTGCCTCCTGCTTGAATGAGAGGTTCTTTTCCATGATCTCCTGCAGCTCAGCTTGTCGTTTCTGACGAATAGGAGCGGCAAAGGTCTGCATTCCTTCAAGGAACTCCTCGTATTTCTTGTTGAACTCTTCCTCGGCCCGCTTCATCTCCTCCTCAAACTGATTTTGCAGCTGAGCAAGGTTCCTTTCGGCAATGGAATACTCCGGCATGGCACGGAACACCTCGCCATAGCTGAAATAGCCATATTTTGCCTGTGCACTCACCAACATGGGTGCAACGATGAGAAGGAGGGAAAGAAAAAGTTTCTTCATATACGAGTAAAAATGGATTACTTCAACTTGTTCAGTTCTGCCTTCACGTCAGCAGTAACATCCTTGCTGAGTGTATCGCTGATATAGATGGGCTGACCCACACCTTTCTCCATGATATAGACATAACCGCCAGCCTTAGCCACGCTCTCGATGGCCTTCATGATCTTCTCCTGAATGGGCTGCATCTTCTCGGCCTGAGCCTTCTGGAAAGCCTGCTGGTTGTCCTGCATAGCCTGCTGGTACTTCTGGATCATCTGGTTGATGTTGGTCTCAGTCTCCTGCTGCTTGGTAGCATTCATGGTACTCTTGGTCTTCTCATACTCGTCAGCCTTGCGGTTGATCTCGTCCTGCATGGTCTGCAGCTCGTTCTGATACTGCTTGCCAAGGGCCTCGAGCTCGCCGTTTACCTTGCTTACCTCGGGCAGTGACTGGATGATAGCCTGTGTATCAACATGTCCAAACTTCTGTGCAAATACTGCCATAGGAGCGAGCAGCATCAGCATTACAATAATCTTTTTCATCTTTTCTTATTGGTTAAATATAATTTAAAGTTCAAAGTTCAAAGTTATCTGGCGTAGCCCAATTTCTTGAGCACCTCGTTACTGATATCAATCTTCGGACTGCCGTAGATGATGCCGGAATCGGTAGAGCGGTCGAGTACCATGCTATAGCCGTGGAGTTCGCTGAGATCCTTTACGGCATTGTATATCTCGTCCTGGATAGGTGTCATCAGGGCTTCACGTTTCTTGAAGAGCTCGCCCTCAGGACCGAAATACTTCTTCTTCAGTTCGCTGGCATCCTTCTCTTTCAGCATGATCTCCTCCTGCTTAGCCTTTTTCTGCTCTTGCGAGAGGAACACCACCTCGTTCTGGTAGTTCTTATACATGGTTTGTGCCTCTGTATTGAGTGCTTCCACCTCAGCCTGCCATTTCTTCGACACCTGATTGAGCTGTTCGTTAGCACGTTCGTAGGCTGGCACATTCTTCAGAATGTACTCCATGTCGATCAGCGCGAATTTCTGCGCATTTGCCGTCATCGCTACTATAGCGAAGAGGGCGACCATCATTATCTTCTTCATAGGCATTAAAACTATTAGTTCAACGTTTATATAGACGATCATACAAACAAAAAGTTAATATGCCGCCTTCATTTTTAACTCTTTTCTGCTATTTCCTAACAACTTACTTATCAACTATCAACTATCAATTGTCAACTGAGTTTTCAATTCTCAATTTTCAATTCTCAATTTTCAATTTTCAATTTTCAATTTTCAATTAAACTAGAACTCCTGTCCTAACACAAAGTGGAACTGACTGCCACCTCTGCGGTAGGCACCATTCTCGTACACCTTGTCGAAACCGTAAGCCCAGTCGATACCCATCAAACCAACCATCGGCAGGTAGAGGCGGACGCCCACACCCGCAGAACGTTTCATGTTGAACGGGTTGAAGTGCTTAGGGTTATACCATGCATTACCAGCCTCAGCGAAGGCCACACCATAGATGGTGGTGTTACCCAGCAGGAACGGATAGCGGATCTCGAGAGCCAGACGGTCGTAGGCATAGGCATTAGAACCACTGCTACCACCCTCACGTGCTGCCGTATAGGAGAGAGATCCGTTTTCGTAACCACGGAGTCCGATGGTCTCTTCTGCATAGCTGCTCGAATAGCCGCTCATACCGTCACCACCAACATAGAAGGTCTCGAACGGAGATTTCTTATATTTGTTATAAGAGCCGAGGATACCGAACTCCACACGTGTTACCAGCACGAAACACTTGGTAGCATTGGTAAGGGCGGTATAGGTCTTGCTTCTGAACTTCCACTTATGATATTCAATCCAGCGGTACTTATCCTGCATCTGCTGGGTATAGTCGGCTGCCTGATAGTCGGTGGCCAGGTGCTCATAATCCTTCTTGTCGAAAGCCGACCATGGCGGAGTTAAGGTTACCGATGCCATGAACTCTGAACCGGAGCGCGGGAACAGCGGGTTATCGGTAGAAGAACGTGAGATGGTAATTCCCAAGTTCAGGTTGTTACAGTTACCGTTCTGAATCAGGAAGTAACGCCAGTTTTTCAGCATATAGCGGGTAAAGGCCAGCTCCACACTCAGATGGAAGTAGTCGTCCGGCCAACGCAGACGCTTTCCCCATGCCACGCTGGCACCAAACAGTTTCACGTAGGTATCGGGGTCCATGAAGTTCTCCATGCTGTAGCCATAGTTTCCGTAGCCACCATAGCCATAGTTACCATAGCCATACATGTAGTTGTACATATTATACTGATAGGCCGTGTTGTAGTAGTTGCTCGACACGTCGCTCTGCTTGGAGTAGAAGGCACCCACAGTGAACTGGATGGGTCGCTTACCGCCAAACCATCCTGTAGAGTACGAGGTGTTGTACGACTGGTAGTAGCGGGCGTTGGTCTGCGCTCCGATGGAGAGCACCTCACCATCGCCGATAGGCATGATACCACGGTGTTCCTTGTTCTTGTTGAACAGGTTGGCCATGGAGAAGTTATTCAGTTTCAGTCCTACACGAGCAATGACACCCGTCTGACCCCAACCCAGAGAGAGCTCCACCTGGTCGTTTGATTTCTGCACCAGGTTCCAGTTGACGTCAACGGTACCGTCCTCACCGTTCGGCTGCACATCAGGACTCACCTGCTCAGGGTCGAAATGACCGATAGAGGCAAGCTCACGGGCAGTACGCATCAGGGCCTCCTTCGAGAAAAGGTCACCAGGCTTGGTGCGCAACTCACGACGGATCACATTCTCGTAAAGACGGTCGTTACCATTGATACGCACATGACTGAGTCGTGCCAGCGGACCCTCCTGTACGCGCATCTCGATATCGATGGAGTCGCCCACGATATTCACCTCGGTAGGATCGATGCTGGAGAACACATAACCGTTGTTCCAATACAGGTTACCCACAGCGTCATCGTCGCCACGCAAACGCTTTTCCAGCAATGTCTGGTTATATACGTCACCACTCTTCATGGTGAGCAGCTCGTTCAGTCGGTCGGTAGTATATACGGTATTACCCACCCACTTGATGTCGCGGATGTAGTATTTCTGACCCTCATCCACCTTGACATAGACATTGACATGCTTGTCGTCGTAGTTCCACACACTATCCTCAAGGATGGTAGCATCACGGTAACCGTTCTCGTTATACTTGGCTATCAGCTTCTGCTTATCCTCTTTCCAACGCTCGGGCGTGTATTTCTTCTTCTTCAGGAAGGTTGACAACTTACCCGCCTCATGGATAGACGCAAAGGCACCTTTCTTGAACAATCCACCCTTGATCTTCTGATCGCTGATCTTCTCGTTACCCTCGATAGTGATCTCGTGTACCTTCATCTTCATCTTCTTATCGACGGTGATATCGAGATACACCTGATTCTTGTTGGCCACATCGTCGCGCTGCATGATGGTAATCTCAGCATTCTTGTAACCCTTGTCGTCGAAATACTTCTTGGCAAGGATCTTGGCGCGGTCGATCATGTTCGGCGTGATCTGATTGCCCTTCAGCAAGCCCAGTTTCTGCTCCATGTCCTCACGCTCGCTCTTCTTCAGACCGATATAGTTGATATCGGTAACACGTGGACGGACGGCCAGGTGGATATGCAGGTAGATCTTATCACCGATGAGCGAGTCAGCAGAGATGATTACCTGTGAGAACAGACCATTACGCCAATAGCGTTTCACCGCTTCGGTAATCTCGTTACCGGGTACGGAAATCGCCTGTCCGACAGACAAGCCGGAAACACCTGTAAGGACATAATCCTCATACCCTTCCACACCAGATACCGCGATGCCCGCAATGGTACATTCCCTGGGCATTCCAGCGTAGGTGATATCGGGGTTGACAATCTTTTCCTGAGCAAAGAGAGTGCTGAATGATAAAGGGGAGATGATGAATGACAATCCTATCACCCATCTTTTCCACACCTTATTATATATATTCTTTATGATCATCTATCGTAAGTATGTATTAATCATTCTGAGACATGGTCTCACGTTCTATCTGAGCTTCTGTTTTACCGAACCGGCGCTGGCGCTGCTGGTAGCTGATGATGGCCTGATGCAGGCACTCCTCATCGAAGTCGGGCCAGTAGGTATCGCAGAAGTAGAGTTCTGCATATGCTATCTGCCACAACAGGAAGTTGGAGATGCGCAACTCGCCGCCCGTACGGATCAGCAGATCAGGATCAGGCATGAAGTTAGTCGTCAGATGCTGACTGATGAACTCCTCGGTAACATCTTCCGCACGCAGGCCTCCCGTTGCCCAGTTCTTGAGGATATTCTGGGGCAGCTCCTCCATATCATGCACCTCGGTCACGATCTTCTTCACCGCCTCGGTGATCTCCCAACGACTGGAGTAGCTCAATGCAAGCACCATGCTCATGGTCTTGTTATCCTTTGTATGCTCCATCACACCCGAAAGTTTTTGCTGGACATCATCGGGCAGGCGACTGAAATCGCCAATGACGCGCAAGCGCACATCGTTCTTCATGAAGAGTTCCTCTTCCAGAGCCGTGATAATCAGTCCCATCAAGGCCGACACTTCCTCATCCGGTCGGTTCCAGTTCTCTGTAGAGAAGGTATAGAGCGTGAGGTATTTCACGCCAAGATGAGTACACGCCTCTGTAATGCGGTGGACAGCCTCCACTCCCGCCTGATGGCCGAAGCTCCGCTCTTTCCCTCGCTCGTTTGCCCAACGCCCATTACCGTCCATGATGATGGCAATGTGCTCAGGAATACGGTTCCTATCCAACTGATCAATCATCTTTGTCATTGTTACATGTTTTACATTTCGCCATGAAGCTGTATGTCAGTGTCAACTGCAATGCAGAGAAGCAGTCGCGGTTCTTGAACAAACCCGTGCTTTTGATACCGTAGGGATCCACCACGCCGTCAAGCTTGTCGGAAGTGGAGAAATGCATCGCCCACTCCACGCCTAAGTTCAGACGGGCTCCCATCTTATATTTGATTCCTGCTCCGATGGGCAGGTTTCCTGCGAATACGCTTCCATCGCTTGTGTCAGCATACGAAACACCCAGTCCGATGAACACGAAAGGGGTGAGTCGTTTGACACCGCGGTAGTCGAGTCCTGTGCCATAAGGCCAGAAGTTATACTCATAGCGAACACCTAAGTCGGCCAACTGGTTACTGAAGGAAACGGGAAGGTTCTGCTGCTCCGGATAATAGGTAGCAACATCGCGGAGGCTTCCTTTCAGCTTACCGTACGACACTGTTGCGGCCAACGCCATATACGGGTTGAAAACCCTTCTCAGCAGCACAGACCCCATGGGCTCCATGTTACTGGTGATGCTTCCGTTATAGTCGCCTTCGTAGCTCATCATGCCCACTCCGCCACCAATCTCCATGCGATACTCGTCTTCCCACTGGGCAAACGCTGCCACAGCGGTGATCAGGAGGATCAGGGTGCAAAGGGATCGGCGGAAGGTCATCATCGGCAATTCTCAGTTTTCCTCGACACAAGGCGTTATTATTACTTCTGTATGTTAGCCCAACCCAGACGGTTCAGTCGGCCTCGCCATACCTGTCCGTCACCGAAGATGATCCACAAACAGTTGTTGGCATCAACCGTTGAGGTGAACGCCTGATTGCTTCCGGCCAATCCTTCAGGTACAGGATAGGTCTTACTGCCCTTCCAGGAAATACCACCGTCAAGGCTTACATATATCTTCGAGAAGGCACTCTCTGTGCAGGCTCCGATGCCGTTACCGCCGAAGGCAAGTAAGACATCACCATACTTACAGATGGTGACGTTGGAGAGACGCGGCAGAGAATAGATATTATCTGTGGTTTGGGTGTAGAACATCCAGCTGTTGGCTTCTGCATCGCCAGACAAATCCTCTACCTTACCCCACACCACTGCATAGCTATCGTTCGGATAGACTTCCACGCTGCGGTTACCGGCAATCACCAACCGTTCAATATCCTTGTTCGTACGCAAAGGCAGAACGGCATAGCTGATATCGCCGTCGGGTAACCATTCCGACGGGGTGTCCATCTTCTCTTCTGTCCAGGTGGCACCCTGATCGGCAGAGGCCATCAGGGCTCCTGAAGTGCTGATTCCATAGAGTTTCTTTGTTCCTGCTGCCACCAAACGACTCAGATTGGTGGTGACGACAGTCTCCCAGTTGGAGCCGTCAACCGAACGTAACAGCTGCTGATCCTGCAGGATATAGAGAACACCGTCTTTGGTCAGGATATTCTGATAGGCATTGAGCGACTGTAAAAGGCTCTCGGGAAGAGAGAGCTCTGTCCATGTCTTACCATTGGTATTGTCGGTAACATATCCCACCAATTTTCCGTCCTTCTGTCCGAAGGCGAAGAGCTGACTGCCACAAGCCACAGCCTTCATACCGTTCAAGGAAGAGAAATACTCCTGCTTACCCATGTCGGCCCAGTTGAACACATCGGCCTCCTCCTGATGCACATTTACACGCACCGTATAGTAACGGGTAGCCCTTCCGCTGTTGGCAATGGCCACCATCTGACGAGGAGTTGAGAAATCAATGGAGTCGGTACTGGAATAGGAGAACACGGAATCGCTGACAAGACTCTTGATACCTATCAATCCGTTGTTCTTGGCAATAACCGTGCAGATGACATGTTTCACATCTGTTCCATAAGGGAGAGAGTCGGGATTGTAGATCTCCCGCTTATCCTGATCGATATAGAACTGATAGCTGCTACCTGCTATGGTTGTCTGATAGATGCTGTCAACACCCTTTGACGACAAGGTGTGCATCGTTCTGTTCAACGTTCCTAATGTGAACGACGAGATAGCAGAGTCATCATAATAGGTAACCTCGTTATCGTCTGAGTTCAGACATGACGAGAACGCTACGATGGTTGAAATCAATATCGTGAAAGGTATTAATATCCTTTTCATTATCTGTTCTTTTTGAATTTTGACTGCAAATTTACGGAGAATTCCGCAAATAGGAATCCTTTTGCATGCTTTATTATGCAAATTATTCATTAAATGAGCATTTTTTAAGTTATGTTTAGAGTTTGGAGAGAAAAGGGCAAAAAAAAAGAGGACGATATGAATCACTCACGTCGGCCTCCTGAAAACAATTCTAACGGATGTTGGTGTTAACTAAAGTAACAATACTAAGTATTGTCATAACAAATGTTACCGCCAGCATCATAGTTGTTTCAAAATCTAATAACATAATCTTTACCTTAAATCTATCAAACTACTAACCTATGAAAACTTTAACGGAATGCATTCTCACGAATGCGGGTGCAAAGGTAATACATTTATTTTGAATAAACAAACAAAAACAGGCGATTCTTTTCACGAACCACCTGTTTTATTGATTTATGTCAAATCAAGGATCTGACAAACCGAGTTTCAGCGCACCACTTTGCGTATGGAACCATCCTTCATACGAATCAGCTGCACACCTTTCTGCTTACTTCCCTGGGTGAGCACCTTTCCGTCAATACTATAGATCCCCTCTGCCGACTCTTCCACTTGAGTACCCTTGATATTTGTGGTGATGCCGTTTCCTGCAGGTTCCTCTGCGCCGATGTTGTCCAGACAGAAGAAGCTTGGGGTGGTTGTACCCCATTTGTTCCTGCGTGAACTGGTTAAGAAGAACGACAAGCTCTTCACCGTGCCCAGAGAACTCAGGTCGAGCCACTGCCAGTCATTGACATAGTAGTGCTGAGTCTCATCGGCTGAGCGGTAGTCGGCCAGATAATACTCAATGCTCTTGCCATTATCGGCCGTGATGGTCAGCAAGAACCAATCGCCTGTCTGGAAACCAATATTGCCAGTAAATGCTCCTGTTTCCGTTCCGTCGGCCGTTGACATGCCGTCACCATGCAGAATAGCATCAACCACCCAGGCATTGTTGGTAATGTACATACCAGGAATAACAGCCCCATTCTCGTTGTTGATCACATCGATGGTTCCTCCCTGCGGGTAAGCAACAAGGAAGGTTTCAGAGTTATCTGCGCCACCACCTACAGCATTGTTGAACTGATCGATGATGTAGGTCTCGAACGTGTTCGTGGTTGTCTGACTATAGGCATAGTTACCCCAATAAGGTGTGGTGGGTTCACCAGCCCATGTGTCATCAGCAAAATTACTGAAACGGAAGCTACCGCTAACAAAAGTCGTTCCTTCGCCGCCTTTGTCGTATCCCTTGCTGAAGTCGCCCATCCAGAAGCCATCCTCAGGATCGACATACAGGTCTTCGAACGTTGCCACCTGCAGATCACCTTCAACGATGGCGCGCACACTCATCGTACAGCTCTGTCCTGCAGCATCAGTCACTGTGAAATAATAGTCGGTCGAAGTCATCGGCTCGGCAGTAGCCATAAAGAAGTAGTCGATATCATCTGCACTCTCATAGGTTTCTGTCTCCAGAACGTTGTGCTTCTGATCCATCCACGTCAGGGTATAAGGAGCTGTACGCTCATCAACGGCAACCATTGCAAAGAGAGACACCTGTTCACCAGCATCAATACGCTCTTCGGTGTCGGAGTTATTGATAGAGATCTCGGCTGTAGGTTTGTCATATACTGGTGGAGTGACGTCCATGGTGAATGCAACGGTCTGACTGATGTTTTCTGCCTGAACGCCACGCAGACTAATGGGTAGGAAGTAAGCAATGTACTCGGCATTGTCTTCCAGTTCGTCCACCTCAATGATTGCCTCCGCATTAGCCGCTACATCTTTCTTCGTCTCGCTTGCCTTCAGCTCTTCAGCTGTAGGAGCAGTCTCGGAAGACTTCCTTACCAGGTAGTAAACAGTAGCAGCAAGATCGGTCTTCACCGAGAACGAAGCATTGCCGTCGAGGTGTGTCAGCACCTGTGGATAAGTTTCAGCCATCACTGGGGCTGCATCAGCATTCGTATCATACTCGTAAGCACCGATAGTGATATTCTCAGTAGGACGAGCCTTTCCGTTGATGTCGGTGGTTACATAGTCTAGAGCAACTGCCGTGAGCAGATCACCGTAGAGGGTGTTGGCAGGCTCGAGAACGTTTTCGCTCAAGAAGCTAACCTGCTTGTTGATGCAACCTGTAGCACCTGTCTTCTCCACGAAGGTGTCGAAGTCGCCCGTTGTGCTCGTTGAAGCGCGGAAGAAGGTTTCGCCAGCAGTGTACATCACGTTGTTCTGGAAGTTGATCTTATCAGCAGAGAGATTACCGTCGTTGTAGAGGTTCACGGCATAACCGCTAGTCTCATTCTGGATGATGTTGTTCACTACGTTGATGTTGCCGTAGCCATCAGCCAAGGCCGATGAAGCCCAGAAGGCTGCACCGCCGTTGGTGCCCGTCATGCGGAAAGTGTTGTTGGCCACATTGACATATTTCATCTTATTGCCATTGAACTTGAACGGGCAGCAGCTGGCATTGGCAGAAACCAGGTTGACCACGTTGTTGGCAATGATGGCAGGTGCCGTTGCCGTTCCTTCCATCTGACGGATGTAGAAGGCTGTCACAGTATTGGCAGAATTCAGATTGAATATGTTGCCAGTGATTTCGGTAGCCTCCAAATGCTCGTCGCGAACATTGATGTCAATAACTCCGTTGCTGAGTTTGACTTCGTCGTTGTCAATGATGAAGGTGTTGTTACGAATCTTCACTCCCAGTTCATCGTAGGAGTACAACATGAAGCGACCGTTGTTCTTGAAGGTGTTGCCCTCGATGACACCGCCCACTTCCTTCGGAAGCGCAACTGAGCTGGTACCACCTATATAGGCACCATACTTACCTCCCTCAAGCAGGCTGTTGCGGATGGTGAGGTGGTCGTTGTTGCGATTCTCCTCGTCGATGATAGTATGGCCTACGAGAGCCGGTCCGTCGCCAGAAGTGGAAGCATAGATGCCTGTATGCAGATAGCAGTTGTCGATAGTGGCATGACGACTCTCGTCCTTAATCATCACCACGGCCTTGTAGTTGAGGTCGGTGGTAGTGATTTCCAAGTTCTTCAGCGTGACATAGTTAGCCTGATAGAGTGTCACCACGCCGTAGTCTTTCTTATGCTGGTCATCGCTGTAGCCGGCAGTAGTGTAGTTATTGTGATAGATTTTCACATCACGCTCACCACTTTCGCTTTCGATTGTGAGAGTATTCACGCCACCCATTCCCTTGATGTTAGGAATGCGCACCTTTTCGTTATATTCACCAGCCTTGATCTTCAGCGTCACGGATCCATCCATGCCTAATGAGCCGATGTCATCGATGGCTCCTTGGATAGTAGCGTAATCAGCGCCCTCGCCGCCCACGATGTAGATGCCATGCTTACCGCTGGCTACGGTGAAGGAAGCTGTGGCAGGTTCGGCAATTTCAATGGTATTTCCGTTCACCACCACGCTGTTAACAGTGGCTGTGGCTGTCTGATTAACCTCAGCATCTGATTTTACATTGTAGGTGAGCCAGAAGTAGTAGGTACCGCTTTCGGTGATGCTGTATGAATCACTGAATTCACTAACGGGAGAGAAAGCGTCTGTCGCACCTGTCTGGTAGATGTGATAAGCATCGACAGCCACGCCGTCAATACCCGTGATGTTGAAGTCTGTTACCTCGGCAGGTGTCAGCTCGCCCTTGGCTTCCACCACAATCTTCAGCATCTTGGCATCGGTCTGACCTATCAGCACTTTGTTGACGCTGATGTCTTCGGTTGTGACACCAGTTACTACCACATCGCTCTTCTTGTAGCCCTCAGCCTGGATGGCGATATTGGGCTTGATGTAGCTGCCCTTGCCGATGTATTTGATGGTGACAGGTCCGTCAACGATGAGCGGGTCGAACTTAGCCGACGAACCATTGAGTGTCAGCAGCAGCTTGTCATCATTTACCTCGCTGCCCTCGTAAATATATACATACGAAGTTGAAGAGAAGTTGATGCCTTTGTCGGTGAGTTTGATGCTCTCGGCCTCGCCCGTGGGGGCAATGGTGATGGTGGCTTCCACGCCGTCGGCGCCGTCGCCATCAGGACCGCCGTCATCATAGAGAGTAGTGATATTGCCCAGCCCCAGATTAATGGTTCCGTGGTCGCCGGCAGTCAACAGAATCTGGTTCTTCAGCGTGCGTGCTCCGTCCGGATCGCCATTTGTGGCTTCGATAGCCGACCCAGCGGTGATGCTGACCACTTTGGCGTCGATGGTGCTGTTCTCCTCAGCGTCGCTGTTCACATCGACCTTTACCACAAAGGTGTTGTCGCCCTCGGCCAGTGTGACTGCCTCGCTAAAGGTCACGGTTACTTCTGCAGCGGCAGCAGTCTCACCGAGCTTTGTCTCGCCCTGCCATACACTGACATTTGAGACGTTGGCCTCTGTGCCCTTCAGGTTGAGATTGATACCACTCATGGAGATCGCATTGAGGTTACCCTCGGTCTTTACGTTCACATTCAGCAGTTCCTGGTCGGAAGCACCGATAGAAGCATCGGCTGTACTGGCTTGAGTAGCCTCAACGCCGATAACGGCCATGTCCTTTGACTCGTACTCTGAGACAGTGGCTTTCCAACCATCGAGTGTATAGTAACTAGAGGATTCATTGGGCGAGAACACGATGGTCAACGCACCGTCTTCAGCAGTTGAACGAATAATCTTGCCAGGACCTACATTCTGCTGTGCATTATCGTTCAGTTCCCATAGTTTGTCACCTGTAGTTCCTTGTCCGGCATAGATGGCAAACTTGGCCTTTGCCCCCCACGAACTGTTTGAATAATAAACATTGAACGAACTGAAGTCTATCTGACAAACCATTCCTTCATGTTTCGGAACAAAGATGTTCGTACGAGTATCAGTACCAACTTCATACTTAGTTGAATTCTCGCTCGTAGGCTTTGTTTCAAATGCGATAGAACCGTTGACAGCCTTAGTCACTGTACCCTGATCAACATGGTTAAGCACGATATTCTTCACCGTGCGCTCAACAGCGGTAGGCGAAGTAAGCGTCTCTGTCTTCTCTGCATTATTAACCAAAGCGGTTACGCTGTTGAGTGTAGCACTTACTTTCTGTTTGTTCAGAGCCTCATCGCTGATGGTATATTTCAGCGTGAACACATTACTTCCTTCAACCAATGTCTGCGGGGTTGTCAGGTTGATTTCGAAGGTAGAATTCTCGACTACGGTCTCACCCACCTTGGTGGTACCGAAGAAGAGGGTAGCCTTATCAACAAGTTCGGCGGTCTCGCCTACAGAGAAGACCATCTTGGTTACCTTCATGGCGGGCTCGGTATTCAATGCATCCACCGTGATGGTCAGCATGTCCTGATCAACATCGCCACCAGCAACTGTCCCCGTAGAGGCTACTGTAGAGGTTATGCCATCGAAATCCATGGGTTGCGGGGTGAACAGGCTGACGGTTGCCTCGAAACCATCGGCTGCAACATCGTTAGAAGCATCACTGAAGAGCACAACGGTCAGCGAGCCGTCCTCAGCTGTAGAACGAACAAGCTCTGCTTCGCCCTGTTGCAAGGTCTTAATCAGATTACCAGCATTGACCTCTGTACCGTTGTAGATGCGCAGTTCCTGGTTGTAGTATGAACCATGCCAAATACTATTATTTGTGAAGTTAACCATCACCTTCTTGCCTTCAACACCAGAGAGGAAGGTTACCTGTCCGTTTGTTTTCGACACAATGCCGCCGTCCTTACCACCTTCGTCATAGAACTGCAGCGGGGTCTCGCCCACGGTAATGGTCTGCGGTGTGGCCGTCATAATGACCAGCGCAGGATTTTCCACTGCCACAGAGGTACCGGCAGTGAAAGGAGTGATTCCTTCAGACTGAACTTCTGTCGTAATCTTCGTGATATCTACCTGTACCTTGGCACCAATATCGGCAGTTCCGAGGATGTCGCCCTTGATGACGAAGTTATTGGTTCCATCGCTGAGAGCTTGGTTCAAAGTGAACATATAGCCACTACCCTCTTCGGAAACCGTAGCAGATATGGCTTTATCGCCATAGTAGAGTTTTAGGGCTGTGGGATCAACCATGCCCTCGTTCTGGGTTAAGGTAAATGAGATAGATGTCACCTTGTGGGGATTCATAATACCACTTGTGGTGACAAATGCCGTTGCAAGATCCACATTCTGCTTCTTGGTAATGGTAGCAGAAACATTGTCATAGCTTGAACCAGCACCGGTAACGGTCATGTTTTCTAAGGTAACACATCTTACCGTTGCTTTCCAGCCCTTACATTTCTTTGCATATACATAAATAAAACCTACGGCCAAACTTCCATCGTCTGCCTCTGAAATGTAAGTTTCGGCAGCCGTTGAAGAATAAGCCTCGCTGTTGACCATGCCACCACGAGTGACAAGAACGTTACCGTCAGGGAGTGGTGAGTCCTTCTGTACATCACCTGCTTTCGTAGCCCAAGTGATATTACTATCATCAGGGGTTCCGCTATACACTTTCATGAATGCAGGATAACTGCCTGAACTCATGTCGGGAATGATGTCAATCTCACTGAATGTGATCTGAATGCTCTTCCCTGACTCAGCAGGCTTAAAGACTGTTAATGATTGAGAGTTGCTGCTGCTTGAGGAAGAGATGTCATATGTTCCCATGAAATCATAGAACGTGATTTCTTCGTCACTTGCAACAGTAACGACCTGTTTACCAAATTGAAGTTGGTTCACCTCCCTGTCGGCTTGAACCTCTATAGGTACGCCGAACAAAGCTGTGAGCAACAACAACATCAATAGTTGAATTTGTTTCATAAGCGTTTTATTTATAGGGTTAATGATTAATTTTTATCTCTTGAATGCATATTTACGGACACTGCCATCAGGACAACGAACAATACGCAGGTTTCCCATCTGGTAGAGGAGTGTTTCTGATTTGGAAACAGGAGTAGTGACCTCGGTAACAATACCATTGTTCATGGCTTGGATAGAGGCCGCCAAATGAAGATCCTTGGCACCTGCCACCTCGGTACTTGTCTCACCTAAGTCGCCTGCACTTTGGTTCATGGCAGTATAAACCCTGACAAAGTCGATATACGCAAGAGTTACAGGTTGTCTGGTTTGTGGATTCACTGCCCAGGAAATATCAAAGCCACAGTCGTTATCATCATTCAGCTGATTATCCACATAACCATATTTCAGGAAAAAGAGCACCCATTGCTTTTTGTACTTACCTTGCTGCATAAACCAAGCATTGCGCGGCAGACGGGTTCCATAGAAAGATAAGGTGGAGGCACTAACCCATTCCGGCCAGTATTCCTGTGGATGGTTGAAAGCGTCCATTCGTTCCACCTGACCGCTGTATTTGAGGTTATCAGTCCACGGTACAGCATTCAGGTTCCCGTTCCGGGTATAGGTAATCCGATAGTTGTATATCAACCGTCTGTCCCAATCGAGTGAAGCATTGTTACTGGCCACACTGTCAACATCAGCACTGCCCGACAGCTCATACCATGTATCGTCGGGTTTTCCGTTATGATTTGTATCCTGACTCACCATGACGATGCCAGGCTCTGCGGCTCCGCCAACAAGATCAGGAAACATATTCGAACGGATACTATTGCCAAAGACGGCAAAGTCGCGCTGCCCCTCCACATTGGCCACGGGGTGGTCGAAATGGAAGGTGATATACCCACCATAAGCTCCTAAACAAACAGCCCCTCGCTCTTCTGGGTTTTCAGAAGTAAGATAGGTTGTACACTTGTCTGCCATCGTCTGGGCATTATCTCCTGCTTCGTAGGGCGGCATGGTGTTGATAAACTGACCAGGGGCCGGGCAATATTCATCCACCGCCTGGATTTCCTCACTATAGTTTCCTGTCTGCGCCTGTGCAACCACATTTAGCATCAAGCATGCTACTATTATCACTCCTTTTTTCATTTCTCTACGAATTAGTCGAATTAATTCTCTATTATCTCAGTACTATTCTCACTCCACACTCCTCACTCCACATTCCTCAAAAAACACGCGTGCCCTGGTATATCACCCGTTCTCACGCTCCAACGTAGTTCACCCTTGGGCGACAAGCAGAACAGCTCACCACTCGACACATAGTTCTTGGCGTCCATCAGATAGACATCACGGGTTACAGGATGTACCATGATACCATAAGGCATGGTAATGGGAGGCAGATTCGAGGCGAAGCCGGGCGTTTCCATCTGCATGGTCTTGGTGTTGATGATGCCATAGCTCACCGTATTCTTCTGCGTTGCCTCACTCCATTGCGCCCCATAGAAATAGAGGGAGTCGCCTACGATGCAGAGATTACTGACAGGTGTATCGAAGCATTGCGCCACCTGCATATCACCATGACTGTCGGGGCTCAGACAATAAAGGCGTGAAGGCACATCGTAATAGTCGCCTCTGGAGGTTGCCCAAAGCCTACCGTGATGATCGAAACGTAGATGGTGCAGATTCACGGCCACATCAATCTTCCGCTCCTCGCGGAACGTTTCCAAATCAATAACACTGATGGTGCGGTCGTAATCGGGTATCCTATAGCCACCACTGTTGGCCACATACAGTTTCCCATCTTTTATGGCCATCTCCTCGGGCTGCCAGCCCACAAACACCGAATCCACTTTCTGCAGCGTCAGCGTATCCACTTTGTAGATCGTGCCCACCTCAAGGTCTTCGGGATCAAGCAGCGGACCGTAGAACGAGCTGACGTAAGCATAGCCGTCATGGAAGGTCAGCGAACGACAGTTGGGAATGTCAATTTTACCAATGCGCTTGCAGTCGGCTGCCGTGGCCACCTCCACTTTGTTCGACATATTGATGACCATCCACAGCCTACTGCCATAGATGGCAATGTCGTTTCCTACATCGCCCAATTCCTTGATGGCATCAGGGTTGCGCTCAGAATAGATATTCCGGTTATAGACAGGCGGCGTTTGCGAGAGATCCAAATAATCGAGCGTACACTTGTTCGAACCCATGTTTCCTTCGCAAAGCAAATAGAGTCCCAAAATGTTCTCTCCTTTCACCTCGGTGGAATCAGGCAGCTTTTCCTTCTCGCTGTTAATCACCTCGTCATCGGTTCTACATGCGCTGAGCAACCACATCAACGCACAAACCATAATAACACCTTTCTTTCTCATATCTCTAAGTTCTATATTAAAGATTCAAATCTCGCGCCCCCAATCTCACATCTCCACAGTAAGTCCTACCGCATAGTTCCTCTTGGGCATGGGGTAGTTAAGGATGACATCATAATCCTGATTTAACAGGTTGTTCACCTCGGCAGTCAATCGGCAACGTGCCTTCCCCCACTTCAAGGTATAGCTTGCATGGACATCATTGGTGTACCAGGGTTGCATATAGTTGTAGCGGATATTCTCCTGTTGGTTATAACGCTTACCCACATAGATAAAACTGTAATCGAGTGTCCAGCGGTCACTGGCCACACCCACCACCAACGAACCGCTATGCCAAGGCACATAAGGAATCTGGTGATGATAATAGGTATCGGTGGGGTTGGTCACATCCTGGGCATCCTGATAGGTATATTGAGCACGCACATCCAATCGCCACGTTGGCGTCAGCTGTTGGATCACTTGCGCTTCCACATCCATTCCCTTGATATGCACACGTCCTAAGTTCAGCATGGTCCAGCGGAACTGCTGACCTTTGGGATAAGCCACAATCTTATCGTGTACCGTATTATAATAGACATCCATGCTCAGTGATACCCGAGTGCTGCGAGGTTGTGACAAGGTGGAGTAGTTAACACCTATATTATATTGGATGGCGCTTTCTGGATTCAGTGCCGCATTACCCATATCGGTATAGAAAAGGTCGTTGAAGGTAGGCATACGGAAACTCTTCTTGACATAAGCCCGCACGGTCATGGGCACATCCAACCAAGGCACTACATTCATGAAGAGTGCCGGCGTTAGCGTTTGGGTACTCTTACGGGATACCAAGGTACGGGCATGATCCTTGATGGATTTACCCAGCAATGAGGCCTGAATGCTGAACCTACGGTGGTTGTAGGCTGTGGCCACACTCATCAAATTGGTGAAACGATGGGGATAGGCAAAAAGGGGCAGGTCGGCACGTAGCGTATGGAAACGGAAATCGTAACTCAGCGAAGCGCTCCATCCCGGAAGCAGTTCCACTACGTTCGATGAGGACAGATAGACTTCCTGCTGACGGTAACGGTTATCAACATGGCGTGTGGTGGAGTCGCGGTTCACATAATGGGTGTTGTAATAAGCATACTTGGCCAGCCATCGTGTGGAGAAGGAAGATGAAATGGCCTTCTGTCCTGATAGCTGTACAAAACTGTTGTGATCGCCCTGACGCTCCCCTCGCCGCCATACATTACTGACGATGGCTCCTGGAATGCCTCGCTGGGAATGATAGGTATAGCCTTTCAACGCCCAACCGCCCCCGTTGAACAGTCCGTGCAGGTTTCCTTCCAGTCGTACCGCCCAGATATCTCCGTTCTGTCTTATTGCTGTGGTGTCGTAAGCCACACTGCCATCGGCATTCTTTCTGCAATAACGGAACTTATACTTACCGCTGGATGAGAGCACCTCGGCATTCAGGGATGAGCAGAGGGAAGCGCTGATGCGCTCCTCCCACAAGGAAGAGATACGAAGCATGTCGGATGAGGCAGCCCGTGTCAATATACGCAAATGACGGTGTTCGCCCTCACTGAATTTGGGTCTGCGGGTACGGATATATACCGAACCGGCATTGCCGAACTCTGTGGCAGGTTGGAAAATCGCGCTCTTCTGTCCGTTATACAACGACACCTCCTCCACATTGTCCAAGGAGAACTGTCCCAAATCCACCACGCCGTTCTGGGCATTACCTATCTCTACGCCATCGTAGAAAACGCCTACATGATGACTGCCCATGGAGCGCACATTCACTGTTTTCAATCCGCCCACGCCTCCATAGTCTTTCAGTTGCACACCAGAGAAATAACGCAGGGCATCGGCTACGGATAAGGACGAAAGGCGTTGCAATGCCTCACCTTTCAGCGACTGATGGGGGATTACTTCACGATAGGTAAGCTGTTGCGTCACCACTACTTCAGCCACATGCTGCATGCTGTCCAACGATTCGCGCTGGGCATTCATAGGGGCACAACAGCATAAGGCCATTGTTACATGGATTAATCGCCAAAGAAAACGATTCATGGCAATAACAGTTCTTTCCCCTCTAACCCCAGAGATGAGGAAAATGTTAGCTGGCAATCCTTGTGGACGAACAGCACAAAAGGCAGGTCTTCTGACTTGTTCCCAAGCAACACGCCTTCCCGAAAATCTCAGTGGCTTATGTGTATTGCTCCAAAAGGAAACTTACAGCTGCGGGACAGTTGGGGACTCACACCCCATTCCCTTTTCATCGCTTGCGCGAACCTTATGCGATTGCAAAGTTACAAACAATATTCTTAACTTCCAAACTATTTTTGGAAAACCACAAGGATTATAGGGGAGAAACCATAAGGATAAAGGGAACAAACTGCCGCTTTTCCATCGATTGCCTATACGCAAACGATCGTTTATTTCCTTATCTTTCACTTAAGGTAAGATTTTCATCCTATCACATGGCTCTATAATGGGAATGTGGTGAATATGCTATACAAAAGTAAAGCTACGGCTATAATGAAGGCGAAAAAGGAAATCAGGTTCCATGAGAAGTGATCATAATTGGCATCATTATCAAACTCAGAGAAATAGTGTTCATAGGTTTTAGATGCCGATATCTTACGCCAAACTAATGCAAATAAGAATATGCCTAACGGTATAAACACATATACAGCTACTCTTTTCTCCCATGGCTCATGACGATGGAAAATACCTGTAAAATCATAGACAAACCTCAATGCCCCGAATATATAGCCACAAATAGTCACATACAACAACGTTTCGGCAATACTTGGGCGATAATCGTTCTTTCGGTTTGGAAAGTCCACAGAAAACCGTTGAAAGAACTTGTCCATACCGTAGAAAGAAAAATAAATATGACTCAGAAATCTTATCATAACTATTGTAAATTTGAAACGCAGTTCCGACTAAGTGGATCAATCAGTAAGGTGACAAGGGACAGATACTGTCACCCACTATATATTAACGGAAGGGGTGATACATCGATTTCATCGGTGTTTCAGCAGAATAATACAATTCCCTATTTATAGGATTAGATGTTGGTCTGCCACTTCCACACCGGCACCACGGGTATTCCCTCTTCCGTGCCCTCCTCGTCATAAGTAATCAGCAGGCACTTCCAGTCTTCGTGCGCCTTGGCATACTTCACCAATGGTGATACCTCCCTGTTGTAAGTGGTCTCATCCTTGATGCTGTACGACACTTGTATGGCCAGCTTCTCATCAGGCACAATGAAGTCTATTTCCTTCTCCGCATTCAGAAAATACACATTCTTCTTGCCAAACCTCCTGCATAACTCCACCGCCACCATGTTCTCCAGTAGTGATGTCTCTGAGTTCATCAGGAAGAGGTTCAGCAGACCATTATCAACGAAATAGTATTTCTTCTGCGTCTCCTTCTCCGTCAGCTTCCCAACCTCATTCTCCATGGGCAGTATTAGCCAACTATCAGCGGCATAATCTGCATAGTCTATCGTAGTAGGCACACTGATGGGCGAACCCGTAGATACAATCACATTCCTTAAGCGGTTGTAAGACAACGGCTGCTTCACGCTCTCTGCCATCTTCTTAATCAAGATGTTCAGCACCCTGTCGTTCTTAATGTTGTTTCGTGCGCAGATGTCACCCAGATATATCTTCTGATACAGACTTGACAGCATAGCCCGCTTGTTCTTAAACGACAAGATCTCTGGCAGGCCACCGTAATAGAAGTATTCGTTCAGATGTCGCTTCACCTCACTTCTCTGAATCGTGTCATACTCCCAATGCTCCTTCAATTCCACCTGCTGCGCTGCCAGATATTCCTTGAATGAATATGGGTATGCATCATAGATAAAGAACCGTCCGCCCAGCGTAGTTGCCACCTCCTTACTCAGCATCTTCGCATTGCTGCCCGTCACATACACCCTGTATTTCGCATCAGTCAACCTCCGCACGAACTTATCCCAGTGCGGAATGTTCTGCACCTCGTCTAGAAACACCACCGGCTTCTTGCCATACAGTTCCAGATGAGCCTCCAGCAGACTGTTGAAGTCCTCCGCCTGAAACTCTGCCAGACGCTCATCCTCAAAGTCCACAAACAGAATCTCGTCCCATCCTTTTCCTGCTGCCTGTAGTTGTCGCACACGTTGATACAGCAGGTACGACTTTCCCGCATGTCTCACGCCAACTATCACATAGTTGCCATTCTCTTCAAAGTCGATGGGTCGGTTCACAATCACCGCCTCATCCACCTCGCGTTGCTTACTAATCAGGCACTGTTTGATAACATCTTTACTGACACTCATATAAATTATATTTAATAAGAATCACGTGATTTTATTAAGTTTGGTTTACAAAGATAGGTATTTTCTATAAAACTTAATTAATATACTTTGAACTTTAGCAATATTTTCACACTTTTTATCACATATCTCTAATGTCATCGGCCAGGTCCTGTTTGAATGGACTCCGCTGAATGAACTATTTGACAAGACAATTATTGATCAAAATCCGGAAGATGACCGCCAACTTTCGCTTTGGTGAAATATAACCGGACACTAGTGTTTTTTTTATGAAAGTATTCTTTATTTCTTTTTCTTCATTTTTGCAATCCCTTTACCTCTTCCAACTCTGCCTACCTTTTGCAGGTAGACTTGATAGCCATGAGCTTTTTGGGCAAGAAGTTCTTCTGCAAATCTTTGTTTTTCCTCAGCCGACATTCGCTTCTTAGTTTCATCTTTATATTCATTTACCATTTCTTGCAACTCTGGTATTAACTGATAATCTAGTTTGTTCACCTCCTCAGCAAATGCAAAGAAATCTTTGGCTCTTTTTATTCTCACTACATCGAAGTTTGGCGTTGTATCGATAACCTCCACGTCTGCCTCTTTTGTCAGATATTTATGATATACAACTCCTAGGTCTCTCTTTAACTTCGTAATGCTCTTGTCGTGCATATTCAACCCTATTTCCGACAAGTTTCTTATCATCTCCCAATTAGTGTCAAGCACGTGTGCCAAAAAAGGATTGTCAAAGAGATTTACAAAACCTTGTTTTCGATCAACAAATTCACCAATCTCTGCCATCAGGTTAATGAGTAACTCAGGTCTTGTTACAAAATTCCTATGAATTCCAATCTCATGTGCGCTCTTTATGCTTTTAGTTGTTCCTGTAACCAAATATGCATTAGCTCTAAGTAACTCTCCCGTGTTAGAATCCTTAATTCTCTTATTCATTGACAATACAGACAGATATAGTCTTGCGTCAGTCATTGATAAGGCCTTAGCTTCTTCATCAGTGCGCCATTTGTCACTATCTGTATATATGGTTCTATAATATATCTTTTCTGTCAACCTCTCCAAGTATTTTTTATATTCTTGATCAACCTCCAATTTGTCATCATTGCCTGGTTCTATTCTGAGTTGATTTTGAATCACCTGTTTCATAAAATCTAAAGGGTCTTCATTACTCAGAAAGTTATTGTCCATATATTGTTTGATGGTTTGGTGATGATTCGCTTCCAAATCATACAAGCAATAATCTTTTACAAAAACGTTATTTGCCTTAATTTCTATAGTTTCTCGTTTCACAGTGTTAAGCATCTTAGCAAAATGTTTATAGTTTCTTTCTGCACACTGCGCATGCTTCAGCACCTCTATTACCACATCTTCTGGGATAATCAACTGACATCCTACCTTTCGTAGTACTTTTAACAACCGCTGATAGCTTCTGCTCTGTTTGGGATGGGAAACAAGACAATATAACAGGAAATCTGTATCTAAAACAAATTTCTTATCTCTAAGATTTTGTGCTTCAAGTTCACTCAGTTGAGGATCCAAGCGCATCACTTGAGTCCCTATGTATATTTTAACCCATAGATCCATTGTTGTCGCTTGTTCTCTTGTGGGATGTTCCAACAAATCTGATAATACTTCCACTAGTGCCTCTCCTTTTTCTTCTGACAAATTATTCATCGCAGCTTTCACGATGTCTTCATCATCGACGATATCGATAGTGGCTTTAACGTCTTTGTTAACAAATGACTCAAAACCATACATGCGAACATACAAGTTGAATGCATTCTTAATGTTCTCTCTCATCTGTGTGCTTTCTTCCACACTGCATTCCTCTTCTAGCAATCGTTTAGTGTCCTCAATAATAGTATCAAAGACCGCATCAGTACGTTCCCCTATCTTACTATCTTCTTCTTTCATTTTCTCAGCGATCTTCTCATGAGGTACCAATCCATTACCCTTGGGTATTAATAAGCCATCTTTTGTCAGTTTTTGCATGGCTTTTCTGATAATCTCCAAGTCATAATCCTTAGAAAACCTATCATAGAACACATCATGCACATCCTTCACTGTCCATTCATGGTTATCACTGCATGTAATGGCAAAAACACTTTGAAGGAACATGTCCTTCCTTCCGTTACTTAACGATGCATTTTTATTCAGAGAAAACAACATTGAGCACTCTAACATCGCCTTTGTCAATCTGTCCTGAGTGGTCTCTGAGAAAGATTCTATAAATGAGTTCATATTATGTGTAATTAAAAAGTTTCTTTCTGATATTGAGAATATATACCATGTGCCAATTTTATGCCAAAAGCTAAAAGTCCAATAGTGATAATAGCGTTAAGTGTTGCAAGCCACTTTATAATACATCCTTCTGGCAGATACTTTATGATTGTAGTTAAAACAAATATGCAAAGAGAGATAATAAGCCCTATCATTACCTGTTTATTCAATTTACGAAGGTTTTCAATGGAATTAGTCAAAGCTATTGCACGGTTCATTAATGCATACTTTTCGGATTGCTTTATGCTATTCAGTTCCTCCACCTTACCACACAGAGAAGTATACAATAATATTATTATGGAAACCAAGATTCCCATGATTGCTAAGTTAATGCTCCATATGTCACTAATCAAAGAATTCCAAAAACATTCCATGTCCTATACCAATTTTTAATGTTGGATGAATTATACTAAACTTACCCTATGGGCTTATAGTTGAGAAGATTAGAAATACACATTCACTGATCAAAATGTCTAATTCCATCTGTTTTTATTATAGTTAATCATATGTCGATAGATTTCATGCAAAGAAACGAAAAAACTTCAAATGCAGATGAGGTTAAGGATGTTTATATTACTTTTTTGTTTTTATCCATCGTTATTACTCTCGTCTATTCTTTCTTGATGATCATCAGATCCAATGAACCTTTCGACAAACCGTTCTTGTCTGTCAACCGAATGGAACTTCCATCGGGGACACCTTCTTGGGCAAGCCCCATAAAGAAGGCTGCTAATGATTTCAAGCCCTCATTATTTCCTGCAATAATGAACTCACCATATGATAGCGATACCGATAATTCGGAGTTCTCAACAAAACATAATGTCGTATCTCCAGAAGCAACAATATCTGGAATCTCGAGCGTTATTTCAAGTTCGTTTTCCATCATTTTATATACTTATTGGGGTCCTGTGTCTTTTCAATTATAATTTCCTCAGAAGAATCATCATCATATGCATTCCATTCATCAAGATGAATATGATTTCCATCATGAACGTTTTCTTGTGCGAGGCTCAGGCACTGATTTGCTAGAGAAAGGAGTCCGTTTTTATTAGCCTGAATACATAATGCATTCTTATCTATGAATGATGAGATTTGATAACCAACCTCCCATTCACTTTCTAATCCACCAACAAGAGTTATTGTTTCTCCATCAGCGTTGGTATAATGTTCCACTTTCAACGGATCATACTTGGGAATACGAATTGTAATTTTCATTTTTCTGCAAAGTTACGAAAAAAAATAATCATCACAAAACGCGGTTCTTTATTTAACATCTCGTAGATATACATGGACACTCTTCTCAATGCACTTGTTTGGCTTTGTTGGATTAGGTACCATAATCCCAAAATTAAAATGACTACCTCCAGCATGTCTCCCTAGAATATCATTATCAGCTAATCTTACAACACCTTTTCCATCTTCAGAAGTGTATCTGCCATATTTAAAGACCCCAGATCTACCATCTTTATATCCTTTCCCGAGAAATTTATCAGCCATTTCCAATGCCTCGCTTGACGTAACAACCATTCCGTCATAAACTTCTACCCCATTGCGCTCAATTACCTTAAATGCCTTTTCTGCCTTGTTGACAGCCTTTCCTGCTGTCGCAGCAACACCTAAAACGGGTACAACTGCGGCCAAACTGATACCTGCATTGATATAGTCACCTTCCAACAGATATATGCCCGAATTGATCAGGTCTGCGGCATCAAAACCGGGAACCATACCGATGACATCCAGCGTGGTATGTACGGTGGACATGATACTGGATGGTTTTGCAGAGCCCTTGTAACCTCCTGTCGTGGGATTCCCCTTGCTTTTCCCCCTGCGACCACCTTTAGGTCCAATATCTCCTCCAGTTCCATTGAATACTGTTGATTTTGCTGACCTGAATACCAGTTGGCCGTAGAGCCCGTTCTCCAGTCCTCCTGTGCTTGAGTAGAAGAACGTGTTAATTGTATCGTCAAAGTAGAGGACGAATGGAGAGAGGCCCTCGTTGAAAGGATGGACGTACCATGGTCCGTCATCGAAGTACGACAAATTCAGATAACCTTCACCGCCAAACTTTGCCCATATGAATTTGTCTATACTATTATTGTTGTATGTATACCAGAATGTCTCCCCGGTCAAGTCAACGTACGATAGCGGATTGTTCATGCAATAGCTGTAGCGGTTGTAGTTCTGTGAGTCCTCGGAATCCTGTATCACGGGATCTGGCGACAGGAACCTACCTAAGGCAGGATCATACAGACGGGCATTCATGTTGACCAGACCGAACTCCTTGAGGTATTCATGTCCGGTATAGCCTCGACCAAGGTAGAGCGACGGCTCGTTGCCAGGTGCATAGACCGTCTGTGTGGATGGATTGCGCATCCTGCCCCATGCGTCGTAGCTGCGTTCCTGCAGCAGCGTATTGTCTGACTTGTAGATACGTGTGATGCTTCCAAGATGGTCGCGGAGGATATAGTAGATGTTCGCACCGGAGGAGGTCTTCACCAGCACGGCGGGAGCCGTGTAGTAGTCACCCCCGAGGTACAGCCTCTCCCTGACCGTGGAAGTGCTGTCTATCTCATAGCAGTTGCCAAGATAATAGCGCGTATAGGAGGCAGAACCGTTGTGGCGCATCCGCATCCTCACCCTGTCGCCCTCGCCGTTGTAGGTAAAAGAGGCCTCGTAGCCGTTCTCGCTGATGGTGGCTGGCCGCCAGAAAGAGGTGTACGTCACATCCTGCGCCCTTGCCGGCACGGCACTGCCGCTCTGGTTGACCTCTGTGACGGCGTATGGCTTGCCGCTGTTCCCGTAGGTATATGTCCCCGCATCGCTCTTCGAGGTGATGTTACCCTTCACATCGTACTGCACGGTGTTGCTCCCGTAGGCGGTCAGGCGGTCGAGCGTATCATAGGTGAAGTTCTCTGTGATGCTCCTTATCGCATCCGTCCGAGACGACAGGTTCAGCGTGATGGGGTCGAAGGTGTACGAGAAGTTCTGGATGAACGCCTTGGATGTCAGGGATGCCTTGATGGAAGTGAGCAGGCCGGTGTTGCTGTAGGTGGTGTGTTTGGTGATGTTCCCTGACTTGACCTGCGTGGGATAGTTGTACATGTTGGTATTCTGCAGGTGATAGACATACACGCTGTCGCCGACACCGATCTTCTGCAGGTAGCCGTTGCTGTAGGTGTATTTCTCAGTGGCCAGCTGTCCCGTCTGCGACGTGTAGGTGGCTTCCGACACCCTGCCGCTGGCGTATGTAAAGTCCTTCCTGAGCCATTTCCCGTCGGGGGCGTTGTCCGTGGAGGACGAGATCCTTCCAAGCGCATCGTAGGTATATGTCTTCGAGGTGCCATTGGTAGAGACCTCCGACGTCAGCAGGTTGAGGCTGTTGTAGTTGTATGCCGTGGAGAACTCGCTGGACGACTTGCCCGTAAGTCGCCCGTACATATCGTAGGTATAATTGATGTACCTGTTGTCGGCAAATGTTTCGCGGCTGACGTTCCCCTGGCTGTCGTAGGTGAACGAGGTCGTTCCCTGACTCGGGTCGTTGATGGAGGAGCGGCGGCGGTACGCATCATAGGTAAAGGTCGTGGAAACACCGCCTGGAGCTACGATCGTTACTGGCTGTCCGTCGGCAGAAGGTACGTACGTTACTGTTCCTGCGGGATCGACCACCGAGGTGAGGTAGCCCAGCACGTCGTAGTTCCTCGTGACCGACTTCGAGCCGACCGTGGTCGTCTCAGAAAGCCCGCTGTAGCTCTTCTCCGTAACCCTTCCCGACGGCTCTGTCATGTACTCCAGTCGGTCGTAGTCGTCATACTCGTAGGTCGTGAAGAGTGTGGCACTGGCTATGTATGGTTCGGAAACGCTTGCCAGGTTGCCGTAGCTGTCGTACGTCCTGTCGGTATACGTTGTTGAACCTATCTGGGCCAGTGAGGATTTGATCTCCCGTCCGAGTGCATCGTAGGTGGTTGTGGTGGTCGGCTTCACCGTACCCGTTTCAGTGGCCTTGAAACAGATGTTGGTTGCAGGTCCGGTCCAGGCAAATGCTATTCCCAGGGTAGTGCTGTCAGGATTGAGCGTGTTTGTTATCCTCCCGAATGGATCGTAGGTATAGCCGGTCGTCCCGAAGGGATCTGTCTTTGTGGCTATCCTGCCCTTATTGTCGTAGGTATATGAAGTGGTCAGTCCCAGCGGATCCGTCTCCGATTTCTGACGGCCGTAGGTGTCGTACAGCCATGCCGTCGTCCTGCCGTTCGTGGACGAGTAGGGCTTGAAAGTCTCCGTCAGCTTGCGTCCGTTGGCATCATACGTGTATGTAGTCTTGGAGGTCAGGTTGTTGTTGACGTACGTCCGGGCATCCGTCGGAAGGTTCATGGCGTTGAACGAGACCACGCTGTTCTTCTCCGTGTAGGTAACGCCGTTATGGACCTTCTGGTTCGTCCTCTGCTTCAGCAGCCCGAGGTAGTAGCCATCGGTACCGCTGTTGTTGTGCTGGTATGTGTTCGTTACGGTGATGGTGGAGTTTCCTATCGTTGTGGTCTGGGTTGTCGGGAACCCGTATGTGTCGTAGCTGATCTCCGTGTCTGACGTAATGCCCTTCAGCCTGTCGTAGTCGCTTCTCTCCACAAGGTTCACCTTCCTGGTCTTGTTGCTGGCCACGTTGATGGTGTATTCGTACTCAGACGTGCCATACTTCGAGTCCTCCGCTGTGAGCACGCCGAAGCGGTAGGGATCGTACGTGCTGCTGCTCTCGTCACCCCGGATGTCCGTTGCTGTGATCTCGCCGAAGCCACAGAAACCGAGGCCGCGCCTGTGATACACGGCATTCGAGTACCGGCAGTAGCTGTAGTCAATGCGGCTTCCTCCCATGTACTTCTCCGTGGCGGCAAGCACGCCGACGGGTCCCGTGAAGTTCACGTATGGGAAGAGCGCATCGCTGCCGTGCTGGTACACCGCAGGGTTGCCTTCGGTGGTCAGCACGTAGTCGTTCTTCTCGACGATGCCCAGGCTGTTGGCCATGCCCGTCAGGAGCAGGTCCTTGAGCTCGTTCTTGTTGAAGGAGTACATAGTGACGTGGCCCTGTCCGTCTATGGAGGCGAGTCTGGTGAAGTAGTTCCACGAGTTGATATCGACCTGCGAGACGTTCGTGGTCGGCGTGATGGAAATGCCGTTGGTATATGACATCGACCTGTCCGCCGTCAGGTAGGTCGAGATAAAGTACGATGTCACTTCTATAAGATCCGACCGCCCGTCGCTGTTCACGTCCTGTACGATGTACCTGCAGTTCGGATTACCTGAGGGTCCCATCAGCGTATAGGCATAGAAGGTTCCCTTGCCCTTCGACTCATAGCCGTTCCACTGACCAATTGCCGGTTCATTCTTGGAGGGTGAGAGGAGGAAATCAGTGAGACCGTCGCCGTTCATGTCGGCGGGTACGAGTTTCTTGTTGTCAAGCGCACTCCTGCTCAGGGCGGCATATGACCCGAGCAGCCTTGGTGTCATCGTTCCCGCTGCCGACACGTCGAAGGTGTATATGTGCATTCCCGTGGTATCTACAAGGCAGATCTCGCTCTTACCATCACCGTCGTGGTCAACCACGTAGAGCTTGTCGGAGTTCTGATCCACCTCGTCCGGATCCTCTATGGTGTTGCTGAAGAACGTGACATTGAAATCGAACACGTGGTCGTTATAGATGATGCTGTTGTTCACCAGATCGAACACGTAGCACTTCGACGGGTGCGTCGTCTCCCCGAATGGGTTGTGGACGGAGACGGCGAGGACGTCGGTCTTGCCGTCGCCGTTGAAGTCACCTGTATAGTAGTACTTCGGCATGATGCTCTTCACCCCCTCGTTGTCTGTATAGACCGTGGGGAAGTCGAAGGTTCTGGAAAAGGCCAGGGAGATACCGCTCATGACATTGCGCCTATAGACATTGAACGTTACCCTGTCGTTGCTACCCGACACTACGTTGTTCACTCTGACGAGGCAGTCGTCCTGAATCGAGTGCTGCCCGTCCTCACCGTAGATGTCGGCACTGAGCAGGTCTATGAAACCCGTCCCCGTGGTCAGCGAGGAGAGATTGGCAAAGATGCCGCAGGAATGTGTGTAGATGCAGATTTCCTCGTTTCCTGTATATTTGTTCTCTATGTGGTTCTTGGCGTGCGCCCATGTTCCTCCTGGCCTCTGGAACCTCCAGTAGGAGAGGCAGTACGGATAGACGGCAAGTCCGTCGGTATCCTCGTACGGACTGAACTTCCCGCTGACGAGAACGCAGTTCTCGGGGTGCTCATAGCCCGTGTATGCCTGAGACGTAACAGACGTGTAGGTCTCAGTGGTGGCATGCGTGCCGTAGTAGAATACGAGCGGATTCAGCGCAGTGCCTCCTGCCGTATAGCCGATCTGACTGAGCATGGAGAAGCCGTCCTTCGTTTCGTACGTCAGGGAATAGGTGCCGATGACGGTTCCCGCGAAGCTGCACGTGATGCTGCTCAGCCGTCTCGTCTCCCTCGTGACCAGACCACCGATGTTGCGTGAAACGGGGTCGGGACGCCCTGTCTGATAGGCGAAGGAGATCTGTGCACCGTTGTAGCTGATGCTGGTGACACGGTAGGAGTTGTTGGTAAGGCTGTAGCTGTAGGTAACAGTATTACCCCTAAGGTCGGTCCTTGTCGTCAACGGATAGCTCACGCGGCTTGTCGTATTTGTGGTATATCCGTATGTTGCCGTTGTACCGTCGGGATAGTGTACCCTGAAGTACTTGATGACATTACTTGAGCGGTATGCGTAGGCGATGATGTTTCCCTGTTCCGACTGGTACTTGATGCTGTCGGTATAGGTTGCGAGACGGATCAGGCGGATGCCGTCGAGCCAGAAGGAGTCGTCCTTGGTCATGCGGACGGCATCGGTCTTGCCGTCGTAATAGACGGACTTGCCGCCCCTGGTGATGGAGGAAAGACCCGATATCGTCCAGCCCATGCCTGCAATCCCGTTGCCCGCCTGACTGTTGTACAAGAGGGAGATCTCCGGACTGGGGAAGCCGTCAACGGAATACGACTTGATGGGGACGTTATAGGTACGTGCACCAGTGGGGGTGAAGCCCGTCTCAATGTCAATCTGGCCCACGCCCTTGGAGGTGTCGATGGTGACATAGTCAGGAACGATGCTGTTCTGGATACGTTCAGCCCTTTGGTATTCCCTGTTCTCTGCCTGTGTCCGACTGCTTGTAGTGTCAGGTCTCTCTATCACAGTGTTAGGTGGTGTCAGTGCGTTGATCAGGGAGTCCTCGTAGGCAAGGATCTGTTCCTCAGTCCACCCCGCGAACTTCTTCATGAAGCGGATGGAGTCGTTGTCACCGTCGTTGACGGCCTGTACATTGATAGCCAACAGGGCAAGTATCGATATCAGTAATGCCTTTCTCATGGTAATGATGGTGTTTGAGGTTATTTCTTAATGATCTTCCAGCTCTGGCGGTCTCCGTTAAGCTCGATCCATAGGATATAGAGCCCGTCTGGCTGGCTGCCGAGGCTGATTCTCGCGGTAGTTCCCGTGACGGACACCTTGTCTATCAGCCGTCCGTCGGTTGTATAGGCGGCAGCCGTACAGTGGTCGGCTGTGGTAAGACCGATGACCTCGATAATGACGGTTCCATCGGAGGATACGGGTTTCAGGGTAACCTGATGACCGTTGAAGGAGTCTTTCAGGGGGATGGATGCTGCGGTTCCATCTGTTTCACCCCCTCTTGATTTGGCATTGAGTATTACTGTGCGTGCAATACGGTTGCCGCAGGCATCATACGTATAGCCCACCCTGCCCTGTGCCAGGCAGAGTGAGGATACGCATGAAAGGACTAAAATAAACAATGATCGTTTCATTCCTATGCTTCTTTCATTCTATAACTCTACTAAAGTTTCCCACTTGCAAATAGCTTGCCCTTAAAGTCTTAAAAATCAAGAGGAAAGAGAAGGAATGTCCAAAAGTTTTTGTATCTTTGTAGTGCAAATAAATCATTGATACATAAACAATTAA